>Ga0181529_10007618_pt1 | contig 10733 bp, 4 predicted proteins | sample PEATcosm2014_Bin_36_FD_119763 | JGI IMG/M metagenome (GOLD analysis project Ga0181529, IMG submission 119763) | Peatland microbial communities from MTU Mesocosm Facility, Houghton, MI, USA - PEATcosm2014_Bin10_30_metaG | ecosystem: Environmental > Terrestrial > Soil > Wetlands > Peat | place... | reverse complement strand
TATGACAGATTGTGAACAAGCTGAACAATGCTTGATTCTCGCAATGAAGGATTGTTTTAACAGCAGCGCAGTTTTCAAAGAGTGGAGTCGCATCTGGGCTCGACGAGCGGTGATCCGCCGCGCCATTTCACTGGTATCGGCTTCTTCCGACGGCTTGCACCCAGCAATTCCTGGGCAACAAGATGCTCAGGTTGGAACGGCCTCTGGAGAAGTCCATCAGGAAGCACAAGTGGAATCGCTTGGGGTTCTATACCTGCCCGTTTTCGAACGCTTTGTCTTCGTCATCTGCGGGATAGAGCGTTACTCCATTAAGAATTGTGCTTTGCTACTCTGCAAATCACAGACGGACGTTAAGGAAGCGCTGATCCGCGCGAAAGAGTCGATCCTCTTCTTCGAGATGCAGCAATGCAATCCAAGCGATGGTGCGGCTTCCGCCAGTGCATACGCGCGGAGTTGCATTCATCGGCCAAATTTGGCCGGTTAAAACTGGAAGCGTTCTACGAAATAATTGAAACGTGCTGCGTTGAGCACATGAAGCGCGGCCGAAACTTGCAGCCCACAGGCTTCATCTACCCCAACGCTGGTGACAAGGTCTTGGCTTACGATGCAACCGCGCCGCGGCGAATAATTGTTTCCCCAGCATCTCATCGGCCTTCCGGCCTATCAGCAACCATTCTTATGTCCATTGTGGATATACCCAACCTGGTCCGTTCCGCAATTGCTGTACCCCGGAACCCCAGACCTGCAGCGGTTCCAGGAATGGTGTACCTCGGAGGCACTCCTCTCAAGTCGACGCGAGCACCAGCGAGTGGCGACCCTGAATGAACTCGGATTGGGTATAGCTTTCCTGGAACCGCTCTAAAACGAGGTTTCGCTCAACGTGCCTCTGGCACCCCTACCCCAGTGGCTCACTCAACAGCGCGGGGCGTTCCGCGATCACTTTCACTATCAGCTCGCCGAATAGTGTATTCGCCCAGGCAAACCAGGCACGCGTAAATTTGTCCGGATCGTCCTTTTGAAACGACTCGTGCATGAACCCGGTTCCGGCCGTCGTATCCCGCAGCCATCGCAGGCATTGCCGCATTTCAGCTTCATCCACGGAGGTAAGGGCGCGCATCAGGATCGACATGGGCCAGATCATGTTCATCCCTTCATGCGGCCCACCGATTCCTTCTGCAGCCTTGCCACGGAAAAAGTAGGGATTGGCGGGACCGAGCGCAAAGGCGCGTGTCCGCCGGTATAAAGGATCGCCGGGCGCGCAGCAGCCCAAATAAGGGAGACTCAACAACCCCGGAGCATTGGCATCGTCCATCTTCAGGGCATTGCCATATCCATCCACCTCGTATGCCCAAATGGATCCCAGGTTCTCCTGGAACGTCTTGCCAAATCTGTTCAATGCCTGTTCCACTTCTGCCGCCAGCAATTCCGCCTCCGCGGCAAGCTTGCTGTCCTGCAGTCCCGCGGATGCAAGCCGGGCCAATTGCCGCAGGCTCACCACCGCAAACAAATTGGCGGGGACAAAGAGGGGAAAAATGCAGGCATCGTCCGAGGGCCGGAACATCGAGAAAATCATGCCGACCGGAAGCGCCGGATTGCCCCACCCGCCCAGCGCACAGGTTTCCGAGGGAACCCTGGATTCCCGCTCGAACGAGTAACGTCCCGGCCCTGTCTTGCGCTGCTGATCCCGAAAGGTCCGCAGGATGGTCCACGCCGCTTCCTTCCATTCGGCATCGAAGGGCTGCGTGTCCCCAGTCGCGGCCCAGTACCCGTAAGCCAGACGGAGCGGATAGCAGAGAGAGTCCACCTCCCACTTGCGCTCGCCCACACCAGCGCGGTGCTCCGTCTTGTCGTTTACCGCCCAGCTGAGCGGCGCCACCGACGCATCGCGAACGAATGCATTCGCATAAGGGTCCAGCAGAATCATCCGTGCCTGCCGGCGGATCGCTCCCTCCAACAACTCACGCAGCGCCTTGTCCTCCCTGGCCAGCGGCAAATAGGGCCAAAGCTGCGCGGAGGAATCGCGAAGCCACATGGCGTCGATATCGCCCGTCACTACATAGGTATCTGGCTTGCCAGCGTGGCTGCCGAAAGAGACCGTAGTGTCCAGGGTGTTGGGGAAGCAATTTGCGAAGATCGTCGCCAGCGCCGGATCGCCGACCTTGCTCTGGATCCGCGGGATCAATGCTTCCACCGCCGCGCTGCTGAATCGCCTTGCACTAGGTTCCGGCCGTGCGAGCGGAATCTCCAATCCCTTCATCCCTCTTTGCCCGGCGGCTCTCGCCCAGGCGTGTGAGCCGATGGCTAGGGTCGCGGCTGCTCCCTGCAGCCATACCCGCCTGTTCATTTGTGCCATTCTGATCCCCTTCAAATGCTTTCAGAGTGCGGCTCGTGGCGAATCGTCTCTTTTGGCTACAGCGGTTCCACAATTGCTGTACTCCGGAACCACAGACCTACAGCGAAACCAGAGTTGGTGTATCCCGGAGGCACTACGCTAAAGTCGACGCGACCATCAGGGTCGGGGTCCCCACGGACAGGCCTTCGTCCGTGGGGTGAATTGTCGGGGTCCCCACGAACAGGTCTTCGTCCGTGGGGTGGAGTGAGCGGCGACCTTGCTCGAAACTGACCGGGCCACAGGGACTCTGGTTTCGCTCTAAAACCGGCCGGAACTGCCGGGCAGCCTCGCACGCAGCAGCCTCCAGTCACCGGAAAGCGGCGGCCTTGCGTTCAGCCCAACCGGACAAGCATCTCTGATGTCTCTGTAGCGCCAACTTTACGCTGCCGCCGGCCACACAGTGCAAGTCGCATACAGTACTGGACAGCTTTATCTGTATTGTTTATAGTCCCTTGCGCGTGCTCGTAACCCGGCCTTCTGTTCACGGCTGCACCGGAATTCGCGTCTTCTCCAGTGGGCGTTCTTGCACCCGGTTCGCAAATTGCGAACAACGCGCCCCGTAATCACCAGAGATAGGTCGCGACAATCGATGGCAATCCGGTCTTTCCGCCGATCACTGTAGTTTTCAGAACGACCTCCAGATTGCGGTTCTTCCAGCCGGACGGCAACCGCTGGTCAAGATCGTGAAGAAGAGTCTTGGATCCAACGAACTCGCCTGCCGCCTCGGTCCCGTTTCGTCCCGCGCCGGCAAGCACCATTACGATGCCGCCCGTCGTAGGATCGTGATAGCGCGCCACGATCGCACAATCCTCCAGAACCACGCGTGGGTCGTCTTGCTCGGTAACATAGGACCACTCCTTGACGCTCGGATGCTGGGAATCTACGACGATTGTTCCTACGCCCGCGTCGAAATGGTAGCGAAGCGAGGACAATAATTTCGTTGTCCAGGCATTCGACGGCCCACCGATCAAAATGACTGGGCGATCTCTCAGGTCTGCAAGCGTTACGGTGGAGTCGATCTGAATTCGATAACGAATCTGGTGGTCCACTAGAGGTTTCAGGACCCCCATAATCGCGTGCAGATCTTCCGCTGCGACATCGGGATTGTCTTGATTCCATTTCGTCAGAAGCTTCTTGTCCAGAGAGCCTGTCATCAGGGCAGGCGCTTGTGGAACAACCACCAGCACGGTCTCCGCCGGGTCCAGGAAGACCGACATGAAATCGTCGGAAGGGCTCTTCCGCAATGCGCGAAGGCCCCACCAGAGACTGCCTCCGGCGACCAGCAAGAGCAGCGCTGCAACCAATAGAAGCCGTCCCGGGTCCACGCGCGGAGAAACCCGATCAGGCAGGCGCGGCGCCCCGTCGAGCGAATTCACCACCGGATGAGCAGGTTCGTTCTCAACGTGGGGAACGAGGCCATCCACTATGGGGAGAGCAATTTTGAGATGGTTTCCGGCGTTGGCCGTTGAGGAAACGCTCCCGGCAAAGCGCAGTTCGGGCTGATACGAACCAGCAGGAAGATGGATGCTGACGACCTTGTCGGCTGGCGCTTCCGCGTAATACAAGCAAAGCCGCCGACGAACCTCGCTGGCGGCGTTTCGGACGATCGGATCGCTGTTGGTATCGTAATCACTCGGGCGATGGAATACCTCGATCCCGATCACGCGTTCCTTGATTTCGGCAGCTTCTCCCTTCAGCGCTTTCTCGACTATATAAAGGAGGAAGGCTGGAAATCGTTTACTGTTCCGGAAGTGAAGGCTGTCAATAACCGCTCGCAACTCAGTGCGCACCATGTCGCATCCTTCCGGCGACAAGGGCGTCTGATGAAAACCGTAATCCCCGAATGAAGGCTGCTCCAAAATATAGGTTTCCTCGAACGAACGTATTATACGCACTTTGCAAATTGGCTGTACAGAACGGTCAAAGCTCGCCGGATCTGGCCGCCAAGTGTCCAGGTACTGTCATGTAAGCATAACAAAACAAAAGCACAACGTTGTTGAGTACGGTACCGGACTTCCCTCCCGCAACTGCCTGCGGCGTAGAGTTGCCGATAAGCCAAGAGCCTGGATGAACAGGACTTCGAAGCTGAACTTTGATCTCTCAAATACTTGGAGGCAACACCAATGAAATGTCCTTTTAAACAGACCGCGTGGCTATTGAGGAGTCTACTGCTCCTTGCAATTGTCACGGTCCTGTCGATGGCTGGACGTGCGCAGACGATTACGGGCTCTGTGCGCGGCATGGTCACTGACCCGAGTGGGGCAGTCATATCCGATGCCGCCGTAACGGCAGCCAACGTGGCGACCGGCCTGACCTATCAGGCCAAGACAAACAACGAGGGCCTCTACTCCGTCCGCTACCTCCCGATCGGAAGCTACACCATTGCGGTCGCGGCCAAGGGCTTTTCAAACGCCCACACCTCGGCATTCCAGCTTGAAATCGATCAGGAAGCCACCATTAATGTTGCGCTGAAAGTTCAGGGTTCCACCTCGGACGTAACGGTGGCTCTCGACGTAGCGCCCATCCTCAGCACAGAAAACTCCACTCTCGGCACCACCGTCGACGAAAATTCCATCGAGAGCATGCCCATGAGCGGACGAGACTTCACTGTAGCCACGGTTGCGATTCCCGGCTCGATTCACACCGGCGGTCAGATGAACGAGCAGCCCGGCATTAACGGAAACCGCCAGGAGGCGAACAGCTTCCTGTTGGACGGCATGGATATCTACAACCAGATGAACGGCGTGGGCTTCAATAGCAATTCGGGCGCCCAATACCTGCCCAATCCGGACGCCATACAGGAAATTCGCGTCATTACGGCCAACGCCAACGCCGAGTTCAGCAATGTGAACGGCGGCCAGATCGTCGCGGTGACCAAGAGCGGAACAAGTCAACTGCATGGCAGCGGGTTCTTCCAGCTTGAAAACTACAATATGAACGCCAATACCTGGAGCAACAAGCACACCACCGGCACAGCCGCGGCGCTCACTCCCTACACGCAGAGCTATTTTGGCGGCTCGGTTGGCGGTCCAATTCTGAAGAGCAAGCTCTTCTTCTTTGCCGATTATCAAGGATACCGTTACCATGCCGCCGGGGGCACAGCCAACAGCACCGTCATTCCCACAGAGATGCGCAACGGAGACTTCTCGGCTGTCACGGGGCAACTTCACGACAAGAACGGCGTTCCCTTTGCCGGCAATCAAATCCCGACCAGCATGTTCAGCCCAGTGGCGAAGTTCCTCTTTGCCAATTCCGCGGCCTACCCCATTGAAACAGTCCCCACCAAAAACGGCAATTTTCAAAACAACTTCCTGGGGCACAGCGGCAACTTCGACCATGTCAATCAGGGCGATGCGAAACTCGATTGGATCGTCGGCGTCAACGACAAAGTGAATGGCCGTCTCACCATGCTCAACAACGTGGGTGGAACCATCTCCACGAGTATTCCCGCATCCTTTCCGTTCAGCCCCGGACCGGTGCCCTACACCTCGTTCGTGCTGAATGAAGTTCACATCTTCTCGCCTAACCTCATCAATGCGGCCCGCGCCGGCTTTGGCCGCAACGGATTCCTCTCCGGATCGCCTACCGACCCCAGCGGCCTCTTCGGCAGCACCGGAAACCAGAAAGTTGGCCTCACTCTTCCCCAGGGCAGCACCCTCGGCTTCACCGCGCAGAGCATCGGCAGCAATGTAAATCAGGTAGGAGATGGCGGAGAGAATCAGAAATTCGAACTCAACACCTTCTCTTATGGCGATGACTTGAGCTGGCAGCATGGCCGCCACCTATTCAAGATGGGCGCGGAGATGGTCCGCTATCAGACCAACTTTTACTATGGCGGAAGTGCGGGCATCCTCGGAACCATGAAGTATACCGGCGAATATTCGGGAAATGGATTAGGCGGTCCCACCTCGATTGCCGATTTCGTCCTCGGTTATGTCAGTACCGTGGAGTCGGATGAGGACAGCTCGAGCTTCACGCAACCCGCATACTTCGGCCAGCGTTCATGGCGCGACGGCTTCTATGTGCAGGACGACTACAAGTTCAAGCCCAATCTGACCCTGAATTTTGGCCTCCGCTACGATTACACACAGCCTATCTATGAAGTGAACAATCGCCAAAGCAACATCAATCTCAAGACCGGCGCCTTGGAATTAGCCGGAAAGGATGGCAACAGCAGGGCCCTGTACAACCCGACCTACACTGGATTCCAGCCGCGCGTCGGTTTTGCTTACTCGGTCACGCCAAAGGCCGTGGTGCGCGGCGGTTACGGAATCACCAGTTACTTTGAAGGCATGGGCGTGGGGAATCGCCTGACCCAGAATCGCCCCTGGCAGCAATCCTTCGAAGTCGTAGGAACCAGCCCCTCCACCGGCAGCCTGGGAACGCCGTTGCCTGTAACCCAGGGCGTGCCCCCCAGCTCCGGCGCGTTCGTCACCAACACAAACTACTATGCATGGGACCCGAACGATCGCCCCTCCCTGTCGCAGGAATACAACCTGACCACCGAATATCAGATTGACAGGACATCGTCGATCCAGGTGGGCTATGTGGGAGAAGTCACGCGCAACCTGACCGTCCCTGTCTGGGCCAACCAGTGGCCGTCGAGCTGCGCGGGCGCATCGACTTGCCCCAACGCGCCCTTCGGAAGCTCTCTGGGAGCCACGGCGAATGTCAGAGAGTCTGCTACCACCGCCAGCATGAACTACAACGCCTTGCAGGTTGTCTATCGCCAGCATGGCGCCAAGGGTTTGGACTTCACTGCCAACTACACCTACAGCAAGGCCATGACCAATGGCAGCGAGGGCTTCAACGGTATCTACGGCGCGGACGCGATCTGGTTCCAGCAAAACGCGTTCAATCTTGCCGCGGAATACGGCCCCTCGCCTCTGGATGCAACGCACAACATCTCCGCATCGATGGCCTATGAACTGCCCTTCGGCCGCAACCGTCAATTCGCCAACAGCATCAACCCCATCGCCGATCTGCTCATTGGCGGATGGAAGGTGAGTGGTTTGGTCTCTTACTTCACCGGCAACCCCGTCACCCTGGGATCGCCCAACAATTACGGCGGTCAACTCCACGATGTAGGTCAGGACCGGCCCAATAAGCTGCGCAAAATGAATATCAGGAACCGCTCTGTCGCGCACTGGTTCGGAGACGATCCATCCGCGACGCCTTGCTACTCTCAACCCGACGGTTCCTTTACAAACAACACCTCCAATACCTGCGCTTACTCTTCCGAGTCCTATACCGGCTTTGGAACGGCGAGCAATGGATCCGAGCGTGGCCCGGGCTTCCAGAACATCGACATGTCGCTCTTCAAGTCGTTCAAGATCTTTGAGCAGCACAGTGTCGAGTTCCGCGCCGATGCATTCAATACCTTCAACATGACCAGCCTGGGCAATCCGGACACCGGTGTTACCGATAGCAATTTCGGAAACATCAACGGTACGCGCACCACAAACCCACGCACCATGCAACTCACTCTGAACTACAAGTTCTAGGTGAATCAACCCGCCGGAGACAGCACCAAAGCGTGCCTGTCTCCGTGCGGTTCCTCTTGCAAAAGAGGAAGGGGAAGTGTGTCGGGGTCCCCACGGACAGGTCTTCGTCCGTGGGGTGAAGTGTCTGTAACCTCTCCAACTCCCCTTCATTCCTTGCAAATCTGAAGCAATTCCAGAAAGGGTCCGATGCTCTCCAGAAGAAACTTCCTTCAAACACTCTCTTTGGCAACGGGAGCGATGGCGCTGCCCGCAACTAATCTGAGTGCACTCTCAAAAGCCAATCCCTCTCAATTCGGCGGCCAAAGCGGTCAGACTTTGAAGGAAGATCTAACCTCCTATGTCAATGTGAAAATTGGAACAGGTGGACACGGGCACACCTTTCCAGGCGCCACTGTACCTTTCGGCGCGGTTCAGTTGAGTCCGGATACAAATACAAAAGGATGGGATTGGTGCGCGGGCTACCATGATTCGGATACGTCCATCATGGGTTTCAGCCACACCCACTTGAGCGGTACAGGGTGTGGAGACATGTTGGATGTGTTGCTGATGCCCGGTGTAGGCGCGGTCAAGTTGAACCCAGGCTCTCGGGAGAATCCCGGCGAAGGTTATCGCTCCCGTTATTCCCATCAAGACGAGCACGCGGAACCAGGCTACTACAGCGTGCTTCTAAAGGATTCTGGAATTCTGGCGGAACTTACAGCCACCGAGCGTGTCGGCCTTCATCGCTACAGTTTTCCCGCCAGCGACACGGCGCATTTCATTCTCGATTTCGAGCATTCTTACGACGATCCTTCCAATCCCGTTTCCAGCGCGGAGCTTGAAGTGGAGGGTGACATGATCTGCGGCAGCCGTACCGTGCAATCCTGGGCAGGCGGCCGTGTCATTTGCTTCGCCATGGAATTCTCCGAACCATTTGAAAAAGTGGAACTGGTGCAGGACGAAGTGGTGCAATCCGCGTCAATCAACAAGATTTCCGGCAAGTCCCTCAAGGCCGTGCTTCACTATCGTCCTTCCAAACAGCGACAGGTTCTGGTTCGATGTGGCATCTCGGGTGTCAGCGTCGAGAATGCAAAAAAGAACCTGCGCGCCGAATTGCCTCACTGGGACTTTAATGCGACGCGCAAGGCGGCAAAGGAAAAATGGCAGAAGGAACTGAGCCGCGTCTACATTGAAACCACGGATGCAAAGCAAAGAAATATTTTCTACACCTCCTTTTATCACATGATGGTGGCTCCGACGCTCTTTGACGATGTGGATGGAAGTTATCGTGGCATGGATGGAAACATTCACCAACTCGATTCCGGCCAGCACAATTTCAGCACGTTCTCTTTCTGGGATACATATCGCGCGCTACATCCCGCGTTCACGCTGGTGCAGCCGGAGCGCGTACCGCAATTTGTGAACTGCATCATAAATATGGCGGAGCAGAGCCCGGCCGGCATGCCCGTATGGCCGCTTCAAGGCAAGGAAACCGGCACCATGACGGGCTATCACTCGGCTTGCGTAATTGCTGAGGCCTGCGTGAAAGGCTTCGAGGGAGTCGACTGGAACCGAGCCTACAAAGTGATGCGCAAGCGGAATATGGAGGACAATTATCGCGGCCTCGGGCTGTACCGGGACATGGGCTACATCCCGGCAGACAAAGAAGAGGAGTCGGTCAGCAAGACCATCGAATACGACTATGACGACTGGGCATGTTCGCACGTGGCAGACAAAATCGGAGCTCACCGCGATGCCGGAATTCAACGCGGTCGAGCCGCAAACTATCGCCATCTTTTCGATGCGAAAAGCAAGTTCCTTCGCGCAAAAATGTCCGACGGCCAATGGGCTCTCCCTTTCGATCCCATCGCGATGGGGCATATCAAAAAGTATCGCGATTACACCGAATCGAATGCCTGGCAGACCACCTTTGGAATTCAACATGACAACAAAGCTTATATGGAGTTGTGGGGCGGGCGGGAAGCGTTCGTAGAGAAGCTCGACCAACTCTTCGTGATCCCTTCCACCTTGCCCGATGACGCGCCTCCGGACATCGCCGGGTTGGTTGGCCAGTATGCACACGGCAATGAACCAAGCCATCACATCGCTTATCTGTATGTCTATGCCGGCCAGCCGTGGAAGACCCAGAAGCGAGTACATTCCCTGCTTCTGGATATGTATGACAATCAACCGGACGGACTGCAAGGCAACGAGGATTGCGGTCAAATGTCGGCGTGGTACTTCATGAGCGCACTCGGCCTCTATGCGGTCGATCCGGTGAGTGGCAATTATGTGCTGACCGCGCCTCTGTTCGACAAAGCAACGCTTTCCGTAAGCTCCGGCGGGACGCTGACCATTGAAGCGCGACGCTCCGCACCGGATGCAACCTACATTCAGTCTGTCGTGATCAACGGCAAGCAATCCGAGCGGCTCTGGGTATCGCATCGCGAGATCGCGCATGGAGGTTCAATTGTCTTCATCCTCGGCACCCAACCCAACACCCGCCTCGGAGCCGGAGAAGATGTAGCTCCACCTTCGCTTGAACTTTAAACTGTCAAGCAGGACCGAATTGTGCCGTTTGTTTCACGAAACGAACGGCATATTTCTTCACACAACTCCTGTTGTGGAATTTCGCTCTGCAATCGCCCAATACGCCGGAATCTGTGCTGGTGAGCCACTCTATAAGCATGTGGCAGCCAGCGTCACCGAGATCGACAATTCCAGGCTCACCGAAGTCGTTGTCAGGAACATCTAGTGTCCTGTCTCTAAAGTTCGCATCAAAAATGCTGTCATCCTGAGCGAAGTTTGGCGCGCAACCGGGGCCCCCGGCGACAGGTCTTCGTCGCCGGGGTGGTTGG
>Ga0181529_10007617_pt1 | contig 10734 bp, 22 predicted proteins | sample PEATcosm2014_Bin_36_FD_119763 | JGI IMG/M metagenome (GOLD analysis project Ga0181529, IMG submission 119763) | Peatland microbial communities from MTU Mesocosm Facility, Houghton, MI, USA - PEATcosm2014_Bin10_30_metaG | ecosystem: Environmental > Terrestrial > Soil > Wetlands > Peat | place... | reverse complement strand
GACCACGACCCCGACCCCGACTGCGACCGCGACCCCGACCCCGACCACGACCGCGACCACGCCCACGACCACGACCCCGACCGCGACCCCGACCCCGACCCCGACCACGACCGCTCGTAGCCGATCCGTTGCATGACGGCGTTCATCAGAGCACTTCGATGATCAGCTTGGGCCGGGGGAGGACCGCGATCACAGCTCCCCATGAGATCAGGACCGATCCGCAAGGCTCCAGTTCCGAGGGCTTGCCGCCCTTGATGAACTCGTTGAAGCGGCCCGTATCCGCCACCCAGGCCGCGTCCTTGAGCAGGATGGCCTTATCGTTGATGTCTTCCAGCGTCCCGGCGTAGTAGTGGGTGGCCGTCTGGACGAACAGGGTCTCGCCATCCTTGAAGAAACGGTCGAGGGCGTGCTTGCTTTTCTTGGCTGTCTCCATTTGATATCTCCTTCTCATCCGTGAAACTGCACGGTCAGCTCTTCTTGAGGTAGTCGCGCAACGTTGGCAGACTTTACCGTTCACTGGCTCCTTCGGCGTCCCAGCCTCCGCGCAAATATCGCAGGTGGCCTTGCAGGAATCGCAATCGTCGGGCTTGTACTCGGTGCCGTCCTCGTCAGTGGAGGCCCAGCAGTTACCCGTTTCCTCGCCGCATACGGGGCAGGTGCCGCAGTAGCCGTCCCCGCTGTCGGGCTGCGTCTCGAATATCCGCTGGGCGTGGCGCATGGCTGTGTCGGTAGTCATTTCAGCGCCATCCCTTCGTCCGTCAATGCGCTCATGTCCGTGGCTCCTTGAGTTAGGTCCGTTGCGCTGGGGCGCGGGTTAGCCTTTGATGCAAAGAAATTGCTTTAAGGTATGGATCGGCCTGACGAGGTCGGTTTGGTTCGCCATCACGACGTCGATATCCTTATAGGCACCGGGTAGCTCATCGAGCACCCCAATATCCTTTCGGCAGTCGACGCCCTCGGTCTGCGCTTCCAGGTCCGCGAGTGTGAAGGTTCGCTTCGCCTGGTTTCGCCCCATCTTGCGCCCGGCTCCGTGGGAGCAGGATCGGGACTCGCTCAGTCGTGATTATCTGCATCGTAACTCCTCGGAAGTATTCCGTTGTCGTCTACGTTCTCCCTGAACAGCCTTTCGAGTTGGAACCTCCGGCCCTCAGCGGCGAGCGCTCTCTGCACGAGCCTCCTGTTCGCTTGGTCGGCGAGCATCAAAGCCTCCAGCAGGTTCTCGATCTGCATCAAAAGGCCCATCTCCCTGATCTCGTTGCGGACCCCTAGCTGGCGGGTGGAGAAGCGTGTAGGGCGTCCTCGATAGTGGGTCCGCCTTCGCGGAGTGTTCTTCGGCAGCGAATCCATGGTTCACTCCTTCAGAGGCTCATCGGGCCTTTTGGCGAGCTGCTTATCGGTCCACCGCTGGAGCTCCTCAACAAAGGCGGGGTTCTTGGTGGCGCAGGAATCGCAGACAAGAAGTTCTCCTGCCTCGAAGTTGGTTCGGTAGTCGTTGGCTTGGATCTTGGTCGTCGCCTGATTCATACAGGCCCCAAATTGACAGTACATTTAGCGGGCCTCCTGAAACACCGAGCCCTTCGTCTGGAATCTTTGCGCGGCACGGAGCAGGGCCTCCTCGGCTTCACTGAGGGTCGGCTTCTCCTCGTTATGGTGGTCGCGTTCGATGATCTGAATCGCGTATACCGCCGCCGCCTCCTGCGCTTCCTTCGTGGTCTTGTACTTGTTCGGCATCGGATCTCCTTTTCATCGCCAGAAACATTCCGCCGACCTCGAAAGCCCACGGTTGCGCGTGGGCTATCGGGGTTAGGCGAAGGCTTCCGCGTCCTTGTTCTCTTCGTCCTTCTCCTCTTCCTCGTTCGCCTTGCTGCCCACGGTCAACTGCTTGTCGTCTTCCGTGAGGTCGCGCTTGAAAACGACCTTCCCGTTGTCCTTGCGCTTCACGGTATAGGTCCCTGCCTCGAAGTTCTTGATCTCCTCGCAGTCCATCATGACCGCTTTGCCCTGCTCCATCTCCAGGATGGTTTCGTCCAGCTTCTCCCGCAATTCCTTGATCTCGGCGCGGAACTTGGCCTGGATGTCCTTGGCCTACAAGATCGTCAGGGAATGCTTGCGATAGAGCTTGACGTGGGCCTTCATCAGTTCTTCTTGGTCTTCTTGGTTCGCCCCGGCGCGGACAGGGTACTTCATGTCCTTGCGGAGGATCGAGCCTTTCGGTGCCGTCATTGCTTCTCCTAGATCAGTGAGGGTTGACGTTCTATTCCTTGCTTCCATCGTTCAACGGCGTTCACGACTACCTTGGGCCAGTTATCGGGTATGTACCCTTCATAGCCCATGAGGCGGTAACGCCATTGAGAGGTTTCCAAGCCTCCGGCCAGGATCTTCTCGGGCTTCGCCTCAATCACAAAACCCTTCTGGCGAAGGTCAGAAATCCGGCCTGTATATTTCGCGCAGTGAAGTCCCGCGAAAAGTTCCCCGGTCAGAAGCCCTTGATCTCCGGCCAAGGCTAGCCGTATGAGTATGTTCTGGTTTTGGGTAAGCCCGAAGTCCTCTTCGGGTAGGCGCTCGGCCCGTTTCTCTTCCTGAATCTTGAGGCCCTTCTGGGCCAGATCGCAAAGCGAATCAATGTTTTTAAAAGCGATGGGGAAAAGTGGGTTAAGCCCTTGCTTAAGTTGCTCAGCCTTTACGCTTCTCCTGATCTGTTCTACTTCCTCGGCGTTCACGGTTCAAGCTCTTTTTTGTTGGGCTCCACGGTCCACCGGACCGACTTCCTTTTTCCGTCGATCAAAAGCTGCTCGACGGCTCGCTGGGCTTGGTGCTCTTCCTCAAAGTCCTCGCTCCTCGGCTTGGGGTGCGCCGGGGCCTGCCACGTAACCCTCCACTTCTTCATTTCTCCTCCTTCTTGATCTTCGCAGTGACGGAGGCGTAAGGCAGCAGCGAGCCGCCGTCCTCGAGCTTGTCCGTGATCTTCATCGAGACGCCAGCCTCTCTCTTGAAGGCGAGCCGTGTGAAGAAGGCCTTATCGTGCAGGAGCGCCCCTAGGACGGCCTTCAGCTCGCCGACGAGCTCGGTCCCCGATCCTTCAACTTCGATGCATAGCTGGAGCTTCGCGGTTTTCAAAACTCGTCCTTCGCGCCCCAGGTCCACCCGTTGCGCTGGTTGACCTTGACCCACTCCTGCCTTGCGAAGTCACCACGCTCTAGACCTTTCTTTCGGTCGTAAGGGCTTGGGTACCAGATCCGCTCGGATGCGAAAATCGCGATGTTCCTTTCCACGGGTAGGTTCGCCTGATAAAAAATCCCGTAGACCTCCTCCATCTGCTTGCGGTCCCTCCAGCGGTCGACGCAGTTAGACCAGTCGTCGAAGTTTTGGCGCTGGGCCACAAAGAGATCCCCGCGCTGGAATCGTTCAACAAGATCTTGGGCCTTCGGCCTGTACTGCTGCGCGTACTCGTCGCTCACCGCGTTTGCGTCCATCTTGCCTCCCTTGATCTCCCGCAATAGCTGGCTCAGTCCACCCTCCTTGACTATGGTTTCGAGTCTTTCGGTAAGCCTCATACGTCACCCAGCTTGGATACCTGCCCCGGCGCATCACGCCTCTGCTCTTCCTGACGACCTTGGTTGCCTCCGTAGACCCTCTTAATAAAAGCGGCATCTGACTCGCCAGGACCTTCCTCTTGCTGGCCGCGTTGCCAGGGTGCCCTTGGGGCCTCTTTCTTTCTTGGAGCCCCAGCGTAACGATCCGGGTTATAGACGACATCCCAGAAGTCCTTTTTGCAGAAGTCGTCCGCGAGCATATTCAAAAGCCGCCGATAAAGTCCATCCGGTCCAAGCGCATCTAGGGCGGTATTGATCGCTGGCTGAAGATTGGACCGCTTCAGCCATACCGGGGGCTGTCCGAACTTCTGCTTCCAGGTGGCCTCCGCCTTTAGCCACCATTCATCCTGACGGGGATGCTTCCCAGGCTTGCCCTGGTGGGTTTTAGGTTTTAAGTCCTTAAGAAGGTCCTTAGTACTATTAGGAGATAGGGAAATCCCCTTATCAGACTGGGGAAATTCCCCTATCAGATCTGGGGATTTCCCTTGTCCCTGATCTGGGGATTTCCCAGATCCCTTTGGTAAAAGGGACTGCTGTTTCGGCTCCCCGTCCATCCTAAAGCGGGCTATCTCATGGGCCTCATCCCAGGAAATTTCTTCGATGGTTTTTTCATAATCGTAACCATCTGAAGTTCTGGTTCTCTTGAGCCATCCTTTTTCGGCCATGCCCTTTGTGAGGTCGTTGATCCGGTCCAATGTCATCCCGGTATAGGCAGCCAATTCCTTTGCCTTGAGTTTCCTTTTCCCGTTCTTCCATCCCTTGAGGTTGAAAGCCCCAAGAATCTTGCAAAAACCTGGATTGCAGTCTTCTATCTGAGCCCGAAGATCCACCATAGCCATCGGGGAAAGGTTGCTCCTCGCCACGCCTACCTCTGAAAATAAAAATCGGCTCGGATCGCGGCTCAAGCCCCTGCCATGCCAGGGGACAAGAGGTTGAGGACTCCAGCCCCAGGAGGAAACCCCGGGACTAAAGCCGCGATCAAAGCCGATGTGCCCGCCTCAACACGGACCCGCCAAATATAGCGGCATCTTTTTTTGCTGTCCAGTTCTTTTTAGCGGGAGCCTCCGACCTTCGAGTCGTCAATGATGATGAGCCAATCTTTGCTATTCGCCTCGGTGATCTTGCCGCTCTTGTGCAGCGCCGCGACCACCTTCTCATCGAACGTCAGGATCGTGTTGACCAGGCTGGCGGGAACCTTGGAGTAGTCCGGGATCGAGAACTTCCATTTCTCCCGGAGCTTCATCCCCGCCGTTGAGGTCTGGACCGGAGCCGCCGCAGGGAGATCCTGGGCCTTGATCTCCTTCTGCCTTGCCTCCAGATCCGCCTTCTCGGACGCGGCCTTAGCCTTGGCCTCTTTCTCGCGGGCCTCCTGCGCCTTGGCTTCCGCTTCGGCCTTGGCCTTCTTTCCCACGGCATCCTTGGCGGCCTTCTCCGCTGCTTCGCGGTCGGCGATGGCCTTCTCCTCGGCTGCCTTCTTCTTCGCTGCGAGCTCGACGGCTTTGTTGGCGGCCTCGGCCTCTTCCTTGCGCTTGCGCTCCACCTCTTCGGCCTCTGCCTTTTTCTTCCGCTGGTATGCGGTAGCGTCGGCGTCGAGCGCGTCGATACCCTGCTTCAAGGGGACCAGGGCCTTCTTCGCCGCCTCGTCGATCTTCTGCTTGAAGCGGAAGAATGGGTCCGCCTTCATCTTGCGGCTGTCGTCGACCAGGGTCCAGAGCCGCGAGAGCTCCTTCCTCATCATGCCCGCCGTCTGGAAGGTCGCCTCGTCGGTGACGCGCATATCGCGGGCCAATGCGAGCTTGGCTTGGGACTCTTCGATGACCTCCAGCGAGACGATCTGGACCGGGGTGATCAGGATCTCGTCCGGGATCACCTCGACGACCGTGCCCTCAGTGACAGTAGCGAGCGCGGCCGTGCGTTCCTCCTGCTTTGCCTGGGCAGTCCCGGCCGCCATGGCCTGGTACTCCGGGCAGCTCGGCTTCGCCGGGCAGAACTTGCAGTGGTCCCCGGTGATAGCGAGTGGGTTGTCGGACCTGGCCTCCTTGACCACGCCTTGGATCTCCATGACGCGGGTCTTCAGCTCGTCGTAGCTGAAGGTGTGGGAGGTCAGGCGGCGGTCTGCCTTCCAGGCCGAGGGCTGCGCGATGAAGCCCTCGATCGACTCCATCTTTGCGCCCGTATCCCTGATCTCTTTCATCTTCCCGGCCAGGTAGGCCCAGAGCTGCTTGTTGAACTCGGCGATCTCGACCTCGCCGACGCCCATCTTCCAGTCGCCCATCACCCCCTGAACCAGCTTCATCACGTCGAGCGCCTGGGAGTACCAGTCAAAGCGCCCGGCCTTGACGCCCATGAAGCCGAGGCCGACCTCCCGCTCCACCTCGATCTTCCGCTCCGTGCCCTCGGGCACCAGCGTCAGGCTAAGGTTGAAGCAGTCCTCGACGATCTTCTTGTCTGCGGGGCCGAGCGTCTCGTCCTTCTCCAGCACCGCCAGGGCCTTGTCCCGTCCCAAGCGCACGAAGGAGGCGATGGCGTCCGCCATGTCCCTTCCCCTCTTGGCCGCAGGGCTGTCCTCGAACTTCGCCCCCACGCTCCGTAGGGCGGAAGCCCGGCAGGCGAAGAGGCGCGGCAGCGATGAAGCGCGGATCTCGATCGGTGTGTTCATCTTGTCTCCTGATAAAAAGAGCCGAGAACTTCACGTTTCGCGGCTTCGTTGGCATGGTATTGATCGGCTGTAAATGGCCGTGGAAACGGAAGCGGTCCTAAAAGATTGCGTGGACGAAACCCTTTGCATGGGCAGGCGTCTTTCGTGCGTTTCCTGCCTCCTCGGCAAGATCCCGCTCTAGGATGATGCTCCAAGCCGTGATTGCATAGGCAAAGTCCAGAAGTGCTCACGCCTTCACCGCCTTGGAGTCTCTGATCCGCTGAATGCGGTTCCGGTAGGCGATGGTCCCCTCTGCCGCCGTCGCCGGGCTCTTCTCGGTCCAGTGGTCGGCGAACTTCCGGTGGGCCTCCTCGGCAGCGCCTTCCTCGTTCAGGTCCGCGAGTACGGCGACGAAGTCCATCACCGCGTCCTCGTCCATCGCGTCGTCCTTCGGGGCCGGGGTGAACTCCGCTTCGACTGTCTTCGCGTCCCCCTTCACCACCGCAGGCTCGCCGCTGTGGGTCTGGGCAGGCGCGTCCTTGGCGTCCTGGAGCTCCTCGGGGGTATAGACAAAGCCATGGACCGCCTCTGGGCACTCCTCTCTGACCATCCGCGAGATGCAGCGGGCGAAAAGCATGTCCACCGGGTGGTTCTTCCAGTTGTTCTTCCCGGTGAGCCCCGCCTTCTGCGCCTCCTCAATCGTATAGGAGACCTCAACGGGCTTGTGGTTTGGTGAGCGCTGGAAGCGGATCCGGCAGATCTTGTCGGTCTTCTCCAGCACATCGACTTGGGCGTGCGGCAGGTTCTCCCGGACCTTGATGTTCATGAGCTTCGCGCTGATCCCTGGGTGTCCGTCGATGACGTGGATCTCGTTGAGCGAGCGGATCATCGGCAGGTCCAGCTCCCGGCCGTAGAGCCCGATGATCAAAACCTGCTCCCACTTGCTTATACTTTTGGGGCAGAGCCCGGACATGAAGAGCTGCTTCGCCTGCTCCTGCATGACCTTCATTCCCTCGGAGGTCATCAGGGCCTTCTGTTCGTGGACGATCAGGCTATCTTGGGTATTCATTCCTTGCCTCCTGGCGCACTTGGGAGTGTCCGACGTAGAGCCCGACCTGGACGCCGACGCAGAACACCGTGAGAATTACGAGAATGACGAGCAAAAAGCGTTGGATATTTTCCTCTATTTTGGGGGACATTAAAAGTCTCCCTTCTGCGCCATCTCCGCGTCATAGGCGGCATGGATCATCTTCCGGGCCTCCTCCGCCTGGTCCCTTGAGCCCCAGGAGAAGATATCCGTCCAGACGCCGTCTTTGTGCTGGCGCTGGGGGACTGAGAGCCAGAAGCCACCGTTTGAGCGGCCCATCAGCTTGAACCCGCAGACCTGACAAATGATAGACCCGTCCGTGTTGAGGAAGTCCAGGTCCACCACCATGCGCGGATTGTCTCCTGAAGGCGGGATATAGAACTTGTCGATGTGGACTGTTGGCTTCTTCTCGGAAGCCTCAGAAGGGGATGTCATCGGACTTGGCCTCCTCCGAGCGAGGGTTGGCCCCGGACCCTGCCTCCTGGTGGTAGGCGTCCAGGATGAGGTTCTGAAGCTCGTCTCGGATCGCCTTTGAAGCCGGGAAGTAGATGTCCTGGTACTCGCCCGCCGTTGTTTTCTTGCTGGGCATCGAAACGAAAAGGCCGTGCTTCCCCTCAATGACCCGCAGGCCCGTCAAATAGATCAGGTCGGCCACCTTCACCGAGGCGAGAGCCCGCATTGCGTCCTTCTCAAACAATGAGACTCGAACTTGGCTGAAATTGCTCACCGTTCCTCCAAAGGAAAGGGGCCGGAGGAAAGCTCCCCCGGCCCCGTGGTCTCCTTCTCTTCCTAGTTCCTTGAGCGCTTGCTCTCTTCGATCAGCGGCAGGGGCAGGTCGCGGCTCAGCAAGCTCGCTCCCAGCCTCTCCAGGTCGTAGCGCAGGTCAGCGTTCTTCTGCTGGCGTCCCGCTCCGGTGACCCCGTTGATGAAGTCGAACTTGGTGACCGGACCTCCAGCAGCCTCGCGGAGCATCTCCTCCGTGGCCGAGGAAATGATGGACTCGGAGAGTCCTTCTTCTTTCGCCAGGGACTTCAGCCGCTCCACGGGTTTGTCAATCTGCTCCTTGACCGAGGCCGCCATCAGCCTGCTCATCTCGCGGGCCGCCGGGAGGCTCGCCCTCAGCGCGTCCGTCACCACCGAAAGCACCCGCTCAGTGCGCCCGGCGTGCCTAACGTACCAGACGCCGCCCTCAAGATCGGCAGCTCGGCCGATCATGCCGTTCCCGCAGTTGAGCCGCCAGACCATCGGCTCGATCCTTACCGCGCGCTTGCCGACCTCGGAGTTGGAGATCGAAACGCCGAACTCGATGACGTCCCCAACCTTGACCTCGTGGCGCTCCCTGCGCCAGCTCAGCTTCAGGTGGAAGGATTCTTCTCCGATCTCCAGCATCCGGACATCGGCACTGGTGGCCTCTTCGATCTTTTCTAGGATCTCCAGGACGTCCAGGTCATCGACCGGGACATAGCGTTCGGAAAGGAAGGCCCTGCCGACCGAGATGCCCCTCGGGCTCACGGAGCGGAGGAGCATCTGCTTCTCCTTGTTCGCCTGCATCCAGGCCTGGAGGTTGATCGAAACGAGCCGCTCATCGTGCGCAAGGCAGGCCCGGAGGTAGCCGGGAAAGTTGAGCCGTTCCCCGTTCGAAGGCCCTACCAGGCCCGCGAGCTGGAAGAAGGCCCCGTCCGTTAGGGCGTACATCTTCTGGTCCACGGAGCTCTTGATGACGTGGCCCTTGACCCCCTTGATGATCTCCTGCTGGCCGCCATAGACGATGGAGCCGGGCTTCACGCCCCTGTCCTCTGGCGTCAGCTCCTTCGCCCGCTCGCGGGTGATTTGGAGCACTTCCCCGAAGGCCGCGCCGCGATCTTGGCGTGGCTTCGAGATGATTCCTTTCGTCTGGATTAGTTCTGCGAGTTCCATTTGGTGCCTCCATGCTGGAGTACTGCATTGGGCGTGCCTCATCGGCCACGGTGTGCCCAGACCGCAGGACGCCGGGCGATGTCATCGGTCCCCGGCGTTTCGGCTTACTGTCTGTGGAGCCCTCCCCGGTCCCGCCAGCCAGCGTCGTAGGCCGACATGATGAAGTTGCTCGTGGGGTTGTGACCCATTGAGAGGAAGGCGAACTGGAGCAGAAGCCTCTCCCCGTTCGCGGCGATCTCCGCGAAGTGGGGCGTCGAGCCGGGGTTTTCTGTCAGCACGATCACGTTCGCGGCGAAATTCCGCTCCAGCATCTCGATCGGGCGGCTGCACTCGGCGGCGGCCTTGACGAGCTGCTCGGCGGTTAGAGTCTTGAGGTCCATCACTGCCACGCGAACCTCGGCTCCCGCGCCAGCTTCCGGTCCATCGCCTCGCGGATCGCGATCTGCCCGGAGGTCAGCAGGTGGATGCGTCCCTTCTCGATCTGGTCCTGCGCGTAGAGCGCGGCGTGGGTCAGCGCCTTACGCAAGAGCTGGCCTTTGGTCAGGTTCATGGGCTTCTTCATGGAGGTCTCCTTTGTTTGAGGTTGGGATTGGTTGATTAAAGAGTCGTGCTTTCTGCATTCGGATCATCGACGCCGTTCTGTCCACGATCGTTGGGGTCGTCGGCTGCCGCTTCCTGCTCGCGCCAGTATTCGTCGAACTTGGATTGCTCTTTCTGAAGCTCGTCAAGCTTGCGCTCGTAGAGATGCTTCTCTTGCTTCGCCAGCTCCAGAAAGTTGATCGGCAGGTTGGCGTCCTTGCTCAGGCTATCCCAGTAGCTGATCGCGATGCCGAGCATGGTCTCAAAAAGATTCTGCTCGTCCTCATCCAGGATCAGCTCCGGGACCAATTCGTCTTCATTGGCTTTGATCTTCATTCTTGCCTCCGCTTGGGGATGCCCGAGGGCATCGGTTAGTGAATCCTTTCTCCGACCTTGTTGAAAAGAATCTTGAACCTGAGCACTTTCGCGTTCGTCATCAGCGCCGCCTTGAAGCTCGCCGCCGTCTGGATGCTTCCTGTCTTCCTCGCGTTCGCCAGGTTCCGCGCCATCGCCGCGTGGAAGGCGAGAAGCTTCTTAAATTTGCCGAGTGGGTTGCGATTCATGGAGTCCCCTAAAAAGCAAAAAGGCCCTGCGGGATGCAGAGCCTTTTAGCAGTGGGGAGGAGACTCGCTCCTCCCCCGTCCTCGATCCCCTTCGCTCTTCCCTGTCGTATCCGGTCCGGCCTCTCGGCGGTCCTCTGGGTCCCTGCTCGGGGGTTTCTTCCTCGGTGCCCTTCGAGAAGGGCCGCGCCACGTCCCAGGTGGCGTCTAGGTATTCCCCGCGCTAGGGGTTCGGGCCTCACCTTGTTGGCCCCCGGTTGCCGCTGCTTGGCTTCGATCCGCCTCTGGATGGAGCGCCCGCTAAGGGCCTCGCTCTGCATCCGGGAAGATCTCCCTCGTCGCTTGGCTGTCAATGAACTT
>Ga0181529_10007616_pt1 | contig 10735 bp, 12 predicted proteins | sample PEATcosm2014_Bin_36_FD_119763 | JGI IMG/M metagenome (GOLD analysis project Ga0181529, IMG submission 119763) | Peatland microbial communities from MTU Mesocosm Facility, Houghton, MI, USA - PEATcosm2014_Bin10_30_metaG | ecosystem: Environmental > Terrestrial > Soil > Wetlands > Peat | place... | reverse complement strand
CGGCGCCGTCGTCGACGTAAAGTTCGAAGGCGACCTGCCGTCGATCCTCAACGCGCTCGAGACCGAAAACAACGGCGTGCGGCTGGTGCTGGAGGTGGCCCAGCAGCTCGGCGAGAACACGGTGCGCTGCATCGCCATGGACACGACCGAGGGCCTCGTGCGCGGCCAGGAGGTGGCCGACACCGGCGGCCCGATCACGGTGCCGGTCGGAGAAGGCACGCTCGGGCGAATCATGAACGTGGTCGGCGACTCGGTCGACGAAGCCGGTCCGATCCCGATGGAAGGCAGACGCGCCATCCACCAGCCGACCCCCTCCTTCGTCGAGCAATCGACCGAGGCGCAGATCCTCGTCACCGGCATCAAGGTGGTCGATCTGCTCGCGCCTTACGCCAAGGGCGGCAAGATCGGCCTGTTCGGCGGCGCCGGCGTCGGCAAGACGGTGCTGATCCAGGAGCTGATCAACAACGTCGCCAAGACTCACGGCGGCAATTCGGTGTTCGCCGGCGTCGGCGAGCGCACCCGCGAAGGCAACGACCTCTATCACGAGTTCATCGATTCGAAGGTCAACGCCGATCCCAAGCGCCCCGATGCGAGCGTGACGTCGAAATGCGCGTTGGTGTTCGGCCAGATGAACGAGCCGCCCGGCGCGCGCATGCGCGTCGGCCTGGCCGGCGTCACCGTCGCCGAGTATTTCCGCGACCAGGGCCAGGACGTGCTGTTGTTCATCGACAACATCTTCCGCTTCACCCAGGCCGGCTCGGAAGTCTCCGCGCTGCTCGGCCGCATCCCCTCGGCGGTCGGCTACCAGCCGACGCTCGCCACCGACATGGGCGCGCTGCAGGAGCGCATCACCACCACCACCAAGGGCTCGATCACCTCGGTGCAGGCGATCTACGTGCCCGCCGACGACCTGACCGACCCGGCGCCGGCGACCTCGTTCGCCCACCTCGACGCCACCACGGTGCTGTCGCGCTCGATCGCCGAGAAGGGCATCTACCCAGCGGTCGACCCGCTCGACTCGACCTCGCGCATGCTGAGCCCCGCGGTGGTCGGCGAGGAGCACTACGCCGTCGCCCGCCGCGTGCAGCAGGTGCTGCAGCGCTACAAGGCGCTGCAGGACATCATCGCCATCCTCGGCATGGACGAGCTGACGGAAGAGGACAAGCTGACGGTGTCGCGGGCGCGCAAGATCGAACGCTTCCTGTCGCAGCCGTTCGACGTCGCGGCGGTTTTCACCGGCACGCCCGGCGTGCAGGTGAAGATCGAGGACACCGTCAAAGGCTTCAAGGGCATCGTCGACGGCCTCTACGATCACCTGCCCGAGGCCGCCTTCTACATGGTCGGCACGATCGAGCAGGCGGTGGAGAAGGCGCGCAAGTTGGCGGCGGAGGCGGCATAAGGCTCCAACGGAGGCGAGATCGACGATGGCCGACTTTCATTTCGAACTGGTCTCGCCCGACCGGCTGGTGTTCCGCGGGCGGGTGGAGTCGGTGCTGGCGCCGGGCAGCGAAGGCGACTTCGTCGTCCTCAAGGACCACGCGCCGGTGATGGCGTCGCTGAGGCCCGGAGTCGTCGTGTTCGAGGACGCCTCGGGCAAGCAGACGCGCGTGTTCGTGCGCGGCGGCTTCGCCGACGTCAGCGCCGATCGGCTGATCCTGCTCGCCGACACCGCGATCCCCGAAGGCGAGCTCGACGCGGCGCGTCTCGACGAGGAGATCGCCGACGCCGAGGAGGATCTGGCCGACGCGCCCGACGAGGAAAAGCGCCTGTGGCAGGAGAAGCTCGACCGCCTGCGCGAGCTCAAGGACGCGATGAAGCTCTGAGGCGGGCGCGCACGGACCACCCTCGCCGGATCGAGGGCGCGCGCCGCTTTCGCGCCGACGGCGCGCCTTCCCTCTCGCCGCCCTATTGGATGAGCTGCACCGACGGCGTGATCCCGATGTCGCGGATCGAGGTGTTCAGCGCGATCAATTGGACCAGCAGGCCGAGGATGCGCTTGGTGTTGAAGGCGCTGTCGGGCACGCAGTAGGACTGGCCGGCGTACTCGGTCGATACGAAGCACCCGGCACCCGACTTGCCTTGCTCGACGACGAACAGATTGTCGTCCGCCAGCGGTCCGCTGCCCTTCCCGTCGGGGGTCTGCAACCCGATGAGGCGCTCGTCGCCCGCGGCGACGAGCCGCCCGAGGTACTGGAAGATGCCGAAGGTCGAACGGGGGAAGACGTTGAGCGTGACGTGAGCCCCGTTCATGGTGAACGAGACCATGCGCGGGTTGCGCGACTTCGCCTTCGAGCCGCACATCGGCGCGTTGTCCGCCGGCTTGGTATTATTGCGCAGGAGGACGGCGCGGTCGAAGCACAAGCGCCAGCTCGGGCCGAAACTCGCGTTGTTGCCGCTCTTGTCCGTTTTTGCCCCTTTGTTGTCGCTGTTGTCCGTCGCGTTGTCGGCCTTGGCCCCCGGCTGGGCTTCGGCGGAGAGGCCATATTTCACCGCGAGCTGGACGAAGTGCTGAAACGTCGGGAAGCTCGCGTCGAATGGATCGTTCACGTACACGTCGACCTTGCCGGGCACCTCCATCACGATCTTCTCGGTGAAGAGATACATCAGCGTCTCTTGCGCGACGCCCTGCTCGGAGAAATAGGCGAGCGTCTCCGGCTCGACGGTGAGCAGCAGGCCCCTGTAGAAATCCTGCGATTCCTCCGGCGTGACGTTGAAGTTGGCTGACGCCGACGTCGTCGTCGAATTGGCGGCGAAGCCGGATGCGCCCGGGTTGGCGCCGAACACGGCCTGCTTGTCGAGCGCGGACGCGAAGGAGAAGCTACACGCCGTCCCCGAGCAGATCTTCTGCGCCGGACTAGGCCCGAGGATCAGCGACGGCAGGCCGATCTGCGTCGAGTTCGAGGCCGAGCCGGTCATCTGGCCGAGCTGGACGAAGGCCAGCGGCTCGACGCGGCTGGCGCGGACGATATTGGTGAGGATGATCGTGTCGCGCGCCTGCTCGCTGGCGATGTCGAACTGTTCCACGCGACCGTCGAAATGATCGGTGTAGGCGCAAGCCGAAACCAACCCGCACGCCGCCGCGGCGGCGGCGAACCGCAACAACCGACGCTTCATGTCCCGTCCCCCAAAGCGGCCGAACACGCCTTACCCTGCGTCCCTCTCCCCGCGCCGTGCGGCCAATCGACGCGTAGGACGCCTTCCCAGGTAAACTTTTGTTTACCATCCTGCCCTGATCGCACGGCGAATGCAACCGCCCCCGATGCTCCATCTTTCGGCGCGGCCGCAGTAGAGGCGGGAAGGCTATGCTTCGGCGCCCGAACGTGCTTTATCCGAGGGATAGCGCTTTCGAAAGGATGCCTCGGCCATGGCGGATCGCTCCATCCCGCACTTTCACAACGACCCCGGCGTCGCCACCATCCGGGTCGGCGTCAAGGAGTTGATGTGCACGGGGGCGAAGCCGCCATTCGACCACCCGCATATCTTCATCGACATGGGCGAGGAGACCGAGGCGATCTGCTCCTATTGCTCGACCCGCTTCGTCTACGATCCCACGCTCGGCGCGGGCGCCGATCCGGCCGACTGCCTGCTCGACGCCGCCCTCTAAAGCGATGGCGCGCCGCGCTTTCGTCGCCGGCGCCGGGATCGGCGGCCTGACCGCCGCGCTGGCGCTGGCGCGCCAAGGCTTCGAGGTCGAGGTGTTCGAGCGCGCGCCCGCGCTCGAGCCGTTCGGCGCAGGGTTGCAGCTCTCGCCCAACGCGACGCGCGCGCTGGCGCGGCTCGGCGTCCTCGACGCCGTGCGGACGCTGGCGCTCGAACCGCGCGCGATTCGTCTGATCGACGCCCGCGACGGCGCCGAGTTCGCGCGGCTGCCGCTCGACGGCGCCGAGCGGCGTTGGGGCGCGCCCTATCTCGTCATTCATCGCGCCGACCTGCAGAGCGCGCTCGTTGAAGCTGCGGCCGGCCTGCCCAACCTCGCGCTCAGCCTGGCGACCGAGGTCGTCGACGCGGCGGTCGAGGGCGCGGGCGTCGTCGTCGCGCTGAAGCGCGGCGGCGCCGTCGCCCGCGAGACCGGCGAATTGCTCATCGGCGCCGACGGCCTGAGCTCGCGCGTGCGCGCGCGGATCGGCTTCGGCGCCGCCGACGCGCCGCCCTTCTCCGGGCTGGTCGCGTTCCGCGCCGTGGTCGACGCCGGCCGCGCGCCCAAGCGCGCGCAAGCGAGCGAGGTGACGTTGCGCCTCGGCGCCGGCGCGCATCTCGTCTGCTACCCGCTGCGCGGCGGCGCGATCGTCAACCTCGTCGCGGTGATCGAAGCGGCGCGGCCGGGCGACGCGGATGATCGCGCGGCGCTCGACCGCGCGGCCGCCGGCTGGTCGCGCGACGCGCGCGCGCTGATCGCGGCGGCGGCGGGAAACTGGCGCGCCTGGCCGCTCCGCCTCCGCCCGCCGCTGGCGCGCTTTTCGCTCGGGCCGATCGCGCTCGTCGGCGACGCCGCCCATCCGATGACGCCGTTTCTCGCCCAGGGCGCGGCGCAGGCGATCGAGGACGCCGACGCGCTGGAGCGCCGCCTCGCCTAGACGACCGACGCGCAAAGCGCGCTCGCCGCCTATTCGCGCGACCGGGTTGCGCGCGCCGCGCGCGTCCAGCGCGACGCGCTCATGCAGGGGCGCGTCTACCACCTCGGCGGCCCCTTCGCCTTCGCGCGCGACCTAGCGCTCGCGGCGCTCGGGCCTGAGGGCATGCTCAAGCGGCTGGACTGGCTCTACGCGGCATGATCAACGCAGGCGCCGCGCGGCCTCAATGGCCTTGCAGCAAGAGGACGATCTCGACGATCGAGGCGACCAGCTCGAGCACGATCAGCGCCACTACCGCCACCTCCAGCCGGGTCGAGCGGTTGGCGTCGATGATGTCGGTCAGCGCGTGGGCGGTCTCGACGATGACGTCGAGCTTGGCCTTCAGCGCGCCGGCGCGCTCCTTCAGCTCGTACTCGTCCTCCAGCCGCGCGTAGAGGCGCTCGAGGTCGGGCCGGTCCCACAGCACGTCGGGCTTCTCTTCGACCGCGACGCGGCCGGAGACGCGATGCTGGGCGAGCAGCGCCTGGCCGATGAGCTGCAGCATGGCGCGGCGGCGGAACGGCGGCTCGCCGCTGCGCGCGAGCTGGACGGCGAACGGCTCGATGACGTCGAAGACGGCGTTGACCTCGCGCTCGTCGCGCGTCAGCGCCACCGTCTTGGCGAGCGCATCGGCGACGACCAGGAACCGCGCCGGCGACAGATCCTTGATGCGGATCGGGCCGGGGGCGTCGCTCGCCGTGTCGCCTTCGGGGGCGACCTCGAACACCGCCGTCTCGTCGTCGCCGCGCGCGCGCGTGCCCGAAACGCGCGAGGCGAGCCGGGCGAGCGTGTCCTCCTCCTGCAGCGGCGTCAGACCGACCATCACCGCGACGCCGAAGCGGAACAGCGCCACCATGCCGGTCGCGCCGACGCGAAAGGCGAGCGGCGCCGTCGAAATGGTGTCCGGCCGCTCGAGGCCGGCGGTGTCGATGCGTTCGCCGACGATCAGCGCCCGCGCGGTCACTCGGGTCGGCGTCACGACGGGACGCGGCGGGGTGTCGTCCATGACGACAATCTACGCCGCCGCCTTGCGCTGCGCCAGCCGCGGCCTATTCGACCGGCCGGACGCCGTCCGCGTCGACGCGCGACAGCACGCCGGTTTCGATGTCGAAACGGAAGCCGGCGAGCGTCAGCCGCCCCGCCGCCGCCGCCTCGGCCACCCAGGGGAAGGTCCGCAAGTTGGCGAGCGAGAGGCGCACCACCGCCGCCTCGATCGCCGCCAGCGGCGCCGTGTCGCCGGAGGCGCCGCCGAGCGCCGGCCGGGCGATCTCCACCCAGCCGGCGACGAAATCGCGCGCCTCGGGCGGCGGCCCGAGCGCCATCGCGCGCACGCCGCCGCATTGGGCGTGCCCGAGGACGACGAGCCGCTTGACCTTCAGCACGCGGACGGCGAACTCGATCGCCGCGCTGGTCCCATGATAATGGGCGTCGGGCTCGTAAGGCGGAACCAGCCCGCCGACGTTGCGCAGCACGAACATCTCGCCGGGCGCGGCGCCGAACACCGTCTGCGGGTCGACGCGCGAATCCGAGCAGGCGATCGCCATCGTCTGCGGGCTTTGGCCGAAGCGCGCTAGCGCCTCGTAGCGCGCCCGCTCGGCCGGCCAGACCTCAGAGCGAAAGCGCCGGTAGCCGTCGATCAGCGCGTCCATGATGGCCTCCGAAAGGCGCTGCTTATGCGGCGGCTGCGCGCGGCGAGCAAGCCGGCGCCGAGGGCGCGACCTCATGTCCCTGTTCCGGCCCGCGATTCCAGTTGACGGCGACGGCGGCGCGGCCAAGGCTTACCTAGCGTTTTCCGCGGCTGGGGGGCCGGATGCGGAGGGCATTGCGCGTCGAGGCGGCCGTCGTCGCGAGCGTCGCGGCCATCGTCGCCGGCGGGGTGGCTCCGTCGACGGGGCAGGAGACGGGCGCGACGGCCGCCGACGTCGGCGATTTCGCGGCCGCTTGCGTCAAGCTTTACGAAGAGACCGGCCCCAACGTCGCCGCGCGCGTCGTGGGGCCGCTTGAGATCGAGGTGCGCACGCCGCAAGGGACGTTCACCGCCTACCTCGACACTCTCTATTCTTTCTGCAAGCGCGATCATTCGGCCTGCGCGGGCTACGCGCGCAGCCAGATCGCGGCGATGACGGCCGCCTTCGCGGCGGGACGGACGGCTCCCGACCTCGCGGAGCTGCGCGTGACGGTGCGCCCTTCGAGCTACATCGACCAGATGGCGGCTGCGGGCGGCAAGAGCGATCCGGTCGCCGAGCCGCTGGTCGACGACCTGTGGGTGATCGGCGTGCGCGACCGACCGACGACGATCGAGACGCTCGGCAAGGGGGACCTCGACGCGCTCAAGCTCACCGCCGACGAGGCGCTCGCGGCGGGGAAACGCAATCTCGAAGCGACGTTGCGCAGCCAGTTGGAGGCGGCGGCGCGCGTCGAGACCGGCGTCGTGGCGCTGCGCGGCGACGACTATCTCGCCAGCCTGCTCGCGCTCACGGATCTGTGGACGCCGATCGCCGAGAAGTTCGACGGCGAGCTCTACGTCGCCGCCCCCGCCTCCAACGTCGTCCTGTTCGCCGACGCGCGTGAGAAGGGCGCCGCCGCGGCGGTCGAGCGCGCCGCGCGCGACTACGCGCTGCGCGCCAAGCGGCCGATCTCGCTTTCGCTGTTCGCCTGGACGCCGACCGGCTGGGAGGTCGTCCCGCCCGAGGCGGCCGGGAAGCGCTGAGGCGAGAAGGCGGCGCGGCCAACCGGCCGCTATTCGGAGGCGCCCGAGTGGGCGGCCGCCTTGCCGACCGCGGGTCGACGGACTATCTTACCTCAGTCTTACCCCTCGCCGAGGACCGGTCGATGGCGAACGGTGCGAGCGCGAAAACCCGGATCTCCACAAAAGGCCAGGTCATCCTGCCGAAGGCGATCCGCGACAGCCGCAAGTGGACGGCGGGGACCGAGCTGACTGTCGAAGAAACGTCCGACGGGGTGCTGCTGCGCGCTACGCCGCTGTTCGCGCCGACGCGGTTCGAGGAGGTGGCGGGGATGTTGCGCGGCAAGTCGCCGCGCGGCCGGATTCTCAGCGTCGAAGAAATGGACGAGGCCGTCGCGGTCGAGGCGAAGCGCCGTGCTCGCGATTGATGCGAACGTGGTCGTTCGCTATCTCGTCGACGACGATCACGACCAGTTCCTCCGCGCCTGTCGGCTCGTCGAGAGCGAGCCGATCTTTGTCGCCGACACCGTTCTATTGGAATGCGAATGGGTGCTGCGCAGCGGCTACGGCTTCGAGGCGCGCCAGTTCGCGGCGGCGCTTCGCGCTCTCGCCGGCCTGCCGACGGTGAGGCTGGAGAGCCCGCAAATCGCCGCCGTCGCGCTCGCCTGGCATGAGCAAGGCATGGATTTCGCCGACGCGCTTCACCTCGCCGGCGCCGACGGCTGCGAAGCCTTCGCCACCTTCGACCGCCGCCTCGCCAAGACGGCGGCGCGCCTTGGCGCGACGCCCGTCCGCGCGCTCTTGTAGCGCGCAAAATCGAATGGCACTTCGCGCAAGATCATTTGGCAGCGCCCCGCGTCAACCCGTTACGATGATTTCACGGACGCGCTTTGATCGCCCCGCGCCGGCGAGCGAGTAGCTCAGCGCCGCCGCCTCGACCTTAAAGCCGCCATAGATCGCCCGCGCCTCCGGGCTGTCGTTCATAGTCAGGATGAAGCGGCCTTTTAGGCGTTTCAAAATGGCCGCTAGGTCGCGGTGGTCGGACGCCTGGAAGAGCCCGACCCCGTAATAGCGCTCGGCCCCGAGGTAGGGCGGGTCGACATAAAAGAGCGCGTGGGGCCGGTCCCAGCGGGCGAGGAAGTCGCGCCAATCCAAACATTCGATGGTCACGCCGGCGAGCCGCTCATGGGTCGCTTCGAGGGTAGCGCCGAGCTTGGTCGTATCGAACCGAGCCGGTCCTGTCGTGTCGACCCCGAAGCTCCGGCCCGCGACCTTGCCGCCAAATGTCAGGCGCTGGAGGTAGAGAAACCGCGCCGCCCGTTCGAGATCGGTGAGCGTGTCCGGGTCGACGGCGAGCAGCCGGTCGAACTCCGCCCGCCCCGCGAGCTGCCACTTGAGCATGTCGAGGAACGCCTGGTAGTGGCGCTGGAGGACCCGAAAGAACGTCGCGACGTCGCGCGAGGCGTCGTTGATCACCTCGACCCGCGGCGCCTGCCGCCGGCGCAGAAACACGCCGCCCATGCCGACGAACGGCTCGCCGTAGAGCTGGTGGTCGATCGCCTCGATCCTGGCGACCAAGCCTCGCGCGAGCTGCTTCTTGCCGCCGACATAACCCGCGGCCGGCCGCACCGCTGCGACCTCGCGATAGATATTCCCCATAGACTCCCGGTCCCGAATCGTGGCCCTTGACCCCCGCCGGCGACGGCGAGGGGCGGGGCGGCGTCCAGGTCACGCTACGCTGCGCGGGTCGGCCGCCAAGCAAGGCCCGCGTTCGGGGCAACCCGAGCCCCGCCACCGGTCAGCCGGAGATCCCGGCCGAAATCTCGATCGCCTGCCGCTTGATCGCGCGCCAAATCACGTCCTCTAGCCGCCCGGCGCGGTCGGCCGCGGCGATATCCCCCCTCGCCAACGCGGCGCCCCACCGGCGAACCGCCCAAGCGTGGCGACGCCTTAGCGTCCGCCGGACGAGCCGCCAATGCTTGCCGCAGAGGATCTCGGCGCCGTCGCCCCGATCCGGCGCCGTGCGGCCGCAGAAGGGGACGCAGCAAGGAACGCGCCCCGTCTTCACACCTTCAGCTCCGCCTCGATCTTGGTCGTCAGGCCGCCGTTTTCGCCGCCCTCGAATTCGTCCTCCACCGTCTTGACGATGAAGCTCGCATCGTCGTCGTCGCCGAAGCCTTGCGTCGTCACCACGCCGCCGGGAACCGGGACCGCGACCGGCGGCCGCAGCGTCGCCGACAGGGTTTTCTTTCCCCGCGCGAACGCCTTGGCGCGGCCGGCGGCGGCGCGGGTCGCCTCGGCGGTCGAGCCGAAGGTCTCGGGGTAGCCGTAGTCGGGGCCGCCGTCGCCGGCGTCGCCGGTCACATCGGTCGAAGTCGCGGTCGCCCGGTTCCACACCTTGGCGTGGCTCTTGCCGCGCACGCTGCGGTCGCTGTCGTGGACTGAGAACGTCTCGCAGTCCTCGGGAGTGATTGTGACGGCCGCGATCGACGCCCCGCTCGCCGTCGTTCCCGCGCCCTTGGGGACGAAGGCGAGCATCCCCTGCGCGAACTTCCCCACCGCGTCGAAGCGGCGCGCCAGCCGCGTCACCAGGTGCATGTCGCTCTCGCCGGTCTGGGCGATAATTTTGTCGATGGCGATCGAGGCCAGGGCGCCGTCGACCGCCGCCTTCAGGCCGTTGTCGCTCGCCACCTCGCTGAGCACGTCGCCGAGCGTCTTCGGCGCCGTCCATGCGCGGGTCTTCTGGGTCTTCAAGGTCTTTTTCAAATCGGCCGACTGGCCCGTCACATGGAACACCGCCGGGCCGCCGCTCTTGGTCACGTCCTGAATGATATAGGCCCCGCGGTCGACCGCGCCGCCGAACTCGTGGAAGCCGAGCGCGATCGTCAGCGTCGCGCCGCGCCGCGGCTTGGCGAGCAGCCCGTCGTAGTTCGACAGGGTCAGCTCCATCTCGTCGGCCTTGTCGCCGTCGTGGCGGGTCACCCGGCCTTTGAGCACGCGCGGGTTGATCTTGGACGAGACGTCCTGGCCGCCGATCGAGATTGCGAGAACCGGCGTCGCCATCGCTAATCCCAGAGATTGACGGTCTGCTTGGGCGGCGGGGCGACGGCGGCGACAGCGGGCAGGACGATCGTCAGGTTCTCGGGCAGAACCGGCGGCTCGGAGGCGAGCCCGGGATTGGCGGCGAGGATCGCTTCGGCCGCGCCGGCGACGTAGCCATAATTGAGCCACGCCAGCGCGTCGACCATGTCGCCCTGGGCGGTGATGTAGGTTGAGCTCATGGGCCGTCCTCGTACTCTGCGGTTTCACACCCCCACTTCCAACCCTCGTCCCATCCCGCGGCTTTGAGCCGGTCGACGCCGCGATAGGGGTTTTCGATCTGCCTCTTGCAATCCCAGTAGGCCTCGAAGCCCTCGTCCCGAGCGTCCAGATATTCTTT
>Ga0181529_10007612_pt1 | contig 10740 bp, 10 predicted proteins | sample PEATcosm2014_Bin_36_FD_119763 | JGI IMG/M metagenome (GOLD analysis project Ga0181529, IMG submission 119763) | Peatland microbial communities from MTU Mesocosm Facility, Houghton, MI, USA - PEATcosm2014_Bin10_30_metaG | ecosystem: Environmental > Terrestrial > Soil > Wetlands > Peat | place... | reverse complement strand
TAGCGCCAGAGGAAGCCGAAACTCCATTCGTATCCCATTCGGCTTCCCCTGCTGCGATGCGGATCAGAACGTGAGTTCGGGCGGGATGTCCTCGGGCTTCGCGCCGGACTTCAGGATGCCCTGGATCATCCACTCGCGAATCTGCCCGGTGCCGCGGTTCATGTCGATCCAGGCATTCACCACTTCGCGAAAGCGTGTGTCGGGCTCGCGGCGCACGCCGATGCTGCTGGGCAGCGCCACGATGGGATTCGTCAGGATGCGGTAGCTGCCCAACCCCGGGTTCTTCGCCAGCGCCGTGATCCCCAGCATCGCCGCCAGGATGTCCACGTCCTCGCGCCCCGATTGCAGCGCCAGGATGGCGTCGTCGCGGGTCTTGAACGCGGTGATGGTGGCCTTCGGCGCGAAACGCCGCGCAGTCACCTCGTGCAGCGAGCCGAGATCGACCGCCACCTTCACCTCGGGCTTGTTGATGTCGTCCCAGGTGACCGGGTTGAATCCCTTGCGCGCCACGCAGCCGAACGGGTGGATGATCATCGGTTGGGTGAAGCCGATGGACAGCGCGCGCTGCGGCGTCGGGTTCAGCGCGAACGCGATATCGACCTTGTTGGTCTGCAAGTCGAGCACCGAATTGCCATAGGTGCTCTCGACATATTCCAGTTTCGCGTCCCACACGGCGGCGATGCTTTTCGCCATGTCGATCGCCGCCCCGCTCCATTCGCCGGTGGTGATATCGCGGAAAAAATACGGCGCCTCGCCGGGCAGCGCGGCAATGCGCAGCACCTTGCTGCCGCTGACCCGCTCGAAGGTGCTCGGGGCCCCTTGCGCGCGCGCGCCGCCGATGAAGAAACTGGCCGGCGCGGCCAATGCCGCCGCCCCCGCGATGCGCCGTGAAATCCGGTTCGTCATCCCCTTCCCTCCTTTTTTACATTCCCAGATAGGCCCTACGCACATCGGCGTCGGCGGCGATATCCCGCGCCGGACCCGTCATCACCACGCGACCCGTTTGCAACACATAGGCGCGGTCGGCAATCTCCAGCGCCTCGGCCAGGCGCTGCTCGACGAGCAAAACCGTAACCCCGAGCGCGCGGATGCGCACCACGGCGGCGAAAATGTCATCCACCAGCCTCGGCATGATACCCTGGCTCGGCTCGTCCAGCATCAGCAAGCGGGGTTGCGTCATCAGGGCGCGGCCGATCGCCAGCATCTGCTGCTCGCCGCCCGACAGCGTTTCCGCTCGTTGCGCCAGCCGCTCCTGCAGACGCGGGAACAGCGAAAACACCAGTTCCAGCGGCTTGAAACGATCGGCCTCGCCGCGTTTGGCGTAGGCGCCAAGCCGCAAGTTGTCCTCCACCGACAATCGCGGGAACAGCCGCCTGCCCTCCGGCACCAGGCCGATGCCCATGCGCGTGATGAGGTGCGCCGGCACCCGCGTCAGGTTCCTGCCCTCCAGCGCGATCGTGCCGGTGGTGGCGACCTGGCCCGCGATTGCCTTCAGCAGTGTCGACTTGCCCGCGCCGTTGGCCCCGACCACAGCCACCACCTCGCCTTTTCCCACCTCGAGGCTGACGCCCTGGAGCGCCTTCAGGCCGCGGTAGCTGGCCGAGACGTCATGCAGCCGGAGCATATTTATCTCCGAGATAGGCGCGGATCACGTCGGCATGGCGCACGATGTCGGCTGGCGGCCCGATGGTCAGCACGCGCCCCAGGTTCAGCACCACGGCGCGCGACACCAGCGGCAGCACCACTTCCATCACATGCTCGACCATGATGATGGTGATGCCGCGGCGCTGCACCGCGCGCACCAGCGCGACCCCCTCCTGCGCCTCGGTGGGCGTCAGACCCGTCAGCATTTCGTCGAGCAGCAGCAGGCGCGGACCGGTGGCGAGCGCGCGCGCCACCTCCAGCCGGCGCTTTTCCGGTGGACTCAGCGAGATGGCGGGCCGGTCGGCGCGGGAAAGCAGGCCGCAGAACTCCAGCGTATCGGCCGCGACCGTCATCGCCTCCCGGGCGCCGCGCGCGCGCGCGAAGGCGCCGACCATGACGTTCTCCAGCACCGTCATGGAGTCGAAACTGCGCACCACCTGGAAGGTGCGGGCGATGCCGTGCGCCGCGCAGGCCACCGGACCCAATCCCGAAATGCGTGTGCCGTTCAGGCGAATCTCGCCGGCATCGGGCGTCACTTCGCCGGCGATCGCATTGAACAGCGAGGTCTTGCCGGCGCCGTTGGGACCGATAAGGCCAAGCATCTCCCCCTCGGCCACATCGAACGAGATGTCCACGTTCGCGGCCACGCCGCCAAAGGATTTCGAGACGCCATCGACCTCAAGCAGCGCGGGCATCGGCCCCCCCGCGTCGCCGGCCGAACAGGCTCACCAGGCCCTGCGGCCGCACCAGCGCCACCACCATGATGAGCGCGCCATAGATCATCAGGTCCACGCCCCGTCCGGAACCACCCAGGTAAGAACGGGAAAGTTCGCTCACGGGGATCAGCACGGCGGCGCCGATCAGCGGCCCCCACAGCGTCCCCACGCCGCCCAGCACGGCGGGCAGCGGGATCAGGATGGAGAGCGCGCCGGCCATCACGCTGTCGGGATCGATGTAACCGACATACTGCGCGTAGATGGCGCCGCCCATGCCGGTGAAAAAACCGCTGATCGCGGCGGCGGCCATCTTGGAGGGGAAGATGCGCACGCCGAGCGAGCGCGCGGCGACGAAATCGTCCTTCACCGCGCGCCAGGCGAAACCCCACCGCGAGCCTTCGATGAGAAACGCGGCAATCCAGGTCGCCGCGGCAAATCCCAGCACCAAATAGTGATAGGGCAGTTTGGCCGTCCGGAACTGCAACGCGACCCAGGAGTCGCCCTTGAACGGCACGTAGACGCCGGTGGCCCCGCCGACGTAGTCCCAGTTCAGGAACAGCAGCCAGCCGATCTCGCCGACCACCACGGTGGCGATGGCGTAGTAGTGGCCGGAAAGACGGAAGCACGGCCAGCCCACCAGCAGCGCGCCCGCCCCTCCCACCGCCCCGCCGGCCAGCATCCCGAAGGCCGGTGGAATGCCGAGCCGTACGAACAGCAGCGTGGAAACATAGGCGCCGAAGCCGAAATAGAGCGCGTGGCCCAGGCTGATCTGGCCGCAATAGCCGCCCAGGATGTTCCACGCCTGGGCAAGGCCGGCGAACAGGATGGTGATGATGATGAGGTTCTGCGTGTAGACATCGCCGATCGGCAGCGGCAACACCGCCAGCGCCAGCAGCACCGTGGCGCCGCCAACCAGTTCGGTGCGCCGCCGGCGCAGGATGGAATTGTCCATCACAGCGTGCCGAACAGGCCGCGCGGCCGGAACAGCACCACCGCGAGATAGATGACGAACATGCCGACCTGCTTGAGCGAAGGCTCCAGCACCAGCGCGGTCAGCGCCTCCACCTCGCCGATCAGCAGCCCCGCGACGAGCGCCCCGCCCAGGCTGCCGAACCCGCCGAGCGCCACCGTGACATACGCGGTGATGGCGAAATTGGCGCCGACATTGGGCGACACGTAATAGAACGTCGCCAGCATCACCCCGGCGATGCCGACCGCCGCCGCCCCCAGTCCCCAGCCCAGGGCAAAAATGCGGTCGCGGTCGATGCCGATCAGCGCCACCGCGTCGCGGTCCTCGCGCGTCGCCTCCAGCGCGTGGCCGAACTCGGTGCGGCTGATCAGCAGCAGTCCGGCGAAGGCCGCCAGACAGACCAGGCTGGCGGCAACCTGCGGCAAGGGCAGGAAAACGCCGGCGATCTCGGCGGTGCGGTTGGCCACCACGCCGGTCGTGATGCTGCGGAACTCGCCGCCGAAGCAGAACTGCGCGGCGCCGCGAATGAAGATGGCGAGCCCGAAGGTGACGAAAATCTGCACCATGCCGCGGTTGAACCGCACTGACAGCGCGCGCGCGATCAGGCCGCGGTACACTCCCATGCCGAGCCCGAACATCAGCACCACCACGATCGGCAGCAGCAGCAGCGGATCGAGCCCCGACACCTGCCACAGCACGAAGGCCGCATACATGGCGATCATCATCAACTCGCCATGGGCGAAGTTCACCACGTCCATCAGCCCGAAAATCAGGCTGAGCCCGGCCGCCACCAGGGCATAGATCAGTCCCATGAGCAGGCCGCCGATGGCGGCCTGCAGGATGATGTCCAGCGTCACCCCCGGCTCAGCCGCCCACGTTCCACATCGCGTCCAGGGAGGCGAGTTCGAACGGATAGACGGTGCGGTAGGTGCCGTTGGTGATCTGCTGGATCACCGGGGTCGCCAGGACGTTCTGGCCGGTGGCATCGAAGTGCACCCCCTTCCAGGGCACGATGAGCTGCTCGCCGGGCACGTTCGCCGCGACCAGCGCCTGGCGGATCGCGTCGGGCTTGGCCGAGCCGGCGCGGTTGATGGCGTCCGCCAGCACCTGCAGCCCGGTCACCTGGCGCGCGGTGTTGTCGTTGAGGTCCTTGCCGTTCTTTGCCCGATAGGCGCCGTTCACGGCGGGGATCGCCGGCCGGGCCTTCACCGCGTCGACGGCGAACGACGACCGGCTGAGCACGCCCTCGGCCAGGGGGCCGCTCGCGGTAATGAAATCCTGCTCCTGGAAGCCTGCGGCCTGGGCCATGATGGCGCGCGGGTGATAGCCGATCTCGTTCATCGCCCGCAGCATCAGGATGGCGTCGTTGGTGTAGCTGCTCGGCATCAGCACGTCGGCGTTGGCCGCCTTCAGCCGCTGCGCCTCGGTGGACAGCGACGGCGAGTTGCCGCGGTACTTGATGTCGGCGACGACCTTGATGCCCGCTTTCTGGGCAAGCGAGCGTTGCACGTTGCTCGAATCGGTGCCGAAAATGGAATCCTCGTAAATCAACGCGACCGTCTTCACCGGACGGCCGGTTTTCTTGCCGATGTCGCGGAAGAATTCGAACATGGCCACGGTGAACATCTCGTCGTGCGGCGAAGTGCGGAAGAACCATTTCAGGCCGCGCGCACTCAGGCTCGGCGAGGAGTTGTCCATCGACAGGTAGGGCACCTCGTAGCGCTCGGCGACCTGGCTGATGGTGGCGGCGGTGGCCGAGGTATAGCTGCCGATCAGCACCGGCACCTTGTCCTGGGTGATCAGGCGTTCGGCCTCGGCGCGGGCCTTTTGCGGGTCGTTCTGGTGGTCGGCGATGACGATGCGGATCTTGGCGCCGCCGAGCGCCGGCAGGCCGCCGCCCTGCCCCATCAGGGTGGGGATCGGCGGGTGGCTGCCGTTGATGATTTCGGCGGTCATTTCCAGCGACACCTTGGCGTCGGCCCCGATCGGCGCGGCGTTGCCGGTCATCGGATAGATCGCTCCGATGACGATCTCGTCGGCCGCTTCGGCGCGACCTACGGCGCTGCCCGCCATGGCGACGGCGCCCGCGGACAACAGCAATTCCCTGCGCTTCATTTCTGCCCTCTCCCCATTTTGGCGCGGCCTGGCCGGTGGTCCCGGTCTAAGCACGCGGCGTGCCATCTCTAAGCGGAAGGATGCACGGGCCGGCCGACATGGCAAGGTGTCGTGTGCAACGACTCCCGGTGGGGAAGGTCGCCGTCGGCCGGCTTGACACGCCATCCCCGTCTCCGCTACCCCAATGCGACTGCGAGTGAATTGCATTTAGCCGGTGCCGGAGCGAAGGAGAGGCTTGTGTCGAAGCGCCTATTCGGAGCGATCCGATCGCTCGGCCAGATAGGCGCAAGCGGTGTCGCCGCGACTCTCTGGGCATGCACTGCCCTCGCGGCGCCGCCCACGATCGCGATCCCGTCAGCCGATGAGGCCGATAACGCCCCGCCGGGGCAGGGTTCGGGTCTGTTCGACTTCATGGCCGGTCTGGACCGCAGCGGCACCCTGTTCGGCAATCTCTGGGGCCTGCGACCCTGGCTCGCCCAATACGGCATCACCCTGGCGCCGCAGGAGACCAGCGAGGTGTTGGGCAACGTGACCGGGGGCACCCGGCGGGGCGCGGACTATGACGGTCTGACCCAGGTGCTCCTGCAGATGGATACGCAGCGGGCATTCGGCTGGCATGGCGGCACGTTCAACGTCAGCATGCTGCAAATCCACGGCCGCGATCTCAGCACGGACAACCTCGCCACGCTGCAGACCGCCAGCGGCATCGAGGCCGATCGCGCGACCCGGCTGTGGGAGCTGTGGTACCAGCAGAAATTCCTCGACGCGGACCGGCTGGACATCAGGATCGGCCAGCAGAGCCTCGATCAGGAGTTCATGGTCAGCCAGAATGCCAGCTATTTCGTCAACACGATGTTCGGCTGGCCCATGCTGCCCTCGGCGGATCTGCCCGGCGGCGGCCCGGCCTATCCGCTGTCGGCCCTGGGCCTGCGCGTCCGGGCGCGTCCGGCCGATTCGCTGACCGTCCTCGCCGGCGTCTTCAACGGCAGCCCCGTCGCCAACAACAACGGCGACCCGCAGCGCGTGAACCCCGCCGGCACCAGCTTCCCGCTCAACGGCGGCGCGCTGTTCATCGCCGAGATCCAGTATGCCTATCCGTCGCTCGGCACGCTGGTGACGCCGGATCAGGGCGAGCCGCTGGCACGGACGTACAAGCTCGGCTTCTGGTACGACACCGAGCGCTTCGCCGATCTGCGCTTCGACAACACCGGCCAGTCGCTCGCGAATCCGTTGAGCGACGGAATCCCTCGCTCCCATGGCGGTAATTTCGCGATCTACGCGGTCGCCGATCAGATGATCTGGCGCTCCCCGGCGGATCCCGACCGCAACGTCAACGTCTTCTTCCGGCCGATGGGAACGCCGCTCGGCGACCGCAACCTGATCGACTTCAGCCTCAACGCCGGCCTGACCATGCACGAGCCGATCTGGCTGCGTGACGACGACACCTTCGCCATCGGCATGGGCTACGCGAAAATCAGCGGACGCGCCAGCGCGCTCGACCAGGACACCGCGTACTTCAACGCCAGCTACTACCCGGTGCGCGGCAGCGAGACCTACATCGAGGCAACCTACCAGTATCAGGCGACGCCCTGGCTGCAACTGCAGCCGGACGTGCAGTACGTCTTCCATCCCGGTGGCGGGGTGCTCGATCCGAACAACCCGGGCCATCGCGTGAAGAACGAGGCGGTCCTCGGCTTTCGCACCAACATCCTGTTCTGATCTGGAAAACATCGAATGACCCGGGCAATGCGCTCAACCGCCGGCATCGGCAGCGTCCTCGCGGCAGCCGCGTTCATCCTCGTGACGGCCGTCGCGCATGCCGAGGAGCCGCGCGGCCTGCTGGAAACGCTGCACCGCCACGTCACGCTCACATCGACGGTAACGGATAACGGCGACCTCAATCCCTACGCCATCGTCGTCGCCCCGGTCTCGGCCGGCAAGATCCAGAAGGACGACGTGCTGGTCGACAACTTCAACAACATCTCCAACCTCCAGGGCACCGGCGGGACGATCGTCGATTATAATCCCGCGACGAAGAAGACGACCTTGTTCGCGGCGCTGCCGCAGCATCTGCCCCAGTGCCCCGGCGGCATCGGGCTGACCACGGCGATGACGATGCTCAGGACCGGCTGGGTGATCGTCGGCAGCACGCCCAGCACGGACGGCACGACGCGCACGAAGGGCGATGGCTGCCTGCTGGTGTTCGATGCCGAAGGCCAGCTCGCCGCCACCTGGACCGGCCCGAACATCAACGGCCCCTGGGGCAACATGGCAACCGTGGACAACGGCGCGACGGCAACGCTGTTCGTCAGCATGGCGGGGTTCGGTGTGCCGGGGCCGGAGGTACGCGACCCGCAGACCGGCCTGCCCGTAACCGTGAACAAGGCGACCGTCCTGCGCATCGGATTGTCGATCCCGCCGGGCAAGCCGCCGGTTATCACCAGCCAAACCGTCATCGCCGATGGTTTCGCCGAACGCGCCGACAAGGACGCCTTCCTGATCGGCCCGACCGGGCTCGCGCTCGGCGCCGACAACACGCTCTACGTCTCGGATGCGATGGCCAACCGCCTCGTCGCCATTCCCGATCCGTTGACCCGGACCGCCAGCGCCGGCACCGGACGCACCGTCACCCAGGACAAGCTGCTGCAACGCCCGCTGGCGCTGGCCATCACCCCGGCCGGACATCTGCTGGTCTGCAATGGCAAAAACGGTCAGGTGGTGGAGATCGATCCGGAAACCGGCCGCCAGATCTATGCCCAGTGGGTCGATGCCAACCAGGCGCAATCGCCGCCCGGCAACGGAGACCTTTTCGGTATCGCAATGCAACCGGACGGCACGGGATTCTACTATGTCGAGGACGAGGTGAATTTTCTGATGGTGGCGACACGATGACCGGCGGGGCAGCAAAAGGCGGCGGCTCGCGCCTGTCGCGCCGCGGGCTGTTCGCGGCGACCTCGGGGCTGATGGTGGCGGCGGGCGAAGCGCCGGCGCGCGCTCTTTCCGCCGGCGCCGACGTGGTGCCGTTCCGGGGCGCGAACCAGGGCGGCATCGTGACCCCGGCGCAGCGGCACACGACTTTCGCCGCCTTCGATCTCGTCACCGCCCGGCGCGACGATGTGGCGGCACTGCTGCGCCGCTGGACCGACGCCGCCGCGCGGATGAGCCTGGGCGAACCGGTGCCGCCCGCGGTCGCCGATTCCGGCGATGTCGTCGGCCTGTCGCCGGCGCGGCTGACCGTGACCTTCGGTTTCGGCGCCGGACTGTTCGTCAAGGACGGCGCCGATCGCTACGGTCTCGCGGCGGGGCGGCCGGAGGCGCTGGTGGACATGCCGGTCTTCCCCGGCGATCAGCTGGTCGCGGCGAGGAGCGGCGGCGATCTGTCGGTCCAGGCCTGTGCCGACGACCCGCAGGTCGCTTTCCACGCGGTTCGCCAGTTGGCCCGCCTGGCCGACGACGTGGCCGATATCCGCTGGGCGCAGAGCGGTTTCAACGCCGGTTACGCCCCCGGCGAGGCCCCCCGCAACCTCATGGGCTTCAAGGACGGCACCAACAATCCGCCGATCGCCGACCCCCAGGCCATGGCCGCGGTCGTCTGGGTGGGCGACGAGGGGCCGGCCTGGATGCGTGGCGGCAGCTATGTCGTTTACCGCCGTGCCCGGATCGCCCTGGAGCATTGGGATCGCATGAAGGTCGCCTTCCAGGAACAGACCTTCGGCCGGCAGAAGCTCACCGGTGCGCCCCTAGGGATGCGCTCCGAGCACGACAAGCCCGATCTGTCGGCCACCGATCCGGACGGCAATCCGGTGATCCCCGAGAACGCGCACATCCGCCTGGCGGCGGCCGAGACCAACGGCGGCGCGCGCATTCTGCGGCGGGCCTATTCCTACGATGACGGCGTGAATTTCGTCGCCGAGCGCTGGCCGCCCTGGCGCCAGGCCATGGAGTTCGACGCCGGGCTGCTGTTCATCTGCTACCAGCGCGATCCCCGCTCCGGGTTCCTCAGGATCTTCGAGCGGATGGCGAAGTTCGACATGATGAACCAGTTCGTGACCAACACCGCGAGCGCGCTGTTCGCCTGCCCGGGCGGGATCGGGGACGGCGAGTTCGTCGGTCAACGCCTGTTCGACGCGGGTTGAAACGATGCGCGGCACATTATCCGGAACGGCGCGCGGCCTTGCCATCGCGGCGGCGCTGAGCCTCGCCAGCGTGGCGGCGGCTGAGACCGCTCCGGTCCAGCTCACCATCCAGGACCATCGCTTCAGCCCTTCGGAGATCCATGTCGCAGCGGGAAAGGCCACCTTCCTCATGGTCAGCAACGCCGATGCGACGCCGGAGGAGTTCGAGAGCGGCATCCTGGCGATCGAGAAGGTGGTGACAGGCGGCGGCCACATCCGGGTGCGCCTGCCGCCGCTGGCGCCGGGGCGTTACCCGTTCTTCGGCGATTTCCACCCCGACACCGCGCAGGGGGCGGTCATCGCCGATCCGCCCGCCGCCAAGTAGCGCTGCCCGCCCCTCGCCGTCTAACTGCCGACCTTGAGCGTGGCCACCAGCCCGCGCAGGCAGGCGATGACGGACAGCGGGCTCAACTTGCCCGTCCGCGGGTTGGTCTCGCTCGGCACCCCCTCCACCGTCATGGTCAGCCGCGCCGCCCCGGCTTCGACGCGGATGGTGTGGATGTTGCGGTCCACCCCCGGGTCGGCCCAGATCTTCACCCGCGTGCGGACGGGTCCGATGCCGGCCAGCGCCAGCGCGGCGGCGACGTTCGCGTTGGCCGGGAAACCCGCCGCCGCATCCACCGCGTTGCCCTCGAAGACGCAGACTGGCTCAGTCACGGCGAGCACGTCGATGTTGTTTTTCACCAACCAGGGCGCCCCCGCCAACCCACGCGGCGGTTTCCGCGTTTCGATGGTGATGCTCTCCACCGGCCCCTCGGCGCAGGCGCGCACGGCGTCCAGGCCCACCAGCGCGCCGGTCGGCACCACGATGCGCGCACCCTTTTCCTGCGCCAGCTTCACCAGTTGCATGTGCCCCAGCAGCGCGCCCACCGAGCAGGGCACGAACACCCGACCCGCCTGCAACGCCGGCACCGCAATGCGCTGGAACAACGCGGCGGGCAGCGCCTCGACCACGATATCCGCGCGCGATGCCAGTTCTTCCGGTTCGACGATCTCGGGGGGCGCCGCGAACCCGGCCAGCCCGGCGGCCGCCTTGTCCCGGTCAAGCTCGCTCACCGCCACCAGGCGCAGCCCGGCGATGCCCCCTTGCCCCTCCGCCGGGTCCAGCGCCTTCGCCACG
>Ga0181529_10007611_pt1 | contig 10741 bp, 3 predicted proteins | sample PEATcosm2014_Bin_36_FD_119763 | JGI IMG/M metagenome (GOLD analysis project Ga0181529, IMG submission 119763) | Peatland microbial communities from MTU Mesocosm Facility, Houghton, MI, USA - PEATcosm2014_Bin10_30_metaG | ecosystem: Environmental > Terrestrial > Soil > Wetlands > Peat | place... | reverse complement strand
GGTGCCGGTGCCCGCCGCCCAGGGCGTGAGAGTATCAGAGAGATTCAAGCCGGGACCGGTGCCGGTATTCATCTCCAGCACGGTGGTTCCTGCCGAGCCGGGATTAGACGGCGCGCCGTTTACAACGCCAGTGAGACCCAGCAACGGTGTCGCCGTCAAGCCGGAGCTGACTCCGGAGATGGTGGTGTTATCGGTCTTGGAGGTCAGCGTGAGGCCCGACGATGTTACTGCGGCAGAGATGCCCAGAGCGGCTACTGCAGTTGCATCGCCAGTGGGCGTAATGCTTCCGTTCAATACGCCCGCCAGACCGGTGAGGTTGCTGTTGCTGGTGCCGATGTAGATGTGGGAGGCGTCACCGGCCGTATTGGAATTCATGGTGACGGTGATCAGCGAGACGGAGTTGCCGTTGGTGGTGTTTGCAATCGTGAAGGCTCCGCTCAACGCAGCGTCTGCGGCATTGGCTCCAATTCCGGTGATGCCGAGCGTGGCTGTGGCAGCCGTAGGAGGCGTGTCCGCGCCCGCAGGCGTGAAGGCCGTACCAGATTGTGTCAAAGAGAAGGAGTTCAACGCCACGGGGTTGTTGGCGGTGACGACTGTATTCGTAGCCTGGAGCGTAGGAACATAGCTGCCCGCCGCTGTGGTAACAGACAATGCGCCGGCGTTGGGGTTCTGATCCTCGATCGAAAGGCTCTGCACACCCTGGCTATTGGTCTCAACCGTGGCTACGACCTGTGTCTTGGTCGAATCGCCCGCGTTGGCTGTGGAGGCGTTGTTGATCGCGGTGGCCAAGTCACCGAGACTTTGAATGGTCGGAGTGACAGCGACCGAAATGGCGGTCGTGGTGCCGGCCGACTGAATGGTGACCGTCTGGCCCTGGGTGAGCAGGTTGGTGGCTCCGCTTCCCGACAGGTTGAGCGTGCCGCTGGTGCTCGCCGCTGCATTCGGATCAACGCCGACCGAGATCAGTCCGCCGGTGATCTGAATGCCGGTCTGGGTTCCGCCGCCAGCGACGCCAGCCTGCGTTTGCGTGGTGAAATTGGCGCTCAGGCCCAGGCCCGCGCTGTTGATGGCGTCGATCAGGCCATTGGCGGTGTTTTGGAAACCAGAGCTTCCGCCCGCAGTAATGGTCGTGCTGGCTGCCGTTTCAGTGTTGTCAGAACCCTTCACCAGATAGTTGACGTTGATTACCGTGGTGCCGGTGTTGTTCAGCGCGTCGGTAGCCTGCGCATTCACGCCACTGGTGGCGTTGGACAGATTGATGAACACACTGCTCTGGCCGTTGCTGTAGGACATGACGCCGCCGGAATCGCCCACGTTGGACGAAGAGAGCGTGCGGATGTCCAGCTCATCGATCGATGATCCGGTCGTCGAAGAATCGCCGGTGTAGATGTTGACCTGCTTGTTGAAGACCGCCGCGTCATTGTACGTGGTGGTGGAACCGATGTTGGAAATCTCCGACAGAATCGACTGGTATTCCTGATTGGCCGCAGTATCCTGCGAGGAGTTGAGGGTGCCGTTCGAGGCTTCGGTAGCCAGCGTCACGGCCCGGTTAAGCAGGCTTGTCACTTGCGAGAGGGCGCCATCTGCAACCTGAAGAAGCCCCACGCCCTCAGTAGCATTGGTCTTCGACTGGGTAAGAGCCTGCTGGTTGGCCTGCAGGCCATCGACCAGGGACAGACCGGCTGCGTCGTCGGCACCGGAGTTGATCTTGGAACCGGACGACAACTGCTGCAGCACGGTGTTCAGGCTGTTATTGCTGTTATTCAGGTTATTCTCCGCGTAAACGGCGGAGAGGTTATTCAAGACACCCAGGGACATGGGGTTCTCCTTTTGATGCGTGGATTTGCGGCCCTTCCCGGATGTGCTCCCATATTCTGTACTAACCCTGGGTCGCTGCTTCCGGTTCGGTTACCGCCGCATCTGGCCCCTTCTTCGGCTTAGGAGTTAGCGGCTTTATGACCCCCGTGTTTGTGTCCAGCCGCGGACACACAGTCTTCATCTTTCTTAATCTCTTAACATTTCCCGCCCTCCGCCGATAATCCCAGCGAAGGAGTACCAAGGCGATGATCGAACTTACGCGGCTCAACGGCGCACCGATCGTGCTGAACAGCGATTTGATCAAGACCGCCGAGGCCTCACCGGACACCATGCTGACGCTGATTACGGGAGAAAAGCTGATTGTGCGCGAAGACACGTCCGTGGTGGTGGAGCGCATACTTGCGTATCGCGCGCGCCTGCTGGCCTCGGTCGCGAAGCGATTACCGTCGTATGGTGAGTTGCAGCGGGCTGTATCACTGACCAGCCTGGATGTCTCCGGTCAGCCCAAACCCGCATCGCCGCTGCCCAGAGGTAACTCTCCCGATGGCTACTGAAGGATGAATCGCACTCTCCGCGCGTAATTATTCGAGGAGTATTACATGGATAAAGGCAGTGTTGGCGGAGTCTTCCTGGCAGTTGCCGGCATCATAGCCGGACTGCTCATCGAAGGCGGCAATGTCGGGCAGATCTTGCAGCCGACCGCAGCCCTTATTGTCTTTGGCGGCACCCTGGGCGCAATACTACTGCAATTTCCGCTGCAAACAGTGATCTCGGCATTTGGAAGTCTGGCGCACGTATTTACCGCTCCCCGCAAGCACAACGACCAACTCCTCCGCCTTCTGGTTGCCTTCGCCAACAAGGCCCGCCGCAACGGTGTTGTCTCTCTGGACAGCGACCTCGACACCATTCAGGATCCATTTTTAAAACAAGCCTTGATGCTAGCTGTCGATGGCACCGATCCCACGGAGCTGCGCAAGATCATGCGCGTCAGCCTGGACTCCACGGCGGATAGCGATGAACGGCTGCCTGCGGTCTTCGAGTCGGCGGGAGGATTCTCGCCCACCATCGGCATTTTGGGCGCAGTGCTGGGACTGATTCAAGTGATGCAGCATCTGGATAATATTCAGGAGGTAGGCCGCGGCATTGCGGTTGCCTTTGTCGCCACCATCTACGGAGTCGGCGTCGCCAATCTCTTCTTCCTGCCCTTTGCCGGCAAGATACGCATCCGCATGCACGACGATCACCAGCGACGCGAGATGATGCTGGAGGGCGTCGTCTCCATCCTTGAGGGCATGAATCCGCGTATGCTTGAGGTCAAGCTGGCCGGCTTTTTAAATGACCCGCAACAGAAACCGAAAGAGCGCCCGATATGATGCGTGAGCGGCGCAAAGGCAACATCAGTCGCGACCGTTGGCTGGTCTCCTACGCCGACTTCATTACTCTGCTCTTCGGCCTCTTTGTCGTGCTGTTCGCCTTCGCCAAGGCCGATCAAAAGAAACAGATGCAGGTTTCAGAGGCCATCGAAACCGCATTCCACTCTTTGGGCATCTTTCCCGACGCCACACGCTGGCCTTCCAAGGGCACAAGCGGTGCCAACGGAATTGAACAAGCCGCAATTCCCATGAACATTGTGATGGGAGAGGACGTGCTCTCGCCGGCCAAGGTCAAGGATGATCTGGAGCATATTCACCGCGAACTGGAACAGACGCTCTCCAACCAGGTGGCCACGCATACCGTCTCCATGAAGATGGGCCGCGACGGTCTGGTCATTAGCCTGCGCGAGGCCGGCTTCTTCAACTCCGGCTCGGCCACGCCCAAACCCGCAACCATCGATACACTGCGCCAGATCGCCGCCTCGCTGGGACGCACTCCATACGACATACGCATCGAGGGCCACACCGACAACATTCCCATTCACACCGCGGCCTTTGATTCCAACTGGGAGCTCTCCGCATCCCGCGCCACCGGCATTGCGCGCCTCTTGCTTGATCTAAAGGCCATCTCCCCGGAGCGCATTTCCGCCGCTGGATATGCCGAGTTTCACCCCGTGGCCAGCAACGATACCTCCGATGGCCGCGCGGAAAACCGCCGTGTCGATCTGGTAGTTCTGCCGCGCACCAAAATCAATCTCTCCGTGCCGGGATTTCCGCAACACACCGGCGAGTGGCATAAGATAACCGATGACGACGATGCAGCCGCGCAAGGCGACAAGACTCCGGCTCCGCCCACACCATAATGGCATTCTCCGCGACTTTGAGCGGATGGGTGTCTGCCAGCGCATCAGGGACGCATCCCGCAACCTGATTTCTTTGCTGCCGATTTTACAAATTCATACTCTACCGCCATCAAATTAGTGATCCATATCACACGGGTAATCTATTTTTTCTCTTTCTCGTCCATTCAATTAAAGAATTCCCATTTTTGTCTGGTATTGTTTGTACGAGCATCAATTACTTGCCTTTGCGCCCTGCCATTTGGGAGGCGTCTTTGGGTCTTTTTCAGAGCCATGAGATCCATGGCGAAAGCATTGCTCTTTGATGATTAGAAGATATGTTGCCGTGATAGCCTATCCCCTCCGGCAAAATGATTAACGAGTTTCCGTCTTTCGGAGTTGATCCAGAAGACGCGAGGCAGAGCAGTGTTCAGGATTTGCTGTGCATCACAAAGCGTTTTGGAAGAAGAGGAAGAGTCCGATGTTCGAGAGCAGAATGATTGACACCCGAGCCGATATGACCGCAACCAGTGAAACCACGAAGGCCCACTCCGGCACGGCCGCACCGGCTTCGGCTCCGCTGAAGAGTTGGTGGCGAGCGCTTAGGCTCTCTGCTGCGCTGGCGGTTCTGTGCCTGCTTGCGGCTCCGGCATGGGCAGCTACGCTGACCGTCAACACGCTGGCCGACTCCAACGACGGCTCCTGCACGGTCACCGTATGCTCGCTGCGCGACGCCATTACGGCGGCCAACTTAGTCAGCGGCGACACAATCGACCTCTCCGGCCTGGTGGGATCCATCACGCTGAACAGCGCGCTGCCAAAGATCAGCGCCAATATGACCATCAACGGGCCGGGAACGACCGTGATCGGTACGCCGACAACCTACGGCGAGAACCTGCTCACCATCTTCGGCGGCAACAACTACCGGGTCTTCAACGTCGGTTCCGCGACGGTCAGCATCAACGGCCTGGTCATCGCCAACGGTTCAATCAGTTCAGGCTTCGGCGGCGGTATTTATAACGCTGGCACACTGACGCTGACCAACTGCACGATCACGGGAAATACCGCCCCTGAAGGCGCTGGAATTATGAACAACGGTGGCACCCTGACGATTGTGGACAGCACCATCGCAGGCAACTCCGCGTCCGGCCCCGGCGGAGGCATCGTGGAGAACGGCACACTGAACGTGATCAACAGCACCATCGCAGGCAACTCCGCGTCCGGCTCCGGCGGAGGCATCTTTGCCATGATCAACTTGAACAATCCGACGTTGACGCTGACCAACAGCACCATCTCCGCAAATAAGAGCAATCAAGGCGGCGGAATATATCTGATGGCTGGAACTGGCGGCAACTCCGTTACGCTGACACTGAACAACAGCATCATAGCCGGCAATACAGGAGGCGACTGCGGGACCTGCTCGACATCGACGGGAATTATCTTTACCGGCAACAATAGCCAGATAGGCGGCACATCGCCTCTCGGTCCGTTGCAGTGGAACGGCGGACCGACGCAGACCATGATGCCGCTGCCCGCCAGCTCGGCGATCTGCGCGGGCAGCACGACCTATATTAATACGACGACTTATCCCAACGACCAGCGCGGCTTTCCGCTGCCCGCTTCGGATTGTCCCAGCGGTGCCGTCGATCAGGGCGCGGTGCAATCCAATTACCTGACGGTAAACTCGACTGCCGACACTGCGACCGGAACCTACCACAGCTGCACCACCGGCGGAACCTGCACCCTGCGCGACGCAATGAATGCCGCCAACACCGGCCCCAGCTCCTATAACAATTTTGCGCATTCTGGCGACATCATCTTCGATACTTCCACCTTCGGAGCCTCGCCGTGGACCATTTCACTCGCCAGTTCGCTGCCTCAGATCGACTTTCCGCTGAATATTCAGGGACCGGGAGCGAGCCTGCTGGCGGTGAATGGCAACGGCAACCTGGTCAGCACCACCACCGGCATCGGCCCCGGCGTCAACAATTCGATTCTCTACTTTACCGATCAGTCGACCGCCAACGTCTCTGGCATCACGCTGACCAACGGCATCTCCGACCCGCTGGCCATGGAAGACGGCGGAGGAGGAATCTTCAACGGAGGCGCGCTGACGGTGGTCAACAGCGTGATCTCCAATAGCAGCAGTGCTTCGACAAATGGCTCCAATGCTGGCGGTGGCATCTTCAATAGCGCCTATATGCTGCTGACGGGCAGCACCGTCAGCGGCAACTACGCTGGCGCGAATGGCGGCGGCATCTATAACGCCAACTTCGCCGGGATGCTGGTGACCGGCAGCACTATCTCCAGCAATACTTTGCCCTCGGGCGGCGGAGACGGTGGCGGCATCTACAACGGCGGCCCACTTCAGTTGATCAACAGTACCATCTCAGGCAACATGGCCAGCGACGGCGGCGGTATCTACGACACCGGCGAAAATGCCGCGCTGACGGTAACCGACAGCACCATCTCCGGCAACACCGCCTATAACGACGACAGCGCATCCTTCGGTGGCGGCGGCGGCATCGACGTCTATAACGACGGCAGCGACGGCAACGGCCTGGTCACGGTGACCAACAGCATTATCGCCGGAAACACCTCCAATGGCAGCGACGATCTGGAAACCTGCACCGCCAGCACGACCAATTGCACACTTCCCGTGCTGGATGGCACATACAATTTGTCCAGCAACCCCGCCGACCCATACAGCATCATCGACACGGCTGCCCACACCACGGCCTCTGGCGCGTATTACATCGCGCTGGGCGCGCTGGCGCTTGACGGGCCATTGGCGACAACGCAGACAATGATGCCCGGACCGGGCAGCTTGGCGATCCAGGCCGGCAGCGCGGCGGAGGTGCCTTTGAGCCTGACCACCGACCAGCGCGGCTTCCCGCGCCTCACCGGCGGCAAGGTAGACATCGGCGCGGTGCAGACCAACTACACGATCAGCTTCTCCACGGAGCCTACCGATACGCTGCTGACAAGCACTATCACGCCCTCACCCGTGGTTCTGGTCACTGAGACCAATACCAACACCAGCGCAACCGATGACGTGAACGGTGTGCCTGTGACGCTGACCTTGAACGGCACGGCTGGCGGAGTGACAGGCGCGCTGACTTGGACGTCGGATACCAACGGCCACGCCACATACAGCGGCCTGACAGGAAGTACGGTGGGAAGCTATACCTTCACCGTCGCCGGATCAGCCATCGCCACTGGAACAGCGGTCAACAGCAGCTCCTTCGATATCTACAGCGCTCCCACGGTCACCAACGTTTCTCCCGCTTCTGGGCCGGCCGCCGGAGGGACGACGGTCACCATCACCGGAACCGGCTTTACCACCGTAAACTGGGTGCACTTCGGCCCGATAGTTACCCCTGGATTTACGATCGTCAGCGATACAGAGATTACCACGACCGCCCCCGCCTACACGGGAACCACCGTGGATGTGACTGTGAACACCTTGGGCGGCACCAGCGCGACCAGCGCCGCGGATCAGTTTACGTATCTAGTGATACCCACGGTCACCAGCGTTTCTCCCAGTTCTGGATTAACCGCCGGAGGGACGAGCGTCACCATCACCGGAACCGGCTTTACCGGCGCATCTGCGGTGAAGTTCGGAACTTCTGCTGCCACCAGCTTTACGGTCGTCAGCACAACACAGATCACCGCGACCTCGCCCGCCGGCACGGGAACCGTGGATGTGACGGTGACCACCCCAGGAGGCACCAGCGCGACCAGCGCCGCGGATCAGTTTACGTATCTAGCGCCTACCACTCTGACGGCAACCAGCGGTACACCGCAATCGGCAGTGGTTACGACTACCTTCGGCTCGCCGTTGGTAGCGACAGTCTACGACCAGTACAGCAACCCGCTCTCCGGCGTCTCCGTCACCTTCACCGCGCCCGCCAGCGGGGCCCGCGCGGTTTTCTCCAACAGCACCAACTCCATCACGGCAATCACCGACGCCAGCGGCCAGGTCAGCGAGACCGTCACGGCCAACGCGATCATCGGCGGTCCCTATACTGTCACCGCTGTCTCAGCGGGCCTGACAACCGTTAACTTCAGCCTGACCAACCTGCCGTCTACCTTTATTGTGAACACTCTGGTCGATGATGCCACCGGCACGGGGTCCAACTGCCTTGCCGGCAGCGTAGTTTATTGCAGTCTGCGCGACGCCATCGCGGAGGCTACGGCGGTCAGCAGCGCGACGCTGACGCCGACGATCACCTTTGCCACCACGCTCTGCACCAACAGCAGTTGCTCCACCAACATCGCACCGAGCGCAAGCACCCCCGGCACATACAGCGTGACCACTGGCGGTACGCTGACCATAAGCAAGAACATGAATATCCAGGGACCGGGCGCGAATCTGCTCGGCATTGACGGCGGCGGCACGGTACAGGACTTCAATATCACCGGCGGAACGGTCTCCATCTCCGGGCTGACGATTACCAACGGGAAAGCGGGCAACGGCGGCGGCATCTCCAACTCCGGCACGCTGACGATTTCCAACTGCACGGTGAGCGGCAATCTCGCGACGTCTGCTGGCGGCGGCATCATCAACAACACAGGTGCCGTAATGACGGTGAGCAACTGCACCATCAGCGGCAATCACGCCGTTGACGGCGGCGGCATCTTGAACTACAGCACGCTTACGGTAAACAACAGCACCTTCACCGCCAACTTCGCGGATCACGGCTCTGGAATTTACGACTGGGCAGCGTTAGCGAGCGATGCCACACTCACGGCAACCAACAGCACCTTCGCAAGCAATACCACGCAGCCTGGCTGCCCTACCTGCGGCACGGCCATCGAGATGTATGTCTTTGATAATTCCGCTATCGTGAACCTGGCCAATGATCTGATTCCTGACTCCATCACTACCTCCATCAACTCCTTTGCCAACGGCACGGTGAACGACTATGGCGGCAATGTCTATACGAACGCCAGCCTCTCCGCGCTGGGCTACCATGGCGGGCCTACGCAGACCATGATGCCTTTGCCCGGCTCGTCGGCCATTTGCGGCGGAACGGCGTCACCCACCGGCGGCCTCTCTGTCTCTGGTACCGACCAGCGCGGCAATCCCCGTCCGACGACGGCCTATGGCGCCAGTTGCGTGGATGCGGGTGCGGTACAGACGGCTTACTCACTAAGCTTCACCGCCACGCCATCGAGTCCGCAGCAGAGCAATGTCGGATTCACGTCTGCTCCGGTGGTGCAGCTGTATGATCTCAATCCCGCTACAGGCCAGCCCGCCCCAATCGCACTGGCCAACGCACCAATTTCGGTCAAGCTTTACAGCGGTTCGCTGACCGGTACGACAACCCAGAACACGGCGGCGAACGGCGCGGCCACCTTCACCGGTCTGACGCCCTCTTCCCCCACGTCGGTTACGAACGACTACCTGATCGGTTCAGCCGCGGCTGGCACGAACACTTTCTCGGTCAATAGCAGCTACTTCAACCTGATCAGCATCGTCCTGCCACCCACAACTTTGGGCAATGCGCAGGTGGGCGTTAGCTACACGGCGGCGATCAACCAAGCCACCGGCGGAGTGGGCAGCGTTACTTATGCGGTCACTAGCGGGAGTCTGCCTGCCGGAGTAAGTCTTACGGCATCCACGGGCGCCTTCACGGGAACGCCTACGGCCGGCGGCTCATTCAGCTTTGGCATCACGGCCACCGACAGTCACGGCGCCCAGGCAGGCCAGAGTTACGCGCTGACAGTTAGTCCGCCGACGATCGTCTTTGCGCCCACGAGCGCCACGCTGACCGCGGGAACATTCGGGACTGCGGGCTACAGCGCTTCGATCTCGGCCAGCGGCGGCACAGGACCTTACACATATTCGGTGGCCACGGGATCGTTGCCTAACGGATTGCTCCTCAACACGTCTACCGGCGCTATCACGGGAACTCCGACGACGGCCAGCGCAACCGCGTACACCTTTGCCATCAAAGCGATCGATAGCAGCACTGGAACCGGACCTTACAACGCAACCAGCCAGACCTATTCGATCACCATCAACAAAGCCGCCTCCGCGATCTTACTGCCGGTCAGCCGTACTCCGGTCTTTACGCAGAACCAGATTACTTTCACGGCAGCGGTCGGCTTTGCCGGCTCCACGCCAACGCCGTTGGTGAGCGGCAGCGGCGGGGCGAGGCCATATTCTCCGGGCGGTCTCGGATTGTTGGCCGGACCCACTGGCACGGTGACCTTCGTGGATAGCACCACGTCGACAACACTCTGCACGAGTGTACCGTTGGGGGTGTTTGGCGCCACCCTAACCGGCGCATCAGTTGCCACCTGCTCGGTAAACGGTCCCGGTGCCGGACTTAGCTCAGGTACGCACAACATCACCGCAAGCTTCTCCGGCGATACAAACTTCCTTCTGTCAAATACCGTTTCGCCGCTCAGCCAGGTGATTGTTGACTTTACCAACGTCCCAACGGATGTCACGGTGGTTACGCTGCCCGGCTACACCACCACCTACACCTTTACCGTGACTCCGGTGGGCGCAACCGCTTTTCCATCGGCCATCAACTCCTTCACCCTCAGCGGGTTGCCGGCGACGTACAACTACAGCTTCTCGCCCTCGACGCTGAATGCCGGCTGGGGCGCCACACAGGTGACGCTGACCATCAATGTGCCGCAGACCACGGCGATGCGGCAGGCGTCCGGCGGCAGGTGGCCGAGCGGCGCGCCCTT
>Ga0181529_10007609_pt1 | contig 10744 bp, 9 predicted proteins | sample PEATcosm2014_Bin_36_FD_119763 | JGI IMG/M metagenome (GOLD analysis project Ga0181529, IMG submission 119763) | Peatland microbial communities from MTU Mesocosm Facility, Houghton, MI, USA - PEATcosm2014_Bin10_30_metaG | ecosystem: Environmental > Terrestrial > Soil > Wetlands > Peat | place... | reverse complement strand
TAGAGCTGGGGCTGACCAACAATTGCATAAACTTTAATGATCTTTTATCCTAATAGTGGTTGCGTTACCGATGGAACTGGTGCTTGCAATGGATTTGCGGCGCAATACGGTCGTGCACGGAAAATCCGGGCTTCGCTCGACCTACAAGCCGCTTGACTGGGGACTTTCTCCGACGGCAGAACCGGTCGGTTTTGTAAAAGCCATCGCGCCAAATTATATTTACATCGCAGATCTCGACCGAATCGAAGGGACCGGTTCTCATGATGCGATCATCCGCAGCTGTGCAGGGCTCGTGGAGTGCTGCTATGTGGACCGGGGCATCCGCGGACCGTCCGATTACCTTACCGGCCCGCATATCAAAAATATCGTGGGGACCGAGACCAGCCAGACCGATCTCTCCCGGTACCATGGGGGATACCTGAGCGTGGATGTCAAGGACAGGAAGGTAATCCCTTCAGGTGAGAAACCCGATACTCTGCTTAAGGCTGTACGGAACATGGCCTTTGAAGGCTGCATTATTCTCAACCTCGGGTTTGTCGGGACGGAGCACGGATTTACCTCTGACAGCAGGGCAGTCCTCGAAATGTGGCGCTCGGCATACGAGGGGAAACTGCTGTACGGGGGCGGGGTCGCCTCGGTTGCCGACCTTGAGCTCATCCTTGAAGCCGGGTATGACGGCGCGATTGTCGCGACCGCCCTCCACAAGGGCGCCATACCTGTGGAGTGGATCCGGAGGGGATGCATGTGCTAGTCACGCTCGAAGGGATTGACGGGACCGGCAAGAGCACGCTGCTTGCTGCACTCAAAGAAAAACTCGCCGACCTCGACCCGGTCTTTACCCGGGAACCCGGGGCAACATGGGTGGGAGAGTCAGTCCGGCGGGCAATTGCCGAACAGATCGATCCGGTATGCGAAGCCACGCTCTTTGTTGCCGATCACGCCGCCCACCTTGCTACCGTGGTGCGCCCGGCGCTCGCGCAGGGAAAACTCGTCATATCCGACCGGTACTCGGACAGCCGGTTTGCCTACCAGGCCGTCACGCTTGACGGGGTAATTCCCGAGCCGGAGAAATGGCTGCGGGCGATGCACAACGGGTGGTCGATTATCCCGGACAAGACGATCCTCCTTGTGATCCCGGTTGACGATGCACTCACACGCCTTGCCTCAAAAAGTGGTCGCGAGCACTTTGAGCGCCGGGAGATTCTCGAAAAAGTCCAGAACCGGTATCTTGAATTTGCCCGGGCGGAACCGGACCGGTTTGTCATTGTCGATGCCATGCTCGATAAAGACGAGGTGGCCCGGTTTGTGGCGGATGGGATCCGGCAGGTTGTGGCGGACGGAAGGAAACGGAAGAGGAAATAATCAGGGAACACGGTTTGCTCAATATCTTAACGAAATTTTTTTCAGATATTTTATGAGGGTACCCACCCCCTTCGGGGGTCGCTCGGGCGCCTCATCGGGCCCTCGCTGGGCGAGGGAGTTGTATCTTGAGTGCCCCTGAGGGGGGGATCGGTTGTTTTTCGATAATTGCCGACTCGTGACTCAATCTCTTTTGGAAGTGCCCGGCAACCCAATCGATCTTTTTTGAAAGAGCCAGAAACCGGGTCGCCCCGACCAATTTTGAAATTGATTGGTCCCCGATCGATTTTTTTGTGGTGTGGGAGGTAGGGGGAGGGGGGGGAACTTTGATCCGCGTGCGTGAAGGGTCGCCCCGATCATTTCTGAAATTAGCCGGACCGACCGGTTTTGAAAACGATCGGACTGACCACCCCGTCTCATCTGATAGTCCAGTGGACATACAGGCCTGAAAACTGGAACATGAAGGGTCGCCCCGACCGGTTTTGAAATTGATCGGACCGATCATTTTTTTTGCGGTGCGGGGGGTAGGGGGAGAGGGGTGCCCGGTTTTTTTGGAGGTCGGGGTGGCCGATCATGATGAGGGGCGAGGGTGGCCTGTCAGCAGATCACGTGGGCCCGGCAAAAGACTGATGAAGGGCCGGCAATAATACTAATCAATTACAAAAACGAAACGGAAGGGGTCAGGGTATGGCGGCACGCAGGATCAAAAAAGAAATCCGGGATCGCATCGCTACGATACTGAAAATTACGATGCTGAGCGGATCGCCATATTTGGTTCCTATGCCCGGGGAGAGGCCGGCAAAAAAAGCGATATCGACATCCTTGTCCGGTTTGCCCGGCCAAAAAGCCTTATCCAGCTGGTCCAGATAGAGGATGAAATAGCAAAAGCCGTCAAGGTACCGGTCGATCTTGTTACGGAAAAATCGGTCAGCCTGTACCTTTCCTCCTCAATCCACCGGGACGAAGTGGTGATCTATGGATGAAGCCGGAAGATCCGGCGTACCTCCATCATATCCTTGATGCAATTACCCATATCGAAAAATTTTAGAAAAAAAATTTCTTCTGCCGAGGAACTCAAAGACCATCCGCTCGAACGTGCGGGGATCGAAAGAATGCTCTCTATTATTGGCGAGGCGGCAAAAAATGTCTCGCCGCAATTGCGTAAAGACGCCCCGGATATTCCCTGGAAGGCAACGGCCGGCATGCGTGACAAACTCATCCACCATTATTTTGGCGTGGATTACGAAGCGGTGTATGAGACCATACTGCAGGATTTACCGGTATTAAAGCGAGGGATCCGACAAATTCTGGGAGATATCACAGCCCAAGACCCGGGCACGAATACAAAGAAAAAACGGGAGAACCAGGAAAGATCCTGATATCTCCCAAAAATACGCCCGTAAAACCGTCCGTTTCGGTTCGCATGAAAATGAGACCCAAAAATCGATTTATTTGCCAAAATACGCCCAAATTGAGGCCCATATAATGCCCATAATCGGGCCATAGCGGCTTTCCAGCGGCCTCTTTTTCCGGGATCCATCAAATGCCAATTTAGCATGAGATCGGCCCGTAAAACACGTTTATGTGAACTTTTTAATTCGCCCGATTGCCAAAATAAGGCCAATTTGGGCTTTTTTTAAAACGGAGCCCGTATCGGGCTCCGTTTGGATCCCGGGAAGGGCAATCCGGGCTCAATTCGGGCCCGGATTAACTCAAGTCTGATCATGAGAACAGAGGATGCCGGAGCGGTCACCCCCGGCTGTAAACTCCTGTTCCCTTCGGGAATATAAGTCACTCCGAACGACATTCACCAGACACCAGTTTTTTTGGATGGATCAATACTTCAAAAATACACCCTGTACGGGCTCCGATTCACTGTTTTTCCGGATCGGGAGGTAATAATTCCCAAAAATGCGGTAATAATTCAGGTTATTTATGCTCTTTTTCCGTCGGAGAGCGTGGGGTAACAATTAGTAGCATTTGGATGGCGAAAACTGATAAGTGCCGGGGATTTGCCTTTCCCGGGGGATAGTTCCTGTGGTAAGCGAAAAAAAATGATCTGACGCACGCGACCGGAAAAACGAACAAATCAATTTTGAAATGAGAAAAGAAATTGTCTCACAGAATTTTTCCAGGCCGCTGAAACGATGCGATGCCAGACGCGCAAAACGCCTCGTCGGGTTTTGCGCTACGCACTTGCCGGGATCCAAACGCGTAATCGGATTTGACATCCCGCTTGATTAATGTGCAAAGGATCCAACACTATATCAGCGTCACAGGTCGATCCCATGGCTGACACTCCTCCATCCCGCGATACCCCGTCCTTCATCACGCAGTTCCGGACAAGTGATCATTGGGCGGCCTCCCTTGCCCGCGACATCATCTGGGTCGTGGCGGTGGTCGGGTGCATTGCGCTTGCTCTCTACCTGATCTGCGGTACATGGCCGGCGGTCGTGACAGTGGAATCGGGAAGCATGGAACCCCACATGAATATCGGGGATCTCGTGGTCGTCGTGCAGCAGGACCGGTTCGGCCCCCTCCAGACTTGGGATGAGGCACATGCAACCGGGTACCAGAAGTTCGGCGATTACGGCGACGTGATCATCTATCGCCCCAACGGTGAGACAGATTTCTGGGCTCAGATCGGCCTGCTTCCGCTCTCAAGCCACACTCCAATCATCCACCGGGCCATGACTTGGGTCGATGCGGGAGAGCCTGAACCGTATTATTTCAATTTCTATAGGGGCGCAGCGACTCCAACCAAGTATCTCCCTCTTGAGATAAGCAACGCAACCGTTGAAGGCTATAAGATCCTCTATACGGGGGTCAACCCTCCGCAAGGGAACCTCACGCGGACGTCCCTTGGTGATGGATTCAGTTACTCTACAGACCATTACCGCCTACCCGCATCGTATGAGTCAAACGGGACCGGCTTTATTTGGTACGGTAATGTAACGACGCACGGAGGGTACATCACCAAAGGGGACAATAACCCAGTAAGCGATGAGGGAGGGTACCTTCCGGTTGGTGATATTCAAAACATCGAACCGGTGGAGAAAAACTGGGTTGTGGGAAAAGCTCTCTTTACGATTCCCCTAATCGGTCTGCTCCCGCTTCATATCTGGTGGGTGGTCGCCTTCGTTCTTGTGGTGATGATTGCCCGGGAATTGTATGCTAGAAGCAAGGAAGCAGCTACCGGAAAAAAAGCCGGAAAATCAAAGAACCCGAAAAGAGGTTCCCGGAAAAATAAATAATCCGGCCCGTTCACAGTCAACAACGAATTCTTTCAAAAAAGAAGTTATTACTTTGTCGCAATCGTCACGATCACGTCGCCGACCGTGATCACATCAACTTTCGCACCCTCTTCCACGTAGGAATACTTCGGCGTAAATGCATTTTCGGGGACGGTAAGATCCTTCCCATTCATCTTTATCGTCTTTGGCGGGTGCGCCAGCTCTTCGGCCGGGAGCGCCTTGACCGCTTCCATGAACGCGCCCGCATCTTTCCTGAACGTCGGGCCGACCACGGCGCGGTTGAAGTCGATCCCTGAAACCACCTTATCGAGATGGGCCTTGTCGGTCCTCCAGTGGACATCCGCGTTTAAGGTCCGGGCCGTGTCGCCATCGTCGTTTGCAGTGTGGGGGGCGTAGACCGTGACCTTCCCGAGCGGGGCATTTAAGGCAAGACCGTTGTCATGCTTGTACTTGCGCACCTCAGCGACGACCTTGACGAGCAGGTCGCCTTCGGCCCGGGCCACGGGATCATCAAAGGTAAACGCGACCCAGGGCTGTTTGTGGACACTCCCCTTGTTGAGGTACGAGTAGCACTCCTCGGCAAAATACGGGATAAACGGAGCGAGCATCCGGCAGAGCGCATCGTATGCGGCATAGAGCACGCGGCAGGCGCTCTTTCTCGAAGCGCCTTCGGTATAGAGCCGGCCCTTTGCAAGCTCGATGTAGTTGTCGGCGAGCACGTCCCAGGCAAATTCCCGGATTGCTTTTAAGGCCTCATCGAACTCGTAGTTCTCCATCCTCGCGCTGACCGTTCCCACCGTGTCAGAGAGCCGGGCGAGCAGCCACCGGTCGGCAAGTGCCGTCACCGGCGCGTTCTCATCGATGCCTTCCTTTTCGAGCTGGATGAGCGCGAACTTGGCGATGTTCCACATCTTGGTCTGGAACCGGGACGCAGCGATCACGTCGTTCCAGGAGAACATGATATCGGAACCAAGGGCCGCACCGGTTGCCGCCCACTGCCGGAGCGCATCTGCGCCGTACCGTCCCACCAGTTCTTCGGGGACGATAACATTGCCCCGGCTCTTGCTCATCTTAAAACCATCCTCGCCGAGCACCATGCCGTTTACGAGGATATGATCCCAGGGCTTACTTCCCGTCAGCGCGACCGAGCGCAGGATCGAGTAGAACGCCCAGGTCCGGATGATGTCATGGCCCTGCGGCCGGATCTGCGCAGGGAAGATCTTCGGCTTGCCGGTCCCGTCCCAGCCGGTCACGTTCAGGACCGAGATAGATGAGTCCATCCAGGTATCGAGCACGTCCTCTTCACCGGTAAACTCGTTCCCGCCACACTTCGGGCAGGGGTGTTTGGGTTTTGTGAGCGTCGGGTCGCAGGGAAGATCCTTCTCGTCCGGCACCACCATATCACCGCACTTTTTGCAGAACCAGACCGGGATCGGGGTCGCAAAGATCCGCTGCCGGGAGATGCACCAGTCCCACTCCATCTGGTCGATCCAGTTCTCCATCCGTAAGAGCATGTGCTCCGGGTACCACTTGATCTGGTGGGCGGCATCCCGGATCTCCTGCTGTTTGATCCTGATGAACCACTGCCGGCCCGAGAGGATCTCGATCGGCGTCTTGCAGCGCCAGCAGGTCCCGACACGCTGCTCCAGTTTCTCCTGCTTTTTGAGAATGCCTGCCGCCTTCATGTCCGCGAGGATCGCTTTCCTGCACTCGGTCGTGGAAAGACCGGTGTATTTCCCGGATATCGCGGTCATCAGCCCCTTGCGGTCGATAGCCTTCCTGAGCGGGAGGTTATGCTGTTTCCACCAGTGGACATCCTGCTTGTCCCCGAACGTACAGATCATGACCGCGCCTGACCCGAACTTCGGGTCGACCGCCTCGTCCTGCACGACCGGAACCGCGTGGCCAAAGAGCGGCACCGTAAGGGATTTTCCATTCAGGGCATGGTACCGGTCATCTGCCGGGTGCACCGCGACCGCGACGCAGGCGACAAGGAGCTCGGGCCGGGTGGTCGCGATCTCGACGCCGTCGAAATCAAAAAAGTTGAGCTGCGTCTCGCGGTCTTCGTAAGAAACCTCCGCAAACGCGATTGCCGTCTCGCACCGGGTACAATAGTTGACCGGGTGCTCGTCCTGGTAGATATAGCCGGACTCAAGCATCCTTAAAAACGAGAGCTGGGTCTTTGAGTAGTACTTCGGCGTCATCGTGATGTACTCGTTACTCCAGTCCGTGGAGAACGCCATGCGCCGGAGCGTAAGCCGCATCTGTTCGATGTTCTTTTCCGTGAGTTCACGGCACATCCTCCTGAACTCTTCACGGGAGACATCATTTTTCGTGATGTGGTTGAGTTCCTCGACTTTTACCTCGGTCGGAAGGCCGTGGCAGTCCCAGCCCTGCGGGAACATCACATTGTAGCCTTTCATCCGCTTGTACCGAGCGAAGAAATCGATGTAACACCAGTTCAGTGCATTGCCGATATGGAAATTGCCCGTAGGATAGGGGGGGGGCGTATCGATCACAAACTGCGGCTTTTTCGAGTTCGTGTCAAAATAGTGGTCCTCGTCGCGCCAGCTCTTCCGCCAGCGCTCTTCCACCACGGCAAAATCATAGTTTTTTGGCAGCTGATCAGACGAAACCATTCCGTACCGGATTGGTCGTTTTATAAAATATAGTGATCGTATCGGCACCAGATCAGCGGGAGGGAAAACCGGGTTTTGGCAAATGAGAATAACGATAAGGCTCTTGACATCTGAAAACAAATATTTCTAACAATGGCGAAGCAGCGGGGACTGGGATATGCAGCGGCACTCGCCGGTGGAGCCGTTCTCGTGGGCCCGTACGTACAGCCCCCGTGGCTGATGGCACTTGTCATCATCTTCTTTGCCCTCATCCTCTGGCGCTTCTTTGATACGAAATACCTGGCGTACGTGTTCTGTATCCTTTCCGCCCTTTACGCAGTCAATCTCCTCCCCTTCGTGGTTCTTGCGACAACACTCGCGATGATTGCACTTGGCGAACTGGTCTTCCAGTCCGGGGCTGACGATCTCAACACTTACTTTTACTACGTCATCTCCACGGCATGGGCCGGGATGCTCGTCATGGTGTACCTCCATGAACAGGCGCTCCTGATGGTCATCTTCGGGATCATCGCCGCGGTCCTCTTAAAAGTGATCCTCTTAAAATACGAGGACTCGCTCGTCCTTGAAGGAATCGGTATCGCGATGACAATGTACCTGATAAAAGAACTCAATTACACCGCGGATATCGAGATTGTCATCATCGCGGTCTTCATCGCCTTTGTCTTCGGGTACTTCGCGTACCGGTTCAAAACCGCGGATCTCTCGGGCCTGTTCTCAACCGCACTTGTCGGGATCATCCTTCTCGTCTTTGCCGATGCCACATGGTTCCTCGTGATGCTTGCATTTTTTATCCTCGGCTCGGTCTGCACCCGGTACAAGTTTGAGTACAAGAAACGGATCGGCGTCGAGCAGGGCCAGAGCGGGGCACGGGGGTACAGGAATGTCTTTGCAAACGGCATTGTCGCGTGCGCGGCGGCAGTGCTGTACGGCGTATTCGTCCAGCCGATCTTTATTGTCATGTATGTAGGGTGCGTGGCGACAGCGGCAGCCGATACGATGGCAAGCGAGATCGGGGTGACCGGCGGGATTCCCTATATGATCACGACACTACGCAAAGTGCCGATCGGGACAAACGGCGGCGTCTCGCTCAAAGGGGAAGTGATCTCCCTGATCGGAAGTTTTGCCGTATCCCTCGTGGCACTGGGCCTGAACGTTATCACCCCGTGGATGCTCGTCATCTGTACGATCGCGGGGTTTGTCGGCACCAATCTCGACAGCCTTGTCGGGGCGCTTCTGGAAAACAAGGGATACCTGGGCAACGCAGGAACAAATTTCCTTGCGACCCTTGGCGGCGGGGTCTTTGCGGTCGCGCTGTACTGGGCGTTTATGGTGCATGGTGTGGCGTTGTAAGGATCAACCCGGGCACGAGATTGAACCTGTAAATGGATTTTTGATCTTGTGTACCCATCAGCCACCGTTATAAAATTTCGTTTCATGAGAATCCGCCATAAACAAATCGGGTTCACTCTGAACCTATGACAGTCAATAAAAATGTGTGAAGGTACCCCGCATCAGGGCCTCTTGAGAGGCAGGGAGGGGCAAGAGAATTTTTTTTTAGATTGAGGTATGGGCATTGTTCCGCCGCGGGGGCACCCCGTCGGGGGCGGCGGCACTCATCGTTCAATCGGGGAAGATAACGATCTCCTTATAATATCTGCACGATTTTTACAGAAAAAAGACATGAACTCAATCGATTTATATCAGTTTCTCCAGATCACGCCAGAGGCCCCAGCGTTTATAATGGGCATAAAAAATAATTTAAATTTTTTTTTAAAACAAAAAAATTTGCAGATGTATCAGTATTTGTACCAGCGGCCCTTGCTGTCGAATTCCCCGGTTATCTGCTGGACGGTTGCCACCGGGCTCCCGATCATGCTCCGGTAGAAGCAGGCCTTGAAAGCAAGCAGGAGCGGCACGAGGAAGACAACAGCGAGAAAGATGACAGCGGCTGTGATCCACATTCCGTCCGGCCCAATCAGGGTTACCAGCTGCTGGGGGGTAAACATCGATGCAAACTGGGTCTCGTTGTAGGCAGAGCTGTTGTAATAGTCCACAAGCGGCTGGAGTTTGTCAAAGAGGAGCCCTTCCCAGATGAGGGCAAACACGAAGAAGTCAAGAAACAAGAGCACAATGCAGGTAACAAAAAATCCCAGCACTTCCCACGCGTGGCTGGCGACAATACCGATACTGCGCCGGAGGGAGGCAAAGACCCGGAGATCCTCAAAAACTGCCGCCGTATCGCAAAAGAAGGTCAGAAACAGCGTGGGGATCATAACAAAAACGGCAAGCAGGCCCGTTCCTTCGTAGTCCGTTGAACCCCCGGTCGAAATGATGGTCACAATCATGATCAGCGCAAAGACCAAGAGGAGGATAAAGAGGATCACAAGCCAGGGAAGAAGCACCCGGAAATAGTAACCCACCCCTTCGCGCACCATCGTACCGGCCCCGGTCTCGTTTTTCTTTACAAGACCAAAAGTACCGGCAACAAAGAGTACCATCACAAGACCGGCGATAATGACAAGCCGGCTGGTAAAGAACGTTCCGGAGAGGTTGAACAAAATCCAGAGCACCGCACCAAGCAGCCCGGCAACGATCCCCGGGATCCAGAGCACCGGTGTCTGTCCCACCACGCGGACAGCTTCCTGCAATTCCTTAAGGACCATGGTTATCTGACCCGGGGCATGGCCACAATTTCCCGCACCTGGAGATCAAAGAAACTTGCCGTGTAGGCCGGGCGGATCACGCAGACCGTATCCGCGCCGCTTGCCGTCCCTCCGACTGCAATAACTTCTTCATCGATCCTGACTGCACCCTGGTCAGCGGCGATAAGCACGCACTCGACTGCCACCTTGAGGCCGACCGCGATCACGCGCCGCAGCGCTTCGGCGATTGCCTCGGTCCGGGAAGCGCCGCCAACCTTCGGTGACTTTGAGAGGGCGCGTTCGAGACCGGAGAGGGCGTGGGTGCCGGTCACGATCTTCACGCCTTCCTTCCGGAGTTCCTGTGCTGTCTCGTCCGAAAACTCCCACTCGCCGGGTTTTGAGAATCCCATCACATGGGTCACGACCACAAGGGAAATGCCGGATCCCTTTATTGCATCAAAAAAGACCCGCGCGGTCTCTCCGGAACTGCTCGCGACAACGATGGTCTTAAGTTTGAGTTCCTGTGCCCTTTCTATGGCAAATCGCGCTGCATCCCTGGTGTTTACCGGGCCCGGTTTATCAAAATAATAACAGGTTTTTGCGATAAAGGTCATAAGTACCTTTTAATAAGCAGCCATGAAAAACTTTGTCAGATTCTATTCATACAAAAAGGCAGACATTCCAACAGGTCCGTGCAGCGATCCTGTTGACAGTAAAAAACCTTGATACCTTGAGGAAATACGATGATCACCCTCGCGCTTGCAGGAAAACCAAACTGCGGAAAGTCGACCTTTTTCAAGGCGGCAACCATGGCGAACGCAGAGATCGCCAACTACCCATTTACGACCAT
>Ga0181529_10007608_pt1 | contig 10745 bp, 7 predicted proteins | sample PEATcosm2014_Bin_36_FD_119763 | JGI IMG/M metagenome (GOLD analysis project Ga0181529, IMG submission 119763) | Peatland microbial communities from MTU Mesocosm Facility, Houghton, MI, USA - PEATcosm2014_Bin10_30_metaG | ecosystem: Environmental > Terrestrial > Soil > Wetlands > Peat | place... | reverse complement strand
CGCGCTACCGCCAGACGCCGGAATTCCTCCGTGTAACTCCTATTCCTTCGCATTTGCAGCCCCCCCATTCGCTGCAAACTGCGACTTCCTAAAATGTCTCACTTTGGGGGGCAGTCCAAGAACAAATTGAAATACCAGATCATCCGGTCAGGTAAGTTGGGAAGATCATCGTCTGAAAGGCGGCAATGAGGAAAAATCACACCGCGCGGCCGGAGGCGGCGGCGGAAGCCCAGGCCCACTGGAAGTTGAAGCCGCCGAGGTGGCCGGTGACGTCGACCACTTCTCCGATGAAATAGAGGCCGGGGACAGCGCGGCACTCCATCGATTGCGCGGAGAGTGCGGCGGTGCTGACGCCGCCGGCGGTGACTTCGGCCTTCTCGTAGCCCTCGGTGCCGGCGGGCGTGAAAGCGAAGCTGTGCAGGCGGCCTTCCAGCTCGTCGAGGCAGCGGTTGGTCCAGCCCGGTGGTGCGGCCAGTTCAGCCAGCCGCTCGGCGAGTCGGGCGGGCAGATGTGTGCGCAGCGCCGCTTTGAGCGAGGCGAGATCGCGGCGGGCGTTGGGCGCGCGCAGGGGCGTGAGCAGTTGGCGGTCCGCCGCCCAGTCGATGCGGATGGGTTCCGGCTGCTTCCAATAGGACGAGATTTGCAAGATGGCTGGGCCGCTGAGACCGCGATGGGTGAAGAGCATCTGCTCGCGAAAGCTGTGCCTGCCTGCGGTGGCGACGACCGGCGCGGAGATACCGGCGAGGTCGGCGAAATGCGCTTGCTCCGCGCCGGAGAGAGTGAGCGGAACGAGCGCGGGGCGGCACGGTTCGATCGGGATGCCAAACTGGCGGGCAAGCTCGTGGCCGAATGCGGTGGCGCCGATTTTGGGAATCGACAGCCCGCCGGTGGCGACAATCAGCGCGGGCGCCATGTAGACGGCGTTGCCGGCGACGACAGTGAACGCGCCGCGGGAATCGTTGCGGCGCACTTCGTGGATGGTGGTGGAGACGAGCACGCGCACGCCGGCCTCCATGCACTCCCGCATGAGCATATCGACGATCTGTTGCGCGGAGCCGTTGCAGAAGAGCTGGCCCAACGTCTTCTCGTGCCAGGCGATGCCGTGGCGCTCGACGAAATGGATGAAGTCGGCGGGCTTGTAGCGGGCCAGGGCCGACTTGGCAAAGTGGGGATTGGCGGAAAGGAAGTTGTCGGGGCGGGTGTGCAGGTTGGTGAAGTTGCAGCGGCCGCCGCCGGAGATGAGTATCTTCTTGCCGGGTTGGTTGCCGCGCTCGAGCACCGCAACGCGGCGGCCGCGGCGGCCGGCTTCAATGGCGGCCATGAGGCCCGCGGCGCCGGCGCCGAGGATGAGAACGTCGAAGCGGTGTGGATGCACGATGCTGATATGGACCGCGGGACAAAAGCGAAAGTGGATGAGTTATGGGAGAAACTGGGGCTGTAGATCGCATCGGAAGCGCCCGGCAATCGCCGGATTAGAGTCGATGAAAGCCTCTTGTGACAGTCGGCTGACTGTCGATGGATTCTATAAGCCATGAACGAAAGATTCCGAAGCGGGGGCAGCGCTCGGAGATCTTCTCCGGGTCGATGGTTTCCAGCAATTTGCTGGCGTGCTTGATCTTTCCATATTCTTTCTTCGCGGTGGATTCAGTCGCCTTTTTCAGTTTCTCGTATAAGTCGGCCTTCGGCTCGTCTTCAAGATTCTCGCGCTTGGGAAGGCTCTCCTTTTTGAAGTCCTTCTTGTAGAAACCTCCCATTGCATCGGGATCTGCAACGATCCACGCCTCCATGCACTGCACCATAAGATGAACCCGCGCGGCCAGATCGTCCGATAACTCCCAACCGTCTCCCTGCCCGCGCTCTACGGTCCCCTGTTTCTGCCGGAGATGGGCCACTCGAATCAGCGCGTCCTTCGCCTTGTCCATTTCCCCCGCCTTATCTTTGGGAATCTGAGCAATCCCGGTTTCCGAATCGACAAGCAGCGCGTTGATCCTCTCGCGATTGACATTCAGCGCATTCTTGAAGGTTTCGTATGCCTCTTGCCTTCCGCCGCAGCAGACAAAGGTGAGGCTCAGTCGTTTCTCGCCTGCGCGGGATTTTTCCCTTGCGAACAGAGCATCGAATCCACGCCTCAACTCCGCTTTTTGTTCCGCCGTGTTGCCGCCGCCCTCGACATAAACCTTGATCTCGGTCACAGGTTGCCCCCAATTTCGCCGATGCGCCATATCTCGCCGAGCTTGTACTTATCCAGCCAATAGCGCAGCTTCTCCGATTCCACACGCTTGAAGACCGTGCCGCCCCGGTACTCGCATACCATCACCGAATCGGCTACGTCCGTCAGCGCGGATACCAGCGCGTCCGAGTGCGTGGTAACAATCAATTGCGTTCTTGTCGAGGCTTCTTGCAACAAACTCGCCAGCAAGACGATAGCGTCGGGATGAAGCCCAAGTTCCGGCTCTTCCATACAGATAAGCGGCGGCGGCGTAGGCGAAAGCAACTGCGCCAGAATCGCAAGAAAGCGAATCATTCCGTCGGAAAGCCGCGTAGCCGGAATCGGATGTTTCAAGTCACATTCATGAAGGTAAAACTGAATGGTGCCACCTTCGACGCGTGTGCTGAATCTCTCAAAACGAGGCAGGAAGCGAGACAAATATCCGTGAAATTCCGACCGTGCGCCCAGATATTCTAGCTGGTTAAGAAGCATTCCTAAGTTGCGCGAGTCGCATTCAAGAACGTCTGCGGGTAAATCGGTAGGCTGGGGTCTGCGAACCTCTGAGTTGCGTCCAAATGTCCACTCGCGAAATGTTTGAATTTGTCCAAATTTTCGTCCTAGCTCTGTCAATTCCGGGTAAGAAATAGGATCCTTGCGTTGAGAGAGTATAGATTCATCGGGTGTGAGTTTTTGCCTCTCGATAACCTGCTCTCTCCATTTAGAGCCAGATGCCACGTTCACATTAATTATCGGCTGTCCAGATTTATATCTAAAGTAAGACAAAACTTCCGCGTTTTGTTCATTCATATTTACCGCATTTTCAACAATCTCTTCTGTTATTTCAAGACGCTGCCCGGAAGCTGCAAATGCAAGCTGATAAAATATATCATTGGGATAGAATGGGATACCTGACCATACTGGATATATTGAAGCACCGGATTCAATTTCAGCAGCATTAACAATATGAGGTACATTATTCCCCGGTGTGAAGGCCAAATCGACATGAGTCTCGATGCTTCCGGTTCCGGTCCGTTCTTCCCCCTTCCAAAGCCACTCGCGCACCCCGCCGCCTTCACGAATCACTCTGGCAAACCCCGTTGGCGTAGCGTGCAGCAGTTCAATCCCTTCGATCAGATTGGACTTTCCCGATCCATTCGGTCCGATGAGCACGTTCAACGGCTGCAACTCAATTGCATCCGAGCCGGGCGGAAACGAAAGCAACCCATCCAGGCGCAGGGATTTCAGAAAGGACACGTTTGCCTCCAGTGCGGCTTCGTGAGAAGAATACTACTTCTCAGTGTACCGGCATCGGATGCCACACGCGGCAAGGCGCCCAGCCGCCTTTACATCCCGCCCTGGCCCCTGCCAAACTGGAAACGTGCCCACCCAGACGATCGTAATCCTCGACTTCGGTTCGCAGTATACGCAGTTGATCGCGCGCCGCATCCGCGAGCAGAACGTTTTCTCCGCGGTGCTGCCCTGCACGGCCCCGCTTGGCGAGATTCAGGCCCTCAACCCGCTGGGGATCGTCCTCTCCGGCGGGCCGTCTTCGGTTTACGACGCGGACGCCCCTGCCGCCGATCCCAAGCTGCTGGAGCTGGGCGTACCGGTGCTCGGCATCTGCTATGGGCTGCATTTCATCGTGCATCATCTGGGCGGCAAGGTGGTTTCCGCGCCCAAGCGCGAATACGGGCACGCCGAAGTGACTCTGGAAGACCGCGCAACGCCGTTGTTCGCGGGGCTGCCGGCTACGCTCCACGTCTGGATGAGCCACGGCGACGAGGCTCTGGAGCTGCCGCCCGGCTTCCATCGCATCGCCGTCTCCGCCAACGCGCTGGCCGGCATCGCCAACCAGGAGCGCCGCATCTGGGCGGTGCAATTCCATCCTGAAGTGCATCACACCCCGATGGGATCGCAACTGCTCAAGAACTTCGTCTTCGATATTTGCGGCGCGGCCGGCGACTGGACTCCAGCGCGCTTCATCGAGAGCGCAGTGGCCGCCATCCGTGAGAAGGTTAGCGCCGGCCATGTGATCTGCGGACTCTCCGGCGGCGTGGACTCATCGGTGGCCGCGGTGCTGGTGCATAAGGCCATCGGCAGCCGGCTCACCTGCGTCTTCGTCAACAACGGCGTTCTGCGCAAGAATGAGTTTGTCAGCGTACAGAAGAACCTGCGCGAGAAACTCGGACTGAATATCGTCGCCGTCGACGCCAGTGAGCGCTTCCTCGCGCAGTTGGCCGGGGTCACCGACCCGGAGACCAAACGCAAGCGCATCGGCGCCGAGTTCATCGCCGTCTTCGACGATGAAGCCAATCGCATCGCGAAAGAGACCGGCGGAGTGGACTGGCTCGTCCAAGGTACGCTTTACCCAGACGTGATCGAATCCAGCAGCGTCAAAGGACCCAGCCAGACGATCAAGAGCCACCACAACGTGGGCGGCTTGCCGGAGCGGATGAAGCTCAAGCTCATCGAGCCGTTGCGCGATCTATTCAAAGACGAGGTGCGGCGCATCGGCCGCGACTTGGGAATGCCCGAAGACGTGCTGGGCCGCCAGCCGTTTCCCGGTCCAGGCTTGGCCGTGCGCATCCTCGGCGAGGTCACGCCGGAGCGCGTGGCCCTCTTGCAGGAGGCCGACGAGATCGTAGTAGCAGAGATCAAGGCTGCCGGACTTTATAACTCCATCTGGCAGAGCTTTGCCGTGCTGCTGCCGGTGATGAGCGTAGGCGTGATGGGCGACCAGCGGACTTACGCCTACACCTGCGCGGTGCGCGCCGTGCATTCCGAAGACGGCATGACCGCGGACTGGGCGCCGCTGCCCCATGAGGCGCTCAAGCGCATCAGCAGCCGCATCGTCAACGAGGTGCGCGGCATCAACCGCGTGGTCTACGACATCACCTCGAAGCCCCCCGGCACCATCGAGTGGGAGTGATTTTACCGCAAGCGCAAACCGGAAAACTCTGAACGGATAACGCCCACGGGAGAGCCGCGATCTCCCGCACAATCCTCGCGGACTCATCGTTATTAACGGCAGTGTAACATTCCAGTAACCGGAATGTAGCAATTGGCTGCTAGATTCTGAGAACGCGCAGTGCATTTCCCAACCCGCGTTCATCTGAAACGAATAAAAAATCTCAATTTACCCACATCAGGAGGCTCGTTTTGTCACACTTCATCCAGTGTATGCGGAAGCGTCGGTTCGCCTTGGCTCTCTCGGTTCTCACGCTGTTCTTCGGCATCGCGCTGTACGCGCAGTCAACCGATTCGAAGCTCGAAGGCACGATCGCGGACGCGCAGGGCAAAGGCATTGCCAGAGCGGTTGTCAGCGTGAAGAATGGCGCGACCGGCGCCCTGAAGACCACGCGCAGCGACGCCAACGGATACTACTCAGTGGACGGGCTGCCCGCCGGAAACTACACCATCGAGGCAGCCGCCGAAGGCTTCGCCAATCTGTCCAAGAACGACGTGGCGCTGGCAGCGGGGCAGACTCAGTTTGTCGCCCTCTCGTTGATCGTGCGTTCGGTCCTGCAGGAGATAACCGTCAACGCCGGGGTTGATTCCGTTGCGGCACAAGCCGCGCCGAGCGGCGGGTTTGTCGAAGAGCGTTCGGCGCAGTCGCTGATCTCCGATACCTACATTGAGAACTTCACCTCTCCGATCGCCGATTACGGCGAAATCGTCCAGATTGTCCCAGGCACCTTCACCACCAGCACCGACGGCGTTGGGTTGGGCCAGAGCAAGACCTACTTCCGCGGCTTCCAGGACGGCGATTACGACATCGATTTCGACGGCATCCCTTTCTACGACACGAACACGCCGACCCACCACTCCTGGGCCTTCTTCCCCGCGCAGTGGATCGGAGGAGTGGACTTCGACCGCAGCCCCGGTTCGGCCTCCACAATCGGGCCAACTCCCTTCGGCGGTTCCATCCATCTGCTATCAAAGCCGCTGACTAGCGAGCTTGACATCCGCGGCACGGTCTCCTACGGAACCTGGAACACCAAGCTCTACGATGGCGCCTTCAACTCCGGCCCCTTCGGATTGTTTGGCGGCCCCAAGAAGTCGAATCTCTTCATCGACGCGCACCACATGACCTCAGACGGCTACCAGAGCTTCAACTACAATTTGCGCAATGCCGGATCGCTCCTCTACCAGTATCAGTTCTCGCCCAAGACCGTGCTGACGGGCTTCAGCGGCGTCCTCCAACTCAACGCCAATGCGCCCAATATCGCTTCCACTCGCTGTATGCTCTACGGTGTGCCCGCGAACGGATCGTACAGTTGCGCCAGTGCCGATACGGCCAATGGACTTCAACCCCATACCGGCGCGGGGCTCAAATTTCTGTTGACCGACAACTCCGATCCCGTCAGTTGGTTCGACTACCAGTACAACCACTATCAAGTGCCCACGGACTTCGAATATGTCGGACTCAAGAAAGAGTTCGACAAGGGATGGTATCTGGATTTCAAGGGATACACATACAACTACGACAACGGCGAACTGTACTCGAATGCCACTCCCATCACCGAGGTTACACAAGCCCAGGCCCTCGCCAATCCATCGTTGGTCCCCGGCTCGATCGTATTGGGCGGCGTAGCGTACTACGACGGCTCGCCCATTGCGGCTTGCGACGTTCAGGTCAGCAAGAAAAACAAGACAACCGGACAACTGACATCCGTGGCCGAACCCTGCGGAATCGACAAGTACAACAGCTATCGCAAGTACGGCGAGACGCTTCTGATCACGCAGACCTCCAAGTTCGGCGTCTTGCGCACCGGCCTCTGGTACGAGTGGGCGAGGACCAACCGGCATCAGTATCCCAGCGATCCAGCGAACGGCTGGGCCGATCAGGCGCTGCCCAAGTTCAACGAAACCTTCTGGACTAACTCCTATCAGCCCTACGCCGAGTATGAGTTCCACGTCTCGCCAAAGTTCAACGTCACGGCCGGGACCAAGTTCGCTTACTACACCATCAACGTGTTGCACCACGCCGACGACGGCGCGACTGTCGGTTCTTTGACCTGCACACTTACCAACCCAACAGTTCCCTGCTCGGCCACCATCAGCAACAGCGGCAGCTTCTTTGCCACCTTGCCCTCTCTCGATTTCAACTACCGCATCCAGCCCGGCTGGTCGGTCTATGCGCAGGCGGCAACCGGAAGCATCGTTCCCCCCAGCGCCGTCTACGACTACAATCAGACCGCCGCATCGGCCAGCAGCGCGGTTCCCCAGCTCGCCACAGCTCCCAAGCAGCAGAAGTCCACCACTTACCAGGCGGGCACGGTGCTCAAGATGCAGCGATTGGCGCTGGATGCGGACGCCTACCGCATTCGCTTTCAGAACAGTTACTCAAGCACGATCGATAACATTCCCGGCGATGTAGACCTGGGCGACACCATCTTCTACGTCCAGCCCAGCTCCATCACCCAAGGCGTTGAGTTCGAGACCACCGCGGTTGTTGCGAATGGCCTGAGCCTGTATCTCAGCGGGACCGCCTCCAATGCGTACTACTCGGGATCTTTGAACGCAGGCACAGCAACGGCACCCTTCAACCAGCGAGCTCCCGCCGGACTGTGGGTGGCGCAGACTCCGACCGATACCGAGATGCAAGGCCTCACTTATCGGAGTCATGGGCTCGACCTCGGCATCTTCAACCACCGTGTCGGAGAGCAGCGCGTGGACAATGGCCAGTATCACAATCAGGCCATCATCACCCCTTTCAGCACGGTCAATGCCTTCATCAACTACACCGTCCGCAATCGCTCCATCCTCGATGGGACCAAGATCAGGTTGAGCGCCAACAATCCGCTCGACTCGCACAACATTCAAAGTCTTTCTCTGACGAATTCGCCTTTTCCGGCGGCGAATTCCAGTCTCCCCGCGGGCGACACCGATCAGTTCAACGCCAGCACCGCCATCTCAGGACTGGATACCCCTGGAATCATGGCGGGACGCAATTTCGCCGTCACGGCCACCTTCGGTTTTGCGCCGAGGAACCGCAAGATAAAGTAGCCACGAGTCCGGTTCCGCTGGGCACCCCTCAATAAGGTCAAAGGCTTTGTCAAACCCAAGAATCCCGGGCGGTGCGCCAGCACCGCTCTTTTTTTGTCGGTAGAGTTGAGGAGCGAAGCCGTTTGAGCGCCCGATCCATCGTCTTTCGGCGGGCAACAACGTCATACCAACCATCGATGCGTCCCCTGGTCTAAAATTGGGAATATGACTGATCGCATCTCACTCCCGCTCTCCCAGGCCGACCCCGAGGTGGCAGCCGCCATCGACCATGAAACCCTCCGCCAGCATGAGGGGCTGGAGATGATCGCCAGCGAGAATTTCGTTTCCGAGGCGGTTTTGGAGGCGGCCGGATCGATCTTCACCAACAAGTACGCGGAGGGCTATCCGGGGCGGCGCTACTATGGAGGTTGCGAGTTTGCCGACGTGGTGGAGAATCTGGCGCGAGAACGCGCGAAGCGGATATTCGGCGCGGAGTACGCGAACGTGCAGCCGCACTCCGGTTCACAGGCCAATGCCTCGGCCTACGCGGCGGTATTGCAGACGGGCGATACGATTCTCGGCCTCGATTTGGCCCACGGCGGCCACTTGACCCACGGTCACCGCTTGAGTTTCAGCGGCAAACTTTATCGGCCGACGTTCTATACGGTTCGGCGGGACACCGAGCTGATCGACTACGACGCGCTGGAAGCGATTGCCGAGCGCGAGAAGCCGAAGGCCATCATCGGGGGAGGCAGCGCGTACCCGCGGCTTTGGGATTTCGCGCGGATGCGGCAGATCGCCGACCAGGTGGGCGCGGTTTACATCTTCGACATGGCCCACATTGCCGGACTGGTGGCGGGCGGCGCGCATCCATCGCCGGTGCCGTACGCGCACATTGCCACCACAACGACGCACAAGACCCTGCGCGGGCCGCGATCCGGCCTCATCGTATGCGGCAAGGACTTTCAGGTGGGCGAAAAGCCGGAGCAGACGATCGGCAAGGAGATAGACAGGGCGGTCTTTCCCGGTCAGCAAGGCGGACCGCTGGTACACATCGTGGCGGCCAAGGCGGTGGCCTTCGGCGAGGCGCTGCGGCCGGAGTTCAAGACTTATGCCGCGCAGATTGTAGCCAATGCCAAGGCGCTGGGGACGGCGCTTCAGGAAGCTGGCTTCCGGCTCGTCTCCGGTGGCACGGATAACCATCTTTTGCTGGTGGATGTGTTTGCGAAGGGAATTTTGGGTTCCGAGGCGGAATTGGCGCTGGGAAAAGCGGGGATTACGGTCAACAAGAACACCATCCCCTACGACGTGAATCCTCCTCTGAAGGCCTCGGGCATCCGCGTGGGTACGCCCGCCATGACCACCCGCGGCATGAAGGAGGCGGAGATGGGGTTGATCGGGGCCTGGATTGCGAAGGCTCTGGAGCGGCGCAACGACGATGCGGCGCTTGAAAAGATTCGCGGGGATGTGGCCGAGCTGGCCGATCGCTTCCCGCTGTATGCGTGGCGGCGGGGGGCCGGAGCTGTGGAATCGTAGTACGGCGTTCTCGATCCCCCTGGTAGTCTGTCGGGCATAGATTGATTTCTTCCTGGTCGAGCGGCGGTTCACGCGCTCGGTGGCCTCAGCGCGCTGGCCGTGGTCTGGATCGCCGGTCCCCGCAAGGGCAAATTTCCCAAGATTGACAGGTGCCCCATATGATCCCTTTGTGAAACTCCGGTGGATAGCAGTTCCCTTTTGCGGTACTATCCGAAGTACAAGAAAACAACAGGTTTTCCAGAGGCTACGAGAGAATATAAAAACAGTATGGGGGAAATTGGGTCATGAGTGCAGGTGCAATGACACTGAGTGTTGTTTCGAGCAGAAGAAGTCGATGCGTAGCCAAAATCGGCACTGAGGTCGATGCTTTGGCAGCACTTGAGCGGAAACCGAGACTCCTCAATCTGTTCTGTTGTGCTGGCGGAGCAGGAACCGGGTACAGCAGGGCTGGATTCGACGTTGTCGGAGTGGATATTAAGCCGCAGCCGAACTACCCATTCCCATTTATTCAGACTGACGCCCTGAGTCTTGACCCGAAGTTCATCTTGACATTCGATGCCGTCCACGCATCGCCACCTATCTGATTCAGACCAGCAGGCAATAGCGATAAATGGGAGAAGAGATGAAACGCGGGACAAATTGGCAGGACGACGAACTAGATTTGATCGTCGCCGACTATTTCTCTATGCTCGTCAATGAACTCTCTGGGCAGCCATACGTCAAATCCAGACATAGTGCGGCTCTCATGTCTAAGATTGACCGGACTCATCGCTCCGTTGAGTTCAAGCATCAAAACATTTCGGCGGTGCTAGACGAACTGGGAATACCCTGGATTCCCGGCTACAGGCCAAAATTGAATTTTCAGAATGCAATTTTCGATGCGATAGACCGGGTGTGTCCAGGTTTCTGTGTAAACGGCCTGGTTGAAGTTCTGTTTCCGGTTAGCCGCGTTGCCGTGGAAGGCGATCTTCCCATAGCAGCGCGAAGCAGTTGAGCGCGTCCCTCCATCCGT
>Ga0181529_10007607_pt1 | contig 10748 bp, 6 predicted proteins | sample PEATcosm2014_Bin_36_FD_119763 | JGI IMG/M metagenome (GOLD analysis project Ga0181529, IMG submission 119763) | Peatland microbial communities from MTU Mesocosm Facility, Houghton, MI, USA - PEATcosm2014_Bin10_30_metaG | ecosystem: Environmental > Terrestrial > Soil > Wetlands > Peat | place... | reverse complement strand
GTGGCCGCCGGCAAGGAGCTGTATGTGGCCAACTACTTTGGCGACGTGCCGACGACGGTCATGGCGCCTGCCCTGCTGCTGGACGAAATCACCGTTCGCCGCGCCAACGAGAAAAACGACAAGCTGCCCTTCTATCCGCCGCCGGAGTAACTCGTCACTGGGGCTCGCGGTGCGCGATTACGTAATCCTTGATGCGATCGTAGACCTGGCTGGTAAGCACCCCGCGATCGAATAAGTCCTGCTTGGTGCGGTAGGGCCTGAAGCGAACGATGCGCCCGGCCCAACTGCGGGTCATGCCGGGAACCTTCAGCAACTCATCGAGCGTGGCGTGGTTGATGTCGATGCGCTCCTCGGCAGGCGGGGAGGCCGCGGATGCCTTGCTGGCTCGATAGGTCTCTCGATCTTGATTCTGCGCCATGCCCGGCAGGCAAGCAGTCAGCAGCGCAACCGCCATAGCCGCGAATTGCAGTCTTGCTCGCACGGCAACATTCTCAGCCCGGACCCGGCCCTGCCGCAAGCCACTGGATCGTGCAATAGGCGGCCATGCTGTTTGCAAGCACCGGCTGCGGGCGCGGATTCAAGGGGGATGCTTCGGCCATCGTTCGCCTGAAAGCTCCCGAGTACAGAACCCGCACCGGGCGCAGTCCCGAAACGCACAGCGGCGCCGCCATCGAGGCTGCGACAATCGTCAGATGGCAATTCTCCCTGTCGCACCGATTCCGGGCAGCGTCCGCAAACCTGTCTTTGGCCGGGCCAGTCTCGCTTTTCTTTCTGTATTGGTTGTGCTTCTTGTTCTTTTCCTGGCCTTTTCCTGGACCACGCGCAATTCCCTGGGGCATCTCTCCTTTCTCTCCGGGCGAGGCAGCGTGCGGAGCCTTGTCGACAGCCAGAAGACTCTCGTCGATCTGCGGCCTTGGCAAACGGCCGAGGGCTTGTCGCCGCTGGCTGTGACCGCCGAAGAGACGGAATTTGCGCACGAAGCCGAACGCTTGGCGGATCACGAAGTGGACCTGGCATTTGCCTCGGCGTTGCGCCTGGCCAGCGCACAAGCGCTGCATCGCGTTCTCACGGGCGAGGCTCTTGCGCTGGCGCAGAGAGTCGCGCAGCTTCAACAGCTCGTCAAGGACGACCAGGCGCTGGTAACGCGTCTTGCCCCCGCATCCGGTTCCACGGCCGCTCCTGCCAAAGACGCCGCGCTGCCGGCTGCGGACAACGACGATCTGGATATCGCCAAGGCGCAACTCGGGCTGGATTCCGACCAGCTCGCCGATGCACAGCAGGAGCTGGATCGCGCCTCGGGCGACGATCGGGCCCAGATTCAAAGTGAACTGTCCGCGCATGAAGCGTTAATGACCAAGTACGACAGCCAAGCGCATAGCTCTGCTCCGGGTGCGGTTCTCTCCGCCAATCGGCACGGCACGCTCGCCAGCCGGCTAACGGCGTGGACCGGTCAACTCGACCGCAACAAACTGATTCTGCAGGCCATGCAACAGGTGCAAACCGACCTGGCCAGTCTGACTGCCGCGCACCAGGCACTGGAGAGCAAGGCAAATGCAAGCATGGCCGCGCCTGGCACAGCCGTGGCGGGCGCGGCAGGCAGGCTTTCGGAATTGAAGGAACGAGCCACGGAGCGCCAGCTGCTCACCATCTGCAATGAGCGCATTCAAACCGAGCAGCAACTCGCCGCTGTCTACGCCAAGTGGTCTGCACAGGTCCTCTTGCAACACCGCACTCTCTTGTATCTGATACTGCAATCGTTGGCGCTTATCGCCTTCATTCTCATCTGCATTGTGCTCTGCGATGCGCTGGTGCGGCGATTGTTGGCCAATCCCGCGCTCGACCGGAGGCAGATGCACACCCTGCGCTCCGTTCTGCAACTCGCGATACAGGGTGCCGGCGGGCTGCTCATCCTGCTTGTCGTCTTTGGCTGGCCGCGGCAGATTTCCACAATCCTCGGCCTTGCCACTGCCGGCCTGACCATCGCCATGCAGGATTTCATCCTCGCGTTTTTCGGCTGGTTCGTCTTGATGGGCAAGAACGGAATTCACGTCGGCGATTGGGTAGAGATCAACGGCGTGGCAGGCGAGGTTACCGAGATCGGCCTGATGAGCACCACCCTGCTGGAAACAGGGACCCTGACGGAAAAAGGCCATCCGACTGGGCGGCGCATCACCTTCCTCAACAACTTTGCGATTCGCGGACAGTACTTCAACTTCTCCACCACGGGCCAATGGATGTGGGATGAGATTAGCGTCAGCATCCCGGCATCGGACGACTCCCAGGCGACGATCGAGCGCATCCAGAAGGCGGTGCAGGAAGAAACGGAAGAGAGTACCCGGATTGCCGAACAAGAATGGAAGCGCGGTGCGCGCGACGACGGTCTGCGCCAGTTTAGCGCGGCTCCGGTCGTGAATCTGCGCCCCTCCGGAACTGGTATCGACCTGTGGGTGCGCTATGTTACGCGCGCATCGGAGCGGTTCGGCGTGCGCAACCGCCTCTATCGACGTGTGATCGATCTGCTGCATAAGGAAGGCAGCGCAGCGCAAACGGAACAGCCCGGCGCGGTTCAATGCGCATAGCCCCGAAGCCGCGTCCCGGCGCGCCCCCGGGACGCGTAATTTGACATCGGGGGGCGGTTTGCCCGTCGCTTCCGTCTCCCGCCGCCGGCTCTAGCGAACTATCGAATCAGGACACGAGTTGAAGATTCCAAGCAGGTAGCACATCAGCAGAATCGGCACCACGGTGCCGATTCCGGTTCCCGCTCCTCCGCCCGTGCCCCACCGGTTATAGCCGTAGTAACCTCCACCACCACCGAAAACAAGCAGCAGAACAACGATCAGTAGGATGACAAGCATTTCAGATCTCCTTCATGCCGGTGGCAACACTCGCGTTATGTTGCCGAAGCGACGGAACCGTGCTTCTTAATTGGAAAGTACCCAGTTAGGATCTCTACGGCCTGTGTTGTCTGCTTCTCAAACCAGCTTCTCGCTTTGTGCGGTTTAGAAGGGCACGATGCCTCGGGCTGTTCAGGCGTGCTGGTTTGGAAAGCAACTGTGGTCCCCATGCGTCTCTCTGGATATTGCGCTCTGCTCGCTGCAAGCACTTCTGCCTATCGCATCTGGAGTCTCGCATCCGGCTGCGAAGCGCGCTGAGCAATAGGAAACAAAAGACGGCGAATGGAGCGACAAAGAAGGCGCAGGTAGAAGGCTGGGAGGATTCTCCTTCATAAGTTCTTGACAAGCGCATCGACAGGTTATGGCCTGAAGGCCAGTCCAACCAGCGTGTCGATTTCGTGGGGTTGAAGCCCCACGCTCCCTCCGTCAACATCCCGAGAAACTCCTCTATGCGATGGAGAGAGATGGTTTAGAAACACGTTTACGGCACGGTAGTAAAGGGCGTTGCGAGTTTCGGTCCGTCTTATAGGAACTTGCGAATCACCGCGCCAAAGCGTGTGTAAAGGAAGGAAACGGCCAGCAGCGCCAGTCCCAGTACAATGAGCGTGGTGTAGCGGTCCGAGGACGACAGCTTCCACACGTCCATGACAAGGATCTTGCCCACGCTGACCAGCAATAGTCCCAGCCCTGCCAGCCGGTAGCTGCGTTCGCCCACGGCGAGGGCAAAGAGAAAGACTCCCAAACCAAGCAGGCTCCAGGCAATGGTGATGTGGCCGGAGCTGAGCTTGACCGCCAGCGCCACTACCTGCAACGCAAAAGCGGCGAAGAAAAACCACTGCCTCGGGCTGCGCAGGAGCAAGACCAGGTCACCGGGCAGGGGAAAGGTGGGCGCGCCGAAAGAGTCTTCTCCGCGCAGCCGGAAAGCAAACGGCAGGGCGGCGAGCAGGAGCAGCGAGGTCACCGCCAGGTGAAAGAGCGGCCCCTGCCAGAAGCCAGCGGGGTTCTCGGCGAAGAGGTCGAGGAAGAACCCGCGCGCCAGCACGGCCAGGACCAGAGCGAGCGCTTGAACCAGAAAAGCCCTGCGCCGCATGAGCCAGGCGAGCGCCGTCAGCACCAGGGCCATGCCAGCCCAGATGGACGTGACCCAGGCCTCGCCGCCGGGCACGGGAACCCACTGGGAAGGGAAGCGGTAGGCAAACCAGACCGCGATGCCGAATGTTCCCAGAGCATCGGCAGACAAGCCAACGATGTATTCGTGCCGGGTGCAGCGTTCGCGGTTGCGGGTCCGCTCCATGATCAAGCAGCCGATGGCCGCCAGGATCAGGACTTCGAGCAAGGCAGAGTTGACCAGGCTGAAGCGATGCAACTCAGTGAGCGAACCATCCGCGAGCAGGACAATCGGCGAAGCGGGGCCGCCAGAGGTCAGATCGGCGGCAAAAAAACTGGTAAATGCAATTGCCACCAAGAAAAATCCTTGCCAGCGCAGGAATCCTTTCTTCGTGAAGCGTCCGATTTCAAAGAGGGCCACTCCCAGCGCTGCCCAGACGGGGCTAAGAGCCTCCCCCGAACAAAGAAGCATGGCCACAAAGGCCAAGAGGATCGTCGCCGCCCAGGAGTACGCGGGCGCAACATAATGCCCCCAGCCTGCCGGGACCGTTTTCCGCCGCATGCCGGCGTAGAGCAGAGCCACCGCGGCGATCAGCGGCGCTTTGTGGTCCCAGCAACCTTGCGTCCAAGCGTCCCAGGCAAGCAGACCGGCCAAAGCCGCTACGGCGAGCAAGTCGGCCTGCAAAGCCAGAACCCCTGACCTGAGCCCATCCGCCGCGAATCCCAGAAGCAGAACCAGAGCCAGCCAGCCAACGACCACCCACGGCGCGGGCAAAGCCACCCCTAGGGCGGAAGCGGCGGCGGCCACGCCGAGCCAGCTTGCGGCGGGCAGCGCAAATGCCTGCCATGCGTTCAGGTCGAAACCGGCGGAAGGGCCGAAATCGAGTTTGGGAAAGATGCGGGGATAGACCTCGGAGCGAACCCAATAGGTCGCCGCGGCGAGCGCCAGGACGGCAGTTTCCGCGGGATGATGACTGGGGTCGGCATTGTCCAGCCGGAAGAAAAGGAGCGGCGCGACATGATGGAAGGCCAGCACGGCGGCCGAGAGCAGGATCAGCGCATCGGCTTCCAACGCCGGCAGGGCTGTCTTCAGGGGGTACGACGCGCAGCCCAGCAGCAGAATGAGCGCCAGCCAGCCCACGGGAACCCAGAGATCGGGCAACACCACCCAAAGCGCCGTTGCAGCGGCGGCCAAGCCCAGCCAGCTTGTGCCGGGCACGGCGAGACCCTGCCAAATGTTGAAGCCGCTGTCGGCGGAGGGATCGGGATCGACTTCGGGCAGCATTCGAGGATAAAGCTCGGAACGAATCCAATACGCCGCCGCGGCCAGTGCGAGCACCGCGGTCTCTGCCCAGTGACGGCCAGGGTCGGAGTTGTCCAGCCGGAAGAGGAGCAGCGGCGCGAAATGGTGAAAGACCAGCACGGCCGCCGAGCCCAACGTCAATAGATCGGCTTCGACGGAAAGCTGCTTGCCTCCGCAGAGATGGGCCGCAAACCCCAACGCCAAAACCAGCGCCAGCCAGCCCACCGGGAGCCATAGATCGGGCAGCGCTACCCACAGCGCCGTCGTCGCCGCGGCCACTCCCAGCCAGCTGGTGATGCGCAGCGCAAAGGCCTCGCGCGCGTCTGTGGCGATTTGCGGCCAGCGGCGCGGATAGACCTCGGCATGGACCCAAAAGAGAACCGCGGCCAACGCCAAGCCAACGGTCAGCGAAACGTGGCGGGCAGGGTCGGGAGCGCTGAGGCGGAGCAGCAAGAGCGGCAATACGTCGTGAAAGGCTAACACCCCGCCGGTGAGAACACCCGCCAGCAGGCCCAGGCGGCGGAAGACCGGCTCGTCGAGACGAAGTCCGCAAACCGCCAGCACTTGCGCCTCCACCAGCCAAAGCACTGGCCAGCTAACGCCTTGAAACTTGAAGGGAACCGCGGCCACCAGCAGAACCGTGGCGATGGTGGTGAGCACCACGAAAGCCTGCCGCCGCCGCGAGCGCACCCGGAACGCCAGCCCCATCTCCACCGCGCCCAAAGCCAAGAGCGCCCAGAAGGCCCACTCCGGGTGCGCCGATTGCAGTTTCAGCAGCCCCAGTACGCCCGTCGAGTTCAACACCGCCGACAGGCTGGAGATGTTCTCCTCCTTCTGGTCCAGTGGTGTGCGCAACACGTAAGCCAGCCGGAAAATCAGCCAGTAGAAAAGGATAAGCACGGTGGAGGGCCAGAACTGCGTGAAATCCGCGTGGTTCTCAGGCAGCACGCGGCTCAGCCAGACAAAGTGGCTGAGGTAGACGGCGGCCAGCCCGGTCATCTCCAGCCAGGCCCAATGACGGACCGTAGTCACCACCACCAGAGCCAGGGCCAGCACGGCGCTGGCCGTGAGGCTGAAGACCACCGTGCCGTCGGCCGACTCCAGGTGGCTGGTGAGCAGGGTGGCAAAGCCCAGCAGAAAGGCCAGCCCGGTGACTGCCTGCGAGCGGTAGCGCAGCGAGTGAGCCACCATGCCGGCGGCAACCGCCAGCATCAGCACCAGGTCCGCGGCCAGCGAGTGCAGCAGCCGCGCGGCGGGCAGATGGTACATGGCAAAGGTGGTAAAGAAGGCCAGCGCCCAGCCGCCGCCGATGCCTCCGCGGGCAAAGATGCGGTAGGTATCCTTGCGCTCCAGCCACACGCCGCCGCCCAGCAGCGCAAAACTGACCGCATAGCCGCACAGAACCTTGCCGCCCGGTCCCCAGGTTTGCAGCTTGTAAGCCAGGAAGAAGGCCAGCCCGATCACCAGGATGGCGATGCCCAGCTTGTTCAGCCAATTGGCGCCCAGCCGCTCCTCCAAGGAGAAAGCCCTCGCCGCCGCCTGATCCGGATCGGCGGGCTTCGGCATCTCGAGGGCGGGTTTTGGCGGAATTGGGATGGCAACCGGAATGGAAGGCGGCTGCACACGGGGGGGCGCGGGAAGCGGCGGCGCAGGCACATGCACTTCTGCCGCCGCCTTGAAGGGAACAATCGCCGGCGGCGCGAGGTGCTGCGCGGCTACTGGCGGTTGCACCGGTTGCGGCCGTTGAATGGGCGCTGGCGCAACTTCAGGTGGCTTGGCCGCTTGCGGCGGGGCTGGCGGAACTGGCGCACTGGGCGGAGCCGCGGCGGCGCGTTGCAGCGAGGCGATCCGGTCCCTCAAAGAGGAAATCTCCAGTTCCTGGCCTTCCACCTGACTGCGCAACCGGTCGGTTGCGTCCTGGCCGCTGCGCCAGACGGCAAAGACAACAATCCACAGAACTACGATGAAGAAGATTTCCATAAGGACGGTTGGGCGGAATTATACAGAGTCGCGCGGCCGCATCGGTGACCCTGACCATTTGTTGCTATTTCAGCCAAAAGGAATGCTCAACCGCGGCGCTGTCTTTCTGGGCAGCCCTGATGCCGTGTACTTCCTTCGCGCCGGACCGCTCGTCGCGTGCGGCATTCCCAATGAAGTAAGCTACCCAAATGCCCAGTATTCGCCAAGGCTCTATCCATCTTTTTCGCTTTGCCGGGGTTGACCTGTTTCTGCATTGGTCCTGGTTTGTTGTCGCGATGTATGAAGTCGAGAGATGGAAGAGCAGCTACAGTTCCATTGTCTGGAGCGTGCTCGAATATCTGGCACTCTTCGCGATTGTGCTGATGCACGAATTCGGCCACGCCCTGGCCTGCCGTCAAGTCGGGGGAACCGCGGACCAGATCGTGCTCTGGCCCCTGGGTGGAGTGGCCTATGTCAATCCGCCGCAGCGGCCGGGCGCCACCCTGTGGAGCATCGCCGCCGGGCCTCTGGTGAATGTGGCGCTGCTGCCGCTGTTGTTCGCGGCATTTGCGACGAGCCGTTCGCTGGGATGGGCGCATACCCAGCCCGATGCCTACCATCTGCTGTTGGCGGTGTTGTGGATCGACGGCTCTCTGCTGGTGTTCAATCTGCTGCCTATCTATCCTCTCGACGGAGGCCAGATTCTGCGCTCGCTGCTGTGGTTCGCGATGGGGCGCGCGCGCAGCCTGATGGTGGTTACGGTGCTCGGCCTGGTGGGCATTGTGGGGTTCATCGGCCTTGCCTTGTTGAGACAGTCCATCTGGATCGCGGCCATTTCTGCTTTCATGCTGATGAATTGCTGGGGCGGATTGCGGCACGCGCAGGCGCTGCTGAAGATTGCCCGGCTGCCGCGGCGGCTAGGCTTTGCCTGCCCAAGCTGCCGTACCGCGCCCCCGCTGGGAGCCTTCTGGCAGTGCGGCAATTGCGGCCAGCCATTCGACACATTCCAATCCGCAGGCGTCTGCCCGCACTGCGGAAAGCAGTTTGCCACAACGGTGTGCTTGGACTGCCGGGAACAGCACGCCATCAACGAATGGGTGGTTGGCTCCTATGCGTGGCGGGGCGCAACGGGCTCCCCACAAGACCGATAGCCGCCCGCGCCCGTCCTCACGCAAGCTTCTTCAGCTCCGGGTAGCGCGCATAAATGCGCCGTTGATCTTCTGCGGTTAATTGCTCCAGCCGGATTGGCTTGTCCTGGGGACGCGTGCCCTTCTGGTTAAGCACATTCATCAGGCTCCATTCCCGCGCAAGGGCCTGCGGCTCGTGCGCCGGCAAATCGTAGCGGGTGAAATCGATCGCCAACGGAGGGCTGCCCGTTGTCCAGTTCTTCAGCAGGCCAAGGCGGAACTCGCGATTCATGAACCACTGAATCTCCAGTTCCTTCTCCGATCCAGGCGCTCCGGTCCCCTTGGCATCGAAGCGGTAGTTGAGCCGCGCATTGCTGGGCGTGTGCGTGCGCCACTCCAGGCCGAAGGCGCCCTCGGTCATCACCCGCGTATCGGGCCATCTTTCTCTCACCGCTTGCAGCCACCAGGCCAGGTCCTCGTCGTGCCCGATGGACACCTCCCAGATTCCAGTTACAAAACTGAATGCATTCAGGGCATGGCCCTGGTCGAAGTGCATCGCGGTTGTGTCCATCATCTCTTTGCGGCCTGCATCCTTGCCGAGGTTGCCGACGGTTTCGATGGGACCCACGCCCATGCGGCTGTTGAATCCGCCTTGAAAGCCGTCGCGGCGCGCCGCTAAAAAATCGCAGGTCCAGCCGTCCAGGCATACGCAATCGATAAAATCGTCCGCGCCCTGCGCCGGCTTGAGATAGTGCTCGCGGCTGGGGTAGTAGGGATAGCAGATGCCGCCGTCGCCGTCGCCATTGTCGATGGCGTGCTGGCTCCAGATCTGTCCCTGGCAAACATGGATGCCCTCATCGCTGACGAGGGAGCGCTGATTCTCCGCGTCGAGATAACCTGCTACCAGGCACTCGGGACGATAACCGTCGCCGGCCATTTCGGAGATCATCCGCAGCGCTTTGTGAATCGTCTCCCGGTTATGCTCACGGGTATCGTACATGGGCGCGAAGTAGCCGCCCGGAATGAAGGTGACCTCGTCGCCGAACTTGTCGTGATAGGAACTGATCAGACGCCGCGCTTCCTTGTACTCCTGCCGAGTATCGATGAGTGCCAGCCAACTGATAGCCCAGGTCATCCGGCCTTCGGGACAGCCGCGCGCAAAGGCCTCGCGGCGCGAGCGGATGCGCGCCGGGCTGTTGTCCGCGGCTTCGTCTTCGCCGATCGAGCGAGTGGGAGTTACCTCGATCTGATTCACGCGCACCACCGAGACATGCGTCAGGAATCTGCCTTGCAGTGCGGCTGGCCCCGTGCTCTTGGCCAGTGCGCTTTTCCCCATACTCGCAAGCGCGAGAGAGACCGTGGAAACTGCCGCTCCCTGCAAGAACTGCCTTCTGCTCCAAGGGTCGTTCATCGTCTTCCTTCCGAATTCGCTTTCAGCATCGATTCTTGCAGACAACAACGGCCCAGGCATTCTGCCCAGGCCGTCGCGGTGAACTGTATGTATTGGACGAAGGCCATCGCGCTGCCGCGAGTGCCGGAGCATTTTCACTTGTGCTCCCAGGCCGCGAGGGCCCAGTGGCTTTACCCGGTAAACCGGGCTCCTTGGGCGACAGCATCGTCGCTCCATTGGAAGAATAGCCACCCCGCGCCACGGGTCGAGGGATGCGCAAATACGTGAAGAATGCGGTAGCGTCCCATGCGGTTGAAGCTGCTCCGCCGGGGCAACCTTGGGGTCTGGAGCGCAATGCCCTAGCCTTCAGTCACCAGGTCTACCGTACTGCTCGAAGAGACTCTCTGCATCTTTTGGACAGTCCTCCTTCTCCGTACGAGAACAATCTACGCTCAAGATTCACGCGGCGTCAACAGTCAGGAGTCCCCGGCAGCGTTTATCTTGCGAAAAGCCCGGCTCACTGCCATCGTTTTCTCACTCCGATTCTCCGCCGGCTTCTTGCAACGCATTCAATCCGTTCCTCTATTCATCGGCACCGGCACTTCAAGAGTGCAAAAAACGATTCCCTGCACTCGCCGAATCCTCGAACGGTTTCTTTTTACGCTTTCGGTTAGTTGGGCACAATTACAGCGGCTTCGACTTAGCTCTGATAAGAAACAAGCCTCGATGAAGCTGCCAGCGGGGCGATGTGGAGATCGAATCCGAAGTTCTGTAGACGGTTGACGAGGCGCAGAACGTGCTTTGCTTTGGCGCGGTTGTCGAGTTAGTTCGCGCCGAGCTCCTCGCAGAGAGTGCTGTTTTTGAGCATGTGATAAGCGGCGCTGAGGATGGAGGCGGCAACCGCCCCGATGGCCTTGTTGGCCCCACGCCTTGAGCGGGTGCGCAGGTACTGGGCCTGAAGAGAACTT
>Ga0181529_10007604_pt1 | contig 10753 bp, 9 predicted proteins | sample PEATcosm2014_Bin_36_FD_119763 | JGI IMG/M metagenome (GOLD analysis project Ga0181529, IMG submission 119763) | Peatland microbial communities from MTU Mesocosm Facility, Houghton, MI, USA - PEATcosm2014_Bin10_30_metaG | ecosystem: Environmental > Terrestrial > Soil > Wetlands > Peat | place... | reverse complement strand
TTGCTTGGCCATGTGATACTCGGCGTTCTCCGAGAGGTCGCCCATGGCCACGGCCTTTTTGATCTCGGCTGGGAGCTCGTGCTGAAGCTCGTGCTCCAGAATGGCGATCTCGGCGAGAAGCTGCTTCTTGATGTGATCTGGCATCGATTGTCCGTGGCGGCGGGCGGGTTCATTCCGTCCGCGAAAGATAAACTCTTGACTTCTCATTATACGCGGAGGAAAAGAGAGCGGTCAGGGATCAATGGTGAAGGCGCAGCGGCGACAGTGGGCTCCCCATTCATTCGCGCATTTTTGGGCGCGAATGGATGGGAAGGAAGGACACTCTATTCTGGCCGGATCTACAGCGTGGGCTAACCGCTCTACTTGGTGTCTTGCCCAGAGGGGTAATAGCCCAGCTTGGCAACGACGTCCATGCCGGGACGGTCAACGCGCACATCGATCTTGCGGAATTTGCCGTCGATGGCCGGCTGGTGGCTGTAGTAGCCGAGGGTGTATTGGTTGCGCGCCTCTTCGGCGATCTTGGCGTAGCTCTTCTCGATGCCGTCCACGCCGCGCTCGAACTCCGGCTCGCCGCCCGTGGCCAGAATATACTTGGCCAGCAGGTTGTCGTACATGGTGTAGGGCAGATGGACGTGGCTGATGTAGCCCTCGCCCCAGCGCGCCGAATCGCCCACCAGCGTGCCGTAGACGGCGGTCTTGTTGGTCAGCAGGTACTTGCGCACCTCGTCGAATTTGGCCTTGCTGCCGTACTCCTTGCCGTCGCTGATCACGTACACGATGCGGCGGCGGCCCTTGGGGCGCGTGGAAAGCTCTTTGGCCGCGGCCAGGATGGCGTCGTTGAGGGTGTGAATCTCCTTGGGGATGGAGGTCCATTGGCCGTTGCCGGCCGAGCCGCCGGCTTGCAGGTTGGGATCCACACAGCCGCCGTTCTGCGTCATGCTGCAGGCGGATGAGAGCGGCCCTCCGTTAATCGGCACAAGCTCTTCCGTACCGGTCACCTTGGCCAGGGAGAGCACCGCCGGCAGGCGAGCGCTCTGCGCGCCGGTGAAGGCTGTCCGCTCCTGCGGGCCGTTGTTGTAGGTGAAGACAGCCACTTCGTCAATCGACGTCAGCGCGCCTTGAATGGCATCCAACGACTGATTCACCTTGGCCATTACGTCCGAGGTCAGGCTCTGATCAATGACAAAAGCGACTGAGAGCGGAAAGGAATCGGTGGTGAAAAAGGAGATCGGCTGGCGAGTGTCATTCTCGTAAACTTTGAAGTCGCGATAGGTGAGACCGGCCACCAGCTTGCCCTTCGAGTCCTTCACCGTGACCGGAACCTCGACGAAGTTGGTGACGGCATGGAGGGTAATAAGTTTGTCCATGCCCTCGCCGGCGGCGGGCTGGTCAGGGGCTTCGGTCTGGACATTGTCTTTGGCGGGTGCGACGATTGGCGCGGCAGACTCCTGCTGGCTGGAGGGATTGGAAGACGAGGTGGTAGCCGTCGGCTCATCGCCAGCGCCTTTGCCGGGCGTGATCGGGCCGCCCATATCCGAAAAGGGCTTGGGAGCCTGCGGCGCGGGAGCGTCGGGCACAGAAGATGGTTGCTGTTGGGCCAAAGCCGTCATGCTCAAGCTCGAACCGAGGAGCGCGGCCAGCGCAATTGCCGAAAAACCTAGCTTCACAGGTGTTCTCCAGTTGACAGTAGACAGATCTCAGTCGTCAGTTCTCAGTTCTCAGTTGTCAATGCTACGCCGGGAACTGATCCCTGATCTTTGACCCCTGATCCCTGTTTGCTGAAACACTACCGTAATCGTCAGAGTATCAGACGCGCCAGAGGCCTGCAGGTTGCTTTTGGCCGGAACCGGGGCAATCGTATGAACCTGGAAGTTCAAGGTCAAATTGGTTTGAATGGGCACAACGCCCATTGCACCGGTTCAAAACAATCACTGAATCTGAGTTTCTTTTTTGCATTCAACTGAAAGATTCAGCAAAGCAAAACAAAGCCAATCCAACTTGGCCGGGCTGTGGAAAACTCGGCAGGAACAACCGGTTTTGTCCTGTTCTCGGACAGTCAAATTACCTTCGAATGGGTACGCGTAATCTGGCGCTGTTTATTCTTCCTCGATACTATCGGCACAGGTCGAAAATACTTTAGCTCTTCCAATGAGTTTTTAGGGCCGGGGTAATTCAACCATTCTGAATATCTTTGAAGGAGCCCGCCATGATGACCAACTGTGCAGTCGGTGAAGATTTTGAAATCAGCCCCCGTTTCCGCCGCAGCGTCGAAGAGCGGATCGCCCGCCTGGAGAAAGATGCCGAGTTCGATGAGGCGCAGGTGGCTTTTCTTGAAGACGGCGACCACATCCGCCGGCAGATGCGTCTGGTGGCCATCGAGCGCGCCGAGGCGCTGCGCATGCGGCTCTTTCTGGACCGCGCCAACTCTCGCCAGCCCCGTCCCATGATCAAGCTCTAATCGCGATTGCCTGTATTAAACCTATATTGACCTAGACTTAAATCTACACTGTATTAAATCTACATAGAGTCAAGTGGCAAGAGCCTCGCCTCTTTCTCGCGCGGGCGGGGTTCTTGCCCTATTTCAGCCAACCCGGGTCAATAGACAGCAGAGATTTTTGCTCCTCCGCTGCTGGAACCAACTCGCGAACCGAATCGCTGTGATTTTGAAGGGGCGCGACTTCCGCCCTGACGCTCATCCGCTCACTGAAGACAATTCCGCAAAGGCTTCTCGGCGCGGAAGAAAGTCGTCCAATTCTTCCCGATCCACAGAATCCTCACCCTGCCTTGCTCTCGTCTCCGTCCAGGGCACGCGCAGAGCCATCGGAACGGAAGGAGTCCCGGTCTCCTCTTCAAGGAAGGCGTCGAACAGCGGCGCGTAGAGCGCTTGCCGTCCGGCCAGCTTCTCTTTGCGCTTGCGCTGAAAGCTGAAGCTGAAGCCGGAGTGCGGCTCCAGTTCGGCCAGAAATTCTTTTGTAAAGTAGGGCTGGGCGTCGGCCGCGGCCATCAGGATCAGCAGCCGCCAGCTCGTGCGCATCAGATCCTTCAGCGCCGCCGCGCCGTTTTCCAGCGCCTCCATCTGCTCCGCCACGCGCTCGCTGAAGTGCAGCAGTTGGCGGACCAGCCCATCCAGCGGCCTTCCTTCGCGCACGGCGATGGTAAACAGCGTCAGCGAACCGCGCTCCAGATCCGCGCCCACGTCCTGCAGATCGTCGCCCAGTTGCAGCAGCACGCCCCATTGAAAGCTGAAGGTGGCCTCCCGCGCCGTAAGCTCAGGGCGCGCCAGGCAGGCATCGGCCAGCACGGAAGTGCCGCCCTTGGCGCAACTGATGCGGAGAACCTGCTCGGAGTTGAGCCGGCGGTCTCTGTCGGAATCCGTGCCCCATCCACTGCGCGCAGGCTGCGCCATGGGCGGGATTGATTCTCCATTCCTTTCAGGCCCCATCCACAACTGCGCCAGGCTTTCTTCCTGCGCCTGATGGATCGCCAAGAGGCTCTCAAAGACTTGTGGATAGAACTGGCGCGGATACTCCTCTTCAATCATCCGCACCATCGTCCAGACGGAGGCCTCGCGGCGGTTGCGGGCGGCGAGGCTCTGACCGCGCAACCGCCGGCGGAAGCGCTCGCTGAACTCCCGCTTCTCGATTCCCGAGATTTCAGGCTGATCCAAAAAGTTGTCGCTGTAAGGATAGAGCAGGCTATAGGCCAGGATGGACGGAGTCAGCTTCATTGGCCGCCCCACCAGCGCCTGCATTCCGCAGGCGATCCAGGCATTGCGGGCGGCTTGAATAATCTCCTCCAGGCTCATCTCCGGATCAAAGGCGTGAGTCCACCGCACCAGCTCGGCGCTCACCGGCAGAAAGCGCTTGGTGACCAATGCCCCCTGCTCCGCGCCAAGGCCCAGAGCGCTCGTGGCAAAGCGCAGAAAGAGCGCCGCGATCTGCTCGCGCGCCTGCTTCCGCTTGGCCGGGCTGCGCTCGGCCAGCCGCGCCGCACGGCCAGCCTCTTTCAGCCCCTCGTCGTAGGCCTTCTCACGCGCGCGCTGCTCCTTGGCCGTGAAGCGCGGAAGCTCCGGCAGCGCGGATTGCGCGCAGGCTTTCCACACCTCGAGGGTTAGAGCCACTTGCGCTTCGATCCACGTCCAGCTATAGTCTTCCCTCATGATGCTCTGTGGTACGGATTGCCGCGCCGGTTGGTTCCATGCGCGGCGCTAGTCCGCGGGAGATTTGATTGGTATTGCGGTATTTCATCGTCGATGTCTTTACCGAGACGGCGCTCACCGGCAATCCGCTGGCGGTGGTGATGAACAACCGCGGCCTCTCGCCCGAGCGGATGCAGAAGATTGCCCGCGAGTTCAACCTCTCCGAGACCACATTCATCGAGCGCCGGCCAGCCGAGGTTGAGCAGGCCGAAGGCGTGCGGGTGCGCATCTTTACCGCACAGGAAGAGCTGAACTTCGCCGGTCATCCCACGCTGGGCACGGCCAGCGTGCTCAAGCTGCGCGCGCAGGAAACGGTGCGGGACGGCGTGGTTACGCTGGCGCTGAACGCGGGTGCGGTTCCGGTGCGCTTTGAGGAGGCCGCGGGCAGCCCCGGCGCGCTCTTTGGCGAGATGCAGCAGCGCGATCCGGAGTTTGGCGAGGAGCTGGACCGGCGGCAGGTCGCCCGACTGGCTGGCTTGACCCTCGAGGATCTGGAGCCCGCCTTGGCGCCGCAGATTGTTTCCACAGGCACAGCCTTTGCCATTGTGGCGCTCCGCACGCTGGATGCGCTCAGCAGGCTCAAAGTGAACCAGGCGGAGGCTACGCCTTGGCTGCGGGAGCGAGGCGCGCGCTGGATGTACTTTCTGGCTCCGACCGGTTGCACGGCGCCCCGCTACCGGGCGCGCATGCAGTTTTATGGCGGCGAGGATCCAGCGACCGGCTCGGCGGCAGGCTGCGCCATCAGCTATCTGGTCCAACGGGGCGCTGTCGCTTCAGGCCAGCGCATTCACTTGCGTCAGGGCGTTGAGATCAATCGGCAGAGCGAGCTATTCCTTTCCGCGCGAATCGGCAGTGATGGTGCGCGAATCCATAACAGTCCTGTCCCAATTCAAAACGGAACTGAAGTGAAACAAATTGGAGACGAGGGGGTGGATTTGGCCAGGGTTGTCGATGTGAGGGTCTCCGGCAGCACCATTCTTGTGGCAACTGGACGGCTTTTCCTGCCGTAATTCACATGCTTTACACAGGCCATTCATCTTGCAAGTGACGGCCATTCATCAAGCTAGCTGCCGCTCACCCGTTACTTTTGGATTTTTCCGCCAACTTTCGCCCTAAATTCCCCTCTTTTCATCGGCCACAATTCGCCGTAGGCTTAGGATTCATTGAAGGAATTTAACCGGCCTCGAGCCGGAATTTTTCCCTGGCATTTTTCATCCTTTGATCGGAAGTGAAGGCAGCAGCCTGGTCATGCAAAGCGTTGGCCGCGTATTGAGAGCGCCGCTCCATTTGGGGTGGGCGCAATCTTGGAGCGCGGCTATGCGGCGGCATCCCTTGGAATAGCTGGCTCGCTTCCGCTCCGGCCCCAGATGTAGCATTCCGCCATCCTGCTTGAATCGCGGGAAGAGGCGGTGTGTTGTCGAACGCAGCAAAGATTGCAGTTAGGAGTATTCCCCTCGATATGCGTCCCAAGAAAATCATTCTCTGTGTTGATGACAACGAACAAGAGCTTTCGGTGCTCAAGTTCATGCTGGCCACAAACGGTTACCGGGTCATCTCGGCTGGCAATGGGCAGGAGGCGATCGGCATCTTTGCCGAAACTCCTGTGGATTTGGTTTTGGCGGATTACGTGATGCCGCAGATGAATGGCGGCCAGTTGGTCGAGCGGCTGAAACAGATCGCCTCCCATGTGCCGATGATTCTGCTGGGCGACCCGCAGCGCATGGCCGGCGAAATGCACCTGGCCGACGCTCTGCTCGCCAAAAAGAACTGTTCTCCTCAGGAGCTGCTGGAGCGCATCAAGGTGATGAGCGCCCGCAAGCGCGGTCCCCGCAAGGGCACCGTGCGCATGACGCCGGTGATGGAACTGGCCAGAGCGTCGTAAAGGCAGGGAACAGGGATCAGGGAACAGGGATCAGGGGTCAGGGATCAGGGGTCAGGGGTCAGAGTTGCGCTTTGCATCTTTACTCAGGGTTCTGATCCCTCAATTTCATGCTTCCTGTGGTTGCTTGTACTGGATCATGCTTGACACACGCAGGAACTGATTGAGCGTCTATTCCCTGATCCCTGATCCCTGTTCCCTGACCCCTGTCTTCAAGCCACTTGACGACTGTGCGGGTCAATAGGCATACTCGGCAACTGTACCCAAATTGCAGGACTTCTTTTGCCTGACAGTGGGGAGTAGGCCTTTTTATGGACTTGATTGTGCTTCGTCTTCTTTTTGTGACTCTTCTTGCCGGAGTCTGTTATTTCCTTCAACCATTCGGCTTGACAGGATGGTTGAGCGCTGCTGTGGGGGCCGGATCGGCCTGCGCATGCATTGTTTTCGAGATGCGGGTGCGCGCGCTCAGCCTGAAGCGGCTGATCGGCGCCGTCACCGGCAGCATTCTGGGCATCTTTGGCGCGGCGCTCTTCTGCCTGGTGCTGCGCTTTGCCCTGCCGCCGGGGCCAACCTCGGCGGTCATCCAGATCTTTGACCTGCTGCTGATGACCTACATCGGCCTGCTGGTGGGCGCCAGCAAGGGCGACCTGCTGAATCCGGCGGCGCTGGGCTCGGTCTTTTCCGGCGAGAAGCTGAACCGGCGCAACGTCAAAGTGCTGGACACCAGCGTCATCATCGACGGCCGCATCGCCGACATCGCCGAGGCCGGCTTTATGGACGGCATGATGGTGGTGCCGGAGTTCGTGCTGCGCGAGCTGCAATCGGTGGCCGACTCGACCGACAGCTCCAAGCGCCAGAGAGGCCGCCGCGGACTGGATATGCTGCAACGCATGCAGTCCAACGCCGTTCTTCAGGTGCAGATCGTCTCGGACGACTTTCCCTCGATCCGCGAGGTGGACCTGAAACTGATTGAGCTGGCCAAGAAGTGGGAGGCCAAGGTGGTCACCAACGACTTCAACCTGAACAAGGTGGCCCACCTGCATCACGTCGAGGTGCTGAATATCAACGACCTGGCCAACGCCCTGCGCCCGGTGGTGTTGCCCGGCGAAAAGATGACCGTGATGGTTCTCAAAGAGGGCAAGGAGTTCAACCAGGGCGTGGCTTACCTGGACGACGGAACCATGGTGGTGGTGGATCACGCCCGAAAGCTGATCGGCAAATCCGTCGAGATCACGGTGACCAGCGTCCTGCAGACCGCCAGCGGCAAGATGATCTTCGGCAAGATTGAGGAGAACGGCAAGAGCGGCGAGCCGGTTCCTTCCGCATCGACATCGATGTTGCCGCGATGAACAAACTGATGGATGGCGGGTGACCCACATCTGACTATTCAATAAATGCAGGGTGCCCCAGGTCTCGAATTTGAGACCTGGGAACCATGAACCTAGACCGGCATCTTTTGAATCTCCATAATGTTGGGTATAGGATGACTGGATGACGAAAGGTCTAATTCGTTATCAACAATGCGGCTGCTTTCATTTCGTCACATTCAGTTTTTATCGAAGGCTCCCGTATCTTGGCACGGAATCCGCGCGCAATCTCTTCGAGCGATCTTTGGAGATGATGCGCAAGCGCTATGACTTTGTTGTCTGTGGTTACGTGGTCATGCCGGAACACGTTCATCTGCTGATCAGCGAGCCGAAGAAAGTTCTGCTTTCCAAGGCGATTCAGGCTTTGAAGCTATCCGTATCGGTTCAGAGCCGGGAGCGTCCATTCTGGCAGGCGCGGTACTACGATTTCAATGTTCACAACGGAGAGAAAACCTCGGAGAAGTTGCGCTACATGCATAGGAATCCTGTGAAGCGCGGGTTGGTGGAGAAACCGGAGGACTGGGCCTGGTCGAGCTTTCGACATTACCTGACAGGAATCGAAGGGACCGTGGAGATAGAATCTTTCTGGACCGGAGCGCGGCGGGATGGGTTGGTCGATCCCAGGTCTCAAAATCGAGACCTGGGGCACCCATTGTTGGTAATAGGTTGAGAAGTGGAACACCCGCCTTGGTCGATCCCAGGTCTCAAAATCGAGACCTGGGGCACCCATTGTTCTTGGAAGATTGAAACCTGGACCACCCGCCAACTTTAGAATATGAAGCAGCGATGGAAAGGAAGAAGCCACGATGCATAAAATCGGATTCACAGGATGGACTTTGGCCGCGGTTCTGGCATTCGCGGCTCTGCAGGCGTTGGCGCAACAGGATGAGGGTCCGATCCTGCGTCCCAAGAAGCCGGTAGTCAATCCGGCGAGCGCGACGCTGCTGGTGATCTGCGATCTGGCCTGCAACTGGAAGCTGGATGGCAAGGAGCGCGGGCGCATTGCGGCGGGCGACTCGACCACCACGGGGGTTTCGCTGGGCCAGCACCTACTGGTTGCCGCAACCACGGACGGATTGGACAAGATTGAAAAGGAACTCGACATAGAGGCCGCCAAGCAGAGTTTGGTGCGCATTGAACTGGCGCCGGTGCGCGATGCGCGGCTCAAGGCCAGGCAAGACGCGAGCGCCAAAGATGAGCTGGAGAATAAACCCGCCTTGCCCGACCCCGCGGACGAGTTATGGAATCGTATGAAGGACTCGAAGATTGCCGAGGACTTTGATGACTACTGCGCGCAGTTTGCCAATAGCCCGCATTGCTCCGTGGCCAGAGGGATTGCAGCGCACCTGCGCCGTGAGGCGGCGGCCGCTTCCACCCATGCGGAGCCTGAACCAGCCAACTCCTCATCTACGCCGGGCAGGGAAGAGACGAATCGTATTCTCAAACCACCGCCGGGTGATGCCGCCACGCAGCCGTTGAGGATCGCCGTTATCGCCTTTCAGGTGGCTGTCGGTCAAACCAACGAGGGACAGCGCGCAATTTCTGATTTGCAGAAGAGATACGAACCGAAAAAACAGCAACTGAAGGCTTTGAGCGATGAGATTGATAATCAGAAGAAACAATTGCAGTCACAGGGCGACGGTTTGAGCGATGCGGACCGGGCGTCACTTGCCAGCACGATTGAAGAGAAGGAAAAGCAACTCAAGCGGGAGGCTGAAGAGGCACAGAGTGATTATCAACAAGAAATGCAAAAAGTATATAACACCCTCGCCTCAAAGATTTACGATTCCATGAAGGATTACGCAAGGGATCTCGGCTATACGCAGATACTCGACGTAAGTGGGCAGCAGACACCCGTTTTATTTGCCGAAACCAACACTAATATCACCAAGGGAACCATCGACGCCTATAACCTCAGCTCGGGCAATGCCGCTTCGGCATCCCCACAGAATCCGGCGGCGGCGCGAGTGCCCGCCTCTTTGTCCAGGGTGGCGGTCATTGCCTTTCAATCGGCTGTTGCTCAAACCAACGAGGGAAAGCGCGACTTTTCTGATTTACAGAAAAAGTACGAGCCGAAAAAACAGCAACTGAAGGCCCTGAACGATGAGATCGACAATCTGACCAAGCGGCAGCAGGAGCAGAGCGCGCACTGGAGCGAGAGCGAGCAGCAGTCAATTAAACAAACCCTTGACTACAAGAAAAAGCAGGCGCAACGCTTGCTAGAAGACGCGAAGAACGATTATCAACAAGATATGCAAAAAATGTATAACAGTGTCGCCGCAAAGGTCTATGACGTCATGGTAGGTTATGTGAAAGCGCAAGGCTATACGCTGGTTCTCGATTCTTCCGAGGCTCAAGGAGGGAAGCCATCTGATTTCATTCTCTATTCGGCGGATTCCAACATGGCCACCAAAGAAGCCCTTGTGGCTGCCGGCGCCGACATCACTCAGGAAACGATCCAGGCCTACAATCTCAAGTCAGGTGTTCCGCAGATTCCTTGAGCTTACTTTCAAATCCGCGAACGAGGGTGGCTTCCGAGCCAAAGTGAACGAATCTTTTAGAAGAGGATCGGTTTTTCCAGATTTCCTATTACTTCCGCATTCTGGCGGGTGACCCATATCTAACCATTAGAGTTGGGCCACCTGCATCTCTACTTTGAAACCTGGTCTACCTAATCTTGGCAATCGGCACTCGCCAAAGTATTTTTTGGGTATATGATTCTTTCTGCGGCGAATTTTTGCCGATAGGTTTTGTGATGGAAGTTGGCGGGAGGCGGGTGCGATGAAAGACAAGCACAAGAAGGATCATGCAGCGGCGGAGGGCGAAGGGAAACACTCAGGCGGCAAGAAGAGCGGCGATCTGCCCGCTCCGGTACCGGAGGGCGCAGAGGCCCTGCGCCTGGGCAAAGACTGCAACTACGAGAAGGAATTGAGCCGCTTGCAGATCGAGCTGGTCAAGCTGCAGGAGTGGGTGCGAACCGAGAAGCTGCGCGTGGTGATTCTGTTTGAGGGGCGCGACGCGGCGGGCAAGGGCGGGGCCATCAAGCGCATCTCCGAATCGCTGAATCCGCGCGTCTGCCGCGTGGTGGCGCTGGGCACGCCCACCGAGCGCGAGAAGACGCAATGGTACTTTCAGCGCTATGTGCCGCATCTGCCGGCGGCCGGCGAGATGGTGCTCTTTGACCGCAGTTGGTATAACCGCGCCGGGGTCGAGCGGGTGATGGGCTTCTGCACCGAGACGCAATGCCAGGAGTTCATGCAGAGCTGTCCGGAGTTCGAGCGGATGCTGATCCGCTCAGGAATTCACCTC
>Ga0181529_10007600_pt1 | contig 10757 bp, 4 predicted proteins | sample PEATcosm2014_Bin_36_FD_119763 | JGI IMG/M metagenome (GOLD analysis project Ga0181529, IMG submission 119763) | Peatland microbial communities from MTU Mesocosm Facility, Houghton, MI, USA - PEATcosm2014_Bin10_30_metaG | ecosystem: Environmental > Terrestrial > Soil > Wetlands > Peat | place... | reverse complement strand
TGATCATGTTGATGCCGCGCTTCGGCGTGGACGTTGTGCTGGCGCATCCACCCGAGTACGGGCTGATGCCGCAGACGGTCGAGGCGGCGCGAGAGAACGCGCGGCGCGCCGGAACCAAGTTCGAAATCGTGGACAACATGGACGACGCGTTTCAGGACGCCGACATCGTGATCCCCAAGAGCTGGGGCTGTCTCGACACCATGGGGACGAACCCCAAGGAGTCCCTGCGGATCGCTGAGGGATACAAGTACTGGATTTGCAACAGCGAGCGCATGAAATTGGCCACGGAAAATGTTCTGTACATGCATCCGCTACCCGCCGATCGGGGCAACGAGGTGACGGACGAGGTGATCGATGGTCCGCACTCCGTGGTGTACCAGGAAGCAGAAAACCGCCTGCACACCGCGAAGGCAATCATGGCACTGACCATGGCGGAACAGGAAATCGCTTATGAGGCGGCAGGCTCTTGAGACCATGACCGAAACTCTGGTGATCGCTCTGGGCGGCAACGCCATTACGAGGCCCGGCGAGTCCGGCACGATTCCCTTGCAGTTTGCCCACACTGCGGAGACGCTCGAACATCTCAAGCCTCTGTTCCACACCGGTGCACGGATCGCCATCACCCACGGCAGCGGACCGCAGATAGGCAACATTCTGATTCGCGTCGAGGAGGGCGAGCGGCGCGTTCCGAGCTTGCCGCTCGATACTTGCGACGCCGATTGCCAGGGCGGCATGGGCTACATGATCCAGCGGCTGATTTGCGAGTTGTTCCGCCGCGAGGGAATCCAGCGCGAAGCGGCTACCGTGATCACCCAGGTGCTCGTGGATCGCGACGACCCGGATTTCCAGCATCCCACGAAACCGATCGGGTCTTTCTATGACGCGAACGAGCTCGCTGGCATTCGCAGCGACAGGCCAGACTGGATCATGCGCGAAGTCTCGCCGGGAGGCTACCGCCGCGTCGTGCCTTCGCCCCGCCCGTTGCAGATTCTAGAGGCCGAAGCGATCTCGTCGCTGCTCGACGCCGGCGTGGTCGTGATCGCCTGCGGAGGCGGGGGTATTCCGGTGGCCTGGGAAGACGATCGTTTGGTGGGCGTGGAAGCCGTTGTGGACAAGGATCTCGCTTCAAGCATGCTGGCGACGCACGTGCACGCCCACAAGCTCATTATTGTCACTTCAGTCGACCGTGTCGCGCTCGACTATGGCCGGCCCAGCCAGCGGTGGCTCGACACGATCACCATGGACCAGGCGCGCCAGTATTTAGCAGCGGGCCACTTCCCGCCAGGGTCGATGGGGCCCAAAATCCAGGCGGCAATTGACTTCCTTGAACACGGAGGCGAGGAGTGCATTATCACTTCAGTGGAGAGCGTAGCCGGTGCGGTAATCGGCAATGGCGGTACCCACATCGTCGCCCCCTGGCGCAGGACTTCTCTGGATTTTGCCGAAGTTAGCGATGGCGCGAAGAGTTGAAAACGCTGCATCCGGTTCATGCAGCAATTACGCGCTGATTTGCATCCAACAAGGAAAGACCCCATTGTAGGGCTGGATTGTGGGCCCAAAACACAAGCGCAGAGCCATGATTGCAACCAAATTCAGTGGGAAAAAAGGCAGCCGGGAAGCAGACTTGCCCCTTCCTGCGCGCACTTCTTTCGGACCTGTTGGCCGGGAGGCCGGCAAGCGCCGGGCTGCAACTATTTTCCAAGTGAATTCGTCCATCCAATACCATGCGCGCGCAAGGCGGGGTGAGTTGTGGAGCTTCGCATCCTCGCCTCTCAGATCCGCTCTGAAACCAGGCGCAATTTGAACCATCGAGCGGGTTTACCGGGTTCGGGCGCACCGCATGCCGGGATGGCGGATGGTAGCTTCAACATGCCATTTTGCGTATGAGAAAATATATTGCTGACTAACCGAATGTCCCAAACCTGATATTCGAGAAGAAGAAGACGATGGATGAACCTTTGTCTGTTTCGCACTCTGCCTCGGGGCTACAGCCCGACAACTCTGCAAAAAAGCGCCGCCACCGCTGGATCTGGGTAATCATCCTGGTCTTGTTCGGACTCCTGTTTTTCTGGGTGTACCGGCAGCATAGCGCCAGCTCCACAGCACCTGCCGGCGGCAGCAACCGGCGCGGAGCCATGGCTGGTCCCGTGCCTGTCACCCTGGCCACTGCCACCAAGGGCAGCATTGGCGTGTATCTGAACGCCATCGGCACCGTTACGCCCACGTATACCGACACGATTACCTCGCAGGTGACGGGCGTGATCACAGCAGTCCATTACCGCGAAGGCCAGACGGTGAAAAAAGGCGATCTGCTCATCGACATCGATGACCGGCCCTACGCGGCGCAGCTTGAGGAGGCGCAGGGCACGCTGGACCGCGACCAGAGCCTGCTCGCCGAAGCGCAGATGGACCTGAAGCGCTACCAGGATGCATGGGCCAAGAATGCCATCCCGCGGCAGACGCTCGAGGACCAGGAAAAGGTGGTGTTGCAGGACCAGGGAACCGTGAGGAACGACCAGGGCACGGTACAGTACGACACGGTTGAGGTTGCCTATTGCCACATCAAATCGCCGATTACCGGGCGTGTGGGACTTCGCCTGGCTGACCCTGGAAACCTGGTCACCGCCAACTCCTCCACTGCTCTTGTGGTTGTTATGCAGATTCAGCCAATCACCGTGATCTTCACGCTGGCAGAAGACAGCCTGCAGCAAGTGTTGCAGCAAATGCGGCTCGGCAAGGCGCTAGAGGTCGATGCCTACGACCGCACCAACACCAAGCTGATTGCGAAGGGCAAGCTGATCACCGTCAACAACCAGATCGACACCGTGACGGGAACCGTGCAATTGCGCGCGGCGTTCGACAACGCCAAAGGTGATCTCTTCCCCAATGAGTTCGTCAACACGCGCCTGCTCGTAAAAACTCTCGACAACCAGATACTGGTTCCTTCTTCAGCTATCCAGCACAACGGCGCAGTTGATTTTGTCTATCTCATTCAGGGACTCACCCCCGGCGCGCCCGGCAAATCCGGGGGCGCGTCCGGCGGCGGACACCACGGGGGCGGCGCTGGCGGAGGCGGTGCCACTGGCGGTGGCGCTGGGGGCGGCACGGGCGGAGGCGGTGGCGGCAATCAACCGGCCGGCAAAGCCGTCATGACGACCGTGAAGTCGGGAATCTCCGATCAGGGCAACACCGTTGTCACATCCGGCCTCAAGGCCGGCGATGTCGTTGCCAATAGCAGCTTCCAGAAACTGATCGACGGCTCTCCGGTCACGCAATCTCCAGTCGTCATACCTTCCACTGACACCGATACCACCGAGGCCGCTCCATGAGTCCGTCCCACCCATTTATTCTGCGGCCAGTTGCAACGTCTCTGTTGATGGCCGCAATTTTGCTGGTGGGCATCGTCGCATTCACGCAGTTGCCGGTTTCGGCGCTGCCCGAAGTGGATTATCCGACGATTCAGGTGCTCACCTTCTATCCCGGCGCCAGCCCGGACGTGGTGGCGACCACGATTACTGCGCCCCTGGAACGCCAGTTCGGCGAAATGCAGGGCCTGAGCCAAATGACCTCGACCAGCGCCGGCGGCGTGTCGGTCATCGTATTGCAATTCAGCCTTTCGCTCTCGCTCGACGTCGCCGAAGAAGAAGTACAGTCCTCCATCAATGGCGGCCAGACCTTTCTGCCTTCCGATCTACCCGTGCCGCCGGTCTACAACAAGACCAACCCGGCCGACGCCCCTGTCCTTACCCTTGCCATCAGTTCCGACATCATGCCGTTGTCGCAGGTTGAGGACATGGTGGATACCCGCCTGGCGCCGAAGTTGTCGCAGTTGGCCGGCGTCGGCCTCGTGAGCATCAGCGGCGGCCAGAAGCCTGCGGTGCGCATTCAAGTGAACCCGGTCGCGCTTTCTTCGCACGGCCTGAACATGGAGGATGTGCGCACGGCTCTGGTCCAGTCCAGCGTCAACTCCGCAAAGGGCAACTTCGACGGACCTCGCCAGGACTATCAGATCGACGCCAACGATCAGATCTCTTCGGCCGATGACTACAAAAATGTAGTGATTTCATACAGCAATGGGGCGCCGGTCTTCGTAAAAGACATCGCCAATGTGGTGAACGGCGTAGAGAACACCAAGCAGGCCGCCTGGATGGGCCAAGCGGGCGGCTCGTCCGGCCCCACGCTCACGCCCGCCGTGATTCTAAACATCCAGCGCCAGCCGGGCGCGAATACCATCACGGTCGTCAACTCCATCCAGAAGATTCTGCCGCAACTTGAAGCCAATCTTCCCGCCGGCATCAACGTAACCACCATGACCGACATGACCACGAGCATTCAGGCGTCGGTACACGACGTAGAGTTCGAGCTGGGGCTCACGGTAGTGCTGGTGGTCATGGTGATCTTCCTCTTCCTGCGCAGCTGGCGCGCCACCATCATCCCCAGCGTGGCCGTGCCTGTGTCCCTCATCGGCACATTTGCGGTGATGTATCTGCTCGGTTACTCGCTCGATAACCTGTCGCTGATGGCGCTCACCATCTCTACCGGTTTTGTGGTCGATGACGCCATCGTGATGATCGAGAACATCAGCCGCTTCCTTGAAGAAGGCATGCCGCCGCTCGAAGCCGCACTGGAGGGCGCGGGACAGATTGGGTTCACCATTGTTTCACTTACAGTATCGCTGATCGCGGTGCTCATCCCGTTGCTGTTCATGGGCGACGTGGTCGGGCGCCTCTTCCGCGAGTTCGCGGTCACCCTGGCCGTGACCATCATTATTTCGGCAGTAGTTTCGCTCACGCTGACGCCGATGATGTGCTCGCGCATCCTGCGCCACGATCCCGAGGCGAAACAGACGCGCTTTTACCAGTGGTCGGAGCGCATGTTCGACAGCCTGATTGCGTTTTACGGGCGGACGCTGCGCGTGGTGCTGCGCTTTCAGACCCTTACACTGCTGGTAGCTCTCGCCACGCTCGTCCTCACCGTCGTTCTCTACATCTTCATTCCCAAGGGATTCTTCCCCGTGCAGGACACGGGTGTCATTCAGGGCATCTCCCAGGCTTCGCAATCCATCTCCTTCGAGGCCATGAGCGAAAAGCAGCGGGAAATGGCGCAGATCATTCTTCAGGATCCAGCGGTGGAAAGCTTGTCATCCTTTATCGGAGCTGACGGCATCAACACCACTCTGAACAGCGGCCGCATTTCCATCAATCTGAAACCCATCAACGAGCGCATCGGCGCCTCCGATGTGATCCGGAGACTGCAACACCGCCTTAAAAAGGTGGAAGGCATCCAGCTTTACATGCAGCCAGTGCAGGACATCACGGTGGACGATCGCGTGACCCGAACGCAGTACCAGTACACGCTCGAAGACCCGGACACCGACGAGCTGAACGCATGGACGACCAAGTTTGTTGCGCAACTGAATACGCTGCCCGAATTGGAAGACGTGGCCACGGATCAGCAGACCGGCGCCAAGGCGGTGCAGCTGGAGATCGACCGCGTGACGGCCTCGCGGCTGGGCATCGCGCCCACCACCATTGACAACACGCTCTACGACGCCTACGGACAGCGTGAGATCAGCACCCTTTACACGCAACTCAACCAATATCACGTGATTCTTGAGACAGCTCCCGAGTGGCAACTGAACCCCACCAAGCTTGGCGATCTGTACATTCAGAGCAGTGCAGCCTCCGGCACCAGCGGAGCCGGCGCGGCCACGTCGTACTCCTCGTCCGCCTCGGCGTCGGCAGGTTCGAACTCTACGACGACATCGGTGCGCTATACGCCTTCGTCCCAGGTGCTCACCTCGCCGGCCACAGTGCTGGCCGGAGGCTCGAGCAACGCTGGACCTTCGTCGCCGTCGAGCGGCTCAACTGCGGGCACGACGCCCAATTTGGTCACATCGTCGGTCGGCGCCAACGCCATCCCGCTCAGCGCATTTACGCAAATGCAAAATACAACCGAGGCACTTTCCATCAACCATCAGGGACAGTTTCCTTCGGTCACGGTGTCGTTTAATCTTGCCTCGAATGCTTCGTTGGGAACGGCGATCACTGATATTGAGAAAGCGGCTAAGAATCTTAACTTCCCTGCCAGCTTACAGTCCGGATTCCAAGGCACTGCTGCGTCGTTCCAGAACTCGCTGTCCAATGAAGCGCTGCTCATTCTTGCCGCTCTGGTTTCCGTCTACATCGTTCTAGGCGTCCTGTATGAGAGCTTCATCCATCCGATCACCATTATTTCCACGCTGCCGTCAGCCGGTGTGGGCGCATTGCTCGCACTCATGGTCTGCCACGAGGATCTGAGCGTGGTGGGAATCATCGGCATCATCCTGCTCATTGGCATCGTAAAGAAAAACGGCATTCTGATTGTGGACTTTGCGCTGGAGGCTGAGCGCAAGCATGGACTGGATTCGACGGAGGCGATCTACCAGGCGAGCTTGCTGCGCTTCCGTCCGATCATGATGACAACGATGGCCGCGCTGCTGGCTGGCATCCCGCTGGCAGTGGGAACCGGTCTGGGTTCGGAACTGCGCCGGCCGCTGGGCATTGCCATGGTGGGCGGCTTGCTGTTGAGCCAATTGCTCACGTTCTACACCACGCCGGTGATTTACATCTTCTTTGACCGCATCGGCCAGCGGGTCCAGGGGCGCCGTCTTTCCCGCATGGCGCCCGACGGAGATCTGCCCCCCGGCACGGAGAATGCATGAACCTCTCGTCGCCATTTATCAACCGGCCAGTGGGCACTACGTTGCTCACCATTGCGGTGGCCATCACGGGTGGGATTGCGTTCGTAGTTTTGCCGGTAGCGCCATTGCCGCAGGTGGACTTTCCTACTATCAGCGTCCAGGCGGGTCTGCCCGGAGCCAGCGCGCAGATCATGGCGGCCTCCGTGGCTACGCCGCTGGAACGCCAATTCAGTCACATCGCCGGAATTACGGAGATGACTTCGTCGAGTTCGCTGGGCTCGAGCCAGGTGACCCTGCAATTCGATCTCAGCCGCAACATCGATGGCGCAGCCCGAGACGTACAGGCTGCAATTAATGCGGCCCGCACTTATCTGCCTGCGAATTTGCCCTCGAACCCCTCTTATCGCAAGGTGAATCCCGCCGACTCGCCGATCATGCTTCTGAGCCTCACGTCAGACAAGTACAACGTGACGAAGATCTATGACCTTGCCTCCACGATCCTGGAGCAGAAGCTGTCGCAGATTCAGGGCGTCGGACAAGTGGGAGTGCAAGGCGGAGCCACGCCCTCGGTGCGCGTCGAGGTCAATCCCACCAAGCTGGAAAGCTTCGGGCTTACGCTGGGCAGCGTGCAATCGGTGCTCAGCCTGCAGAACTCGCACGAGCCGAGGGGTCAGCTCTCGAACAACGGCGTCAGTGAAGACATCATCACCAACGACCAGATCTCCGAGGCGGCGGACTACCGCCCACTGATTGTCGGATATCACAACGGCGAGGCGGTCCGGCTCTCGGATGTGGCCGATGTCGAGGACTCGACGCAAAACCTTCGCGCCGCCGCCTACGCGGACGGCACCAGAGCGGTCTTTGTTGTCATCTTCCGGCAGCCCGGCGCCAACATTATTCAGACCGTGGACCGCATCAACGCGCAACTGCCGTTTCTCGAGGCGGTGCTTCCCCAGGGCATCAAGACGACGATCGTTCTTGACCGAACGACGACGATTCGCGCCTCTGTGAATACCGTGTACAAGGCGCTGATCGGATCGGTTTGCCTCGTCATCCTGGTGGTCTTCGTATTTCTGCGCAGCCCGCGCGCCACGCTCATTCCCTTTGTGGCCGTGCCCACTTCGCTGATCGGAACCTTCGCAGCGATGTACGTCTTCGGCTATACGCTCGACAACCTGTCTCTGATGGCGCTCACCATCGCTACCGGCTTTGTGGTTGACGACGCCATCGTGGTCATGGAGAACATCACCCGGCACGTCGAAAACGGCATGGAGCCCTTTGCCGCGGCCTTGAAGGGCGCGCAGGAGATCGGTTTTACGATTTTCACCATCAGCATGTCGTTGATCGCTGTCTTCATTCCTATCCTGATGATGGGCGGCATCATCGGACGCCTGTTTCGCGAATTCGCGGTGACACTTTCAACGGCCATCCTGATCTCGATGGCGATATCTCTGACCACCACCCCTTGCATGTGCGCGCATTTACTCAAAGCGCACAAGGAAGGCGAAAAGCACAACTGGCTTTTCCGGGCCAGCGAAAAGTCATTCAACGGCATGGTTGGGATTTACCAGCGTTCTTTGACTTGGGTGCTCGACAATCCGGGCTTGATTCTGATCGTTCTTATTCTCACCGTCGCGCTCAATGGCCTCATACTCTTCAAGATTCCCACTGGATTCTTCCCGCAGCAGGACACCGGCGTAATCATGGGCGGCATACAAGGTCCGCAGGATGCCTCCTTCCCTTTCATGAACTTCTCGTCATTGTCTCTGGTCAACATCGTCAAGGCGGACCCCGCCGTAGCCCACGTCAACGGTTACACCGGGCAAGGCAACGCTGGCATGATGTTCATTGCGCTCAAGCCGCTGGGCACCAGTTGCAAGGAGAACCACACCAACAGCAAAGGGCAATACGATTGCCCGGTACGCCAAACCGCGGCAGCAGACGTGATCAACCGCCTGCGGCCGAAGATGAACCGCTTGCCAACGGCCTCGGCCTTTCTGCAGCCTGCCCAGGATCTGCGCATTGGCGGACGTGGCGCCAGCGCCTTATATCAATACACGATCCAGTCGGACACCATTACCGATCTGGCGAAGTGGGGCCCCATCCTGCTCACGAATATGTCGAAGCTGCCTGACCTGCAGGACGTGAACACCGACCAGCAAAACGGGGGCTTGCAAGAGATGCTCACTTACGACCGCGTAACCGCAGCGCGGCTGGGACAGACCCCGCAATCGCTCGACAGCTCGCTTTGCAGCGCGTTCTGCCAATCTGAAGTCTCTGTCATCTACACCCAGCTCAATCAGTATTACGTCGTGATGGAAGTGGCCCCGCAGTACTGGCAGGACCCGTCGGGATTGAACAATATCTATTTCGCTTCCGGCAAGTCTTCATCCTCCGCCGGGCTCAATATGGTGTCGCCGCTGTTCACAGCCGTCAGGGCGCAAACCAATACCACGCCGCTACAAGTGGCACATACCGGTCTCTTCCCTTCGGTCACTGTCTCCTTCAACATGCGTAACGGCGCTTCGCTCAGCGACGCAGTCACCGAGGTGTCGCAGATGGAGCAGCGGCTGGGAATGCCGGGAACGGTGCGCGGATTCTTTGCCGGAACCGCGCAGGCTTACCAGCAATCCTTGGCGTCAGAGCCGATTCTGATTGTTACCGCGCTGCTATCCGTCTTCATCGTGCTGGGTATTCTCTATGAGAGCCTGGTTCATCCGCTTACCATTATCTCCACTGTGTTCTCGGCGAGCGCGGGCGCCATGCTGGCGCTGATGATCTTTCATATCGATCTCAACGTCATCTCCATCATCGGCATCATATTGCTCATCGGCATCGTGAAGAAGAACGCCATCATGATGATCGATTTCGCTCTGCAGGCGGAGCGTCTTGAAGGCAAGTCGACACGCGACGCCATTTTCAGCGCCTGCATGTTGCGATTCCGGCCGATCATGATGACCACGATGTCGGCGATTTGCGGCGCGCTGCCGTTGGCCTTCGGCACCGGCACCGGTTCGGAGCTGCGCAAACCGTTGGGAATCACCATTGTGGGCGGACTGGTCTTAAGCCAGATGCTTACGCTTTACACCACTCCTGTGGTTTACCTGTATATGGACCGGCTGCGCCTGCGCGCGGCGGGCCGGACGCACGACACACTGCCGCCTACCGCGCAAGAAGCGGCGTCGTAACACGTGAAGGAAGTTGACCATGTTTGAGCTAAAGATTCGATCTACACTTTCCATCGCCGCCGGCTCACTGAGCTTGCTTGCGCTTCTCTCCGGTTGCCACGTCGGCCCGTCGTACCACGCGCCCACGCCAACGGCGGTCACCGCGCCCAATTACAAGGAGTCGCCTGTCAATTTTCAAGATGCCGACGGCTGGAAGGTGGCCAGCCCGCAGGACGCCATGCTGCGCGGCAACTGGTGGGAAGTTTTCAACGATTCCGATCTGAATACGCTCGAGGAACAGCTCAATATCAATAACGAGAACCTGAAGCAGTATTTCCAGAATTACATGGCGGCTCGCGCCACGATCGCCGAGGCACGCTCCCAATACTGGCCCACGATTACCGCGGGGCCATCGTGGAACCGATCGAAGAGTTCCGGTTCGCTGAGTAATTCCACGCAGGCAAACCCAGGAAAGCAATCCACGCTTTGGAACGCTCCCATTGACGTTTCCTGGACGCCCGATTTCTGGGGAAAGATTCGCAACGAGGTGCACGAGGCGCAATATGCGTCGCAGGTGAGCGCGGCCGACCTGCAGGTGGAGAAGCTGACCGAGCAGTCCAGCCTGGCGGAGTATTACTTTGAGATTCGCGGCCAGGACATGCTGCAGCAGATCCTCAACGAGACCGTGGCAGCCGATCAGAAAGCGCTCGACTACAATCAGGCGCAGTATGACACGGGCGTGGGCGATTACATCTCCGTGGCCGAGGCGAAGACCACACTGGAAGCGGCACAATCGGCGGCCATCAACGTGGGGCTGCTGCGCGCGCAATATGAGCACGCCATCGCCATGCTCCTGGGCAAGGTACCGAGCGATTTTTCCATCCCTGTAAAGCCGATGGTCTACGCGC
>Ga0181529_10007598_pt1 | contig 10757 bp, 16 predicted proteins | sample PEATcosm2014_Bin_36_FD_119763 | JGI IMG/M metagenome (GOLD analysis project Ga0181529, IMG submission 119763) | Peatland microbial communities from MTU Mesocosm Facility, Houghton, MI, USA - PEATcosm2014_Bin10_30_metaG | ecosystem: Environmental > Terrestrial > Soil > Wetlands > Peat | place... | reverse complement strand
GGTCGCCAAATGGTGGATGCCCGACGAGGTGCTGTTCGTGGACGACATCCCCCACAGCGCGACGGGCAAGATCCAGAAGACGGCTCTGCGCGAGCGCTTTGCGGGTTATCGCCTGCCCGGCGCCGAACAAACGGGGTAAGAACGGGGGACCATGCGCTATCAGCCCATTCTCGCGAAGGTCGCGTTCGGCGCCTTCTTGCTGGGACTTGCCGTTGCGCTGACGGCTTGCTTCGGCGCGCGGCTGGGTTTCTGGGATTATGCGCGAGGCGTGAGGATCCTGGTTCCGGGGGCGGCCGTCGGCGTTGTCGCGCTCGGCTGCTCCATCGTCTGGATCTGGCGCGCGCTGGCGGCGAACGACAGTCTGGGCTGGCGTTTTGGAGGCGTCGCGCTGATCGGATCGGCGCTGCTGGTCGGCATTCCGGCCGACAATCTGTGGCTGGCCACTTCGCTGCCGCCGATCCACGACATCTCCACCGACATCGGCAACGCGCCCCAGTTCCAGACGCTGCTCGCATGGCGCAAGGGCGCGCCCAACCCGCCTTCCTATGACGGGCCGAACCCGGTGCTGTACGACGGCGAGCGCGTCACCACGGCGCTGGCGCAGAAATACGCCTATCTCGACATCAGGCCGGTCGAGCGGCTGAAAATGAATTACACCGAGAAGGAATTCTACGCCAAGATGTTCTGGCGCGCGCTCAATACGGTGAACGCCTTCGGCTGGCAGGTGGCGTCGTACGATTTCAAGAGCGGACGCATCGAAGCGACGGACGCCAGCTTCTGGTTCGGCGTCGTCTCCGACATCGTGATCCGCATCCGGCCGGCGGGCCCGAGCGGCGTGCGCATCGACATCCGCGCCAAGAGCCGCACGGGTACGACCGACAGAGGCCGCAATGCGGAGCTCATCCGCCCGTTCCTCGACAAGATGAAATTGTAGCGCTCGGCCGTTTGGCGTCATTCTCCGCCGGTCGAGGCGCCTGTATTTGAGCGCGATGATACGGACATAACGGAATTCGGTCTCATGCGAGCGGCCCGTTTCTGGTATCATGCATAGATCGCATGAATTCCGGCGGGCATGTCAGGTGCAAAATGGGAGGACATCGATGTTCAACAGACGGACAGTCCTTTTCTCAGTGGTTGGAACGCTTGCTGCCGCGTCGGTGACGCGTGTTTGCAGAGCGTCGCAATCCTCGCAAGCAACGCCTGTGAGCCAAGCCTCACCAGACACGCCAAAGGCCACCGTGATCCCCGGCCATCCACCCGTGCTCGACTTCGGAGACGGCGTGCGCGTGCCTTGCAGCAAGGAAGCCTTCCTCACCCTGTGGGAGGGCAAGACCTATTGGTTGACGCTTGGAGCGGGCCGGTCCCACTACTCCGAACAGGCGCAAGGTGAGGCCGTGCAGTATGCACGCGCGGCGATGAAGTTGTTGCTCATGACATTGGCGTTCGCGCCCGACAGACTCGATCACATCGATGGCGGCGGCTGGCGCTTGAAGTCGCAAGACATCAAGGACTTTGTGCACGGCGATATCGACCTTCCGGGTAACCCGTTCTGGCCGACGAACGACACCAATATGGCCTTTGGCGATCTGGACTCTGCGGCTTTGGGCAGTTTGGGCTTCGGCTCCATGGATCCGTCGGGCCGCAGTGGAGGCGGCCCTGATCTAACGGGTAGCCCGAACTATGCCGGTGGTTATGCCGCCTACGTCGTATTCAAAAAGGACGTATCCCTGGATTATGTGCGCTCGCACGCACAAGTCCTTCCTTTCTGAAGAAGAACAGCTTTGCCGGACCTCCCGTCAAACCTGTGGCTGGTTTTGGCGCCGGGCGGGACGCGGACGCTGCAGTGTTCAAACACGCAGCGTCGCGTTCCGCCGGCTCGACGCCGCGAACACCCGCAAGAAGCGGCGTGATTACAGTGCGACGCGCTTTCCGCCCTTCATCACCAGCCGCACATTCTTCAGCGCCGCGATGTCGGCGCTCGGATCGCCGTCCACCGCGACGAGATCGGCGAGGAAGCCTTCGCGGATTTCGCCAAGCTCGTTCTGCTTGCCCAGGATCTTGGCGTTGACGGACGTCGCCGCCATGAGCGCCTCGTTCGCGCTAAGCCCCAAGCGCACCATCCAGACCAGCTCGCGCAGATTGTCGCCGTGCGCGAAGACGCCGACATCGCTGCCGCAGCCGATGATGACGCCTTCGGCGCGCGCCAGGGCGAAGGCGGCGAACGCCTCGTTCAGCCGTTCGTGCGCGTCGCCGCCGCGAACTTCGCAGAGCGCTTCCGCCGCGGTCAGCGTCGGCAGGTATGCGATGGCTTTCTTCGCCATCAGCGCGAAGGTCGCGCGCGCGCCGCCATAGCCGTGTTCGATGCTGTCGACGCCGGCGTTGACCGAGCGCCGCATGCCTTCGTCGCAGGTCGCATGCGAAGACACCGGCCGGCCGAGCGAATGGGCGGCATCGACCGCGGCTTTCAACTCGTCTTCCGAAAAGGTCGCGACCGTGCTGCCGCCGGGGCCGGCGCGGTAATCGGCATAGAGTTTGATCCAATCCGCGCCATGGCTGGCCTGACGGCGCACCGCCCGCACCACTTCGTCGCTGCCGCTGGCCTCCTCGGCGCCTTGCGGGAAACAGCAATCGGGGCGGTAGGCGGCGCGCGCCGGACCGTAGGAACCGGTGGCGACGATGGCGCGCGTCGCCACCAACAGGCGCGGGCCGGCGAGCAGCCCTTCCGCGATGGCGCGCTTGAGCGAGACGTCGGCGTACCCCGCGCCTTCCGTTCCCAGATCGCGCAGGCACGTGAACCCGGCGCGCAGCGTCGCCTCGGCATGGCGCACGGCGCGGATGGTGCGATAGGCCTCGGCCTCTTTCAGCACCTGATCGTCCCAATCGGTTTCGCTATAGAGATGCAGGAAGAGATGGGAATGCAGGTCCATCAATCCGGGCAGCAGCGTGGCGCCGGGAAGCTCGACCGTTTCGGCTCCGTCGCGCGCGACGGCAGGCCCCACCGCGTCGATGCGTTCGCCGCGCACGCGCACGGCCCAGCCTTCATGGCCGACGCCGTTGCTCCACACGCGGGCGGGACGAAGAACAATGGCGGACGCTTGCTCCATGACCGGTCATATTAGAGAATAACGCACCCGCGAAAAAGCCGCGGCCGAAGGCGATCGTCATCCGTGGTGATGATGGCGCCGGCGCATGCGCGCGAGGCGAAACAGCGCGTGCGGGTTGGTGCGGCGGATCATCGTCTTCACCTGGCGCGGCATGCGATGGCGCACGTCCTCGAGCCAGCGCGACAAGAAGCCGAAGCGCCGGCGCAAGCGCTGCAGCGCGCGGCGGAAGGTCTTGGAATTCGCCGACAGGATCGCGCAGCCCACCAGCAGCGGCACGACGCCGATCAGCGGAATCGGCACCGGCGCCGGCGTCAGCACGAGGCCCACGACCACCAGCAGCCACCCGGCCGCGAGAAGGAACAGCTTGCGCATGCGCCAAGTCCAGATCGGCCGAACAACTAGCACGGGTGCGGCCGTCATGGCGAGTTGCCGCAGGGGATTCGGGAGATATCCATGACCGGCGTTAACGGCGCTTGGCGCCGTGCCTAACGTGTCGTAGCGTTAATCATGCTTTAATCATTTTCGCCCATCGGCGCGCCAGTGCGCCTAATATATGCGCATGGAGGGCACCGAAAACATCACGCCGAACAAGCGCACGGCGCTCACGATCTGGGGCGTCTGCGTGAGCTTGTTGCTCGGCCCGTCGCTGCTGGTGTGGATCGTGCGCGGCGCCGCCTACGCGGTGCAATGCCAGCCGGGACCGGAGTTGTGCCACGGCATGATGCTGGGCGGCGGCCTGCGCGACGCGCTGACGCTCGCCTGGGGCATTTCCACCAACACGTTTTTCCTGATCGCGGTTTCGATCGCGGCCACGCTGGCCGCCTTCACCGCGCATCGCCCGCTGCTGGGCACGCTGAGTCTTCTGCTGTTGCCGATCCTGGCGCTGGTGCTGCCGATGCTCGCGGTGGTCTCGTCGCGCTACGGCGATTGCTCCGTCAACAATGACGGAATCGGCGATTGCACGCTGTGGGGAGCGCAGATGGGAATGAGCTTCCACACCGCCGCCAGCGTACCCGACATCCTCTACGCTCTCACGCCGTTCTCCTTTGCTTTGACCTTGATGCTGGGGCTGCTGGGCTGGTTCTTCGCCCGCCCGCGCGTCCGTAAGCCTTCCTTGCACGAGACCGCGCATATGCGCCGGATCGGAGAAGAGTAGCGCCGCCATGGCGACGTCGCGGAACAACCGTTACCGTCTGGCCAAGGCGGCATGGCTGTTGGGCCTTCTGGCCTTCGTAGCGCCGGCGCTGGCGGGCTGGGCGATCCTCGGCGTCGGCCATTATGAAGGCTGCGTCTTCGGCGCCGCGGTTTGCGCCAAGCTGCCGTCGCTCGGAATCCTTTTCAAATACGCGCTCGACGACGCCTGGATCTTGGGCCTGAACGCCGTGCCGCTGATTTTGCTGTCGGGAGCCGTGGCGCTGGCGGCGATCCTGGCGCGAAGTCCCGGACGCGCCTTCGTCGGCGTGTTCGCCGGACCGACGGCGGCGCTGCTGCTGCCGGTTCTGGTGGTGGCGAGCGCGGTCTATCCCGGCTGCAACGTCAACGAAGGCGGCGGCAGCTGCGCCTTCTGGGGCGTAGCGATGGGCGACAGTTTCGCTGCGGCCGCCGTCGCGCCGTGGCTGGTCTACATCATCCCGCCGGTCGGGTTCGCGGCCGCGCTGGCGATGATGCTGATCGCCTTCATCGTCAAGCGGCAGCGCGTCTAATACGGCTTGGATTCGATCGCGCGCACCAAGCCCCTGATCGTGCGGTAGAGGAACCAGACGATCAAAAATCCCAGGATAAAAAAGCCGACGACGACGAAGCAGAGCGGAATGGCGACCACGCCCACGACGAGCGCAATCCAGAATGTGTGAATCACGTTGTCGAAATGGGATTGCCAGATCGTTCCCCGCGCCTCGCCGCGCTGCACATAGGCGATGATGACGGCGGCGATCGTCGCCAGATGCAAGGTCGGCCAGCCGACCAGGAAAAGCCCGTAGGCGATGATCGCCAGCATGCGCCTGGAAGCGGCGTCGGGCGCGGCGCGGCCGGCATTGGCATCCGTCATGGTTCATCCCTCCCCGGATCGTACCGTCAAGATGTGGGAAGCCCCCGCGCAAATGTCAACAAAGCGTCGCGAAAGCCGGAATTCGCGAAGATTCCTAAGGATTTGTCATTCGACTTTCAAATCCGCGTGGCACAAGGTTGCGACGAGCCGGGGGCATCGCCTAGTCAAGGAGACGACGCATGCCGAGCTACGAAATCTGCTATCTCAACGATGACGGAACGCTGGATGCGAGAGTCGCGGCCGAGTGCGCCAACGACATGCAGGCCAAAGTCCTCGCCCACGCCATGAAGAAAAAAGGACTGAAGCGCATCAAGGTGTGGGACGGCGAGAACCTCGTCTACGAGCGCCCGCTTCGTCTTGCGTAACCCATCGCTTGGCACGCCGCGAGTGTAACGCTGTAGGTTACACATGGCTCTTAAGCGCGCGCGGCCGCCGACCCATCCGGGCGAAATCCTGGCGAGGAGTTCCTGGGGCCGATGGGCCTCAGCCATAACGCGCTTGCCCGGGCCATCCGCGTGCCGCCTGCCGCATCAACGAGATCGTGCTGGGACAGCGCGCCGTGACCGCCGATACCGGCCTGAGATTGGCGCGCTATTTCGGCATATCGGAGGGATTCTTCCTCGGCCTGCAAACCGATTACGACCTCAGAGCCAAGAAGCGGGAAATATCCAAAGAACTTTCCACGATTGATGTGCGCTACGCGGCGGAGTGATGGTGCCGTCGTAGCTATAGGCCACTCGTTCTGTCGGTAGTATTTTCTTGAGCCAACATCCCAAAACAGGAGAGGTACATGTCAGAGTCGATCCCTGCCTTCTACGTTCGCCTCACAACGGGTCGGCTAGGCCCCGCATGGGACGTGGACACAGCCATTCGGTCAGCCTACGAAGCCGAAATCGGCGGGCAGAGGAAGGCCATTCTGATCGAACAGGCAGGCGAGGTCGTCGTTCATGAAGCAGATTTGCGGGCTGCAATCCGCAAACTTGCAGCATAACCGGGCCAAATTGTGACAGTTCCGCTGTGTCATCCTTTGTTGTGACCGTATGATGCGCGAGCGCTATCCCGTCCTCGCGCACGAGGCAACGGTGTGGAATGATCCCCTTTGTCCGTCATGGCCGGGCTTGACCCGGCCATCCAGCGAAACAAGAAAGTTTTTCGACGCACGGACGCACGCCGACTGGATGGCCGCCTCAAGGGCGGCCATGACGAAATCGTAGAAATAATTCGAACGGGCACCGCTTATATTGGAGCCATGGCGCACAACAACGGCATGGTTATGTGCTGCGCCGAAACTAAACCCCTACCACCGCTCTCAGCATCTTGCGCACGGCCGTTCGGTCGCGCGGGGACAGCGCGCCGATCTTGCGCGCCACCATCCGATTGTCGAGCGTGAAAAGTTTGAGGCGCACCAGCGATGCAGCGGTAAGGCCCGCGGCGTCCGCATCGGCGAGCGGCACGTCGGTGGGCCAATGGCTCTTGGCCGCCGTGGTGATCATGGCGAAGATGGTGTTGCCGGTTTCGCCGTTGGCCTTCTCAGCCGACAGCGCCAGTGCCGGGCGCGGCTTGGCAACGGCCATGTCGGTGAACGGAAACGGCACGATGGCGACGTCGCCGGCCTCGCAGATCGTCATGGCCCTTCATCCTTCGACCCTTCGGCAAGCTCAGGGCTCAGGATGAGGGGGCGCATCACAGCTTGTCATAAGCGGCGGCGTCTTGCGGGCTCGCCCATTCGGACAGGGTCGACTCCACCGCCCCCAGATAGGCGCGGTCGAGCGGCTCGGCGCGCGCCAGCGTCACCTTTCCCTTGGCGATGCGATAGACCAGCATGTCGCCCGGCTTCACGCCCAGCGCCTCGCGCACTTCCTTGGGCAGGGTGGTCTGCGCCTTGGAGGTGATCTTGCCGAACACCGCGTTCATGGAAGGGCTCCTTTCGTCCTTACAATAAGGAAAGAAGGAAGAAACCGCAAGCGCGGCAACGCGCCCCGCACAAACGCCGGCGGAATGCGCCGACGCGTCAGCCGCTGCGGGCGACCGCCGACATGGCGGCGAGCTTGGCGCTGGCGACGCCGTTCAACGATTTGAAGCACGCCTGCGGATCGACGCCGGACAGATCGATCCGGCCGAACGCCTGCTTCGTCGTCTGCACCGACATGATGCAGGCGCGGCCCGGCCGGCCGTTCGCCCGGTCGATGAAGTTCACCCAGCCGTTGAAGGCGATCGACTTGATCGCGTCCGCCCCGTCCGCCGCGAACAGCAGATGCAGCACCGCCAGACAGCTCTGGTACATCGCCTCGGCGTAGAGCCGATCACGCTCGCCGGCCGGCAACTCCACGGTTTCGAAGGCGTCGCGCGCGGGGGCGTATTTCACCGCCTTCACGCTCGGCATCTGATCGGTGGAGGGCAATTCGTAATCGACCGTCATGACGCCGGAAGAAAACGCGATCTGCCAGTGCTGGGGAAAGCCGTCGGGGCGATCGGCGGAGAGCAGAACCAAATTGGAATAGGCGATGACGGCGTCCGCCTCCTTGTCGGCGTAACGCAGGTGCAGGGAATCCAGCCGCGTCTTGGCCTGAGCCTGGGCGGCGTGAAAAGCGGATTTGCGGGTGTCCCAACCGGCCAGGGCGATGCGGTATTTTTCCGTCGCCGCGTCGAGTTCGCGCGATTTCCAGCGCATCGCGAATTTCCATTCGTCATGCGCGTTCTTGAAGGCCGCCGCCGCCGCCGCCCTTTTTTCGCGGCGACGGCGCACTGCGATCAGCTCGGCGAGCGAACGCGGCGGCTCCGGCCTGAAATCCACCTTGCGCGGTTCGCGGCTCATCTGCAGGGACGCCGGCGCGGTAGGAGGCGGCTCGGAGAATTCGCTGCGGTCGTAAAACGATTTCCAATCGACGGACGGACGCGCCCGCAGCGTGTTCAAGAGAATCGAGGTCAGCGACAGGATTTCGCGCGCGGCGTCCTCGCTCTGCTCCTCGGCCTGGATTTTTTTCAGGGCTTGCAGCGTGGAGGCGTTCGAGCCGGCGAAAGATTTACGCTCCAGCGCCTGACGCCGTTGCCACTGTTTGTCCCAAAGCTGTTTTTGAGCGGCGGCCTTTTGTTCGACGACGCCGAAACCGACGAGGCGGCGAAATTTTCCCATACCGTCGTGCTTGACGTCGATGGTCTGCATCTTGAAAACCCCCACGCATTTATTTCCCAGCAAAACACAATTCGATTGCGCGCACAATTTCGGATCGTGCTCTATATTTGTGCAACTGCGCATAAGAGCGGCATTTCCACCGCGTCACGAATGCTGCGGCGTGTTTTCGCGTGACGTACGGATAACGCGGCGGCGTTATTTTTGAGCCGGCCGTCCCTCTTCGCATTGCTCGCGCTGCATCTCCTTTCTCCATTGCGCGCGCAGCCGGGCGCGCGGCGTGGCGTAGCGCGCCTCCAGGAATTCGTATTTGGCGATGCGGTCGGTGCGGAAATGGCGAAACCCCTTGCGCAGTTCGCACCACGCCACGATGACCCGCACCGCGTCGAAATAGGCGACCGCGATCGGCCAGATCACGCGCTCGGTCTGCGCGCCCGCCTCGTCGCGATAGAAAAGCCCGACCTTTCCCTGCACGCGGATGGCGCTGCGCAGACGAGCCATGTCGATGGTGTCGGCGACGCCTGTCATGCGCGGCGGCGTGCTCAAGGCCGGTTCCATCACCAGCGGGCGTAGATGTTCTGGGATCGCCTGCCCGATCTTGGCCATCAGGTCCAAGGCCGCGCGCTGGAGCGCCGCGTCGCCGCGCCCGCTCACCCATTGCGCGCCCAGCATCGCCGCTTCGATCTCGTCGGGCGTCAGCATCAGGGGCGGCATGTCGAAACCGCCGTCCAGCACGTAGCCGATGCCCGCCTCGCCGCGGATCGGCACGCGGTCGGCCATCAGCTGTGCGATGTCGCGGTAGATGGTGCGCACCGAGGTTTCCAATTCCTCGGCGATGGCTACAGCCGTCACCGGCCGCTTCCGGCGCCGCAGAACCTGGATGATACGGAACAGCCTGTCTGCGCGTCTCATGAAAACACTCTGGCCCAACACTGCTGACAGCATGTTGTCAGTAGGATGGCAGTATGACCGATCCGCACCTACGGAGAAAGCAATCGATGATTACGCTCTACGGTTTCGGCCCGGCCTTTGGGCTTCCCGCCGCCAGCCCCTTTGCCATCAAGACCGACCTGCAGCTCAAAATGTCCGGCCTGCCATACGCTTATGGCGAAGGCGGCATTCCGCAGAACGGCCCCAAGGGGAAAATTCCCTATATCGAGGACGGCGGCGTCGTGATCGGCGATTCCACCTTCATCCGCGATCATCTCGAGAAGACCTACGGCATCGATTTCGACGTCGGGCTCACGGTCGAACAGCGCGCGCGGGCCTGGGCGGTGGAGCGCATGCTGGAGGATCATCTTTATTGGGCGATGGTCCAGGAACGCTGGATGGACGATGCGAATTTCGCCAAGGGTCCCGCGACCTTCTTCGATCGGATGCCCGAGGGCATGCGCGAACGGGCGCGCCAGGATACGCGCGAGCGGGTGAAGGCCACGCTCTATGCCCAAGGCCTGGGCCGCCATTCGCCCACGGAGATCGCCGACCTCGGCGCGCGCTCGCTCGGCTCGCTGGCCGCGCTGATCGGCGACAAGCCGTATTTGATGGGGCCCGAACCGTGCGGCGCCGACGCCACCGCGTTCGCCTTCGCGGTGTCGGTGCTGACGCCGTATTTCGCCGGACCGCTGCACGATGCGGCGTGTCTCTATCCCGCGCTGCTGTCCTATACCGGCCGGCTGATGCAGCAATATTATCCGCAGACGGCGCGGCAAGCGGCGTAACGCACCGTCGAAATGGAGAGCACATGGAGCTCGCTCTCTTCGCGCGCTTCCATGCCAAAGACGGCATGGAGGCGCAGGTCGAGGCGGCGCTTGCCGAGCAGGTGCCCAAGGTGCGCCCGGAGCCGGGCTGTCTTGCGATTGACGCCTATCGCGCGAAACGCGACCCGCGCCTCTTCTTTATCTTCTCGCGCTGGCGGGACGAGGCGGCGTTCGACATTCATGCCGAGCTGCCCGATACGGCGCGGTTCGTGGAACGGATGGAACCGCTGATCGATCACCCGTTCGAAGCGGCGCGAGCAAGCCGGATCGGCTGACCGTGTCACTCGTCGAGATAATTCCTGGTGTCTGCGCCGTCGAGATGGCGCACACGCGCGGCGGCGAGCACATCCGGCGCCATCAGCCGCGCATTGACGCCCATGCGATCCACGCTCTTGTCCACGGGCGCCCAATGGGTGACGCAGCCGCAATGGCCGCAACGATGGAATTCGATGGATTTGTCGTCCCACATATAGATATCGGTCCCGCGCCCGGAGGAAACGATGCGCACCAGCGTCGGCGAATAATAGGCCCAGAGCACGCCAGTGCGCCGGCAGATGGAGCAGTTGCAGTCCGTCACCGTCTCGGGCGGCGTCTCGATCTCGAGGCGGACCGCGCCGCAATGGCAGGAAGCTTCGATCACTGGGACCTCGAGGGCTGCACAAACAAGGAACCCGCACTATATTACCCCCATGGCGCACAACAACGGCATGATTCCGCGC
>Ga0181529_10007597_pt1 | contig 10758 bp, 5 predicted proteins | sample PEATcosm2014_Bin_36_FD_119763 | JGI IMG/M metagenome (GOLD analysis project Ga0181529, IMG submission 119763) | Peatland microbial communities from MTU Mesocosm Facility, Houghton, MI, USA - PEATcosm2014_Bin10_30_metaG | ecosystem: Environmental > Terrestrial > Soil > Wetlands > Peat | place... | reverse complement strand
CGTTCATGTCCACCTTTCATGGGTGTCACGTTTCGCGCCCTTCCGGGTTACATTTTCATTTGGCCCAACCGAGTCGCTCCTGGTGACATTTTAGATGACTCAATTCGGGCAGGAGCCGCAGGCGTCAACACGGGTCTATGCTGGAAGGGATGGGTTGGGCGTACAGGACTGAAATGGGCCTCGGCTCACCGGAATCCGCATCGGCAGCTCGCAAGCGCGGACAGAGGATCGCGACGCGAATTTGTGCGGCGGTCTTGTTTGTGGTTCCGGTCGCGAATCTTCACGCTCAGGCCACCGGCTGCGAGGTCCTGCCTGCTGCGAAACGTGAAGATATCAACGCTCTGGCGAACACCGGCCTTGCGCTATCACACGCGAAACTGTATGATGCCGCGGCTGTCTGCTACCGCAAGGTATTGGCCATTGACCCGAAGATTCCTCAGATCCAGCTCAACCTCGGTCTGGCCGAGTTCAAGAGCGGGCGTTTCCGCCAAGCGGCCGGGCCGTTCCGGGCTGTGCTGGAACTCGACCCGAAGAACATGCAGGCGCGGACCCTGCTGGGCATGAGTTACTACGGCAGCCACATGTTCAAGGACGCGGCCGCGAACCTCGAGATCGCGCTCGCCGCCGACCCGGAAAACGTGCAGCTTCATTACTACTTCGCGCAGAGCCTGCTTTCGTCGTCCGAGTACCAGCGCTCTTTGCAGGAGTTCGAGTGGTTGCAGCGCCACGACCCCGATTCTGCCGCCACGCACGTGCTCATGGCTGAAGCGTTAGACGGCCTCACCCGCCCGGAGGAAGCGATCCTGGAGCTAAAGGCGGCGATCGCGAGATCGCCTGCCGAGCCCAACGTGCATTTCGCCATCGGGTATATTTACTGGTCGCAGCAAAAAGACGATGAGGCCGAACGCGAGTTCCGTCTGGAGTTGGATCACGATCCGGCCAATGCGCAGGCGTGGGCATGGCTGGCCGACGTGCTGATCCGCCGCAACGACTTTCAGAAGGCGAAGCCGCTCCTCGACCAGGCGCTGTCCATCGACCCAAGCGTCCGCATCGCGCATCTCGATCTCGGCATCGTCTTCGCGCAGGACAGACAGTACGACCGCGCCATTGCTGCCTTCAAGGAAGCGATACGGCTCGACGATTCCAAAACCGATGCCCATTTCCGCCTGGCGCGCGTATACAAAGAAGCCGGCAAACCTGCGGAATCCGCCGCCGAATTGGCCATTGTCCGCCGTCTGCGCGAGGAGAAGAGCGAAGACAACCTACAGAAAGTGACCGGCCACCCGCCCGAGCTACAGCCCGACAAGTAGGGGGCCGAGGCGATGCCTTGCACTATTTCCCCGCGTGGCGCCGGGCGATCACCTGCGTCCCGATAGCAGGCTTTCCCTCTTCGATCACGTAGAACTGATCGGCCGCGACGTTATGAAACTCTTGCCGGACGCCGCTCGGCCAGCTCACTTCCACGCTGTCGATTCGCCTGCTTGGCCCCAGCCCGAAGTGTGCGCGGAGGTCGCTCTGCGAAAGATAGCTGCCGCCTGCGGCAATCTCGCGGATTTGCGAAATGCCGCCGGCCTTCAGCCGGATTCGCGCGCCCAAGGCATCGCGATTGCTGCGCGTGCCCACCAGCTTGAAACTTACGAAGTGATTGCTTCCCCCGCTGCGGTTTCGCAATATCGACGGCGGGTCGTCGTTATTCCCTACGACTATGTCCTCGTGGCCGTCGTTGAACAGGTCGGCGAAGGCCACGCCACGTCCGAGGTGGGGCACAGAAAAACCGTCCCCGTGAGCCTGCGCATCGGCAGTCACGTCAGTAAACGTGCCGTCGCGATTGTTGTGAAATAGCAGGTTTATCTGCTTGTAGTGACCCTTCACGGTCGAATTCTCCACGCCCTGATAGACGTGCCCGTTGGCGATGAACAGGTCCACCCAGCCGTCGTTGTCGAAGTCGGTAAAGCCGCCTCCGAAGCTCAGGAACCGTGCGGTGATAGTGGCGATGCGCGCCTTGCGGCCGACATCCTCGAACGTCCCGCCTCCGGCATTGCGCCACAGATGGTGGGGCACATCCTGAAAGTCGGAAACGTAGAGATCCAGCAATCCGTCGTTATCGTAGTCGCCCACCGAGAGGCACATCGCCGCCATGGTGCCGCCGTCCTCGGTCAACCCCACGCCCGCCATCAGTCCGGATTCGGTGAACGTGCCGTCGTGATCGTTGTGGTAAAGGTAGATCTCCATGCCATCGTTGGCGACAAACAGATCGGGCCAGCCGTCATTGTCGTAGTCGGATGCAATCACCGAAAGATTCTTGCCGTTGGGCTGATAGATCTTGGCGGCTTTGGTAACGTCGGTGAACGTGCCGTCGCCGTTGTTGTGGTACAGCACGTCCGGACTGCCGTGATACTCACCGGGCGGGCAGCTTGATTCCGCGTCGGCGATGATGCAGGTTTGCTTCACCTCCGGGCCGAAATCCACATAGCCGCCGACGTACAAATCGAGCTTCCCGTCGCGGTCGTAGTCGAAAAAGGTGGCGCCCAGATGCAGCCGCGTGCCGAAGTCGGTACCGTCCACGTGCGCCTTTGCGGTGACGTCGGTGAAGGTGCCGTTCCCGTTGTTGTGGTACAGCACGTTCTTGCCGTACTGCATCACGTAGAGATCCGGGTGTCCGTCGTTGTCGTAGTCGCCGACTACGCAGCCAAGGCCATAGCCGGTGCCCGGCACGCCGGCTTTTTCGGTCACGTCTGTGAACGTGCCATCGCCATTGTTCCGATACAGAGCGTTGCGCGCCACCAAACCCCGCCCGTAGAGATCGCGCGCGCTGACTAAGTAAATGTCGGGCCAGCCGTCTCCGTCATAGTCGAACACGCAGACTCCCGGACCAGCCTCGTCCATGATATTGGCGACGCCCTTGTTGCCTTTCAAATGGACGAAGCGGACGCCTGCCTGCCTGGTGATGTCATCGAAACGCGGCGTGGAGTTGTCGTCGGCGCTGGGTCCGGCAAATGACGCGGCGAGGAGCGACATCCCCACCACCATGCTCGCAGGAATCATTAACTGGGCGGGAGATACGCTTCTCTTTGGCAACGATCGCATTCCATACAGGCCGAACTCATCGACCTTAGTCGCACTGTCGAGCACGTCATGGAGACCTGGCTTGGCCTGCAGGGCCGCTCATCTGCGATTATCTCACGCGCGAGCAGTCGCGCTCTGGTTACTCCGCCGGTGAATATGGGAACGTAATAAACATTGTCGGCTACAACGACGTTCGGCGCTCAGAGAAACTGAGCCCCGGTAGTAGCAATCGGCGCGATAGCGGTCGCGCCCGTGAGAACAGCGTTCACGCTGTTCACCGATATATATAGGTCAGCGTCGCCTTTAGCGCTGCCTATATCGGCGATAGTTTCGCCGACTTACTGCGGGCCAATTCACTCTGAATCTCAGCTCGTGCTGGAAAGGCGCTTCCCACGCATACAAAATCATCAATCGCCTGTCAAACTCTCATCCGCAGCCGTGCACCTACCAAACGGGCACCCCCATCTCCAAACGGGGGCATCAAACCGGTTGCCGGGTCTCGCGCTGAAGCGGGACAGTGCTTTCAGCGAAACGACACGTGGAACGTGGGTCCGAACGCCTGTTCAGTGAGCTTCGCCTTCCAGACATCCCGTGGCGAAAGCTCCGGAACCTGTCGCTGAACTGGGGAGATATCAACGGTCTGTTCTTCCACGTACATGCTCGTACCATAGCGACACCACGTAATCGCATCAAAACACAACGTTGATACGGTACCTTACCGTAATCCTCTACTAAAGAAGCACTAATCCTCCTTACAATCTATGCGGTCTCGTCCAGCGCCATGGGGGTGCCTGGTGAGGCTAGAGTAATCTCGCTAAGAAAATCTCGCTTAAGGAGAGAAATGTGAAGCACGTCAGACTACGTCAGTTACTGATATTGTGCACTCTCGCACTAGCCTTCGCGTTCCACGCCGCAGCGCAGGAGGCAACCATCGTCGGAACGGTTACAGATCCATCGGGGGCAGCCGTTCCCGGCGTACAAATCACCGTCACGAACAACGAAACCTCCGCTGTTCGCCACATCGTCAGCAATGACACAGGCCAGTACACCGTGCCAAGCCTTGTAATCGGCAAGTACAGTGTCAAGGCCGAGGCCTCTGGTTTTAGGCCCGCCCAGCAGAACGACGTCGTTCTGAACGTCGGTGCTGTTGCTCGTATCGATATCCAACTGCAGGTTGGGGAATCCAAAGAGAGCGTCACCGTTGAGGCTGTATCCACCCGGGTCCAATCGGATTCCAGCGAAGTTAGCGAAGTGGTTACCGGACAACAGGTGACGCAATTGGCCATGAACGGCCGCAACTTGGTCGGCCTCGCGGAACTGGTTCCAGGCGTGTCCTCCACTGTGGCGGATTTCAATGGCCCCAGCGCACAGGGCAGCGGCTTCACCATCAGTTTCAATGGCCAGCGTCCAGACCACAACGTCTGGATGGTGGATGGTGGGGAAAATTACGATCGCGGCTCCGGCGGAAAATTCAACATCATGCCGTCCGTCGACTCGGTTGCCGAGTTCAGGGTGCTCACCTCGAACTATTCCGCTGAGTACGGACTCAATTCCGGCGCGACCCTCAGCCTGGCCTTCAAGTCCGGCACCAAGGATTTCCACGGCGGTGCGTGGGAATTCTTCCGCAACAACGACTTGGACGCGGTGAACTATTTCGTCAACGCGGCAAGCGCAACGACACCGGAATTGCGCTATAACGTGTTTGGCTTCAACATCGGCGGCCCGGTGATTCTGCCGCACTACAACAAGGACCGAAACAAGACGTTCTTCTTCGGCAACTTTGAGTGGCGGCGCATGATCCAGGGCGGCACCAACACGGTTCAAACGCCTACGAGCGCGATGGACGGTGGCCAGTTCCCGTCTAACATGACCATCAACGTGCCCTCAGCCGCCAGCCTGAACTCCACGGAACTCGCCCGGTTCACCTCGCTGGGGCTCGTTCCCGGCCAGCCTTTCCCGAACAACAAGATTCCATCCAGCCTGATCAGCCCGCTGGCACGGCGTTTATTGGGCTTGGTATATTCAACTCGCCCAATACCACTAGCGGCGGATTCCCTGCGTTCACCGGTGGGGCCAACGCTCCCACCTACGTGGGCGAGCAGATTGCTCGTATCGACCACCAGTTCAGCGACAAGTTCTTTGTTTTTGGCCACTGGGTGTCGGAACAGCTCAACCAGACCTATGGGACGTCCCTTTGGAGCGGCGACAGCTATCCGACCGTCGGTTCGGTGTTTGTCAATCCGTCCTGGAGCGGCGTGCTTCACGCCACGTACACTATCAACCCGACCGTTGTCAACGAGGTGGCGTTTAACTACAATGGCAACAACATCAACGTCACGCCGGAGGGGATCTATCAGCGCACCTCCAGCACCAACCCGCCGGAGTTGTTCGCCGGCAACGCGGACAACCGCCTGCCGACTCTCAATTTCGGCGGCGGAGGCATCAATTCCACCTACGATGTGTCCAACTATCCCTGGACCAACGCGTTCGAGAATTACCAGTGGCGTGACGACATCTCATGGACCCATGGTCGGCACAGCCTGAAGTTCGGCGGCCAGTATATGTTCCAAACCAAGACCCAGGAGCTCTTTGGCCAGTCGCAGGGCAACTACGCCTTTAACGGTACCTACACCGGTGATGGCTTTGCCGACTTCCTGTTGGGCTATGCCGCCACCTATAACGAGCTGGCCGTCCAGGACAGCGGTGACTGGCATAGCAACACCATCGCCGTCTACGTGCAGGACGACTGGCGCGTGAACAATCACCTCACCCTGAATCTCGGCGTGCGCTGGGAAGGCATTCCCCACACATACGAAGTGAACAATCGCATGTCGAACTTCTATCCGCAACTGTACAACCCGGCAGATGCGGCAATACTCCTCCCCAACGGGAACATCAGTCCCAGCAGCCCGGGTCTGGCTCCCGGCGTGGGAGCGGCGTCCACCCTCAACCTGTATCAGAACGGCATGGCGATTACCGGCAAGAACGGCGCTCCCACTGATATAGTCCAAAACCACTGGAACAATTGGGGTCCGCGGCTTGGATTTGCCTATGACCCGACCAGTGACGGCAAGACCGTAATTCGCGGTGGTTTCGGCACCATGTACGAACGCGTTCAGGGTAACGACGTGTACAACATGGGTCCGAATGTCCCATTCAGCGCGAGCCCGACCGTGAGCAACGTTTACTTCAACAACCCGTTGCAGAGCGTCCTCACGGGGCAGACCGCTACCGCCCCGATCACCACTACGTCGATCACCGGCGAGAGCGAGTACAACTACAAGAACCCCACTTCATATCAATGGAGCATGGGTGTGCAGCATGAGTTTTGGCATGGAGCGGTTGGACAGGTGTCGTATGTCGGCAACGTCGGGACGCACCAGAACGATGCGATTGACATCAACGCGCCACTGTACTCCAGCGCGACTCTGGCCCAGCGCCTCCAGGTAATCGGGGGAACTTTGCCCGTCGATGCAATCCGTCCCTACCAGGGCTACGGCGGGATCCTGATGTACGAGGACGCGGGCCGTTCCAAGTACAATGCACTTCAGGCCGAATTCCGCGCGCAGGCCGCGAAGAACCTCACCGTGCAACTCGCCTACACCTACTCGAAGAACTATGACGAGGGTACCGGCGTAGCCGTCAACGGGAACTCGGGCGACCTGGCCACGATCTCGAATCCCTACAATCGCAGCTACGATTGGGGACTCGGTTCCTATGACCGCCCGAACGTGTTCATCGCCGACTACGTCTGGGACATTCCCATTTTCAACCACAGCAGCGGCGCGGTGAAAACTATTCTGGGCGGTTGGAAACTGTCCGGCATTATCACCGCCGAGTCGGGCGTTCCGTACACCGAGACGCTGGGTGGGAACACCCTGGGCATGGGCGGCAACGTCACCAACCGGCCCGACTTGACTGGGGCGATCTCCTATCCCCACACGATTGGCGAATGGTACAACCCGGCGGCGTTCACCGCTCCCATATTGGGCACCTACGGCAACGAAGGCAAGAACATCATTCGCGGACCCGGACGGGACAACTGGGACACTTCCCTGTTCAAGGACTTCAATTGGGAACGTGGCACTCTGGAGTTCCGCTTCGAAACGTTCAACACGTTCAACCACACCCAGTGGAACGGATTGAACACCACGTACGGCAGCGGCGCGGGTGCGATCACTTCCGCGTTCGATCCGCGTGTCATGCAGATCGGTGTAAAGCTCCTCTTCTAACTGCTGTAAGGTTCGATTCCTGCCCGCTCGCGCTCCCTAAAAGGGTGCGGGCGGGCTTTTTTGTCCCATGCGAAGATTTCACAGTCCGGCCGACTTCGATCGGGCACTCTGGGCCAGCAGATGGCTAGACAACCTCATTCGATACGACTCCTCAGTCCAATTCGGGGATAAACAGACCCGAATGCCGGTCGTGGCAACGCGCAGAACCCGGCGCCAGCCAGCATTGGCGGCCGCATGGAAGCGGTTCCATCCTTCGTCGCCGCAATTTGCAACTAACTCAATCGCTCATTAGCTGGCTAATGGAAGCGGTTCCATGCTCCACCGTGAAATTAGCAGGCAACTAACCGGCGCTTACGTGCAGATACCGCCCTGCTCGTCGCGGCTTGTATCATGGCGCACACATATTTCAATTACGCAAAGGCCGTTCCCACGATGAGTGCTATAATTCCCGGCAAGGGAGTTGTCTCAGGAGCACAGCCATGTACGCGGCGCACCTTCGCGAAGAAACGCACGTCCCCTTCGACGATGCGGAGCGGGAAGCTATCCGCCAGCAGTTGGAGCGGATGTTGGCGAATCCTCTGTTCAAGTACAGCAAGCGCTACCCGAACCTCCTGCGGTATGTCGTGGAAAACACGCTAGAGGGTCGCACCGGCGAGTTGAAGGAACGCTCACTCGGCGTGGCGGTCTTTGGCCGCGAGCCGGACTACGACACCAATGTCGATCCGGTAGTGCGCGCCACTGCGGGTGAAATCCGCAAGCGAATCGCGCAATACTATCACGAGCCTGGGCACGCGACGGAAGTCCGCATCGATCTGTCGCCCCGATCGTACATTCCGGAGTTCGAAATGCCGGTCCCGCCGCCTGCCGCGGCGCCCGTTCAGCAAGCTGTGCCGGCAGCCGCCCGTCTGGCGATTCGTCGTTGGCGCGCGCTCACTGTAGCGGCGGCGGTCGGGCTGCTGGTTGTGGCGACGGTCTGGCTCAGACCGTGGGCCAGGCCAAGCGAACTCGACCGCTTCTGGAAACCGGTACTCGATTCCTCCAACACCGTTCTGCTGTGTATGGGGCAACGCGAGTTCCTCGGCTCGTCCCCTGAACCTGGACAGGTGGCCGTTACCGACCTGCCGGGCGTTTCAAGCGGGCCGATCACGCTTTTCCAGTTGTATTATCTGGGCAGTCAGAATCTGTCACTGACGGATGTGAGCACAATCGGCAGGCTCACCGGACTTCTGCAGGCCAAGGGCAAGACGTTCCATATCCGCGGCCAGCTCTCCACGGATTTCGCAGACTTGCGAGATGGGCCGGTTGTCCTGGTGGGCGCATTCGATAACGACTGGACCATGCGGCTGACTGGGCCCATGCGGTTCAGCTTCGAGCGCGACCGCGACACGTTCTGGATTAAGGACCGCCAGAATCCATCCAGGCAGGATCGCGCCGTGAATTACCGGACGCCTTACCTGAGTCTCACGGAAGACTACGCACTAATATCCCGGACGCTGGACCCGACCACCGCCCGCATGGTCGTGGTCATTGGAGGGCTCACCGGCTACGGAACCGTTGCCGCGGGTGAGTTTCTCACCGATCCCCTTTACCTCGAAGCCATGGCCAAAGGCGCGCCGAAGGGCTGGGAGCGAAAGAACATTCAGGTTGTCCTGGCGACGAAAGTCATTCACGGCACGTCCGGGCCGCCCCGCATACTCGAACGACACTTCTGGTAAGACGAGCAGCGGAACCGGAAGATAAGGTTAGCGCGCCGGCTCTTTCACTTTCAGGAGCCGATCGCCCGGCACATCCTTCAGTTCCTGCACGATGCCCGAGGGCCAGTGGATCTCCACCAAGTCCACGGAGGCATTCTGACCCAGTCCGAAATGCACCGGGCCGGCACTAGAGGAGGCGTAACCCACACTCGTGGTGACGTGGTTGTATTGAGCGCCGCTCTTAGTGACAATCTTGATGCGAGCGCCAATGGCATCGCGATTACTCTTCGTGCCTTCCAGTCGAAGCTCCAGCCAATGATTCGACCCTGGGCTCTCGTTCATCCAGATCTCGGCGGGCGCGTCGAGCGCGCTGACGACGATGTCCAGGCGCCCGTCGCCATCGAGATCGCCCATGGCCGAACCTCGGTGCCGCGATGGCGCTTGCGCCTTGAACCCGGCTTCGCCGGTGAGAGCGGCAAACTTCATGCCACCTAGATTGCGGAATACGGTGTTATTCTGCGCCACCAGCAGGTGCGACGAAGCGAGCAGCGATTGCACATGGCCTCGCGAGACAAAGATATCCTTCCACCCATCGTTGTCGAAGTCGGCGATCATCGGCGAGTAACCCGACATGGACGCGCTCAGTTGGCTCATCTTACTCTGCGAAGTTACTTCGACAAAGTTCCCTTTCCCGGTGTTCCTGTAAATGGGAAAAGTCTCGTTATCGAGCGCCGCCAGGCAAATGTCGGGATAACCGTCGTTGTCGAGGTCCCGGAAATCCACACCCATGCCGGAGATGTATGTGCCGTCTTCGCGGAGCGCCACATTGGCATCGAACGCCACCTCGTCGAACTTCCCGCCGCCCTTGTTATGAAACAACGAATTGAATAGTTTGTCGTTGGCGATGAAGAAGTCCATGCGGCCGTCCAGAAAGTAGTCCGCCACTCCCACGCCCATGCCCTTGCCGGGATGGGCGCGAAAACCGGAGGAAACGGAGACGTCCGTGAACGTGCCATCGCCGTTGTTCAGGAATAACTGGTTCGGCGTCTTCCCGTAGAACTTCGGGTGACAGTATTCCTTGTGGCCGTTATCCAGGCATACCGGCTCCTTTTCGCCGTTCCACTGCAGGTAGTTCACAATCAGCAGGTCCAGGAGGCCATCATTGTTGACATCCACCCATGCCGCACCCACGGACCAGAGTGGGCCGTACTCGGGATCGGGTTTAGAGGATAGGCCGGCCTTCGCCGTAACGTCGGTAAACGTGCCATCGCCGTTGTTGTGGTACAGGGTGTTGCGATACACGCCGCCGACGAAGATGTCCTCATAACCGTCGTTGTCATAGTCGCCAATAGCTACGCCGGTATCGTAGCCGGTCCCGGCCAGACCCGCTTGCGCGGTGACGTCCTTGAAATGGCCCGTGCCATCATTCTCGAACAGGCGGTTGGAGTACTTCGGCGAGCTCTTTTTGAGCGTCTTAATATCCGCTCCGTTGGTGAAGAAGATATCCAGCTTGCCGTCGTTGTTGTAATCGAAGATGGCCACGCCGCCGGCCATGGTTTCAGGCGCGTGGCGCTCGGGCGTCTCACAATTCTCCAGCCTGAAATCGATCGGCCGGTAAGCGAATCGGATGGGGCTCTCTGCAGTAGGAGGCGCGGCAACCAGCCAGAACGCCGCTCCGGCCAGCGCCGCCATGGCTACCGCGACTGCGCCGGCGCCTGTCATAAACCTGGTGCCACAAACATCCGAATCTCCGTCAGGTTCCACTG
>Ga0181529_10007592_pt1 | contig 10768 bp, 5 predicted proteins | sample PEATcosm2014_Bin_36_FD_119763 | JGI IMG/M metagenome (GOLD analysis project Ga0181529, IMG submission 119763) | Peatland microbial communities from MTU Mesocosm Facility, Houghton, MI, USA - PEATcosm2014_Bin10_30_metaG | ecosystem: Environmental > Terrestrial > Soil > Wetlands > Peat | place... | reverse complement strand
TACGGGTTGCCGCTGCCCACATCCGGCGTAGCGGTGGTCTGCATGAACTGCGGTCCGTTGGCGATGGGGTCCGCGCCCGCCACCAGCCGGTTTCCCACTTGGTGGCTGTTGCCGAAGACGTCAATGCCAAATCCCGGCAATAGCGGATTGCTGAAGTTGGGGTGATTGAAAACATTGAAGAAATCGCTGCGAAGCTCCATCGATACCGTTTTGGTCAGGTGCGAGGTCTTGGTCAACGAGAAATCGAAGTTGGTGTAATTGGGCGCATTGAAGGCGTTGCGGCCTTCGCTGCCTGGATGCCCATTGATGCATTGCTCGTAGGTTGGACTCGCCGGGTTGGTGTCCACGGTGCATGGCGCAGCGAAGGCTGCCATATTCAGCAGGTTGATCCCGCTAGCGCCGGAGTAAGGATTGCCGATAATATCCGGCCGCCCAAAGTATTCACCACTGCCGTTGTAATCGCCTTCAAAGAGATAACTGACCGTGTATGGCTGGCCGGTTGCAAAGTTGAACATTCCGTCGAGCGCCCAGCCGCCGAGAATCCATTTCGCTTCCTGGAACTTGGGAAGATTGTAAGTCCAGTACCACTGCACGCGGTTTCGCACGTCAAAGTTGGAGTTGGCACGCTCGGCGCGGGGATTAAAGCTGTTATCGGGCATGGCAGCGTTGGGTACAAAATCCAGTCCGTCGCTGGCCGTGTCAATCGAATGTGACCATGTGTAGTTCAGCGTAGACGTCAGACCGTGCCAGCTCTGCACCTTCATCGACGCCTGCAGCGAATTGTAGTTGGAAAGCGCGCTTGTCTCGATCTGGTTGACATAGTAAAGCGGAGTGTTGATGAAGGCGCCGGTCGAGTAAGTCGGGAAGCACTGCTCGCCATAACTGATTGTCTGCCCGTTTCCACAACTGTCTATGCTGCCTGCAACATTATTGAATTGGTTGAGATCGACGAAGTGGAATAGGTGTCGTCCTTGTGATCCCACGTATCCAATTTGGAGCGCAACTTTGCTTGTAACCTGCGATTCGATGTTGAAGTTGTAGGAACCATACCGCGGCGTCCTCAGTTTCTGGTCAACGGTAAATACGCTGCTAGGGGTGTAGTCGCCAAAAATCGGTACGCCGGAGGAGATCGTCGAGACCACCGGAGAAGCGAACCCGATGCCGTTGAATGCCGGCCCGGCCTCACCGGCATTGGTGTTGTATGCCTGGTTACCGACGAAAAAGTCCTGCGACGGGCCATCATAAAAAATGCCGCCGCCTGCTCTTATCACCAGCTTGCCATTGCCCAACAGGTCGTCAGCCACACTGACGCGCGGCGCGAAGTTAGTCCAGTCCTTGGGATAGAGCGACGAGGGCTCGCCAGCAGCGCCAATCGTGTCAAGTGTGGTGTTCTTTACGTCGAAGATGCTGAACGCATTGTTCTCGGCGCCGATCACGCCAAAGTAATCCCAGCGCAAGCCATAATTCATCGTGACGCGTTCGCTTATACGCCAGGAATCCAGCAAGTAGGCGCCGCTGCCGTTCTGGTAGGAATAGCGCGTGCCGTTACCGTCTGCTGAACTGCCCCCATCAATGGTGCCTGACAGGAAGTCGTCGAGGCTGTTGAAGACCAGCTTGCCGCGATGTCCGGAATTGATGAAGCTGTTGATGAAGGTCCGGCGCCACTCGTAGCCAGCCTTGAAACTATGCCGGCCTTTGACGTACGAAACGTTTCCGAAGAGCTGGTAGTTTGTATCGATGCGGCCGCGTGAGTCGCTGGCTGTGGCGCCGATGGGGCTGTACGCGGCAACGTCGATGGTAGGCAATCCAAGGTCGTTTGTGGTGAAGCCAGGTGGCAGAGTGTCCAGGCCAAAAGCAGTGTTCGGATTGAGCCCGATGTCTTGCGGCTTGAATTGCTGCAGGAAGCGGTTGTAACCGCCGCGAACTTCGAAGATCAGGTTCGACCTCGGAATGGAAGTATAGGACAGCGAAACAATATTTACGTGTGTCGGCGTGGTGGTGTTATATCCGGGCGCGCTGCTGCCTGTGTAAAGCATGCCCAGCGGAAAGCTCTGTATTCCGTGACTGTAGAAGTAGCGCCCGGTCAACAGGTCGCCGGCGCTGAACCAATGCAGATGCTGATCAGCCTTCACGATTACGTTATCGCTATTGTTAAGGAACGGCGTGGTGAAGGTCTCGTTGCCGCCCGTGGTTGGCAATGTCCCCCACGGTTTGCTGTTCAGCAGGTTTTGTATCACGTTATTGATGCTTCCAAATTCAGATTGAAAGGCGCCGATGTCCGTCAAGTTAGGCACCGTGCCCAACTGGGGCAAGCCGCCGTCCTCTCTCTGCCCCTCATAGGCAACAAACCAAAACGACTTATCCTTCAGGAATGGGCCAGAAACCGAGCCGCCGAATTGATGGTTGGTGAATGAGTTCTTGGGCTGTGCATCGGTATTGAAGTAGTTGCGCGCGGCCATCGCTCCGTCGCGATAGTACTCGAATGCGCTGCCATGGATTATGTTGGAGCCGCTCTTGGTAACTATGTTGACGGTCGCACCTGAACTGCGGCCGAACTCCGCCTCCGGGCTCCCCGTGACTGGAATTTCGGCCAGCGCGTCAACCGGAAGAATGGTCGAGGGGCAACCCCACACACCCGCCTGATTGATCGACGGCAGGTTGCGGTAGCCGTCATTCATGTCGGTACCGTCGAGCAAATAATTATTTGACCGGCCGCGGTTGCCGTTGAGGCTGAACAGTCCGTAAGAGCCTGCCGATTCTGTAGATCCCACAGGATCGCTGCTCGCGCCTGGAACCAATTCCAATAGCTTTGTATAGTCGCGTCCGTTTATCGGCAGCTCTGAGGCCTCGGCGGCTTCAATGGTGCCGCCCATGGTGTTGGAAGCGGTCTCCACCAGCGGCACACTGGCGCTGACCTCGATCACTTCTTCAACCGCCCCGGCGGCAAGCTTGACGTCGGCACGCGTCGGCGATCCCACGCTCACAGGAATCTGTGTCAGGGTCGTGGTGCGGAAACCCTTTTTCTCGACAGTTACGCTATAAGTGCCGAGCGGAAGTTCGGAGGCAACATATTCACCCCGATCATTGGCTTCAACGGTGCGCGACAAGCCGATGGAAGGGCTGAAGACCTTTACCTGCGCCCCGGCTATGGCCGCTCCGCTGCTGTCTGTAATCGTGCCCAGAATGCTTCCCCGGAAGGTCTGTGCCATGGCGGCAGGTGAGAAAACATAGGCTAGAAAAGCGAATAGGACGGCAAACGTGCCTGAAAAGGCAATCGTGCGGCTTCTCATGAGGCCGTGCTCCTTAGGTTTTCCGGTGAATTTGTGGAATGCTGACAAGAGTGTAGTGAGCGGGGAATAAAGACCGTATAAGGAACTAAGCCTTTCCCGTGCCCTTAATCGTTTTATCCTGTGGAATCTGTGTCCGGAATTGCCAGATTCCGGCCGTCAATGTCCGCTTACGCCCAAATCCACCTTGCCGTGGAAACGGCTGTAGACGAAGACAATGTAGCAAACTGCCAGCGCCATTCCGAAGCTCCACCAGACCAGGCCGACCGCGAGCGTGTGCGGGCCGGAGATGGCGCGGCTGAGGGTGATGTCGTTCGCAGATCCCGTGGTCGCAGGCAACAGCGTCGGATAGAGGCTCCAACAAGCGCCGGCCAGCATGAAGAACAGATAGAGGCTGGAAGATAGAAACGCTTTCACCGGCTGGGCCGCGCGATTGAAGAGCCAAACAGCAGCGAGCGAAGCCACCACGCCTGCAGGAACGATGAAGGTAATTGGATAGTTGAAGTAGTTGTACAGGCTGGCGGGGCGCACGGCGATGGTGGCCGCCAGACTGACCGCGGTGAGCGCCACGAGGCCGAGCCATAGCGGAGTAACGATGCTGCGGGCGCGCTCGGCCAGGTCGCCGGAGATCTTGATGGTGAGCCACAAGGCTCCGTGCAAAGTAAGGGCGGTGAGCGCCACCAGGCCGCCAATCACCGTGTACCAGTCGAGAATGCCGGGCCGTGGGCCGGGCTGCCAGTTAGTCCACAAAGGCAGAAAGAAGTACCCGTCGGCTTGCAGCGGAACTCCGCGCAGCACATTGGCGAGAGCGGCGCCGAAGAAGATGGTCAGCAGTGCGCTGGCCAAGCCGAATAGTCCGTCGAGCAATGCGCGCCATACGCCCACGTCGATGTGGTTGCGCAGTTCCAGACTTACGCCGCGCAAAATCAGCAGCCAGAGCACGATCATCAGCGGCAGATAGAAGCCACTGAAGGCTGAAGCGTAGAGCAGCGGGAAGGCGAAGTAGAGCGTGCCGCCGCCGGCCAGCAGCCACACTTCATTGCCGTCCCACACCGGGCCGATGCTGGCGAGCGTTGAGCGGCGCTCGGTTTCGGTGCGGACCAGAAACAGGTGGAGCACGCCCACGCCGAGGTCAAAGCCGTCGAGCACCACGTAGCCGACAATCATCACGGCAACCAGCCAGAACCAGATGAAACCCATCATGATCAAATCCTCTTTTTCTCAGTTTCAGTCCAATGCGGAGCCGTTAACTATCAGTTGGCGTGGATTGCCGCGGCACTCTTCGGTTCCGGGCCGTTGCTAATCTCGCGGTAGATGAGAACAGTGAACAGCAAACCGAGCAGCGCATAAAGCCCCATGAAGCCCAGCAGCGTGAACAGGCCGTTGCTGGCCGAGACGGTGTTCGAATAGCCCTCGCTGGTGCGCATCAGGCCGTAGATGAGCCACGGCTGACGGCCCAGTTCGGCGGTCATCCAACCTGCGGTGTTGGCGATGTAGGGCAGAGGAAAGCTGAGCAGCAGCGCCCACTGCGCCCAGCGCGCCGAGTAGAGCCGCCCGCGCCAAAGCAGAAACGCAGCCACAATCATGAGCAGCGCAAACCACGTTCCCAGCCCGGCCATGATGTGGTAAGCGTAAAACAGCAACGGCAGCGCGGTGGGCCACTGATCCTGCGGAATCTGGTCGAGGCCTTTCACCTCGGCCTTGGTAGTTCCGTAGATCAGAAAGCTCAGCGCGTCATTGACCACGATGGGGTTGTCGATGAGGCCGGTCTCCTCGTTGGGCTGGCCAATGAGCACCATGCCCGCGCCGGACTCGGTCTTGAATTGGCCCTCCATGGCGGCGATGGCGGCCGGCTGATTGCGAGCCACGTACTTGCCGTGCATGTCGCCGGTGGGAAAGATAATGAGGATGGACGAAATCACACCCGCGATGACGCCGACTTTCAGGAAGATGCGCCCGTAGTTTTGCAGACGCCCTTCCAACAGGAAAAATGCGCCAACGGCGGCCATCACAAACGAGCCGGTAATCACCGCTCCGGTCATGTTGTGCGCGTATTGCAGCAGCGCCCAGGGATTCAGGAGCAGTTGCCAAAAGCTGAGAACTTCAAACTGGCCGTTGGGCAAGCGATCAAACGCTACCGGGTGCTGCATCCACGCATCGGTGACGATGATAAAAAATCCGGAGATCCACGATCCCAGAAAAACCATTACCGCCGAGAACCAATGCATGAGTTTGGAGATGCGTTTTTCGCCGTAGAGAAACAGGCCCAGGAACGCCGATTCGAGGAAGAAGCTGAATACGCCCTCCATGGCCAGAGGCTGTCCAATTACGCCGCCCGAGAGCCTCGAAAACCGCGCCCAGTTGGTTCCGAATTCGAATTCCATGGGGATGCCGGTGACCACGCCGAAGACGAAGTTGATGGCGAAGATGCGCCCCCAGAATCGCGCCGCACGGTCCCACTCTTCGCTGCCGGTGCGGATCGCCACCGACTTGAGTACCACGATCAGCAGCGCCAGTCCCATTGTGAGTTGAGGAAATAAATAGTGGAATGTGATAGTGAATGCGAAGTGCAGGCGGTGGATCAACTCAGCGGTCATCAAGAGTCTCCTGTTTCAGGGCGTGCGCGCGAAAGACAAAACAAACCTTACGGTGAGCGCGGATTAGAGCGAGAATCATTGCAGGCCCAAAAAGATAACAGGGCTACTGGTATGGAGAATAAAGGCTTAGGGCGACTTAAGCCACACGCAATTCGCTTCCGCAACGATAATTCTAATCTTGCGGAGAGCAGGATGCCTGCGTACGAAGTTCAAGGCGCAGGATGCGCCACCCCGGCAACTGCTGCGATGATGGAAGAGGGTTAACCATGCGGACAGCAATCATTGGCGGCGGGATAGCGGGGTTGGCGGCGGCTTATGAGCTGGAGCTGGCGCGCCGCACTGACACGACCATCGAGTACACGCTCTTTGAGGCGCGCGCCAGGCTGGGCGGTTCCCTTGCATCGGAGATTGTCGATGGTGCGGTACTGGAGCGCGGCCCGGATTCATTCTTAACCGAGAAGCCGGCGGCCGCAGAGTTGTGTCGCGAACTGGGCTTGGGCGGCGAACTGGTTCCCTCGAACGATGCTGACCGCAAGACCTATATTGTCGTCCGCAACCGGCTCATTCCCCTGCCCGACGGTTTGATGTTTCTGGTGCCCACCAAGCTGATTCCCACCGCGCTGACCCGGCTGTTCAGCCTGCAAACTAAGATTCGCATGGGTCTGGAGTTGCTGCATCCGCCTCGGCCCAGCGACCACGATGAGTCGGTGGCCGCGCTCGTCGAGCGCCACTTTGGCCGCGAGACCGTGGATCGGCTGGCCGATCCGTTGCTGAGCGGAATCTTTGGCGGCGACTCCGCGCAACTGAGCGCCCGCACCGTGTTGCCGCGCCTGGTAGAGATGGAGAGCGAATACGGTTCGTTGACGCGTGGAATGTTGGCCGCTCACCGCAAGATGCGCGAGCGAGCGAAAACCTCTGCACAAAAGGGAAAAGGCGCTGGAAGCCACTCCATCTTCACCGCAATGCGCGGCGGTATGCAGCAATTGATTGATGCGCTCACAGCGCGGCTTGACCCAGCTTCGGTTCGCCTGTCCACGCAGGTAAGCGGGGTCGAGAAGACTGCCGACGGCTGGAAGGTGAATGCGGGCGGCGTGGCGGAAATTTACGATGCGGTGATCATGGCCTCGCCCGCGTGGGCTGCCGGTGCGCTGCTCGGACCGGTTGACGCTGCGCTGGGCAAGGAGTTGAGCGGCATTCCTTACTCCTCGTCGATCACTGTCAATTTGATTTACGACGAGGACCAACTGGGCCGCTTGCCCGATGGATTCGGCTTCCTGGTTCCGGTGGTGGAAGGCCGCACGATGCTGGCCTGCACCTTTGTCCATCGCAAATTCCTGGGCCGCACGCCAACGGGCAAAGCTGTGCTGCGCGCTTTTTTGGGCGGCATGAAAAACGAGGCTCTGATGGCCGCGCCGGACGAGACTCTAGTGGCCACTGTTCGCCGCGAACTCACCGAAATTCTTGGCGAGAAGATTTTTCCGCCAGAGGCCATGCCGGAGCACACACAGGTTTCTCGCTGGTCAAGAGCGATGGCCCAGTACGCCGTCGGCCACCAGCAGCGCATCGAGCGCATCGCCGCCCGCGTGGCCGCGCTGCCGGGATTGAAATTGGCCGGCAACGCCTACGATGGCATCGGCATCCCCGACTGCATAAGGCTGGGACGCAAAGCTGCCAAGGAACTGATCGCGGCGAGCGAGTTAGCAAGTCAGCAAGTCAGCGAGTCGGCTGGCTAGCAGGCCTCTTTGTCCTCCGTTCCTTAGAGAAGCAACCGCTTTCCGCATCCACCGGTCCGCGCGGCCTCCGCCGCTTACATCCCTCCCTTGCCCAGCAAGAAGCCAATGCCGTAGGTGACTGCGCCTTCGATTGCTCCGATTGCGGTCATCTCCAGACCCGAGGACCACCACGAGCGGACGGTAATCAGTGACTTGGCTGCGCCGACGGCGAAGTGCGCGGCCAGCGAAATAATGGCGGCGGCGATGACGGCTTCGATTCCGTGCATGAAGAAAAACGGAATGATCGGAATGGCCGCGCCGACAGCAGTTGATAGAGCGCCTGAGCTGGCTGAGACCATCGGATTGGCAAGCGCCTCTTCGTTGGTGCCGAGCCGCTCGCTAGCCAGCGCGCGAAGCATCTGCTCGGGGTCGTTGGCTATGTGGTTGACCATGTGATGGGCATCTTCCTCGGGCAAACCCTTCACCTGGTAGTAGAGCGAAAGCAACTCGCGGGCCTCAGGGCCGTTCATCTCGATTGCCTCGCGCTCGCGCGCCAGTTCAGCCAGGTAGATTTCGCGCTCGCTCTTTGCGGCCAGATAAGCACCGGAACCCATCGACAGGGCCGAAGCAATCAGGCCGGAGAGACCCGCCAGCAGCACGTATTTACTGTCGCCGGCGGTGGCGCCGCTGACGCCGCTGACGATGCCGAAGATGGCTCCCAGGCCGTCGTTCACTCCGTAAATGGCGTCGCCAATCCAACTGCCCGGCTGCTTGCGGCCCTGATTGCGCTTGGCCAGCATCTCATTCAGGATCGCTTGGGCATCTATCTTATGCGTGCCGGCGGGTGCTGGATAATGACCGCGCAACAGCGACCCCAGCTCGCGGTAGTGATCCTTCTCGTCCTCGATAACGTGTTCGAGAATGGCAATGGATTCTTCGTCGCCCAGCGATTTCAGTTGCTCGCCGTAGCTGGCGATGGCGCGGCTTTCCTCGATCTCCAGCCGGCGCAGGGCCATGCGGACGCCGCCGGCGCGGTTGGCCAGCGAGTTGGCCTCGCCGCCGGGGTTGCCGTGGTAGACCGGCTCGTCTCCACCTAGCTCCTCGATGCGCCCATGCCACAGCGCTGCGTGTTCCCATTCAGCGCCGGCCAGGTGGCGCAACACCTGTGCGCGCACCGGGTCCGTGTCCCGGTCGGCCAGGGTCAGGTAGGTGTGGTACCCCTCCATCTCGGCCTGCCAGTTGCCTTCCAGTGCCGCCAGAACCTTCTTGATCTTGGCGCTGCTCAACGTTCCAATGGCCATCTTGGTCTCCTTGCTTTGCATTGAGGATAAGGCTTTTTTCTTCATTTTGCAGTGTCATTGATCGGCTGCGTCCACATTCTTTTCATCTTCATTGGCTGCTGCTGTGGAGCGGGCCGTTGCTAAAGTCCCTTCCAATATATGGGGCTTTCCGTATAGTGTTGAGTGCAGCCAAACAACGGGACTGCCGGAGAATGCGAACCCGCACGATGTAACCATCCGGCCGCCGTCCCGGGCATCATCTGTGTCCACAGGAGCGCGGAAAGGCCCGAACAGGGCAACTTTTTTTGAGGAAGTGGAGAACGACCATTATGGCATCAGAATCGAAACAATCGAAGGCTCTCACGTCGCCCGGATACCTTGTTCCGTTCATTATCGTCACGGCGCTGTTTTTCATCTTCGGGTTCATCACTAACCTGAACATGGGCCTTGTGCCTCACCTGAAAAAAATATTTGAGATCCAGAAGCTGTCTGTATGGGAAGCGATGCTAGCCGAAGGGGCTTTTTTTACGGCTTATCTGGTTTTCTCTGCGCCGACGTCCAAGCTGATTGAGGCCATTGGCTACAAGCGCACCATGGTGGTTTCTTTGTTCGTTCAGGTGGCCGGCGCTTTGCTGTTCCTGCCTGCCGCTTTTTTCGTCTCGTTCCCGCTCTTCCTGACCGCAATCTTTGTGGTTGGTGCGGGCGTGGCCGCGTTGCAGACCTCAGCCAACCCGTACATCTCGATTCTTGGGCCTGAACACAGTGCGCCGGTTCGCCTAAACCTGGCACAGGCGTTCAATTCGATCGGTGGCTCAATCGCTCCCTGGGTTGCGGGCACTTTCATCCTGACGGCCAGTGTTCTCAGCCCGTCCCAAATTGCCGCCAAGAGCGCCGCCGAACAACATACATATCAAATGGGAATTGCCGACACCGTTCGCGTTCCGTATCTGGTGATTGCCCTGGGGCTGGTCATTCTGGGAATCGCTGTTGCCTTCCTGCGGTTGCCGCACATCGAGGCAGCTCACACAGTTAGCCACACCCAAGGGAGCGAACCGTCGTTAAGCCGCAGCATCTGGAGTTGCAGGCATACAGTGCTCGGCGCTCTGGGTATCTTCGCCTATGTGGGCGTGGAGGTGGGACTTGCTACCACGATGGTGCTTTATTTCAGCGACTTCAAGCATGGCGGCCTGAACGTATTGCTTGAGCCTGCAGCCCAGAAGCTGGTGGTGTTTTATTGGCTGGGTGCATTGGTGGGCCGCTTGCTGGGCTCCTGGTTGGTAAGCAAGATTCGAGCCGGTAAGCTTCTGGGGATATTCGGTCTCGTTGCAGCCGCGCTGGTCGTCGTCTCAATTTTCTCTGCCGGTCACATCGCGATCGGGAGCCTGATCCTGGTTGGTTTCTTCAATTCCATCATGTTCCCTAACATCTTCACTCTGGGCATTGTTGGCCTGGGACCGTTGACTAGTAAAGGATCGGGACTCATTATGACTGCGGTGGTCGGCGGAGCAGTAATTCCGGTCGTGATTGGGTACTTGGTTGACCACGCCAGTTATCAGGTCGCGCTTCTCCTGCCTGTTGCTTGCTATCTCTACATCGCCTACTATGGATTTGTAGGATCCAAACCTACGCGGACTGTCACGGCGTAGGCTGGATGTTGTTCATTGAAGGCCCTTTGGCTTGACGCCAAAGGGCCTTCCCATCTGCGCAAGCGCTTACCCTGATTCCCACATTTCGCCGCGGCAATTCACAAGCCATCTCCCACACCCATCCGGCCTACACTCGAAGTCATGGCCACCATCCCCAATCTGGCTCTCGACACCGGCTTGCCTGCCAATGTGGACGCCGAAAAGACCATCCTCGGCGCTATCCTGCTGGACAACGCCGCCCACTCC
>Ga0181529_10007589_pt1 | contig 10770 bp, 10 predicted proteins | sample PEATcosm2014_Bin_36_FD_119763 | JGI IMG/M metagenome (GOLD analysis project Ga0181529, IMG submission 119763) | Peatland microbial communities from MTU Mesocosm Facility, Houghton, MI, USA - PEATcosm2014_Bin10_30_metaG | ecosystem: Environmental > Terrestrial > Soil > Wetlands > Peat | place... | reverse complement strand
TGTTCCACTCGTACCCGAAGTTCCGCTACCACCAGCAGCACCGCTTGTACCACTTGACCCCGAAGTTCCTGACGAGCCAGATGTGCCGCTTGTGCCAGATGTTCCCGATGTTCCACTCGTACCTGAAGTTCCGCTGCTTCCAGATGTACCGGATGACCCTGATGTGCCGCTCGATCCACTTGTTCCACTTGATCCAGAATAGCTTAGAGCATATGAGGCCGTGACTGCATAAGAAGCTGTAGCATTAAGACTACCATTGATTGTGAGTGATCCTGATAGTCCTACCGAACCACTGAAGGTTGGAGAATTTAAACTTGCTGATGTTTGCAGAACAAATGTTGTGCCCGATCCAGTAGTTGGAGTCGGGTCGCCCCAAAGATTATATTGGTATCCATCAAAGAACCACTCCAAAATAATTCTGGTGGAAGCCGCTACCGTTATTGACGTGATATTTGTTTGCTGTGCAACAGAAAAACTTGAAGGAATCGTAAATGTGTGCGAATTCGTATCGGTGTTCACGATTTCCAAGCTAAACCAAGATCCTGTTGCCGGTGGTGCACTGAATGTCAATGTTGCCCCCGCCGCAGTGGATAGATAATTGTAAATCTTTGCCGTATCAATTACCGTGGTGATTATACTCGCGGAAGCAATTGACGCGCCCAAAAACGTAGACGAACCAGATATAATAACAGCCGATGCTGTGACTTGACCAAACGTTACATTATTCGTGGAATTGAATGCAACTCCACCACCGTTGCTTAATTGTGCACTACTTGACACGAGGTTTGTGACCGAAGGACTGACCCCGCTTGTGCCACTGCTCCCGCTCGTACCTGATGTTCCATTTGTGCCGCTGGTGCCACTTGTACCAGCCGCGCCTGCAATACCACTTGTTCCACTGCTTCCAGACGTGCCGGATGAACCCGAAGTTCCTGACGCACCGCTTGATCCGCTTGTTCCACTGCTTCCTGACGTGCCCGATGTACCCGATGAACCGCTTGTTCCACTTGTTCCACTGCTTCCAGACGTTCCTGATGATCCAAAGGTTCCACTGGTCCCAGAATAACTCAACGCATATGATGCCGTGATTGCATATGATGCTGTTGCAAACAACGAGCCATTTATAGATAACGAACCGCTTAAACTCACACTTCCTGAAATTCCGACCGAGCCTGATAAGCTTGGATTGATGAGACTCGCGGAAGTTTGTAGTGCAAATGTCGTTCCTGTTCCGGTTGTTGGTGTCGGATCTCCATAAAGATTATACTGATATCCGTCATAAAACCACTGTAAAATCATTCTACTGGACGCGGAAACTGTGACGGAAGTTATCGTAGATTGCTGTGCAATTGAAAAACTCGAAGGGATGCTAACCGTATGTGCACTTGTATCGGTGTTTACAATTTCCAAGCTAAACCATGATCCTGACGCGGGTGTAGAACTAAACGTAAGCGAAGCGTTTGACCCCGTAGACAAATAGTTGTAAATTTTTGAGGTATCTATAATGGTTCCACCACCGGATATTATACTGGCAGAAGCAACTGACACCCCTAAAAATGTTGAAGATCCAGAAACAATAACCGCCGACGCTGTAACTTGCCCAAAGGTGACGTTGTTAGTGTTACTGAATGCAACGCCCCCTCCATTACTGAGTTGGGCACTACTTGACACAAGTGTTCCTGTTGGTGTTGTGCCACTTGTACCCGAAGTTCCATTTGTTCCTGATGTACCCGATGAACCGCTTGCTCCTGTTGCTCCAATCGAAGTCCAGTAGTTTGTCCAATTTACGCCGACTCCGGGCTGGTTAGTCGAACTTGCCACGTTAGACAAATAACACAAGTATGATGTGCCAGCATTTACAACAACATCTAGAGGATTGTACGAAACGGAAAGAGTCCATGTTCCTCTATTGTTAAATGAACCTCCACTAGTTCCTGATGAACCATTTGTCCCAGAAGTTCCACTACTTCCACTCGACCCAGATGTACCACTGGTACCCGACGATCCATGCGATCCTGATGTACCAGAAGTTCCGTTTGTACCGGAAGTCCCGTTTGTTCCCGATGTTCCACTGGTGCCACTCCCTCCACTTACACCGGATGTTCCACTTGATCCGCTGCTTCCATGAGAACCACTGGTTCCCGATGTTCCACTTGTACCATTTGTTCCACTTAATCCAGACGTTCCAGACGTTCCACTTGAACCGCTCGTTCCAGATGTTCCATTTGTTCCACTTGTACCGGATGTTCCACTCGATCCTCCACCACTGCCGCTCGCTGCATTTAACGCATACGATGCCGTTGTTGCATAACTGGCAGTCAACACCAATGTCGATGCGGGTAATGATGGAAGCCCCACAAGACTCCCTGTAGCGTCTGTTTGTAAAATGAGATAACTACCGCTTGTATAGGTCTCGTTCCACACTGTTCCATCGGCACTGCGCTGGATAATATAAATTGTTTGTGGATCAAGGCTCATTACACATTATAAATATCAAAACACGGCCATTTTACTGGGATTGTAGAACATAAGAAGCATGCAACGCCTCCACTGTGATGGATCGACATAAAAAAAGTCTATATCATATGATTGATCACCAAGAATGCCGGGATATCCTGTATATTGAGGAACAGGAAGCAGCCGAGGAAGATCGATGAACGGAAGATTTGTATTCAGGGATGGATTATCGGGGCCGGGAGCTTCTGCGGCTGGATAAATCGCAATTGGAGTTCTGTACCACGAACCAGACACGTTTGCGTAAAAATAATTGTTGTCGTAGCTTTTGCTGCCATTGCTCCCACGAGGATCATCTGTTGCGATTGGTGGTGGCATGAGCCAATTGAATGTTTTACTCGACGCAACCTTTGCGAATACGTCTCTATGTGAAAGAAATTGCCAGCCGGTTTTTGGAAGCAAATGCCCGAAATCGTCAAGAAATCCATTTGTCGTTTTCACCCACAACTCGTGCGGAGTTTTGTATTTGATGATCATGTTCATCGGCGGAGGTGGAATGATCACCGTTCTGTATGGAAGTTGGCACCATTCTCCATCCAAGTTCCCATCCAAATTCAAATAGAAATTATTTACCCTCCTGAAGAACAATGCATTCTTTGGCGCGGAGATAATATTTTCCGGGTTCGTGTTGACCCACACGAACTTGTTGTTGAAATCAGCGAGCCGTTGATTGTGCATATATATAATTATTATAACTCACCCTCAAAGGAAGGATGAATTTTTTATTATATTTTATGCTTCACGCTACAGTTATTGTGAACGTCTGCGTGGCGTTTCCGGCTGTATTACCAGCCGTGATAGAAACTGGAAATGTACCAGCTACAGTTGGCGTGCCGATAATTAATCCGCTTTGAGTGTCTATTGCCAATCCTGTGGGGAGCCCCGTGGCTGAAAAACTTGTTGCAACGCTGTTGGTTTCAATTTGGAATCTACTTGATTGATTCAGCGCAATAGACCAAGATGTTGAATTTGTTATTGTCGGCCAAACTGGAACAACTCCAACGACGGAGGCGATTACTCCCATGGCGTAACTGTCGTTCGATCCCCAAGAAGAATATTGCGCCTCAGACAAAGACGCAGTACCGGATGCAAGAACATTGCTGCTGTTGTCGAGAATTTTCCACGCCGCCGTTGCTCCACCAGTACCGAGTGTGGCTGTATAACTATCAACAGAAAATTGGCTCCCGGTTGCGTTGATTATTTGAACTGGTTGTATTAAAATGATCATGATGTTTCTTTATTTAAATTACCACGAGATAATCATAACCAATCCGTTTCCTCCATTGCCGCCTCTTCCTCCTGTTGCTCCTGCACCACCGCCTCCTCCTCCACATCCAAATCCTCCATTACCTCCCGCTCCTGCGACTCCCGTTCCAGCAGCAACACTTCCTCCACCCGCTCCTCCTGATTGGAAAAATGGTTGCCAAAGAGAAACTCCTCCGCCTCCATCGCCGCCGAGACTTGCTCCTGCGGTTGTTCCTCCTGCAACCACACCACCAGCGGCAACAGGAAAACTCACGCATCCAAAATCTGTGGCTGCGGTTGCGGTCACAGCACCACCAGTATAAGTCAAAGATCCTGTACTACTGGCCCCCGATCCTCCGGGTGTAAATGGTAATGCAGCCCATGCTGTTATAGTTGTTCCGTTTGCGCCCGTTGGTGCGGCCCCTGCTTGCCCTGCCAATCCCACGGTCGCTTGCCAGAATCCTAGTTGCTGTGCTGTGTTTGTAGTTGCAACTGTCGGCGCCGATCCCGCGCTGCCTCCCGATCCAATCACCCCTGCACCTCCAGCTCCACCGCCGGGAGTGTTTGTATTGGATTGAATGAGAACACTCGGCACGGTTGTAAAGTGGCCAAAACTTACAAATGAGTTTGATCCAGTTCCACCAGTAGTAGAAGCGGCACCACCTTGACCACCGTATCCGACGGAAACGGACAATGTATCAGGTATGAAGTATGCTGGAATCAATAATCGTGCTAGACCAGAACATGCACCAGATCCTCCTCCACCACCTTCGAATCTGGACCTATGTTGACAGAACTGTCCATCTACTATTCGGCGCGCAAGGGATTGGCCGACTTAGGAGTTGACCTTAGCAGGACTAACAAGGTGGCCTTTCCACAGGCATTTGGAGGGAAATGGTGTGAGCCACCGGCAGATTGGCAGGGCTAACTACTCCATCTAACTTACAGTAATCACCAGTGCCTGCGTGCCGCTACCTTGAATGTTGGTGGCACTTAGGTTGGCCGTGTAGGTGCCTGCCGTCGTCGGCGTGCCACTGATCGTGCCCGCCACTGGATCAAGTGCTAAACCGTCGGGCAGAGCATCGACGGAGAAGCCGGTTGGCTGATTGCTGGCCGTAACCTGAAAGGCGAGCGGCTGACCTAGAGGAGCCGACAGCGTGGCGGCACTCGTGATGACCGGGGCAGGTGGCGGTGACAACTGCGTGGCCCTGTCCTGCGCCAGAAACGCGGTGAGGATGGCAAGCGCCTGCGCCCGCGTGTACGAGACGCCGACGACGGTCACGGAGTCTGAAGCGTGCGCAACGAAGTCGATTGAGACGTTATCCGGTGCGCCGTTCGGCGTGCTCGGCACGGTGGCGATCTTCTCGGTGCCGTTGAGCACGTCGAAAACATACCACTGGCTGACGGGCGCGGCGGTCATGTTGCCGTTCGCGTCGTAGGAGAACGCATCCACGCGCAGGCGGATCGGGTATTCGGGAGTTTGGGTGAGATTTGGCATGTTATGGAAGTGGCATTATCAATAAATAGATGCTAATTGTACCGGCATAAGCACTATCCGATGTTTGATGAAAGTAAATAGTATTGCCTGTTTGAAGGCTTGTACTGGTTGCTAATTGCTGCATGTGACCGGCAGCCGTTAGTGCAGAAAGTGTCGCATAGCTTAAAATTTGCGTGCCACCGGCATTAGCGGCAGTGAATAACCCTAGATTCATGGCCGCAAGTGTTCCGCTCGCGGTTTCTGAAACTACCATCGCACTCGCGGCATCAGTCCTAGCGGCCATTAGTGTCCAGCGTGTCAGTCCCGCTGGAAGGGTGATGTAACCAATATCGCCGCTTCCCACCGTTAATACCGTTAGATTTTTGACTGAGACAATTATAGGTAATCCAAACTGTCCATGCGATGTTGCGGAATTGGAATCCGTTGATGCGCTTACCATCGCCGCCGTGTGAAGCTGGTTTGTGCTCGAAACGCCCGCCGCTGAAATTACCGTGTCGCCCGTGATTGAGGCGTAAGGGATGTCCTTTGTGACCAGCGCACGCAGAAGGAGGGTGCCAGTCGTTCCTGTCGCGGGTCCGGCGATGACCTGATTAGATGCCGCAGAAGTGTTCAGCCCCAGTCCCGCGCCGCCCGCCGCGCCGAGGTTCAGGGTGCCGGACGAAGTGACCGCTGTTGTCGGGCCGCTTGCGAATATCGTGCCGTCGCCGGTAAGCGAGACGCTCGTGACTCCAGATGTACCGTTCGTACCAGATGTTCCATTTGTGCCACTTGTCCCATTTGTTCCACTGGTTCCCGACGTTCCATTCACACCTGATGTACCACTGCTGCCGGAAGTGCCAGAGGTTCCACCTGTGCCGCTAGTTCCAGACGTACCATTGACACCAGATGTACCAGATGTTCCACTACTACCGGAAGTTCCGCTTGTGCCTGATGTTCCGCTCGTTCCACTTGTGCCCGAGGTACCAGATGTTCCATTTGTGCCACTCGTGCCGGAAGTACCGTTTGTTCCACTGGTTCCAGAAGTACCGTTGGTGCCAGACGTGCCATTGGTGCCAGAAGTTCCTGACGTTCCATTCACTCCACTAGTTCCTGAAGTTCCATTTACGCCCGACGTTCCACTGGTTCCTGATACACCACTGGTTCCTGAAGATCCACTACTACCAGAGGTTCCACTGGTTCCACTAGAGCCGGAAGTTCCACTGGTTCCACTTGTCCCATTTGTACCTGACGTTCCCGACGATCCCGACGTTCCGCTGGTTCCGTTAGTTCCCGATGTACCGGAAGTTCCACTACCTCCTGCCGCTCCACTCGTACCGCTGCTTCCAGAAGTTCCACTGCTTCCGCTCGTGCCGGATGAGCCAGAAGTTCCGCTCGTGCCAGATGTTCCCGATGTACCGCTACTGCCACTTGTACCACTGCTCCCGTGTGATCCTGATGTCCCACTTGTTCCGTTCGTTCCAGATGTACCGGAAGTCCCCGACGTACCCGACGTTCCACTGCCGCCAGTGACGCCACTCGTTCCAGAAGTCCCCGACGTACCAGATGTTCCGCTTGAGCCAGATGTACCTGAAGTGCCACTTGATCCTGACGTTCCAGAAGTTCCACTTGTTCCGCTGCTTCCATGCGATCCACTTGTACCAGATGTACCGGACGTTCCCGAAGTTCCACTTCCTCCTGTTACGCCACTAGTGCCCGAAGATCCAGAAGTTCCTGACGAGCCAGATGTGCCGCTTGTGCCAGATGTTCCCGATGTTCCACTCGTACCTGAAGTTCCACTACTACCGGAAGTGCCGCTTGTTCCTGACGTACCCGATGTTCCACTAGTTCCACTAGTTCCAGCAGACCCACTCGTTCCGGTAGCGCCGCTTGTTCCACTTGAACCGCTTGTACCGGATGTACCGCTACTACCACTGGTTCCCGAAGAACCATTGGTGCCACTTGTTCCAGATGTGCCGCTGGTTCCTGACGTACCAGAATAACTAAATGCATAGGACGCAGTAATAGCATAGGATGCCGTTCCCTGTACCATGAATCCATTTTCAACAGCAATATTGCCAGAAACCTGCATCCCGCTCGATGTGATGCTATGAGAAACAAATAGGCTTCCTGATACTCCCGCATCACCTTCAACCAAAAGGCCGTTTTGTATAATGAATGGATAATGGCTCATACAACGGTCCTCATGAATTTAATAGTCCACGTACCTGAAAGTGGATTTGCCGAGATGTTTATGTTTCCTCCGCTATTATCAGCGGACATGACCACGGGCACACTTCCAAGCTGGCTGACTTCCGTAACATAATAATTCAAGTTTGCAGTATTCCACGTAGCCACTATTTCTACTGTCTTGAAGTTGCTGCCTCCATCATTAACGGAGATCAGCCATCTTCCAGCATTTCCAGAGGAAATCGGTATGCTATCGACGTACTCAGAACCGGAAACGTTATATACTGTATTGGATGCAAATGAAGCTGTGGCTCCATTGCTTCCTTGAATGTTTAGCGATCCAACAGTGATAGAGCCGCTAGAATTAAAATAACTTGAGGTTGTTGAAAATCCTGCAAAATCCGCGACAAACGCGTGGTTGGCACTCTCCGCGATTCCGGGGAATGGAGGGCCGTTTCCAGACGGAGATTCAGTAAATCCAGATCCTCCCTGAGAATTTTTTGTGGATACACTGTAAAGTTCCAACGATTGCTTACTGGGTGGTTGAAGTGTATCAGAAACAACTGCATCAAAATTAATCACGACTTTCCTTTTTGTGAATGCCTTCTGAACAGTTGATTTGTAATTTTCATACCGATTTGGGAGAAGATATGCATATACCATCAAGCTGAATGTAGTTTTTACGATTCTGTCTTGGCCAGCATCGACGGTTGTTTCGAAATTGTAATCACTAATGCTAGTTCTGAATTTGAAGCGCTCTTTGGTTCCCCAATAATCCTCTGTGGAAAAGTTGATGCCTTCCACAACATGATTTCCTTGCTCAACCCCCGCCGTCCAAACAATGAATTCATAATTTACTATAACGTGATCGGGAAGAGTGACTGCGTAAGCTTCTTTAACAGGCGCAAACCCGCTCATCACAGAGAACTTGTCGTATTTGTTTTTTTCCGAGAATCGCTTGATAACTGGATATTGAAGATAACGATTCATTGTTATCAGCGTGTCATTTCTCTGCATTGTGCTCCTGCGGAAAGCTATGACGGGACATTGCACTTTTCCCTGCTTGTCGCGTATAACTCCATCTTTGCGTATCGCCTGCCAGCGTTCCGGCGAAGCGTAAATAATTGGAACTTTGACTTGACGACCAGCATCAACAACAGTTGGACTGATAACCGTATCCAAATAGCTCAAAATCGTTGTATCAACGTCGAGCAGTTTTACCGAAAAATCCATCACCGCGTCTTTATCACGGCGAACATCCAATCCCCGCTTCTCTTTGAATGGAAATGCAACCGCATCATCTGTGCGCAAGGTTCCAGACATTTCATTCCCTTGGTTCACCGGATTGGGAACCTGATTGGGGATGGATTTATTTGCTGGGCCTCGCCAAGACATGATGATTATTAAACTTGTGGGTGATCGACCAGAAAGGCCATGTACTTTGCGACCGATTTGATTTCTTCAGGACCGTAGCCTTGTTCTTCAAGATACTCATCGAAGCGCTTGGCAATTATTCCTAGTATGCTTACTGGGTACCTGTTTTCTGCTTCCTCAATGGCTTCTCGGATTAATTTCTTTAGCTCTGACTTTTTCATATTAGTTGTTCCTTGGCATGATGTTAAGACTTGTGACTTGGGTGTAGTGGGAATTACAAATGATGGAGTGCGATTTCTCTTGTTGTCCCCCGAGTAGCTGCTCTTGGACGACATTATCAATTTCGTAGTACCTGTTGTTCCAGTACACCATGTCTCCGATTTCTGGATAAAAATTTAGTTGAGTACACATCTTCTCGCGCATTTTGAAAACGTGATTCTGATTCCTACTAGGCCCAAAGTCGTCCTGTTGAGTTTCCATTTCTGGACGGTCAACCAGCACGGAAATTTGGATTGCCGGAAGATACCACTTGCCTGTTTCTGGCGACGTTTCGCCGTATATGTTTGTCTTCGTCTCGTTGGGTGCGATTTTGTAGATCGTCGCAAGGTTTTCAACAATATCACCCATGAGTTCACCGTTCACGCTGTTGATGAAATTCAAGTCGGTCTGCGAGTAATATCTTCCTAAGAGAGACATAATTAATACTCCTTTATTGGCAAGGGGCCGCGCCTATTCCAACTAAGCCAGTCAGTTTCCCATATATATTTAATATTATAACCTTTTTCTTTTACTTTTCGATAAACTACACAAGAATAATCATATTTGCTCATATGAACTAATCTTGCTCTTTCAATAAATGTTTCCGTTGTAACAACTATGCACATATTAATTTCCTCATTTGTTCAGGCGTCACCGGCTCATCCTCGCGTATGCGAATAAGCTTGATACCTTTTTCTCCTGCCATTCTGTTCTTCAGTGAATCAACCATCATGTTTTTTCTTTGAAATCCGTATTTACAATCACTGTTTGCCTTCGGATGCCAAAACACCCCATCGAATTCAAGCAGAATGTTTTGATCTGGCAGATACGCATCATAGTATCGGCCTCCCATGGGATATTGTGGAATGTAATACACTCCCATACTATCCAGCATGAAGTAATATTTTCTTTCCAACGACGTGAAGCACTCTCTCGGGTTGAGAGCTTTGTTGATACCGACAAACTTTAGATTTTTTCTTTGGTTCGTGGTAAGTACTTTGTCAAGTATAGAAAGTGGATTCATTTACTATTATAAATATCAAACAGTCAATGAAAGCTCGATGTTTTGTGTTTTTTGTTTATAGTTATATACACTATGGGAAGAGCACGAAAATACATTACAAAAGAAGAAATATTAGACGCCCGGAGACGCCGGGGCAGAGAATACTACTATCGAAATCAAGAACGATGCAAAAAAAAGAGAATGGAACGGTATGCCAAAGAAACTCTCGACCGCTGAATTCGTTCTCAAAGCCAAAAATATTCATGGTGATAAGTATGATTATTCTGAAACTATATATCGAGTTGGTCACGCTCCTATCACAATAATTTGTTCTAAACACGGCCCGTTCCAACAAACTCCAGAAAATCATTTAGGAGGGCACGGCTGTCGAGAATGTGGTGGAAATTCAATGAAAAACACACTCCTCTTCGTTCGCGATGCCAAGTTGGTGCATGGAGAAGAATATGATTATTCAAAGGCCGACTATCGAGGGAATAAACACGAGATCATCATAATTTGCAAAACACATGGAAAATTCCACCAAACGCCAAATAGTCATCTTCGAGGGCAGGGATGCCCAGTGTGTGGAAGGTTAAGTATTTCTGACAAGATTAAATCGACCAAAGAGAAATTTATATTGTCTGCTCGCCAAGTACATGGAAACAGATACGATTATTCTGAAGTGACATATGGTGGAAATAGAAAACACGTT
>Ga0181529_10007588_pt1 | contig 10771 bp, 6 predicted proteins | sample PEATcosm2014_Bin_36_FD_119763 | JGI IMG/M metagenome (GOLD analysis project Ga0181529, IMG submission 119763) | Peatland microbial communities from MTU Mesocosm Facility, Houghton, MI, USA - PEATcosm2014_Bin10_30_metaG | ecosystem: Environmental > Terrestrial > Soil > Wetlands > Peat | place... | reverse complement strand
GGATGAGCAGAGTAGTCGACAAAGGTTTCCGGGATTTCAATGTTCTCGGCAAAGCCGGAGACCAGATCGATGTTCCGCTCGCCGTACTTATTCACCGTCGTCAACAGCTTCAGGTGCTCGTCGACGACCTTCTTGAACTGCTCATTCCGGCCGGGACTCTGAGCAAGTACCTCGTCCAGATCGTTGCGCGACAGAGTCAACAACACACAAGGGGTAATCGTTCGCACGGTCACGTCGGAAGCCCGGTCGGAGACCAGCTCAGCTTCCCCGAAGTACTCGCCATCGGTCAGCAGGGCAATCCGCAAATCGCTGCCGTGGGCGCCTTTGCTGAGTACCTCTACCTGTCCGTGGGCGATAATGAAGAACTTGTTGCGGTCTTTGCCTTCGACCACCAGGGTGTTGCCCAGCGACACCTCTTCGATCTTGAAGCGGCTGGCCATGCCGGAGAGGATTTCATCGGGAAGCTGGGAAAACAGCGGCACACTGCGAAGCGACTCTGCGGAAAAAGAGGCATTTCCGCCGCTGACATCCACTTCGATTCGTTCGGCCTTGCTAAGCTCCACCTTGGTGCGATTCACCCGATACGTACCGCCATTCACCTGTACCCAGGGCAGCTGGCTCAGCAGCAACCGCGGGGTGATCGACATCATTTTCGGGTTGGTCTTGGTCGTTGTTGCCAGATTCCTGGCAACCGCCGTCGTCACACTGCGCTGCAATACATTGCTCTCAGACATACGATCCTCCAGTGCCCAAAGCTAGATTCCGAGACCAGCTTCGAACCCCGCAAGTTCCCGGGGTGCGTAGTCGTGGTAGTAGCCGACTTCGACGTTCTCCAAGACACCAAGAGCATCGTCGGTGAGGACGGCGCAGGAGAAGTACAACGACAACAGATACGAGGACACTCCGAGGTTATCCATCCCCATGAAGCGCGCAGACAAACTCGGCATGACCTCTCCGGGTATGCCCACCTGATGCAGGCCCACTACCCCCTGCTCTGCTTCGCCCACGCGCACAAGCAGGATGCTCGTCGTCCCCAGAGACCGGGGTGAAAGATACCGGCTCTTGATCTCCAACTTGTCGCAGGGGATCAGTGGCACGCCCCGCCACGTGATCACGGACACCCCGAAAAGGTTCACCGTGGGCGGCGGTACGCCGCGCCAGGTGCACTCCCGCCCGAAAGCCGCAATCGCTTTGGGGTGCGCCAGGAAAAATGCCGGTTTCTTCCAGACCCGCGCCAACAGCTCGTCGAGGTCATCCGGCGTCGGTGTTCCGTAGCGTGTACTCACCCGCATCGCCGGGTCCACCGAGTGCAGCAGACCGAACTTCTTGCTGTTGACCAGCTCCCACTCCTGCCGCTCCTTGATCCCTTCAATCGTCAGCCGCATCTGCTCTTCGAGCTGGTCGTAGGGGCCGTTGTAAAGATCCGAGACCCGGCTGTGCACCCGCACCACAGTTTGCACCGCGGAGAGCGAATACTCGCGCGGATGAGCAGAGTAGTCGACAAAGGTTTCCGGGATTTCAATGTTCTCGGCAAAGCCGGAGACCAGATCGATGTTCCGCTCGCCGTACTTATTCACCGTCGTCAGAAGCTTCAGGTGCTCGTCGATGACCCTCTTGAACTGCTCATTCAGACCGGAACTCTGAGCAAGTACCTCGTCCAGATCGTTGCGCGACAGGGTCAACAACACGCAAGGGGTTATCGTTCGCACGGTCACGTCGGAAGCCCGCTCGGAGACCAGTTCGGCTTCCCCGAAGTACTCGCCCTCAGTCAGTAGGGCAATCCGCAAATCGCTGCCATGGGCGCCTTTGCTCAGTACCTCTACCTGTCCGTGGGCGATGATGAAGAACTTGTTGCGGTCCTTGCCTTCGACCACCAGGGTGTTGCCCAGCGACACCTCTTCGGTCTTGAAGCGGCTGGCCATGCCGGAGAGGATTTCATCGGGAAGCTGGGAAAACAGCGGGACGCTGCGTAGCGACTCCGCGGAAAACGAGGCGCTTCCGCCGGTAACGTCCACTTCGATTCGTTCGGCCTTGCTGAGCTCCACCCTAGTACGATTTACCCGATACGTACCGCCATTCACCTGCACCCAGGGCAACTGGCTCAGCAGCAACCGTGGGGTGATCGACATCATCTTGGGGTTGGTCTTCGTCGTCGTTGCCAGATTCCTGGCAACCGCCGTCGTCACACTGCGCTGCAATAAGCTATCCGACATGTACGTTTCCTCTATCTTTATTCATGAATACCGGGCCATGAATCTGCCTGGTCTCAGTCTTCTAGCGATTCGAACACGGACTTTGAGCGCGGTCGATTCAATGATCGCTTTAGTGTTGGATATAGTGCCGAGTGCGCGGCGCGAAGTTTTGTGAAGGGAGCAGACAAAAGCTGGTCCTCGCGGAATGCGGACGTGCTCCCTCTTTGACTTAGACGCGCAGCTCAGCATGGAGTTGCCTGTAATCAGCACCGGTTTGCTTTCTTGCACCATTGGATTCTGCGACGAGGCGCAAATTCGGAAATAGGGTACGACGGCAATAAAAAGTGAGTGGCAATCCCCTGCCTCGCCGCAGCTACGCCTTGGTTGCCGCCTCGCCGATCTGCGTGGTAGGCAGCGCCTGTGCCTCCTTGCGCAGTTCCTCGAAGAGAATCGTGCTCAGGTAGCGCTCACCAAAACTTGGAATGATAGCGACGATCAGCTTGCCCGCATTCTCCGGGCGCTGGGCCACCTTCACAGCGGCAGCCACCGCGGCCCCGGCAGAGATTCCAACCAGCAGACCTTCCTCTTTGGGCAGGCGGCGCGCATAGGCCAGCGCCTCATCGTTCGAGACCTGTACTACTTCGTCGATCAGCGTGGTATCCAGCACGCCGGGGACAAAGCCGGCGCCGATTCCCTGGATTTTGTGCGGCCCCGGCTTACCGCCCGAGAGCACCGGGCTGTCCGTCGGTTCCACTGCAATTGCCTTGAACCCCGGTTTCTTCGGCTTGATGTACCGGGCGATGCCGGTAAGCGTGCCGCCCGTGCCTACGCCGGAGATCAAGATGTCCACCTTGCCCTCGGTGTCATTCCAAATCTCGGGACCGGTGGTTTCAAAATGAATTTGTGGATTGGCAGGGTTGTTGAACTGTTGCAGGATGTAGCCGTTCGGGGTGGTGGCGAGAATCTCTTCGGCCTTGGCGACCGCGCCCTTCATGCCATTAGGGCCGGGAGTCAGCACGATCTTGGCGCCGAAGGCCAGCAGGAGTACGCGCCGTTCCAGGCTCATCGTCTCCGGCATGGTGAGGATCAATTCGTATCCCTTCACCGCCGCGACGAAGGCCAGCGCGATTCCCGTGTTTCCGCTGGTCGGCTCGATCAGTACGGTTTTGCCGGGATGGATCTTGCCCTCGCGCTCAGCCGTTTCGATCATCGCAACGCCGATGCGGTCCTTGACACTGGCCAGCGGATTCTGGCTCTCCAGCTTTACGGCCACTCGCCCGGCGGCTCCTTGGGTGATCTTGTTGAGGTAAAGCAGCGGCGTTTTTCCAATTAACTCGGTGATGCTGTTTGCAATAGCCATTCTTTCTCCATTTGGCCCGCGATCAGCGAACCGCTAAAAGTTCACTGCGCCTGGAGGCGGCGCTGCTTATAGGCCGCACGGCAGGGAATTTGTGCAAAGCACTGATTGTTTCGATGCACCACAATTGCGTTCCGGTCACACACAATGAAGCCACTGGCTTCAGTCAGCGCTGGGTTAATGAAACAATTACCGACGACGGATACATGTATTAGGCAGCTTCCTCGGGTTGTGCACCAGTAACTTCCGGCAACAGGGCTCGATTCTAACCTCGTGCCGACGCTGACCTCTTCTTATGGCGGCTGTTCCAAACCGGACTCGCTTTCCTGAGCTTCGCGACCTCCGCAATAAGACAGGTCTGAACGTAATCCATCTCCTCTGGAGATGTCTGCTTGCCGAGGCTGAAGCGAACTGTCGCGTTCGCCTTGTCGCGTTTCACCCCCATCGCCATCAATACGTATGGAGGATGACTGGAGCCGGAGGCACACGCAGAACCGGTCGAAACAGATATCTCTCTCTTATCCAGCGCGACCATCAGCGAGGCGCCCGAGATCCCATCAAACGAGATGTCCGAAGTATTGGGCGTGCGCGGGGCTTCAAGGCCGTGAATATGAATACTCTCCAACTGCTCACTCACAACGCGTTCGAAGGCATCACGCATTTCGCCCATGCGATCGGCCCCGCCCTCTGCCAGCCAGTGGCCCGCGATCTCGGCTGCTTTGCCCAGCCCAACGATTCCAGGTAGATTCTCCGTGCCACCGCGCTTATTGTTTTCCTGCGGCCCGCCGACAATCATCGGCTGCATCGGCGTGCCACGCCGTACATAGAGCGCACCGGTTCCCTGCGGGGCATTGAATTTGTGCCCGGAGATACTGAGCAGGTCGCATTGGATGCGGTCCACGTCAATCGGCACTTTGCCGGCCGCCTGCACCGCGTCGGTATGGAACCAGACGTCGGCTTCGGTAGCGATTCGCCCGATCTCCTCTAACGGTTGAACTACGCCGGTCTCGTTATTGGCCATCATCACGGAAATGAGTTTCGTATTCTTCTGCAAGGCCGCCCGCACGGCGGCGGGGTCGAGCTTTCCGTGGCCATCCACGGGAAGGTACGTAACGGTAATGCCGTTGGCTTCAAGCCGCTTGCAGGCGTTGAGGATGGCGGGATGCTCGATGACGCTGGTAATGACGTGATCGCCTGGCGAGACAAGTCCGAAGATCGCCTGGTTGTCGCCTTCGGTGCCGCCGCTGTTGAAGACAACCTCCGCTTTATCGGCACCAAGCAAAGCGGCAACGGAGTTGCGCGCCCCCTCAACGGCAGCACGGGCCCGCTGACCGCATTCGTATAGCGATGAGGCGTTGCCGAACTTCTCGAAGTAATAGGGACGCATGGCCTCGAAGACTTCCGGCAAGAGTTGGGTAGTCGCATTGTTATCGAGATATACGCTTGACATTAAATCCCTCCTTGGTCTGCACGCCTCCGGGTAGTGTTCCTAACTTGTCGCCGATTTGCGTCACCTCCGCCAAAATCCCTTTCAAAAATCCAAAAGGCCTGAGATTTAGAATCTCAGGCCTTTTGGAGAACTCGTGCGATTGGTACGCTAACTCTTCGCAGTCCTCCGCAGACCTACGGATGCGCGACAACACGAAGAGTCAACAGCAATGTGGACATCCTGCGACGCCTGGACGCGCAGGATGCAAAGAAGTGAGTCCTGCTCAATAGCGATCCCGTTCAGAGGAGCGGCACCACTTAACGGGTTGTGAGGGCTCTGCATGAAAAACACTTTAGCATATCCAGGGGTGTATTAACGTAAATTACTAACTATCATTTCCGGAAGAGCCGGTGGCCGGCACGCGGAGGAGATCGACCTAGGTGTCAAGGGAACGCCGGTGCCTGCCCGACAGTGAACAGGTCTGAACGTAATCCGTCTCCTCTTGGGTTGTCTGTTTGCCGAGGCTGAAGCGAACTGCCCCTTGCGCCTACTGCTGATCGGTTAGCATCATGGCAACAGCTAACCTTCAAGTACCATGATCAAATCGCCTTGTCCTACGTGGCCACGCCACCGCACTTCAAGCATGTTGAGCTCGCACTTTCTCCCGCAGCGTGAGCAGGCGCGAACCCGCTGCAGCCAGCGTCTCAGCGCGCTTTGCAAAATGAAAACGAATCAAGTGCCGTACCGGCTCGTGGAAGAAACTCGAACCGGGAACGCCCGCGACTCCAACCTCGCGCGCCAGCCACTCCGCGAACTCAACATCGTCGTTCCATCCGAACTCGGAGATATCGACCATCACATAGTAGGCGCCTTGCGGACGGCTGTAGGTCAATCCGGCCTCATCCAGATAGCCGAGAAACAGGTCGCGCATTCCGGTGTACTCGGCAAGGAGTTCGCCGTAATAGCTGTCAGGTAGCTCCAAGCCAGTGACGGCGGCGGCCTGCAAGGGAGCTGCCGCGCCGACGGTCAGGAAGTCATGCACCTTGCGAGCCTGGTTCACAATCGCCGGAGGTGCGATCACGTATCCCAGACGCCAGCCGGTGATCGAGTATGTTTTTGAGAGCGAGCTGCAAGAGAGAGTGCGATCGAACATTCCCGGCAACGAGGCGAAATACGTGTGGTGATGCGGCGTGTAAACGATGTGCTCGTAGACCTCGTCGGTCAACACAAAGGTGTCGAACTCCTCGGCGAGCGAGGCAATATACAGCAGCTCTTCGCAGGTGAATACCTTGCCGGAAGGATTCGCCGGATTGCACAGCACTAGCGCTTTGGGCTGCTGTTCGAAGGCGCGACGCAGTTCGGCCGGATCGAAGCTGAAGTCGGGCGGATGCAGCGGAACGTAAATTGGCTGCGCCCCGGAAAGGATCGCGTCCGCAGCATAGTTTTCGTAGAACGGTGAAAAAACAATAACCTTGTCGCCGGGATTGCAGGCGGTCATCATGGCAACCATCATGGCTTCGGTGCTGCCGCAGGTGACCACAAAGTGCTCGTCCGGATCGAGCGGCAGGCCCATGAATCGCGACTGTTTCTTGGCCAGCGCGGTACGAAAATCCTGCGCTCCCCAGGTGACCGCGTACTGATGAGGGCCCTCGCGTGCGGTGCGCTCCGCGGCTTTCAGCAGAGCCTCGGGCGGATCGAAATCCGGAAATCCTTGCGAAAGATTAATGGCCCCGTGCTGGTTGGCGACCCGCGTCATACGGCGGATGACCGACTCGGAAAAGGTACTGGTACGATTGCTGGTCTGTGGCATGATCCTCTTCTCTAAATACCTGCAATGTGCAATCTTCGCGGAAATTGCCACGCTTCCATCAAGATAACCGGCTAGCTCTGCTTCCACCCGAAGCGAGGCGGGGCTAACAACCAGTTCCGCACCGAAGACGCCTCCTATGCTCAAAGAATGTTGCCCAGTTGGAGGTTGCCGGGGAATACGGCGGTATCCTAGACCATGCCGCAGAGACTGCATTTCACCAGCACGGCACAATCAATTCGGCAATCCGATCATCGGTACGACTCATTCGTTGAAACCGCGGCCGCTCAGAACTTCCCGGACGTAGCCAGCGCGGATGACAAAATCGCCGAAATGTTCGCCCGGCCTCCGTTCGGCCGCATAGGCGCGAAACATCGGAGTCAGCACATCGAGAGTCTTTTCCTCGCCAATGTTCTCAAGGAACAATCGATTCAGGCGCTGGCCGTGGAAGCCGCCGCCGAGATAGAGGTTGTAATATCCTGGCGCTCGCCCAGTGAATCCGATCTCTGCGACGTATGGCCGCGAGCAGCCATTCGGGCAACCGCTCATCCGGATGATGATCGGCTCATCGGCAAGGCTGCACTCGGCCAAAATGCTTTCAATCTTGGTGATCAAGCTGGGCAGATAGCGTTCGCTTTCGGCCATCGCCAGCCCGCAGGTCGGTAGCGCGACGCAAGCCATGGCGTTCTGCCTAAGCACGCTCAGTTGAGGTCTCTCGTCGAGCCCGTATTCTTCCAACAGCGCCTTGATCCGCGGGCGCTGGTCCGCGGCGATATTGGCGATAATTAAGTTTTGGTTCGGCGTCAGACGGAAGTCCCCGTTATGGACGCGGGCGATCTCGCGCAATGCAGTCATCAAGCGTAGGTTCCCGTTGTCCTGTACACGGCCATTCTCAATGAACAACGTGTAGTGCCAGCTGCCGTCTATCCCCGAGGTCCACCCCGCGCGGTCACAGTTGCTCTCGAAGTGGAAAGGCCGGGCTTCCTTCAGGCTCCAGCCCAGGCGGCGCTCCAACTCAGTACGGAACCAGTCGAGGCCACGATCATCGATTGTGTACTTCATGCGTGCGTGTTTGCGCTCCGTGCGATCGCCGAAGTCGCGCTGGATGGTGACGATCTTCTCCGCAATTTCGACAGCCTGCTCGGGAAGGCAGAAGCCGATCACATCTCCAAGCCGGGGATAAGTGGCAGGCTCGTTATCTGTGCGTCCCATGCCTCCGCCCACGCAAACGTTCAAGCCCACCAGTTCGCCGCCCTCGGCAATTGCTATGAATCCAAGGTCCTGGGTGTAGACATCGACGTCATTGATAGGCGGAACCGCGAAGGCAATCTTAAATTTGCGCGGAAGGTACGTACGTCCGTAGATGGGCTCCTCGTCTTCCTGCGCGGGAGTTCCAGCTACTTGCTCTTCGTCCAACCATATCTCGTGATAAGCGCGGGTCCGTGGCAGCAAGTGCTCGCTCACCTTCTTGGCAAGCGCGTACAAACTCACATGGATCGCCGATTGCGCGGGATTGGGCGAGCAGAGAACGCCTCGGTTCACGTCTCCACAAGCCCCGATGGAATCCAGCAGCGCCGCGTTGATCTCCTGGATAGTACGCTTCAGGTTGTTCTTGCGAATCCCGTGGAATTGGAAGGTTTGCCGCGTGGTCAGCCGCAGCGTGCCGTTGCCATAGCGGTGCGCCAACTCGTCCAGCGTTAGCCATTGCCGTGGCTGGCAAACCCCGCCGGGCAGGCGCACTCGGATCATGAATTGGTAGTCCGGTTCCAGCTTCTGGCGGCGCCGCTCGTCGCGCAGGTCACGGTCATCTTGTTGATAGGTGCCGTGGAATTTCAGCAGCAGCGGAGCATCGCCAGGAATTGCTCCTGTCAGGCGATCCCGTAATCCCTCGGGGATCGTCCCGCGTAGATAGTTGCTCTGCGCCTTTACGGTTTCGCCCGGATTCAGCTTCTCAAAGGCCGGCTCAGGGCCGCCGCCTGGGAAGGCTGGCTTGATTGCATCTGCCATGGTTAAACCTCACGGTCAAGTCCTGCTCATTCGATGACGTCACCTAATAAACGTCGCGCTGATAGCGTTTTTCCTGTTGCAGGCGCTGCACGTACTCGTCCGCTTGTTCCCGGCTCATCCGGCCCTCCTGTACCACAATCGTGTGCAGAGCCTCGTGAACGTCGGGTGCCATGCGATTGGCATCCCCGCAGACATAGAGAGTGGCGCCATCTTCGAGCCAGGCATAGAACTCTTTCGCCCGCTCCAGCATCCGGTGCTGCACATAGATCTTGTCTCCCTGGTCACGCGAGAACGCCACATCCATGCGGTTCAGGATGCCGTCTTTGAGCATCTGCTGCCATTCGATCTGGTACAGAAAGTCAGTCCGGAAATGGCGGTCTCCGAAGAATAGCCAATTCCGGCCAGTGCTTCCCACAGCCTCGCGTTCTTGCAGAAAAGCGCGGAACGGCGCGATTCCAGTGCCCGCTCCCACCATGACGATCGGGGCTGCACCGTCGGCGGGCAGGCGAAAGTTTTCGTTTCGCTCCCTGTACACCAAGACGGTGTCGTCGATGGAGCGCCGCTCGGCAAGATAAGCCGATGCCACACCTTTATGCAGTCGGCCATGGCCTTCGAACCGCACGACCGCAACCGTCAGGTGGGCTTCCCCTGGATAAGCCGCCAAGCTCGAAGCCAGCGAATAGAGCCGCGGCTGCAACTTCCGCAACATCGCGACCAGGCCCTTGCCGTCGAATCCTCCCGCCGGAGATTCCTGTACTACGTCGATGATGTGCCGCCCATAAAGATAGGCAAACAGATCGCTGCGATTCTCAGGCTGTACCAGAGTGCGCAGTGCGGCAGCTTCAGCTAACTCCGCGTAACGCTCTACGAAGCGGGGAGTGACCGTGGTGATCTCATAATGGCGCGCCAAGGCCATCTCTAGCGAAACGTCGCGCGTCCCGTCAGGCACCGGCTCTTCCGGTTTTAGACGGAGCGCTGCGATGAGTTCGTTGACCACCACCGGATCGTTCTCAACCACGACCCCCAGCGAGTCGCCAGGCTCATACCCCAGCCCTGAGCTTTCCAGTGAAAGCTCAATATGCCGGGTCTCCTTATCCGAGCCACGGCCATTGAGGACAATGCTGTCCAGAATCAGCGCCGGGCAAGGGTGCATGGAATCGCTGAATGCAGCGTCGGCCTCAGCGGTCAAAGCAGCAGACGCGTCGCCCACCGAGGTGCTCGATGTTACCGAGCTTTCAGTCGCCTTGATCTCTTGGGCAAACTTCTCCAGCATGACTTGAATCCATGCCCCGGCCTCGGCCTTATAGTCCAGATCGCAGACGGCGCGCTCGTGAATCCGCTCCGCTCCCAGCGCCTCCAGCCGGACATCGAATTCCTTTCCGGTCTGGCAGAAGTTCACATAGGTAGAGTCGCCGAGCCCCAGCACGGCAAACTTCATCCCTTCCAGCTTCGGCGCCTTACGGCTGTGCAGAAACTCATAGAAGTTGGCCGCCAGATCGGGCGGCTTTCCGTCGCCGTAGGTGCTCACCAGCACCGCCAGATGGCGAAGCTGCTTCAACTCCTGCGGCCGGAATACTGCCATGTCAACGACGCGGGCAGTAAGACCGTTTTGCTGGGCCAGCTTCGCCATGTGCTTGGCTAGCTCAGCTGCATGGCCGGTCTGGGAGCCATAGAGAATCGTAAGCGGGGGCGCTGTGACGGCGACCGCAGCAGGAACGGCTACCGGCGGGCGAAGCTGCCGGGTCATCCCGGCGAGGTAGCCGCTTACCCATAACAATTCATCGGGAGACAAAGCTGCCAATAGCGCCTCAAGTTGATGGGCATGTTCGGGCGTGAGCGGTGTTGCGAGGATGCTGCTAAGTGCTGGCGCCATCGAATTACATTCCTTCCCGGAGCCCGCTTTACTGGGGCTATTCCTGTCTCGTACAACCTGTGCTATCACATTGGCCGATTTGATATTACCAAGGCATTCCAAGGCT
>Ga0181529_10007583_pt1 | contig 10774 bp, 7 predicted proteins | sample PEATcosm2014_Bin_36_FD_119763 | JGI IMG/M metagenome (GOLD analysis project Ga0181529, IMG submission 119763) | Peatland microbial communities from MTU Mesocosm Facility, Houghton, MI, USA - PEATcosm2014_Bin10_30_metaG | ecosystem: Environmental > Terrestrial > Soil > Wetlands > Peat | place... | reverse complement strand
GGATCGACATCCACATGCACGACGGCGCAGATGCCGCTGGACCTGGCGCGCTGGAGCGCGCCGGCGAGATCGTCTATCCTGGAGACGCGTTCGCCATAAGCGCCCATCGCCGCACCGAGTAGGTCGAAGCGGGTTTCCGAGAGATCGGTGTTGATCGTCTCGGCGGCGCTCAGCGAGCGTCGTTCCTTCATGTCTTTCGGGTTGAGGGCCATGCTCTGGAAGAATTTGCACATGCCCCACTGCTTATCGACCAGAACGATGAACACCACCGCGAGCTTATTGCGAACGGCGGTTTCGATTTCCTGGCAGTGGAATCCCATTGCCCCATCGCCGATGATGCAATAAACCGGCCGGTCCGGACAGGCGACCTTCGCGCCCAAGGTTTGGCCGACGCCCGCGCCCAGCATGCCGAACTTGGAGGTGCCGAGGTACGAGCCCGGCCTGCGCACTTCGTGGAAGCTGTTCGCCCACACGGTCGTGTTCCCGCCATCGATGACGATGACAGCATCGTCCCCGAAAATGCCTTGCGCCGAGATCGGCACCTTGGCGCTGTGCAGCGGATCGGCTGGAATCTGGAGGATCGACGAGGCCGCAGTGCGCATCTCCTCTTTGGCGGCAACATAACGATCCAAAGACCGGCGCCGCCGCTCTTTACCCGGCAGCGCGCCGCGCTCCTTCAACTCCGCGGCGAGCGCGGCGAGAAAGGCGCGCGCGTCGGCGATGACGCCAAGCGTCACGGGCTTGTTCACTCCGATCTGGGATTCGTCGATATCGACTTGAATCAGTTTCTGCTCGGCGGGTTTGCGCCAGTAGGGCGGCTTGCCCCACCAATCGGTTTCGCCGAAACGCGTGCCCAGAGCGAGCACGACATCTGCCTCGTTGCGCACCTTGTCGACGACAGCCGCGAGGTTCATCGGGATAGCGACATCGGCGCGCTCATCGATGACGGCGCGGCCGCCCCAGCTCGTCGTCACCGGCGCATTCAGCGCATCGGCGACGGCACGCAGTTCGGCGAATGCGCCGGCATGCAGTACCCCGCTGCCAGCCTGGATCATCGGCTGCTCGGCTGCCAGAAGCATCTCGGCGGCTTCCTTCACGTCGCCGCGCGACGGCTCGATGGGGCGCGTGCGGCGATACTCGACGGGCGCGAGCACATCGGGCGTCGCCTCGAAATTCCCGTTCATGATGTCCTCCGGCACCGTCACGTGCACGACGCCGGGGCGGCCCTGAAAGGACGCTCGGAATGCGCGGCGCATCATTTCGGGCAGGCGACCCAAGCTGCCGACCGCCCCAGTCCACTTGGTCATCGGCGCGGTGACGGCGGGCTGATCGAAATATTGAAAAGTTCCGCCCCGATCCGGATTGATGACGCCGGTGCGCCTCCAGCTGGTGATCAGAAGCACGCGGTTGCCTTCGCCTTCTTCCACCGCCACGCCGGATATCGCGTTGGCCGCGCCCGGCCCGTTGCTCGCAAGGCAGACGCCAAGCTTGCCGGTTAGGCGCGCGTAGGCGCCCGCCATGTGCAGAGCGCTCGCTTCGTGTCGCGGCGTGATCAAGCGGATGCCATTTTCGCGCAGCTTCGTGCAAAGCCCCATGTATGAACTGTCGATGATTCCGAATACGACATCGACGCCTTCCGCGCGCAGCATGCGCGCGATCAATTCGCCTCCGAGCATATGTACCTCCCGTGCTGTTTCGAGACAAAAGCCCGATTATCAGTAGCGGTCCAGGGATCATTTAAGGCGAACGCTATTCGCCGAAAGGACGCGTCCTGCCTCGCTCCCCGTGACCATCCGTCCGCCCGCGCGAGAACCTCAGATGGACTCTGGCAGCTCGTGGAAGCCGTGCTTGACTCCGGTGCGACCATCGCCGCCTCCACGAGGCAGTCGGCTCTAATTAATTCTTTATCCCTTTCAGGCGGACAATTTCCCTGCCCTTGTCACAACTGACGTATATGGACCCGTCTGAGCCGACCGCGACGCCGGAGAAGTAATATGATGGCGGTGCCGCGAAGCCCGGCTGCAGTCCAGTCTTGAGATTCTCGGCGAGGACGATCGTCTCCCCGGTGCTCGGATCGATTCTATTCAGGCGGCCGATTTCGCTTTCCACTACCAGGAGGGAACCGTCCTTGTCGATTGCGATTCCCTCAGGTCGCTTGAGGCCTGCCGCGACAACTTTCGGACTGGCCATGACCTTGCCGTCCGCGACGACTTGAAGTATTTCGCCCTTGAGCCAATCTGCCGCCCAGAGATTTTTCCCCTTCGTGGCAAGGCCGCTTGGATAGCTCAGAGCTGCCAGAGTTTGCCTCGTCCCATCGGGGGAGATCGAGACGACGCTGTGCGTGTCGAGCTCCGACACGATCGTGTCTTTCCCGTACGGTAGCGCGAAGATTGGGCGGTTGCCATCGATCGTGCGCGTCACCAGTCTATTCTTAAGGTCGTACACGCTGACACTGTTGCTCGGCCAGGAAGAAATGACGAGGGTGTTGCCATCAGGCGAGGGCACTGCCGTATACGACAAGCCGACGTTGAACAGGTAGCCATATTCTTTTTCCAGCTCTCCAAAGGACTCCGGAAACCATTTTTCGATTGCCTTGGATTTGAACCACGGATAAAAACTCGTCGGGATTTGCCGCGTTAGACGGAAGGTCTTGGTATCGTAAAACTTTACGTTCATGTCGTCAGCCACGATGAGCTCTTCGCCAGAGGGCGAGTTCCTGATGGCTACTCCGGAAGGAATCATTAGGCCGGGGGGACTTATTTCTCTGGTATGGCCGTCTTCGTAAAGTTCCTGTATCCCGCCGTTGCACGCGCTGGATATGAACATTCTACCCTTCGAATCGATGGCTATGTTGTCGAGGCCGAGAGTCAGGTTCTTTCCAATCACCAGTTTTTCTTTGGTATTCAGGTCGTAGCGGGTCACCGTGCCTGTCATGAACTCGGTGATCAACATTCGGCCTTTGGAGTCGAACTTAACGCACGATGGAGGCGAAGCAACCTTGAATACCGCCTCGTGCTCTCCCGTATCCAGATTCCACCGGAGGATCTCGCCCGTCAGGTTGGAGGGTGAATACAGCCGACCGTCAGGACCAAATGACATGCTGTTCGGCCAGCCAGTGTTTTCGGCCAAAATCCTAATCTTGCGCGTCTTCACGTCGATTTCGGTCATGTTGTCGGCACCGATGCAATGGCTTACGTACAGCTTGGTCTGATCGGGGGAGAGACGTATTCCGTTCACCCAGGGACCGAGGTCTACAAAAAGGCTGATATCGCCCGAGGGGGAGATTTCGCCGATTTTGCCTGAGAAAATATCCACATAGAAGATGGTACCGTCGTTCGCAATCGTGAGGTCATCGCATCCCGATATCAAAGTGGGGTGCGTATATTTCTTGAGGATATTCCCCGTGTCGGTGTCCAAGACTACGATGGCTGCGCTGTTGACGCAGGAAACGACCAGATGGCCATCCTTGTCGATGTTGAGGCCATTGGTTCCCGGCAGAGGGGCGGACTGTAAGACAGTATCCTCCTTGTAGCGCGAGAATTGCGGTTGTCCCGGCACGGCGGCGCAGCCGCACAAGGCGACGAGGACCAGAGCTGCCAGCAGAATAGAGGTGCTGGTTGCGGCGAGCCTCGTTTTGCGCCCTCGGCGGGAAGCTGCGCCCCATCGCAGCATCGAGGCACGTTCGAATGGGATTTGACGGTCATCGCGGACAAGATTCATGACAGCCTCCTGAATATGAACTAAGAGTCATATTCATGTTATATCCGAGGTCTCGATATTGTCAATATGAATTCGAATTTAGGTTTATGTATTGACAATGCGGCCTGTAAGGAGAGATAGTCATTCAGAACCGATGAACAAGACCCGAGTAATCCGGGCTCCGCAGCAGAAGCGGAGCATCGACAAGAAGGAAAACATCCTCGATGCCGCATACAGGCTTTTTCGCGAGCAGGGCTATCACCGCACGACGGCCGCCCAGGTGGCAAAAGAAGCCGGGCTTTCCGTCGGGAGTTTTTACGCGTACTTCGAGGACAAGCGTGACCTCTTTCTTGCCGTCATGGACCGCTATTCCGAGCGCTTTGCCGAAATTCGCCGAACTTCATTCCGAAAGATCACGAACGTCGCGATCCCGGCACGCAAGGCGCTCCACGCCTTCATGCTCGCGCTCATCGAGGAGCACGAGTCGTCCAAATCCTTCAATTTCGAGATGAGGACCCTGGCCCGCGTCGACCCAGCCATAGCAAAGCGCCTGGAGGCACAAGAACGGAGCATTCAAAGCGAGGTCGCCCGCGCTCTGGCCGCCGACGGAAGGTTCCATCTGAGAGATCCGGAAGCGACAGCCATCGTAATATCCGACCTTCAGAGCGCGGCCGTGGATCGGATCGTGTTCGGCAGCCCAATGGTATCGCAAAAGAGAATCATCGAGGCTTGCCTCGATGCGATCTGTGCGTATCTCGGGATCTGACCCGGCGGCGCTCCCTTTGCGGCTCCGGAGTCGGGCCGCCCTGCGGCACCTTGCAGTTCGATCCCACGGCGCACTGTATGCGCAAGAGACGGAAGGCTGAGCTAGAATTGCTTTTTTACGCCAGAAGACCGACGAGAAGCTTCATATGGCCATTCGCCACATATGTGAAGACAAATTGCAAGCCTACGGCGCCCGCGCGGACCTAGCCCTCAAGACGCTCACGGAGGCGCTCTGGGCCGAAAGGTCAATGGCGAGCCCATCCATCATTCCGATCGCGGCTCGCAAAACCTCGCGTTCTATATGCCGAGAGGCTCGCCGCGGTTGGAATCGAAGCTCCGGTCGACTCCCTTGGCGACGCGAACGACAACGCCGCGGCAGTGACGCAGAATGGCCGCATGGGTACAACGCGCAACGTCTTCTCCAATCGCTCGGCTATCTGTCGCCTGCGGAGCATAAGAAGGCGTATATTGAGGGGCGACAAGGTCCGGCCGAAGGAGCCGGACTCAATCGAGCAGCGCTCCGGAAAAATCGGGGTGGCACAGGGGAGGAACGATGAAGCTTCTTGCGATAAATGGTTCACATAGAAAGACGCAAAGCATCAATCAATTGCTGATTGATAACCTGTTCATGGGCGCAAGAGAATCCGGCGCGGAATGCGAGACGCTCAAATTGGCGGAACTGAGGATAAATCATCGTATTTCATGCGAATGGTGCCAGGACAAGAAAGAGTATTCTTGTATCTATGATGAAAAGGATGATTTTGTGAAAATCATTCAAAAAACCAAGGAAGCAGACATATTGATTTTCGCAACGCCGATCTATCTATTCCAGATGTCGAGTTTGATGAAGACATTCCTGGAAAGATATCATAGCAGAGGGAAAAGCAAGATACGAATAATAACAAGATCGCATTTGATCTTTCACGATTTCGAAAGCGAATTAAGGACAAAACCATTTGTTACGATTATTGTATCCGACAACATAGAAAGAAAAACGACAGAAAATGTAAATACGTATTTTGAGACATTTTCGAAATTCATGGACGCTCGACGCGTTGGAAACATAATAAGGAACGGTTCTATCATATTCAAGGACGCGACTGATTTCTATGCTCCGGTGGCGAATGAGGTCTTGATGAATTTGAAAATTGCCGGGAAAGAGCTCGCCTTAAAGGGATATATCACAAAAAAGACAGAAAATAAGATAAATAGAGATATCCTTCCGATCCCCAAAATCCTTTTTGCGATTCTGAAAAGAATAAAGGCGGGAAAATTGAAAATACTAGAGAGAATCAGCTGAGTATATTGTTTCGCGCAGATTCGGCTGTCCAATCCGGCGCTCTGAGAATTGGGGATCAGACTATGCGATGACATTGGTTTTCGGTCGGACGAGCAGACGGCTCGCTTTTCGATGAATATCGTATTCTTCGAAAAAAGCGCCTACTCCTTCGAGGCCCTGAGGGCCTTAGGAGCCGTCTCGCTCGGAGGCGGGGAGGTTGGAGAAGTATCGACCGCCCTAGAGCGGATCAAAGAAGGAGACGATGAAGGCTGGTATGCTTCGTGGAAGAAATTGGGAGACCTCGTCGCGGCACAGGCGGCCGATTTCGCTCAAGAAGGCGATGGAGTGAGCGCTCAAGAGTGCTATTCCCGGGCATCCGCGTACTGCCGCTCGGCCGAGTTCTTCATCCACGGAGATACAAGCGACCCGCGCATAAACGCGACGTGGCGGCTTAGCCGCGATCGCTTCCTGAATGGAGCCGCATATTCCGGCCCTCTGATCAAGGGCGATCCACGAGGACAGGCGGCCCTTCCGACCGGATTGGGAGAAGGTCGTGACGCCGTCAGCGCTTGGGAAGAGCCTCGGCCTCATCACAAAGGGATTTGTGCGAGGCAATCCATTCGGGCGGGAGGCAGAGGCCATGGGGATACGGCTTCCCATCAGCGTCGACGGAGACAAAGGTCGCAAAGCCGCGGACGGACGGGTCGGGGTCATTATTGATAAGGACATCGGCGCCCACCGTGACGACCATAGACTTCATCAGGTCAAACCTGAAAAGAAGCTAGAGTAGCGCACTCATGCAGCCCAAGTCGGCGGCGCCGTAGTAGACTGATTGTCGGTCTCGAGTCAAATGCTTTGATCGACCTTTAGTTTGAGGAACATACAGTGCTCTCCAATATAGTGCAGCCGAAAGCCAGCCCGCGCAAGAGGCGTTGTATGCGAGTGTTTCTGACAGGCGCCACCGATTTTATCGGTTCTTATCTCGCTTCCGGCGATTGAGGCTCGAAATGAATGATATTGAGACTGAAAACGAAAAAATTCCAGGCTGAAAACAAAACAAACTGAATTGAATACGGAGCATCCTCTGCCTCATAACGGACCAAAAACAAGTTTGTCTGGAGTCCTCGTTCGATTGCACTATGAAGTGGCACAAGCAGCTGAAAACATGAATTCGGCTTCTTGGGGAAGATCCCTTCAAAAAACCATTTCGCTCGCGAGGCGCGCTCAGGCATGAGGAAAAGGCATAGGCAATTGTCTATGCGTCAGAGCGGCTCAATTTTCGGGGGACTTCTCCAGTGGTCGATTTAATTCCTATAAAGCCTGTAATATTTGAGCTCGGGTAGAGACCTCGACGGCAGGCTCGTCGATGGGCGGAAGTTTTCAAATCTATCCTATCTGCTTCCCATCATTGTCGCGAGAAGTTCGAAACGATTATCTCCCTCACCATTCGGCATATTAACTTGATAGTTTACTCTTAATATGACAAACTAGGCACTAGGAGTCGACTCAATGAAGACCTCGCTAGAAATCCCCCTCCATGAGGTGCAGCGTCGGCTGGCCATGGACAATCCATGGTGGCAGGCGGGGCGAGGCGTCGACGATGAAGAGCGCAGCTGGCCGAGGCGCGCCTATTTCCGGCACTTCGCCGCTCTGGCAGGAGACCGGGCAGTTCGTAGGGCCGTCGTCCTCATCGGGCCGGGTCGAGTCGGCAAGACTGTCATGCTCAGGCAGTTCGTGCAGGGACTGCTCGACTCAGGCGCACGCGGCATAGACATTCTCTGCGTCTCCCTCGATACGCCCCTCTACGGCGGGCGCACCCTCGAGAGCCTCGTCAGGCTTTTCATGGATCTCCAGGGCCATCGCGAGGGCGACCGGCTCTGGGTCCTGTTCGACGAGATCCAGTACCTCAAGGACTGGGAGATCCACCTGAAATCCCTCGTCGACTCCTATCCCGCGGTACGCTTCGTCGCAAGCGGGTCGGCTGTGGCGGCCCTCAAGATGAAAAGCCGCGAATCGGGAGCGGGTCGGTTCACTGAATTCATACTCCCGCCCCTGACATTCGCCGAGTTCCTCGCCTTTTCGGGTCGCGAAAGCGCGCTCATACGCGAGGCGCCGGGAGGCGGAGACGGCTCCGATCGCTTCGCCTGCGGCGATCTTTCGGCGCTCAACTCGGAGTTCATCGATTACCTCAACTTCGGAGGCTTCCCCGAAGCGGTCATGAACCCCGCCGTACGCTCGAATCCGTCCCGCTTCCTCAGGCAGGACGTCGTGGACAAGGTCCTTCTCAAGGACCTCCCGAGCCTCTATGGGATAGCCGACACCCAGGGACTCAATCGGTTCTTCAACGTGCTCGCCTTCAATACGGGCGACGAGCTCGGCCTTGAATCGCTATCCGAGCATTCCGACATCGGGAAGCAGCGGCTGGCCGACTATCTCGAGTACCTCGAGGCGGCCTACCTGATACGGCGCGTCCATAGGATCGACGACAACGCGCAGCGGCTCCTCCGGGCGAGGACCTTCAAGGTCTATTTGACCAACCCCTCCATCAGAGCGGCTCTCTTCGGGGCGGCGACCGGCGAAGACGACGCGATGGGCAAGCTGGCGGAGACTGCATTGTGGAGTCAATGGCTGCACGGCGCGGAAATTTCCGGATCTCTGCACTACGCGCGCTGGAAAGCCGGACGCCGAGACAGCGAGGTCGATATTGTGTCCCTCGATCCGCGGACCCGGAGACCTCGCTTCGCGGTCGAGATCAAGTGGTCCGATCGCATCGTCGATCATCCGGAAGAGCTGCAAGGTCCCGTCGAGCTCGCCGCGAAATTCCCGCTCGAGCGACCTGTCGTCGTGACGACGAGAACCCGACGAAGCAAGGCATCGATTCGGGGCATCGAAATAGATTTCGTGCCCGCGGCCTTGTATTGCTATTCGATCGCAAAAGACATCCCATCATGATAGAGGCAAGGAAGCGGGGCAAAGAAGGCATCCCGTATGATTTTGGTTTCAGTGCTTGAATGGGCTAAACTCATCCGGCGTTTCGTCCGAGCCGCATTTGGATTACATTAATTCGTCGGCGCTATAAAGCCATATTAGCTGCTGCCTTCCCACGTTCTTCAGCCATAGCGACGCTTTCCCTTGTTTGAGTCAATATTTTTAGACATTATGCCAGGCAAATCTACAATACTTCTGCCCTCGGCCCAAAGGATCCTGCGCGCTCTCGGGGAGAACCTTCGCCTTGCCCGGCTCCGGCGGGATCTCAGCTCGGAAATGGTGGCCGAAAGAGCCAGTATCAGCAGAGCGACACTCAGCGCCATCGAGGGCGGATCGGGCTCCGTATCCAGGGCGCTTGGGTGCAGGTACTCTTCGTTCTCGGGCTCGAGAACGACTGAGCGTGCCATAGCCAACTTGACGTGTATATAAAATTGCCATAATGTATACATGTCGCGCTCTCGTGCATAGCAACTGGCCAGTTCCTATAAAGATAGGAGGAGTACCATGGCCGAGGATTTGCCCCTGCTTCCCCCGTCGGTTCAGCTGGAGACGCCAGCCGTGCTCAAGAAGGCGGCGCGCGCGCATCGCTTTCTCGCCGAGCTGAAGGGGCGGTGCCGGGCGATTCCGAACCAGGGTATCTTGATCTCCACTCTCGCGCTCCAGGAGGCCAAGGATAGCTCCGAGATCGAGAACATCGTCACGACCCAGGATGAGCTCTTTCGCGAGGATCTCGAGGCCTCTCCCGCCACCGGCCTCGCTGCCAAAGAGGTCAGGAATTATGCCCAGGCCCTCCGTACCGGCTTCGAGTTGGTCCGCGATCGTGGCATCCTCACCGCGAATGATCTTGTACGCGTCCAGGAGGAGCTCGAGCATAACCGGGCAGGCTTCCGTCGGCTGCCCGGCACCAACCTCGTTAACGACCGCACGGGAGAGGTGGTCTATTCCCCGCCGCAGGACTACGACACCATCGCCCTGCTCATGGCCAACCTCGAGCGCTTCATCAACGACGACTCACTCCTCGACGCGGACCCCCTCGTGAAGATGGCGATTATTCACTACCAGTTTGAGAGCATCCACCCCTTCTATGACGGCAATGGCCGGACGGGGCGCATCCTCAATGTCCTGTACCTCGTGCTGAAGGGGCTCCTCGATATCCCGGTGCTGTACCTGAGTCGCCACTTCATCCGGAGCAAGGAGCATTATTACCAGGGCTTGCGCGCGATCCGGGACGAGGGAGCCTGGGAGTCCTGGCTACTGTACGTCCTCGACGCGGTCGAGACGACCTCGCGCGGCACCTTGACCTTGGTCGATGCCATTTCCACCGCCATCGAGGATTACCGCCTGCGCATCAAGGAAGGCCATCGCTTCTATAGCCAGGAGCTGGTCGACAACCTGTTCTTCCATCCCTACACCAAGATCGAGTTCGTGGAACGGGATCTCGGCGTCTCCCGCCTCACGGCCACCAAGTACCTTGATGCCCTCGCCGACTCAGGTCTAGTGCGGAAGGAGAGGGCGGGGCGGTTCAATTATTACATCAACACCCGTCTGGTGGAGATCCTCACGGAGTCTCGCGCGGAGTAAGCCCGAGGTCCCCCCGCTTAATACCTTCAGAGACAACCACAGCCTTGGCGTAAACCAAGTATTGCTGAATTCTACGAATATTCCTCACGATCATTGAGATTTATATCCGTTATGTCCAATTCCGTCGCCAAGTACTTAGCGTAGCCGTTGTTGTCCAGGGTCACGATATTCCCCCACTTTTAGGAGTCTAGGGTCACGATAATTGGACCACTCGCGTGATCCAGGGTCAGGATAAACGGACCAGTAGGGTCACGATAAACGGACCACTCCAAGGGTAACCTTTCCTCCGTTCCGGACAGGAACGGGGGGATCCATGGGGTACCGACGGGTGACTGCAGAGCTGCTTTGGGACATTTACTCACGATTGCGCGCTGGGGAGTCCAACCGAGCGATAGCAACCACGCTTGAACTCGACAAGAAAACGGTCAATCAGTATGTCGCCCGTATCGCCGAGCTCAGCCT
>Ga0181529_10007582_pt1 | contig 10775 bp, 8 predicted proteins | sample PEATcosm2014_Bin_36_FD_119763 | JGI IMG/M metagenome (GOLD analysis project Ga0181529, IMG submission 119763) | Peatland microbial communities from MTU Mesocosm Facility, Houghton, MI, USA - PEATcosm2014_Bin10_30_metaG | ecosystem: Environmental > Terrestrial > Soil > Wetlands > Peat | place... | reverse complement strand
ATGCAGGAGACGAAACACGGGCGCCGCCAGCAGGCACAACTGGTTCGGATGCGCGCGGAAAAACATTTTGGGCAGCAAATCGAACAGCGCGTAGAACAGAAAAACGGCGGCCGCAAAAGCCGCAGCGATCCAAATTTGATGACCCAAAAGCGCTTCGCGCAGTTTGAGCAGCGTCCAGCCCAAAATCAAAAAATTGGCGAGTGTGTTGCCGACAAGAATTGTCCACAGAAAATTCTCCGGCTTTTCGAGGAAGCCGTGCAGCAGTTTTGCCGACGGCTTGCCGGCCCGCGCCAGCCGCCGCACGCGCAGCCGGCTCAACGCGAACACGCCCGCCTCCATGCCCGACAGCAGGAACGACGCGCACAAACACAGCGTCAGCAAAATCCAGCTTAAAATGCCGGTGTTCATTGAAAAAATTGGGAACATTCAACATTCAACAACCAAAATCGAACATTCATTGATCGCCACAGCGCAGTTGCATTGGGCGTTGAACGTTGAATGTTGAACGTTGAATGTTTTTTCATTCCAGTCATTTCAACCTCTGAATCATCAATTCCCGCACGCGGCGCTCGTCCACCGCGTGCGCCGTGAGTTTCAAGCCGCGAAACGCCGCCGATTCGCCGGCCTCCGGCACGACGCCGCGCAGATGCGTGAGCAAGCCGCCCATCGTTTCAACCTCCGGCACGTCGCCGAGCGCGGGAAATTCGCGGCGGAAATCGTCCAGCCGCATCGTGCCGCTCACGCGCCACCGATCCGGTGAAATTCTTTCCATGACAAAACCCTCCGATTGCGCCGCGACGTGGATTTTGCCGATGAGCTTGCCGAGAATGTCCTCCATCGTCACCAGGCCCGCCGTGCCGCCGAATTCGTCGAGCACCATCGCCAGCCCGCGCTGCTGCTTTTGCAGGCTGTGAAACAAATGCAGCAGATTCATCGTCTCCGGCACGAACGACGGGAATTCAATCGCGTCCGCCAGATCAACTTTTGGATCGAGCAGCAACGCCCGCGTGTTCAAAATGCCGACGATGGTGTCCGGCGTTTCGTCAAAAATCGGCAGGCGGCGGTGCCTGAATTTTTTCGCGGCGGCGATCATTTCCTCCACCGTCGCGTCGTCGGAGATGGCCGCCATGCCGGCGCGCGGCTGCATCACGTCGCGGGCGGCGCGGCGGTCGAGGCTGATGATTTGGAGGATGATTTCCTTTTCAGACTCGGCGAGCGTGCCCTGCTGGTAGGCCATTTCGAGCAGCTCGTGATATTCCGCGTCCGTCAACGCCGGGGGCGCGGCCATTTGCGGCGCGGTCTTTTTCAAAATCGCCACGTTCAGCCAGCGCGCCGCGCGATGCAGCGGCGCGGTCGCCTTTTGAAAAAACAGCAGCGGCCAGCTCACGCGCAGCGCCCAGCGTTCCGGCTGCCGCACCGCCATGGTTTTTGGGAAAACTTCGCAACCGAGCAGCGTCAGCGCCAGCAGCATCAGCAGCGTCAGCGCCAGCATCCAGTGCGCGTTGAAAACCATCCGCAGGGCGACCGCGAGCATCGCGGCGTTGGCGAACGTGTTTCCGAGCGCGAGCGTCGCCAGCAAGTCCTGCGGATGCTCGAGCAGGGCCGCGACGATTTTGCCCGCGCGCGGATTTTTTTCGGCGAGTTGCGCCAACTGCCATTTGCCGAGGGAAAACAGCGCCGTCTCCGCCAGCGCGAAAAAGAAACTCGCGCCCGCGAAAACCAAAATCGCCGCAACGGCAGTTTCCACGCGCACAATATGCCCCAAAATCTGCGCTGAAAAAAGGAAAAACGAAAAAGCAGATTAATACGCCAAGACAATTGCGACTGATTGCTGCACAGACTGAACGACATTGTCGGAAGAAGTTGGTTCAGTTGAATCCACCTTGAATGCAGGAATTCCTAGAACGGATAATATTGTGTTGGTGGTGGTTGAATCTGTTGGATTCAATTGAATTTCAGGGAACTGTTCTAAAAATTCATTGAGGTATTTGTCTTTGATTGCGTAATTGACGTTTTGTGGCAAATCTCCAGAAGAACTCAATGCGACCAAGTCATTCAGTTTGGCCACAATAACGCCAACGGCATTCCCACTCATATCAACCAAAGGGCCTCCGGAATTGCCTGGTTGAACCGGAACGCTTATCTGATAATTTTTCGGGTCATCTCTGATACCAGTAAGGCTGCTGATTTTTCCGTCTGTGTATTTTGGCTCCATTCCTTGCACCACGATGTTTGGAAAACCGATAGTGAATACCGCTTCACCAAGTTGAGCATCGTCCTTTGAAACGGGCAGAGGTTTGAATTTTCCGGAGACCTTCAAGAGGGCGAGATCATGGTCTTGATCAACATGGAGGACCTCCGCTGGATACACACCAGAAGCATTTTTGACTTTTACTTTTTTCGCATCCTTGACGACATGAAAATTTGTGACCAAATAACCGTCTTCAGTAATGAAGAATCCTGTGCCGCTTCCTGATAAATCGTCGCTTTCAGGCAACGTCGCAATGACATCTTTGGTAGGCGTGCCGCTTTGAACTGCTATGTCAAAGGCCTTTTTCCCCGACAGAACCGATTCAGGTATTTCGTCACGAGAACAAACGCGACCCACGTCGTAGCCTCGGATCGTTCGGTCATCACCGATCTTGTTGATGTAGCTGTAATTTCCTGTAAGCTTTGCAGTGAAATCAATATTGTCAGTATCGGCCACAGCGCTCGGCAAATGTTTAACGTGCGCTGAAAAAAACGAATCCTTATCAGGCGTTAAGTCAACGATTGCGCCGTCATCTAAAACTTGAATGACTTTGACGTTATAGAAGGTTGACCATCCAGATTGGGGCTTTCGCGTGTCATAAACCACGCCATCTACTTCCCGAAAACAGCCTGTAGTGATGGCTTTATCAAGTAATTCATCCGCTGTCTGTTTCTCGGCTGTCTTTGCAGATTCGACGTTTATATTCCATGACTTGAGAAAATCTTCGGGGAGCTTGTCCACGCTGATGACAGTCATACCATTTGCAGCCGATATGAATATTCGACCGTTGTCGCTAACGTGGACATTATTGACATTGGTATATTGGTTGCCGTTGATTTCGACAGTCGTAATGCCAGCACCAAGGGCAGTCAATCCTACAACAAAAGCCAACGCCATTCCTAGCACGACTTTCATAGCTGCATTATAAAGAACGGTCTGATGCTGTCAATGCCAATCCTCGCGGCTATGCTTCCAACACCGCCGTCACCGCCGCGTAATGTTCCGTGTGGCTCAAGCTGACGAGCAATTGCCTCGCCTGGCGCGAGGCGAACAATTCTTTTCCCCTGCCGTGCAGCACCACGAACGGCTCGCCGGATTCCTTGCGGCGGATTTCGATGTCCTGCCAGCCGAGTTGCGCACCGATGCCGGTGCCGAACGCCTTGGAAACCGCCTCCTTGGCCGCGAACCGGGCGGCGACAAACGGCGCGGGATCCCTGTGCGCCAGGCAATAGGCGATTTCATCCGGCAGCAAGATCCGCTTCCCGAACCGCTCGCCAAATTTTTCCAGCGACGCCTTGATGCGCGCGACTTCGATGATGTCAATGCCGATGCCCAGGATCATTTGTGATTTACGATTTACGATTTGCGATTGACGCGCAAGCAAACTCGAAACAAACCTTCCGCCAATGCCGCGCCCGCGGCGCTCCGGAAATCCGGCGGTTCACTCCAGCAGATTATTTTCCAGCTGCAAAGCCGGCTTGAAGACGAGTTCCCGCCAACCACGGCACGCCATTTGCGCGCGGCTGCCGGCGAACGAATTTCAACAAAGTTTGGACTTGAACCTGACGCGGGAAAATTGTTTAATCAGGCAAAGGTTGCAACAAGCCATGGCCGATTCAAATACATATCTCAATGCCGGCGAAGCTTTGTATAATCAGGGGCGCCACGATGAAGCCAAGGCCGAATTCGAGAAACTTCTGGCGCTGAACCCGGACGACGCTGAAATCCACAATTGGCTGGGCCGGGTGGCCTTGATTCAACGCCGCTTCACCGATGCCGAGGCGTTTTTCCGCAAGGCCGCCGCGCTCAAGCCGCAATCGAGCGCTTATTCGTATAACCTGGGGCTGGCGCTGGTCAATCAAAAGCGATATGCCGAAGCGGAAGTTCTGTTTCGGCGGGCATTGGAATTTAAGGCGGACAATTTGGACGCCCGCCAATGGCTCGGTTCGGTGTTGTTTGACCAGCGCCGTTATGATGACGCCAAGGCCGAATTCGAGAAAGTTCTGGCGCTGAAGCCGGAGAATGCCGAAGTTTGCAATTGGCTGGGCCGGGTGTCCTCAATACAAGGCCGCTTCACCGATGCCGAGGCGTTTTACCGCAAAGCCGCCACACTCAAGCCGCAATCGAGCGCTTATTCGTATAATCTGGGGCTGGCCCTGGCCAATCAAAAGCGATTTCCCGAAGCGGAAGCGGCGTATCGCCGGGCACTGGAATTAAAGAAGGATAATTGGGATGCCCGCCGTTGGCTCGGTTCGGTTCTGTTGGAGCAGGGTCGTTATGCTGAAGCCAAGCCTGAATTCGAGAAAGCCCTGGCGCAGCAGCCGGACGATGCTGAAATCCACAATTGGCTGGGCTTGGTGGAGTTGAGGCAAGGCCACTACACTGATGCCGAGGCGTTCTTCCGCAAGGCGGCCACGCTGGATCCGCAGGAAAATGTTTATTCGTCCAATCTGGGGCTGGCGTTGGCCAATCAAAAGCGATATGCGGAAGCGGAAGCGGCGTATCGCCGGGCACTGGTGTTGAAGCCGGATTATTTGGATGCGCGCCGATTGCTCGGTTCCGTTCTGCTGGAACAAGGCCGTTATGCAGAAGCCAGGGCCGAATTCGAGAATGCGATGGCGCTAAAGCCGGGCGATGCCGGAATCCAGAATTGGCTGGGCTTGGTGGAGTTGAGACAAGGTCACTACCCTGATGCCGAGGCGTTCTTCCGCAAGGCCGCCGAACTCGATCCGCAAGAGAATGTTTATTTTTTTAATCTTGGGCTGGCCCTGGCCAATCAAAGGCGATATGCGGACGCGGAAGCGGCGTATCGCCGGGCATTGCAATTAAAGGCGGATAATTTGCCCGTTCGCCAATTGCTTGGTTCGGTCTTGATGGAACTAGGCCGTTACGATGAAGCCCGGGCCGAATTCGAGAAAGTTTTGGCGCAGAAGCCGGAGGATGCTGAAATCCACAATTGGCTGGGCCGGGTGGCATTGATACAAGGCCGCGACACCGAGGCCGAGGCGTTTTTTCAGAAGGCTGCCGCGCTCAAGCCGCAGGAGATCGCTTATTCCTATAATCTGGGGCTGGTGTCAACCAACCAAAGGCGATATGCGGAGGCGGAAGCCGCGTATCGCCGGGTATTGGAATTAAGGGCGGACAATTTGCCGGCCCGTCAATCGCTCGGTTCGGTTTTGTTTGAACAGGGCCGTTATGATGAAGCCAAGGCCGAATTCGAAAAAGTTTTGGCGCTGAAACCAAACGATGCCGAAATCCACAATTGGCTGGGCTTGGTGGCGTTGAGACAGGATCGCGACGCCGATGCGGAGGCGTTTTTCCGCAAGGCCGCCGCGCAAAATCCGCAAGCGAGCGCCTGTTCGTTTAATCTGGGGCTGGCCCTGGCCAATCAAAAGCGATACACGGACGCGGAAGCCGCGTTTCGCCGGGCGCTGGAATTAAAGGCGGACAATCTGGATGCCCGCCGATGGCTCGGCGCCGCTTTGTTGGAACTGAAACGTTACGATGACGCCAGGGCTGAATTCGAGAAAGTTCTGGCGCTGAACCCGGACGATGCCGGAACCCGCAACAAGCTGGGTCTGGCAAATTGGTGGCTGCAGAATTATGTGGTGGCAGAAGATGCATTCCGCCGCGCCGCGAAGATTTTGCCCCAGGAACCGGTTTTCGCGTTTAACTTGGGCCTGGCTTTATCAAAACTGAAGCGATATGCGGAGGCGGCGGGCGAGTATCGCCGGGCGCTGGAATTGAAGGCGGACAATCTGGATGCCCGCCAATCACTCGGCGCCGCTTTGTTGGAGCTGAAACTTTATGATGAAGCCAGGGCCGAATTCAGGAAAGTTCTGGCGCTGAAACCGGACGACGCTGAAATCCACTATTTGCTCGGCAGCGCAGCCCTGGCGCAGGAACAGTATGAGGCGGCGGAGAAGGAATTCAAACGCGCCATCGAATTGGACAAGGAAAAAAAAGTCGCTGCGGCCTACCTGAAACTGGGGGCATTGCTGACGCTTTTGGAACGCCTTGACGAGGCAAAAGACTATCTCGTGGAAGCGACTAAAATTGATCCGCGCAACGACGAGGGTTTTGTCGAGCTTGGCAGGCTATACTTCAAGAAAAAGGCGTTTAACAAAGCTCTAAGCCAATACCGGATTGCCGCGAGAAATTCATCCAACAACTTGCGCGCTCAACGCGGCCTGGCCCTGTGTCTGATCGAGTTGGAACACTTTACGGATGCGGAGAACCTCCTGCAAAGCCTGGTCAGGTCAAAAAGCCTGGAAACCTCCGAGCGGCAAACTTTCCGGCAAATTCTCATCGAACTTTACATTCGCTGGGGAAAGTCATGCGGTGATGAGCGGTATTACGAAAACGCCATAAACATTTTGGACAAGGCCCTCGTCGCCGCCGCTCAAGATGACAAGCGGGTCCAGGCGCATCTTTTGTTCAGCCGCGGAATCATCAATTGCTACCGCAAACAGTATGAAACCGCCGCCAGGGACTTTGGCAAATGCATCGCCCAATTTGATGATTGTATCCAACGTGATGATTCGTTCTTTGACTCCACCTACTTTGCGGCCAGACGCAACCTGGAGCGGTTGCAGGAGTCTTTTTCACTGGCTAATGGGATGGAGCCGAAAACAATGAAACGGGTTGTGGCATTTTTAGTAAGTCTGGCGGTGGTTCAACTGGCCGTGATCTGGGTTCTTTATCTCACGCGCTGGGCTGACATTTCGACTAAAATGTTTTCGGTTTTGGTTCCGCTCTTTTTTGGCATGATATTGTTGAGCCTGTTGTTGCCGCATTTGAGCAAATTCAAAATTGGCGGGATTACGGCGGAAATCAGCTCAAAGCCGGAGCACTTTGATGGACTTAAAGAACAACAAATCGAGAGTGGGGTCACCTTTCTTCCAGTTTCCATTATTGCTCCCGACGTTGTTGTTTCGGATCCGGGCCACACCGGGAATGCTCCCGATGGTGTTGTTACGGATCCGGGCCAAACCGGGAGCCTGAAAGGAATATCGCAATAAAATGATGCTCCTCAAGCAATTGCTTGCCATGCAAGTGGTGATTCAAGCAGGATCCTAATCAGGGGACATCCGGCAAGCTGCATTTCATGACAGATGCCATTTGCGTAAATTCAAAATGATGTTATTCGACGCCACCATGCTGACGAAGAAGCTGCACGACAGCATCTTGATGCCACTGCGCCGCTCGATCCAACGGGGTGCGCTTCTGATCGTCACGCGCATTCACTTTGGCGCCTTTAGCCAGAAGCAAATTAACCACATCCACACAACCTGCTTGGGCGGCCAAATGCAGCGGTGTGGCGCCGCCCGCGGCTTTGGCATTGACCTTGGCGCCCTTATTTAGCAACAGCAGGACAACATCCGTGTGGCAGTGCGTCGCCGCCAGGTGCAAAGGCGTCCGTCCGGCATCGTCAGGCAGGTTGAGGTCGGAGGAGTTGGTGGCCAAATCTTGCGTCACCGCCGCAACATTGCCGGCAGCAGCGTATTCATGAATCGGACGATAGCTGCTGTGCGAAGGCGGGATAAGAAAGCATCCGGCGCAAGCGACGGCCAGCGCCGCCGCCAGCATGGTGGTTTGAATTAGTGTGTGAAACTTGGTTTTCATGTCAGTCGCGGCAGTTCGCTATGCGGGCAGGTTGTTCATCGCGGCAATGAGCTCGCCGAATTTCGGGTGGTTCACATCGGCTCCATTTTGCTTCAGACTGGTCACGGCCTTTTGGAAACCCCTTTGCAGATTGGTGTTTGGAGCCGGCACGGTTGCGCCCGTTGGAGCGGGCGGGCGGTTGGCCAGATAAACCGCAAGCGCAGGCGCCGGCGGCGGATTGGCAATGGGATTGTCAAAATCAAGCATGGCAGAAACGCTGCCGACCGGACGGGCGTCCACCAATGGCGAATAAGAACCATTGCCGAATTTTTCGCCGATCAACTTAAGCACCGAAGTGTGATCGAAAACGGCGTGGCTGACTGACCCCGGCTTGACAAAGGGTGAAATGACATAGGCCGGAATGCGCGGCCCCATGGAAACAAAAGGAGACGGATCATTCCAAACCGCGCCGGGCTGCGGATTGGTGGGAATCATCGGTGGCGAGACGTGGTCGAAGAATGCGCCGTTCTCGTCATAATCAACGATCATGAGCGCGTTCTGCCAGAAAGGGCTGTTGACCAGCGCATTATACACCTGCATCAGGAACTCCTGTCCATTGCTGACGCCGGAGGGAGCATGTTCGTCGGTGGCGAAACCCAGGTGGGGAGCATCCTGATACGTTGGCTCGACGAAAATCACCTGCGGCAAATCATCTGGCGACGAATTCATCAAATCGCCCGCCAGATCGCGGAAGGAACGGAAATGGTTGCTTGAAAGAATTTCAGGCACCCATTTGAACATCATGGTGAAAAAGGGAATGCCTTGATGATAGACACGCCAGCTTACGCCATGCGCCGTCAGCCAATCGTAAACCAATTCCTGGGATGGCAATACGTCATGGTTGACATCAATCATCGTTTCACCGCCCATTGACATCAGGCGATTGGGTTGGGTGCCGGCCGGGATGGCGGAAAACCAGCGGTCGCAGATGGCAAAGTTCTGGGCAAAAAAATGACTCATCGGGACTTGCTCCGCGCCGAAATAACTCATCACCAGTTTTCTCACGCCCGGATTGGTGGAAACCGTGGATGGAATGGCGCTGACAAAACCGTTCATCGGATAAACATTGTTTTCCAAAATGCCGAGGTTGCCAGCCATGTTTGGACGTTCATGGGGCGGATCAAAATCGTCCGGCATGTCATACGGATCGAGACTGGGAAATGGCGGGATTGCCTGGCCATTGTCGTAATTGGTAAATCGAGCCAGCCAATCCGGGTTGTTGCTCAAACCGTCCACTTCGCTTTGATTGAACGGTGGCAAGCTCAAGTAACCCAGCATGTGGTCGAAAGAGCGGTTTTCCAACATGACCACCACAATGGTTTTGATTTTGCTCAAATCCAGCGCCATAAAAAAATCTTAGGGAGTCTTTTTCATTGCGTCTGTAGCCCTTTTTTGGCTCGCATCGGCTTGTGCGGACAGACTATCCATGAAGCTGGTGAAAGCATTGGCCATCCGGTGAATGCCCTCGCTACCGCCGGCGAGCATCGCCCCGGTCACCACAATGTCGGCCACCGTAAAAAGAGTTCCAGTCTGGGTGGAGTCGGAGAGAAGTCCATGCAGCGCGCGCACGCCGGCGAGGCTTACAAATATGCCGAAAACAAAGCCGACCAAAAGAGCGATCTCTTTGGTTTCAGCACGGTAGATGATTTTTTGATCGTGAGCGGTGTTGGCATCTTTGATCGCCGCGTCCATGGCCTCCTTGCTGGCGGCGGCGCCCGCCAGCAGTGCGACCGCCTTCGTGGCGCGCGCCGCCGCTTCATCAAGCAAGTCGGCCTGCGAATCGCGAAAGACCAGCACCACAACTTCCACCGCGCGCTCGACAAAAAGTGATATCGCAAACAGCCAGCCAATCAACCCGGCAAAAACTTGCGGGGTCAAAGGCTTGAAGTCCAGCGGATCAGGAACCTTGTTTGCGCAAATGGGATAAACAATAAATACGCAAAAGGTGGCCAATATAGTCACCCAGACAATCAAAGTAATTTTTTTCATAAGAAAGAATATTTCATTGTTGCCGGACAAAATGTTTTGCGGCTGATGTTAGTTTGCCGCTGATTCCATATTCCGGCCTGGTTAATCGCCGGCAAAAGTCAGCACCACTTCGTCTGGCTGGTTTTGGTAATGAACCAACTCGTCGCCGTCCTTGGTCTGAAAAATAATCAAATCGAGAACAGCGTCTATGGTCTCGTCGCTGTTGGCCGGATTTTTGGGAACCGATTTGGTGTATTCGGGCATATTGCCTCCTTTCTTTGAATTAATGAATTTGGGAGCTGAACTCCGCCAGCGCTTTGAGATTCTGCGCAATAACCGGATCATTGGCGTCCACGCCCCGGCGCAGGTATTTTATGAACTGGGCGTCTTCCACCGGCTGTTTAATGAGGCCGAGTTGCAAAGCCCGGTCGCGAATTTGCGTCCGCTGGTCCGGTTTCGCGGCAAGATAAGCCGTTTCGATTATATCGAAGGAATCAGTCTCATTAGTGAAAACGGTTTTGAACTTGGAAAATTCATTCACGAGATTCGCGTCCAGCAAGGCTTGGGTGGGAATGGGTGACGAAAGACTCCCATCAGGGTTGATGGCGCAATCAAAGCCTAAATAACCAAAAATAATGGGCGGGTCGAAGGTTTCGTCCAAGCTGACCGTGCGGGCACTGGCGGCGGCCAGGCGCAAACTTCCACCGGGAAGAACCTGCCCGGCGGCATTGGTAAGAGCGCTTGCCCCTTTGACCATATCAGCAAGGACGCTCCAGGCGTTGGTATAATTCTTGAGCGCCGATTCCGGGGTGTTGGTTGCCGTGGCATGAAGTTCAGGGGTGAGCAGGTTCACCGGCTTGGGAACACCGGCATCCAGTCCGCCGCTTCGATT
>Ga0181529_10007578_pt1 | contig 10777 bp, 9 predicted proteins | sample PEATcosm2014_Bin_36_FD_119763 | JGI IMG/M metagenome (GOLD analysis project Ga0181529, IMG submission 119763) | Peatland microbial communities from MTU Mesocosm Facility, Houghton, MI, USA - PEATcosm2014_Bin10_30_metaG | ecosystem: Environmental > Terrestrial > Soil > Wetlands > Peat | place... | reverse complement strand
GACGCTGTGATGCCGGTAAACACGAATGGATCGTCGGGGCGGACTCCGAAGAGCAGACTGGCCACTCCATGCGCCAGCGCGAAGGCCAACAGAAGTCCCACGCTCATTCCTGTTCCCGTGAGCCATGCCGCACGGTGCAGGATCATGCCCAGAATATCTTCGCGCCTCGCTCCCATCGCCAGCCGGACGCCGATCTCGCGGGTGCGCTCGGCCACCAGGTTAGCCATCACGCCGAAGATGCCGATAGCGGCCAGCAATAGAGCAATGAACGCATCTGTTGCCAGCATGACGGCCACATAGGCGAGGCCAGTCAGCTTTTCATGCATCAACTGCGCGTAAGTCTCAACGTTGTCCAGAGGCAGCTCGGGGTCGAGCTGCGCCAGCGCCTTGCGTGCCGCCGGTGCAATGCCCAGCGGATCGCCATCGGTGATGACCGAATAGGTGATCTCCTCGGGCGGCATCTGGGCCGTGTTTAGATACACTGCCCCGGCATCCATTCTCAAGAGCAGGAAGTAGCTTGCGTCGTCGGCGACTCCGACGATGGTCGCCCACTGAGTCTGATCTTTGCGGTTAGAACCCATCCGAACGCGATGTCCAAGGGGGTTCTCAGACGGGAAGTAGAGTGCGGCAAACCGCCGGCTCACGATCGCCACCGGTTGAGAACGAAGGTTGTCGCTCTGAGTAAAGCCGCGGCCGGAGACGATTGGAATCTGGAATGCCCCAAAGTATCCATTGCTGACCGGCATGCGAATCGCACTCTGAAATTTTCCGGGAGCCAGCGGACGATTCTCTATCTGGCAATCGTCTACCCAGGCTCCATCACTGTAGGGCAAAGCGCTGGTCAACTCGGCATTTTTCACACCGGGCAGAGCCCTGAGTTTATCCAGGCTTTGGTCGTACCATGAGGCCAGCTTTTCCGGGGTATCGTATCGCGCGGCGGGCAGATGGACCGTGAACGTCAGCATTCGGGTGGGGCCATACCTGTCGGCAGAATGCATCAACGCGTTCATGCCCTTCGCCATCAGCGCGGCGCCAATCACCAAAGCGACGGCCAGCGCGATCTGCGCCCCGGCGAAGAAGTTCCTGAACCAACGGCTGTGGCCGGCGCCCACGAGGGCGCGCGACCCGGATTTCAGTTGATCGACAAGATTCATGCGCAGCGCCGCAAGGGCGGGAGCAAAGCCGGAGACTACGCCTGCACAAACTGCCAGCAGGATTGACAAACCCAGCGCGCGGCCGCTCAACGAGATATTTGACCAGCCGGACATGTAGCGAGCCACTCGCTCAGGCATTGCGATGAGCGAGAGATGCATATAGAGCTTGGCGAAGCAGAGACCTCCCGCCGCGCCCACAAGCCCCAGCAAGACCGTCTCAGTGAGCAACTGCCTCAGCAGCCGCAAACGGCTCGCGCCCAGCGCGGTGCGCATGGCAATCTCAGGGCGGCGCGCTATGCCGCGGGCAAATTGCAGGTTGGCTATATTGGCGCACACAACCAGCAATACAAAGAGGGTCGCGCCCTGCACCAGGCTGAAGTAGAGCGGCGTCAGGGTGCCGTTGATGTCGTCGAGCAGCGGCTCAATTTTTACCGACCAGCCAAGATTCGTCGCCGGAAACTGCTGCGACAATCGCTCCGCGATCATTCGCATCTCAACCTGAGCCTGCTTGGCGGTGACTCCATGTCTGAGGCGTCCGGTCACGAGGTAGTCGTGTGCGCTGCGATTGTTCAATTGGGCATCGGTCGGGGCCAGCGGCAGAAAGAGATCGGCGGTTGATGGATACTGCATCGCCTTTGGCATCACGCCGATTACGGTGTATGTGTGCTGGTCCAGTTCGATCTTCTGGCCCAGCACAGCGGCATCGCTGCCAAAGTGCCGCCTCCAGAACCCATAGCTCAGCACAACTTCGCTGTCGTGTCCGGCCTGGGTTTCGCTCTGGTCAAAGACACGGCCCAAAAAGGCGCCTGCCCGCATCACGCTGAAGAAGGACGGGGTGGTAAAGATCGCCTCCACGTGCGCGGCGTCACCGGCCCCGGTCAGGCTCATATCTTCGGTGCGGCGAACCGCCAGTTCTTCAAACGAACGGCTCTGGCGCAGCCAGTCCTGAAAGTTCCCCAGCGCCACCGGCTTGCCATCGCCGCGATCCTGCTGCTCGTAGACGGTCACCACATTCTTCAGATCAGGCACAGCCAAAGGGCGAAGCACCACTGCGTCCATGATGCTGAAGATCGCTGTATTCGCCCCAATGCCGATCGCCAGCGTCAGTACCGCGGCCAGCGTGAATCCCGGCGACTGCCGCAACTGGCGTACCGCATAACGAAGGTCCTGAAGCAAGGTGTGCATTTGTTCTCCCGGTTCCCACTTGATTTTCGTCTGAGAACTCGTTTGAAGGAAGTGCATTCTGCGAGCCAAACGGCTCAACCGCCGGGCCGTTGAATGTAAACAGCTTAGATCTGACACACGCCCTCAGCGGGCGGCATGCCTGTTCAGAAGTGAAACCGACTGTTCGCAAACGAACAGTCGCACCGGCCTGAAAACAGAAGAAAACAGCGCCCGCCTTGACACAAGCAGCCGTTGCCTTGATGCTAAACAGTTCCGGTTGTTCGGTTTTCCGGCACAGAGGGGCGGCAAGTTTTGCGCGTTCGCGTCTTTTATCACGACAAATGTTTCGACGGAGCCTGCTCCGCTTCGCTCTTCACTCGCTTCCATCGCGAATGCGTCGCCGCCGATGCCAGCTATGAGTATCACGGCCTGGTGCATCGCGCTGGTGCGCTCTTCGACGAGAGTGAATTTACCGGCGATGAAAACGCCATCGTGGACTTCAAGTACTCGGCCTCGCCTCGGATTACCTGGTGGTTCGATCACCACCTGTCGGCCTTTCTCACTCCGCAGGACCAGCAGGACTTTCTGGATTATCAGAAGAGGCAGGTCCCGCCGGGGCGCAAGTTCTTCGACCCCGAATACACATCCTGCACCAGCTTTCTGGCGCATATCGGCGCTACAAAATTCGGCTTTAACACCGCGCCAGTCGCCGAGCTGATTCACTGGGCCAACATTGTCGATGGAGCGAAGTATGAGAGCCCTGAAGCGGCGGTCGAGATGGCTGCTCCGGCGATGAAGCTGACGCTCATTATCGAGTCTTCGCAGGATGACGCGTTTATTCCGCGCCTCATTCCATTGCTGACCGAGATGCCGCTGGCCGAGGTGCTGAGCCAGCCCTTTGTGGCTGTGCTATTGCCGCCGCTGCTCCAGCGCCACCAGCAAGCCATCGAATTGATTCGCAGCCGCGCCGAAGAACGCGACGGCACCATCTTCTTCGACATCACTGACCAGCCGCAAGAGGGTTACAACAAGTTCATTCCCTACTATCTCCATCCCCAGGCAACCTATTCGATTGGCCTCTCGAAGTCCAGCTTCCGCACCAAAGTCTCGGTGGGTTCGAATCCCTGGACCAAGGCCGACCCGGCAAAGATGGTCAATCTGGCGAAAATCTGTGAGCGCTATGGCGGCGGCGGCCATGCCCGCGTCGGCGCCATCAGCTTCCCGCCCGATCAGGCAGATAAGGCGCGCGTAGCTGCGGCGGAGATCGTAGCCGAGTTGCGGGCAAAGAATCCGCTAAGCTGAGAGTTCAGCGGATTCTCACTCTGGTGTGGCACACTGGATGCGCTATGTTGATCGAAATCTGGGAACGCCTGCGCGGCTACGACAAGTGGATTGAGACTGAGGCCAAGGTCGAATCGAGCAAGGTCAGCGAGACTCTGGATTCAGAGAGCGGCCACGTTACCTATGGCTCCGGAGAGGTGCTGGTGTGGGCGGATCAACAGGGTGAGAATCAAAGAGCGTATTTCACAGTCCCCGACGATTCTCCGCTTTACCAGTTCGTCGGTGGTGAGTCGATCCCGATCCGCTACAACCCAGCAGAGCCGGATGAATATTATCTTCGTGAGCTCGTTGAAACTCGAATTCATACGATCGCAAAACGAGTCGTTATCCCACTTGTGTTGATCTGTTTCTACGCTCTCTTCGCATGGCTAGTCATGCGGCATGGATCACGTTGAGACCCGGCTGAAAGCTGTCCGCTGATAGCTGACGGCTGTATCTCACAGCCCCAACTCTCCGGCCCGCCGCTTCATCGCCTCCAAACAGAACGCAATATGCGCATCGAGCTCGACGCCAAGCTCCGCGGCGCCTTGGATCACCTCATCTCGATTCACACCGCGGGCAAATGCTTTGTCCTTCATCTTCTTTCGCACGCCGGCAACTTCGACATCGGCTATCGCCTTGGTCGGCTTCACCAGAGCGCAGGCTGTGAGAAAGCCGGATAGCTCGTCGCAGGCAAAGAGCGCCTTGGCCAGATGCGTCACGCGCGGCACGCCGGAGTATTGCGCGTGCCCCAGAATCGCAGTGCGCAGCTCTTCAGGCCAGCCCAGTTGCTCCAACTCGCGGACTCCAACAAAAGGATGCTCCTCGGCGGTCGGATGTTTTTCGTAGTCGAAGTCGTGCAAGAGAGCCGTGGCCCTGTAGAGCTCGACAAACTTTTCCCGTTCCTCCCCGGCCAGCCCGAGCCGGTCGGCTTCGACTTCACCCATCGCCGCGACGCAGGCCTCAACGGCCAGCGCGTGCTTTCGCAGACTCTCGCTCTGGGTCCATTCGGTCAGCAGCTTCCAGGCCTGCGCTCGTCCGAAACTCTCTGCACGTTCGTAACCTGGTCCGTTTTCCGACGCATCATTTATTGTGCAGCTATTCATCCTTTTCAGAGCCTCCTGATTGCATTCAAGTTGTGTTCCTTGGTTCGTGTTTCTTGTGGTTTGTCACGCAGTTTTCACGGCAGGATTCGGGACTCTTCGTTTCGCATCCAACTTTTCACTTGACAATTATGGTTCACGTACCCGAAGGTAACATATAACGTGGTGCTTCGGAGCACCGCGGGGCCCTTGCTCTGGCGCTCCGCACACCACTTATGGCAACGACCCTGGTTAGCGTAGAACCGCGCGAAGTTGTGCGCTGCACGTTTGCCGACTGCAAGTTGATGCAGTTCAGGCCGAGCAACTCCCTATGCAGAAGATGCCACAGACCCCTGGATGCTGAGGAGTCTTTGCGCCCCGGCCCGATGCCGGCAGAACACCCCTCGGTGGATCCTGCAACCGAGGCCGGGCTGAAGGTGGCCGGCCAGGTGAAGGAGATCCGCCGCGCGCGCCATCTCAGCCAGCGCCAACTGGCCGGTCGCATGCAGGTACCCCGCACCTATATCTCAAAAATCGAAAATGGCAAGGCCATCCCCACCCTGCACTCACTGGAGCGGCTGGCGGCGGCTCTGGGCGTGGACGTGCGCCAACTGGTCCGCGACGCCCGCAGCCTGCGCGATGAGGAAGTGGGGTCGATTCTGGCCGATCCGTTTCTCTTTGAAATTGCCACTCTGCTGCCTTCGCTGGAACCGCTGCACCGCTCGCTGTTCTTTGGCGCCGTACGCGATATGGCCACCGGCCACCGGCGCAGCGCGTAGAGGCGCCGGGAGCGCTCCGACTCCAGTTTTGCGGTGAACGAGCGCTGCACTCTACCTGGGAAGGCTCTCGCGAGCCCGTGTCTTTAAAGTGCGGCAGGGAAGAATTGCGGCGCCTGGGCGCTTGTGCTACGGTCGAGGATGCAACGCCTCGGTTCCTGGCGCCAGGCAGATTGTGCGCCGTGGTTGAGGCAGTACCGTAGAGGCGAACTTTGTATTCTGCTGACAAGCCGCGCATTGATGAACTCACTGCCGAGGAGCGTGCGATCTATGCAACGCTGAAGCCTGACCGTCTGCCCCAGCATGTGGCCATCATCATGGACGGCAATGGCCGCTGGGCTGGTCATCGCTCGCTCAAGCGCTTTCTGGGCCACCAGCAGGGGGCCAACAGCGTGCAGTTGGTCACTGAGACCGCCTCGCGCATCGGCTTGCCCTGGCTGACTCTTTACGCATTCTCATTGGAGAATAATCTGCGCCGTCCCCGCGCCGAGGTCAACTTTCTCATGCGGCTGCTCAAGACTTACCTTGAGAGCAACTTGCAGCGAATGATGGACAACAATGTGCGCATGAGGTACATCGGGCGCACCCACGAGTTGCCCGCCGAGGTGCAGGAGAAGATGAGCTGGGCCGAAGAAGCCACCGCGCGCAACACCGGCACCACTCTTACCTTGGCTCTGAACTACGGAGGCCGCTCGGAACTCGTGGACGCCTTCCGTTCACTCTCAGCCGAGATGAAGCAAAAGCACCTGACCTCAGAACGCATCACCGAAGAAGACATCCACCGCCATCTCTACACGGCGCACATGCCGGACCCGGACCTGCTGATTCGCACCTCGGGCGAGATGCGCCTGTCGAACTATCTGCTCTGGCAGGTTGCCTACACCGAGATCTTCGTTACCGAGCGGCTATGGCCCGACTTCCGCGGTATTCATCTGCTCGAGGCCATCGCCGATTACCAGCGCCGGGACCGCCGATTTGGTGGCCTGGGCGTGGGCTGCGGTGAAGTGGAAGAAGATTCGGACCGGATCAAGATCGTGGCGAGTTGAGTACTTTGGTTCTCCAGGCAGCCACATTTCATAGACGATTCCATGGACTTGCTGATAGCTTCTGACGAGGAAGTGCAGGTGGGGGATTTTAAATTGGAAAGCACTCTATTAAAAACTGAATCAACGGCTGCGGAACAGGTCACTCAACAAGACAATTCAGCGGTAAAAACAAAACGGTTAGCCCAGCAGTCTCGCTTCTGGCTCAAGGAAGCGATGGCCCAGCGCGGCGACTCGGCGGCCTTCCTTCATTGGCTGAGCTCGGATGGCGGAAAACACGCCTGAGACCCGGCTGCCGACGACAGGCGCAATTTCTACCCATCAAGATTCCTGAGTCTATAGCCTCTCTTCCGGCACACCCCCGCCCGAGCGGTGTATCCTCACCCTTGGCATGAAACGCATTGTTACCGCTCTCATCTTGATTCCCGTGGTCCTGGTCCTGGTCTTTCTGGGCCCAAAGGGTCAGTGGCTATTTACATTGGCCGTAGCGGCGGTGGCGACACTGGCCGCATGGGAATTCATGGCTATGGCGAAGAATGCCGGGGCCAGCCCGCCACGTGTTGCGGTGCTGGTCGCAATCCTGGCGCTTTTTGCCGGCAATTTTGCCTGGCCCGACCAGACAGCCCCCATCCTCGGCATGTTGAGCCTGGCCCTGTTGGTCTATTGCACCTTTTCCTGTCCGGTTGAGCATATGATGGCCGATGTATCGACCTCAATCTTCTGCCTGCTCTACCTCGGATTCACCCTGATCGCCCTTCCCGCCTTGCGCGAGCAAACGAATGGCCCTTCGCTGGTAGCCTTCCTGTTTTGTGTGGTTTGGGCCGGGGACACAACCGCCCTTTACGTGGGTCGCGCCTGGGGTAGGCACAAGATGGCGCCCTCGCTTAGTCCCAACAAGACTTGGGAGGGAACGCTGGGCTCAGTGGCCGGCAGCCTGCTGGCAACCTGCGGCTTGCTCGGCCTGGCTCATCTATTGGCCACGCAATGGGACTCGGCCGCGCTGTCCTATCCCGAGGACGTCTGGTACTGGCTGAGCCTGGCCGTGGTGGTAAATATCGGTGCGCAGGTGGGCGATCTCGTTGAATCCGCTCTCAAGCGCTCGGCTGGCGTCAAAGACTCCGGCTCACTGCTGCCCGGCCATGGCGGCGTCCTGGACCGTATCGACGCCCTGATCGTGGCCGCTCCAGTGCTGTGGTACGCCCTGGTGATTCACCAGTGGTTCTGATGGATCTCTCAGAGACTGCGCGAGAGACAATTGAGACGAGAGGAAGTTTAAATACACTTTGAAACGACTCGCCATTCTCGGTTCCACCGGCTCCATCGGCCAGAGCACACTCTCCATCGTCGAACAGTTTCCCGATCGCTACTCGGTCGCCGCGCTCGCCGCCGGGCGCAACTTCGACGAAGCCTTTGCACAGGCCATCCGCTGGCGGCCGCGCATCGTCTCCCTGGCCACGGAAGAGCTAGCCGGCCATCTTGCGACTAAGCTTAAACAAGCAGGCGTCACTGGCCTCGAATGCGTCTACGGCACGGCTGGTACTGTCGCCTGCGCCACACTTCCCGAGGCGGATTTCGTCGTCTCAGCAATCGTCGGTGTGTCGGGCCTTGAGGCTACCCACGCTGCCATCCTCTCCGGCAAACCCATCGGCCTGGCCAACAAGGAGTGCATGGTCGCTGCAGGCGAGATACTCACCGCGGCGGCCCGCGAGTGCAACGTCCCCATTCTGCCCATCGACAGCGAGCACAACGCCGTCCATCAGTGTCTGCGAGTCGGCGCCCACCGCGAAGTCAAGACCATCTGGCTCACCGCCTCGGGAGGGCCCTTCCGCAAGCTACCGCTTGAATCGTTCGACGGCATCACTCCCGAACAAGCGTTAAAGCACCCAACCTGGGTCATGGGCCGGCGCATCACCATCGATTCGGCGACCATGTTGAACAAGGGGCTTGAAGTCATCGAGGCCTGCCGTCTCTTCGATGTGACGGCGGCTCAGGTGCGGGTCACGGTTCACCCACAGTCCACGGTTCACTCTCTCGTCGAGTATGTGGACGGCTCCATTCTGGCGCAGATCTCCGTCACCGACATGCGCCTGCCGATTCTCTATGCGCTGGCATACCCTGAGCGGCCAGCCTCCAGGCTCACCTTCGATCTGGCAGCACTCAGCCATCTGGACTTCGAGCCGCCCGACCTGGAGCGCTTCCCCTGCCTGCGCCTGGCCTTTGAAGCGGCAGAGAAAGGCGGCGCGCACTGCATCGCCCTGAATGCCGCCGACGAAGTGGCCGTCGAAGCATTCCTGGCCCGGCGCATCCCCTTCATGGGAATCCCGCGTACAATTGAAAAGGTGCTGGCGGCCACGCCCGAGGCGCACCCGGCCACCATCGCCGAGGTGCTCGCCGCGGATCGCGAGGCGCGTCAAACCGCTGGTGAACTGGTGGCTTAAGTACGGGGAATCCGGGCCGGACACAGCCTGCTTTGGCGCTTTATCGAGGGAAAAACCGCACATTTATGCATGAATTTCTAGTCTCTGTCGCCGCCTTCATCGTCCTGATCGCCGTCATGGTTCTGGTACACGAGTTCGGCCATTTTGCCGTTGCCAAACTCTGTAAGGTCCGTGTCGAGGCCTTCTCCCTGGGCTTCGGGCCGCGGCTTTTCGGTTATGTCTACGGCGGCACCGACTACAAAGTCTGCCTGCTTCCGCTGGGCGGCTATGTCAAAATGGCGGGTGAAAACTTCAGCGAGCTGAGCGACGCGGCGGCTGGCACTGCCACGGTAGTGCGGGCGGACGATCCCGGAGCCCTCACGTCGCATCCCCGCTGGCAGCAGATGCTCATCGGCGTGGCCGGCCCGGCCGCCAACTTCGTCCTGGCCTTTGTGCTGATGGTCTTCTACTTCGGCTGGGTCAACGAGGTTCCTAAGGTCGAGGTCAAATCGACGACGGTCGAATGGGTCATTCCCGGCTCTCCCGCGGCGCAGGCAGGAGTACAGCCGGGCGACATCATTGTGCATTTCGCCGATGCCGATCACCCCGATTGGGAGAGAATCTTCGAACGCCTCACAGTGAACCCCGACCAGAATGTGCCATTTGCAGTGGAGCGCCGTGGGGCTATTGTGCAACTGAGTCTGCACGTTCCGATGGACGCCAAATCGGATGACTTCGACGTCACCGAAATAGGTCTTTTGCCCCAATTCACCTACGATCCGCTCGGCGTTAAAGAGGTTACGGCCGGCACTCCGGCCGAACAAGCCGGTCTGCGCGCTGGAGACGGAATTGAGTCCGTGGACGGCCTGCCGGTGCACACAGTCACCACGTTGCTGGCGTATATGCAAGCCGGAAAAGGCAAGCCGCTTTCGTTGGTGGTGGTCCGCAACGGGTCCGCGCTGGCGCCCATTGTGGCTACCCCGGCCAAACTCGATGGAGGCTGGAAGTTGGGGTTTGTGCCGGTGCAGATTCCCATGCGCCATGACCCCCTCCCGTTCGGCAAAGCGATTTCAAAATCCACTGCGTTTTGTGCGGACAAGTCGTTCATGATCTTCGAGGTGTTACGAGGTCTCTTCACGCACAAGGTCGCCGTCTCCCAGCTGGCCGGTCCAGTTGGCATCGCCCGTGTGGCCGGGGATGCGGCAGAGATGAAGAGCTTGTCGGCGATCCTGGGGCTGGCTGGAATGATCAGTCTGAACCTGGGCATCCTCAACCTGATGCCATTCCCGATCCTCGACGGCGGCATGATTCTCTTCCTGCTGATCGAAAGCACAATCCGTCGCGAGATCAGTATCGTCGTGAAAGAGCGGATCTATCAGGCGGCGTTTGTGGTGCTGGTGATGTTTTTTGCCCTCATTACCTTCAATGATGTGGCCAAGTTGCCCTTCTTCACGCACTTGAAGCCGTGAGTTCCTAGGTTTTGAGATCCCAGGGTCATCCACTCTTGCAGGTTTTCGAGCGAAGGGTGGTCAATCAACCTGCCCCGGGGGAGATTTGGAATCACCGGCTCCAGATCAAGCTCATTGTTACTTCGAACCGACAAAACCCGAAGAAACCCTAGGAAATGTGGAAAAGACCGCGTTCCACGTGGAAAACCGGGGACAAAACTTTTGCATTATCAGACACTGAGAGAACGCTAAATGTCGGTTACTACTGAAGTTCGTGTCCGCTACGCCGAAACCGACCAGATGGGAGTCGTCTACTACGCCAACTACCTGGTCTGGTTTGAGATTGGCCGCGTGGAGCTGCTGCGCGCATTAG
>Ga0181529_10007577_pt1 | contig 10779 bp, 8 predicted proteins | sample PEATcosm2014_Bin_36_FD_119763 | JGI IMG/M metagenome (GOLD analysis project Ga0181529, IMG submission 119763) | Peatland microbial communities from MTU Mesocosm Facility, Houghton, MI, USA - PEATcosm2014_Bin10_30_metaG | ecosystem: Environmental > Terrestrial > Soil > Wetlands > Peat | place... | reverse complement strand
TCGTCAGGCTGTTGATCGCCGTCGTCGTCAACGCGCCGATCTGGGTGGCCGTCAAGGAAGCGAGTTGGGCGGCGGAGAGCTCGTCGAACGTCGTCGTCGTGAGACTGGCGATCTGGGCGGTGGTGAGCATGGACACCGTCAGCGACTGCGCCAGATCCGAGGTGAGAGAGGCCAGTTGCGTCGCTGTGAGGCCGCGCGCTTGGGTGGTCGACAGGGCGCCGATTTGATCCGCGCTCAGTGTATTGAGGAGCGTGGTCGACAGACCGGCGATCTGCGCCACGGTGAGGCCAGCGAGTTGGCTGGTCGTGAACCCGTCCAGTTCGTCGGCCGACAGGCTGTTGAGCGCCGCTGTCGAGAGCGACCGGATCTGCGTCGAGGTCAACGCCGACAACTGAGCGGACGACAGGTTGCCGACGGTCGTCGTGGTGAAGGTGGCGAGTTGCGCGGCTGTGAGGCCGGTGGCGTCCAGCGACTGCAGCGCGGCGGGAGTCAACGCTGCGAGTTGCTTCCAGGTCAGGTCGCCCACTTGAGCGGGCGAGAGGGCGCCCAACTGGTCCGTCGTCAGACAGCCGAGCGCCGTCGTGGTCAGACCGGCGATCTGACCGGCGGTGAGGGCGGCGATCTGCGAAGTCGTCAACGCGTCGAGTTGGGCGGATGTCAGTGAATTGAGAGCAGTCGCGCTCAACTCCGTGATTCCGGTCGGCGTCAAACTCCCGAGCGCCGACTCCGGCAGGCTGTCGATCTGAGTCGTGGTCAACGAGCCGATCTGCGTCGCGGTCAGATCGTTCACGGAGAGGGCGGACAGCTGTGACGCACTCAGCGATCTGAGCTGCGTCGCGGCCAGAGCCTGCACCTGCGCCGTCGTCAGAGCGCTGCACTGATCGGTCGTCAGACTGTCCAGCGTCGCCGTCGTCATGCCGTGGATTTGGGTCGCTGTCAGCGCGTTCAGCTGGAACGTCGTTAAGGCCTGAAGCTCCGTCTGAGTGAGTTCATTGATCTCGGTAGTGGTCAGCGCAGCGATCTGCGTCGTGGTGAAGGACGCGCTGCCGGCCTGCGCCAGCGCCTCGAACGGCGTCGATAGAAGCCCGGCCAAGGTCGCCGGCGACAGAGCGGCGATCTGGGTCGAGGCCAACGCTTCTAGACTCGTCGTGCTGAATTCGTTGAGCTCCGTAGTCGTCAGCGCGGCGGCGAGCACCGCCGTGAAAGCCTCGATGTCGGTTGTGGTGAAACTCTTGATCGTCGTCGCCGACAGGTTTGCGAGCTGCCCCGCTGTCAGGGAGGAGATGAAGCTTGATGCCATGCCCGTCCCTTTCGGTCTCGACCGTCTCAATCGCGCCGAACGACGAGCGCAACGCCATCGAAGCCGGCGACGGGCGGAATGCGAGCGTCATCGGGCCGGGCGTCGGCGCTGCGCTGTCGTTCGACAATCGGCTTCGGTCCGACCTCGGCGACTCCACGCGTTACGGTTGTTCGCATCGTTACGAACTGGACTAAGCGCGACCACGGAACGGAAAGACCAAGGCCGCCGCCGCCCAATTCGCGCTCTGCCTTGTCATCCGGACTCGTCGTCGGATATTGCCGGATCGAAACCGCGATCATTGGGATTTCCCCTCGCTCAAACAGACGCGCCTTTCCACAGGCGCGAGTCCTGGGGAAGCGGACACAGGGCGTTGTGGGTTCCCAGTCGATCGCAATAGATCCGCCGATAGTCCTCGTCCGCCGCCGGCGCCGCGTTCGCGAGGCTCAGTTCGACGCCGATCTCGTGATAGACTTCGAGGTTGGCGAGGTTGGGGACAGGAAGCCGCCCTTGCTGAAACTCCTCCCACGCGCCTCTGTAGAGGTCTTCGAGGTCGCGCACGAGACGAGGCGTGTCGAAAAGCAAGGAGCTGTTTCGCTTCGCCGCCAGCCTTTGCTTGAACTTCAACAGTTGTCCCGAATCCCGACCGAGCTCGATTGCGCGGGCGACGTAGCTTTCCGGGCTCGGACAAACGAGCTCGCCGATTCCTGCGGCGTGCGCGAGGCTCGCGCAGACCCTGGAGGCGAAGCTCTTGCCGGGCGTCGTCAGAACAGGCACCCCCATCCAGATTGCGTCGGCGGCCGTTGTGTGGGCGCCATAGGGAAACGTGTCCAGGAAAAGGTCTGCAAGGACATAGCGCGCAAGGTGATCAGGGTTGGCCTTCTTCCGAGCGAAGACGAGCCTCTCCGGCGAAACGCCGCCGCTCTCGGCGACCCGCTTGAGCCGGGCCTCCATGTCGTCCCCGTTGCCGAGCAACCAGAGCACGCTGCCCGGCGTCTCGCGCAGGATCGTCATCCAGCCGTCGAATACGGAAGGAATGATCTTCTGCGCCCCATTGAGGCAGCAATAGACCACTGCCGTCTCCGGCAAACCTTCCTCGCTTCGGGTCGGGCGACGGTCAGAAATCGGCCGCTTGCGGTCGTTCGGTTGATAGCAGGCGAGGCGGAGAACCTTCTCGGAATAATAGATCTCGCCGCCCGGCGGAATGACGTGCTCGTCCGCGATGATGTAGTGGTGGTAGGGCGTCGCCATCGTGCCGGGGAAGCCGAACCAGTTGACGGCGATCGGCGCCGGACGAAACGCAAAGATCCGCGTCCGCGCGTCCTTGGTGTAGCCGTTCAGATCGACCAGAATATCGACTTCGTCCGTCGCGATCTTGGCCGCGGCTTGCTCGTCGCTCATGCCGCTGATGTCCACCCAGGAGTCGACGCTGCCGCGAATCCTCCGTTGAGTGGGATCAACTCGATTGATTCCGCAATAATAGGCGGAGACGGCGAACTGACCGCGATCGTGCGTCTCGAGGACGTCGGTCATCGCGAAGCCGACCGCATGCTCTCGCAGATCCGAAGAGACGTAGCCGATCCTGAGCTTCCCCCAGCGCCGGCGCGTCGCAGGCGAATGTGTCGGGATAAGACGCGGATTGGCGACCGGCTTGATCGTCTCCCGATTGTACTTCCATGCTCTAGCGAGTTGGAACATCGGGTCATCGATGAGATTCGCCAGCGACAACGGCGAGACGCCCGCCATCAACGTCGCCGACGGCACATGGTCCCATCCTTCGACCACGGGCCATTTGCATTGGCGCTGCCGCAAGGCGATCCAATGCTGAATGACTTCTGGCTGAGCGGCGGAGAGTTCCAGCGACTGTTTGAGCGTCTCTTCGGCGACGCCGTCTTGCTGGTGGTTTTCGAGAACCCTGCCGAGCTGCTGGAAGGCCGCGAGCTTGTTTCTGACGGCGCCGCCGGTCACCTGTTCCAGGCGCGCGACCAGCGCGCGCCACTGCGCGACCGCCTCCCCAAGTTGGCCGGTCTCTTCCAAGAGGCGCCCAAGATTGATGTAAGGCTCTTGGAAATTCGGCTCGAGGCGAATGCACTCCCTGGCGGCGTTGATAGCGCCAAACCGATCGCCCGCCTTGGCGAGGGCGACGCTGTAGTTGAAATAGGCGGCATGCAGCAGCGGATCATCGGGATTGCAGCCGATCCAGTTCTTGTAGAGCGCCGCCGCCACGGCCGGATCGCCGTCCGATTGCAGTTTCTCCGCCGCCTTGAAAAGCGCCCCAATCGGCCACCGCCGCAGGACGGCGCACCGCTCGACGTCGCTCACGATCGCAGCGACGTCTTGTCCCGGAGTGTTCGCACGCAGCATGATAACAGCCACCAACTGGCAAAATCGCAATGATAGATCTTGGGCGCCCGGGACTCGCAAGGCGCCTGCAGACCCGCCAACGCCTCCAACTCGGCGTGACGGACGCTGTCGCAAGGCGGGTTTGGCGATTAAGCCGCCTCATCGGCCGAAGCCAAACGAGACGTCGATTCAAACGACCGCCTCTGGCCTTCTGCTCGCCAAATCCCGCGAAAACTGCAAACCGAACGACCGCAGAAAACGCAGCCAATTGACCTGAGTCGAGACGATTCGGCAATAGCGCTCTGGTCCGCTGTTCCTGGCGAAAGGTCGCTGGGATTCGCGGTCGACCGAGGCTCGCCGCCGGCGGTCTCGGCTTCGGCGATCGTTAAGGCGATCCAGCGCGACGCGATCAGCTTCGACGGGGTGGATCAACGCCTGATCGTCCAGATCGAGTGAAACCTGGTCAGACTCGATTCGCGGACCTATCCTTATCCGTTCGCGCCGATCCCGAGGATCTGCGTCAGCTTTCGACAGGCAATTTGCGTTTCATGGAGTCCACGCGAGGAGCGCACGCCAACGACGGATAGTCGAAGGAGCAGTCATGAGCCGCCTACCTTCGACCAGTCGAGTCGCGACGTCCGAGCCGCCAGGAACAGGGTCGAAATGGCCCTCGGCGGTGTATACGAAATTTCCGCGCTTCTGGCGGCGCCAGATCGTCTCGAGCCGACCTTGTCGGGCGTCCTGGCGCTGCTTTCGACCTTCCTCGACACGCGTCACGGCCTGATTGCGTTGCTCGCGCCCGGGGGCACCTCCGAACGCGTCGGCGGCTCCGACTGGGACCGCGCCAGCGCGATGGCCTTCTTCCAACGATTGCCCGAGCGGGCCATCGGCCAGATCGTCGTCATCCCGGACATCGCCCGCGACTCGTCGTTCTCGAACGCCACCGTCGAGGAAATCCGCCGCCCTCACGGCGAAGAGCAATTCGACGCATGCGCCGACGCGGCTATTTGCCGACGTTTTCGCGGGCCATCGGGAAGGCGTTTCAGACGGCGCTTCCGCCGACCGCGAGCGGGCTGCGATTATAATCGAAATTACAGCCCGAATAGCCGCCAAAGGAGCAAGAACCGGCTGAGCGACCCCGCCGAGTCGGACAAAAGCAACGCTACAATGCGAGACCGGAGCGGGCGAAGAGAAACGGCCTCTCGCTAGCCGCCGGTCAGGCTGATCGGTCGGGCGGCGGCGCGCGGCGCTCTCGCCTCGCTGGAGCCGAAGGCGTGGCCCTTCGGCTTCCGCGCCACGCCCGCCCGGATGACGGCGGCGACGTCGCGGTCGTCGTCGCTCTCGCGCAGCGCCGCGCCCAGCTCCACGGCCCCTTCGGCGCCGAGGCAAAGATACATCCGGCCGGAACAGGTGATCCGCACCCGATTGCAGCTGTCGCAGAAGCTGTGCGTCATCGGCGTGATGAAGCCGATGAGCCCGCCCGTCTCTTCGACCCGCCAGTAGCGCGCCGGACCGCTGCTGCGATAGGCGGTCGGCGCCAGGGTCAGACGCTCCGCCAGTTGGGCGCGCAACGCGGCCAGCGACAGGAATCGCTGCGACCACTCGCGCTCGACGTCGCCGAGCGGCATCACCTCAATGAAGGCGAGATCGTAGCCGCGGCCATGCGCCCAGCGGATCAACGAGACGGCGCATTCCTCGGTGAGGCCTTTCTGCGCCACCGCGTTGATCTTGACCCTGAGACCGGCGCGATCGGCGGCTTCGACGCCGGCGAGGACGTCGGACAGTTCGCCGCGGCGCGAGACGGCTGCAAACGTCGCCGCGTCGAGCGTGTCCAACGATACATTCACCCGCTTCACGCCGCAGGCGGCCAGCTCGCCGGCGTGTTGCGCGAGCTGCGAGCCGTTGGTCGTCAAGGTCAGTTCGTCGAACTCGCGCGCGCGCAGGCGGCGCGACAGCGACTGGACGAGATTCATCACGCCGCGCCGCACCAACGGCTCGCCGCCGGTCAGCCGGATTTTCTTCACCCCGAGGCTGACGAAGATTCCGCACAGTCGATCGAGCTCCTCGAGCCGGAGCACTTCGGCGTGCGGCAGGAACGTCATCTTCTCCGCCATGCAATAGACACAGCGGAAGTTGCAGCGATCGGTCACCGACAGCCGGATATAGGTGATCGCGCGGCCGAACGAATCGACGAGCGGCGGCGGCGCGGCGGCGACGGCCGCTCCCGCCAGGGCGTCGGTCCCCGGTGGACCAGAGTTCGAATGCAGCGCCGTCATGGACTCGCGCGCTCGCCCGCGTGACGGGTTGAGGACATTCACGCGACGGCCGCCGGTTGCGGGCCGCGCTTGGCGGCGAGTTCGGCGACCAACCAATCCATCCAGCCGTCAAGGCCGTGCGTCGTCTTGGCGGAGACTTCTTTCACCCAGCCGCCGCCGCGCAACCTTGCGACCGCGCCCAACGCGCGCCCCATGTCGAAGTCGTCCATGTACGGCAAAAGGTCGGTCTTGGTGATGAGGACGAGATCGGCGTTGCGGAAGATCACCGGATACTTCTCCGGCTTGTCGTCGCCCTCGGTGACCGACAGCAGCACGACGTCGCGATGCTGGCCGATATCGAAGTCCGCCGGACAGACGAGATTGCCGACGTTCTCGATGAACAAGACGTCGACTTCGTCGAGATCGATCTCATCGAGCGCGTCGTGAACCATCGTCGCGTCGAGGTGGCAGGCGACGCCGGTGGTGATCTGCACCGCCTTCACGCCGCGCCGGCGAATGCGCTCCGCGTCGTTCTCGGTCTCGAGGTCGCCTTCGATCACCGCGACGCGGACACCCGGCGGCAGTGCGGCGATGGTCGCCTCCAGCAGGCTGGTTTTGCCGGCGCCGGGCGACGACATGAGATTGATCGCGAGCACGCGATGAGCGTCGAAATGCTTGCGCACGTGCGCGGCGACGCGGTCATTGGCCGCGAGCAGATTCTCGCGCACGACAATCGTTTCGCCGCCGTGCGATCCACAGCCGCAACTCTCGCACATCGCGTATCTCCTCTTCCTCGGCGCGAAGCGGCCGATCGACTCACTCGAGCATCGCCTTCAACCGGTCGAGATCGGCGATGGCGATCGCTGAGGCGTCGAGACGGCGGATGACGCGATCGCGGATCAACTCGGCGATGATCGTCGACACCGATTGACGGGTCGCGCCGATATGCATGGCAAATTCCTCAGCGCTGGGCGGCGCGTCAAGCACGACGCCTTCCTTGCAATGACGCCCGTCGCGCGCCGCCGCGTCGCACAGCGCGCGAACCAGGCGGTGTTTGACGCAGCGAAAGACAATGTCCTCGGTCATCCGCGCCGATTGCCGCAGCATGCGGCTGATCGCCGGCATCGCCGAACGGGCGAGATCGGGATCGCACTGCGCCAATTCCTGGAACGCCTTGCCGCTGAAGATGACAATCTCGCCATCGCGTTTGACCTCGAACATCGAGGCCTCGTTGATCGGCAGCGCGTCGCCGGCGTCGAGGGTGAACAGCGTCAACTCCTTGCCGTCAAACGAGGCGAAACACCTGAGCCGACCGCTGCGCACGACAACCAGCCCCTCCTGGACGGCTTTTTCTTCGTCGGCGCCGTAAATGAGCTGACCGGCTTTGACTCGTCGGATCGTGATCAAGCGGGCGTAAGGCCCACCCAAAATCCGATCGATGATCTGCGTCAGGGTCAGATCTTTGGGCGGCTCGACGGCGGCGGGTTGGGCGGGCGACCAGCTACGATGCACGCGAGGCCGCGGCTGCAGGCGCGCGTAGAAGACCTCGCCTTTCTTCGTCTGCACGATGCAGTCGTCCGACGAGGGATTGTGGCTGATCCCGCCTTGTTCGAAGGTGAACAACTCGTCGAAGCTGAGGGCGCTGCGCGCCGGCCAGTGAAGTCCAAGCAGAGAGATGCCGTTGCGATTGGCGCCGACCAGACGATCGCCCTCGAAGGCGAGGCTCCCCTCGTGCGGGCTGCCGATCAGATAGGGATCGGAATGGAAGTGCATCTGTTCGCAGTTGCGAAACTGAGCGTCAAACAGCGCCCGCTCGATCTGCTCTGCGGCGCGGTTCACCAGCGCCATCGTCAGCGCCTGCGGCTCATTGGAAGCGTTGGTGAGGTCCAGCACGCCGGCGATCGCGCCGTAGGGATCGTAGATCGGCGAAGCCGAGCAACTGAGAATGCTGTGCGCTTCGAAGAAGTGCTCGCCGCCGATTACCGAGATCGATTGCCCCTCCGCCAGCGCGGCGCCGATCGCATTCGTGCCGGCCGCCTTCTCCTCCCACACGACGCCGGGCTGCAGCGCAACCGACGCCGCCTTTTCGGCGAATTCGCCCTCGCCAAGGCGACAGAGGACGAGTCCGTGCGGATCGGTGAGGACGACGACGGCGATGCTGGCGTCGCGACACAGCGCCTCCATCTCGCCGCGCGCCGCGCGCACCAGGATTTCATTGCGCTGTTGCGCCTCGCGCAACATCTGCTGCGACAGCAGATCGAGACCCGGCCGCGAAGTCATGTTCAGGCCGAGAGCGAAACTGCGCTCCCATGACCGCAAAATCGGCGCAGGAACTTCCTTACCTGGTTCGACGCCCTCGAACAGGTATTTTCGTCGCGCGGCGATCGCCGCGTCGGGCGCCAGTCGCACCGTGGAGTGCGAAGATTGGCGACCGTTCTCCCTGGTCTCGTCTGCGGGCAAGAGAACACTCCTTACCCGGTGTCGCGGCGCCGACCTTGCTGGGATCCGGCCTTTGCGAACCGCTCGTGTAAAATCATTGCGCGGCGGCGTTTCGCAGCATTGACTTGCATCAACATTGCAAATTGCATTTTGGCAGTCTTCTTGCGCCGGCGCGTTTTGACTGTCTTCGCGCATCGCCGCGCTTGTATCTTTCTCGATCAACTCGACTGATCGCTCGCATCGAGACGATGGACTTTCGCTGGATTCGGCGTCTGCGCCGACGACGAAACTCTCGCCCGCCGCCGAAGAGGTCCGCCCGCGCGCCGGAGGATCGTCCCGCCTCACAACCAATCTCCATCGATGAGGGCGACGACCGGCTCGCTCTTCCGCCACTCGATGACGTTGACGCAAGCTGGGCCCTGCGCAATTCGGAACAGATTGGCGAGCGGCGCCCCAAGCAGATGGCAGAGGATGACTCGATTGACGCCGGCGTGGCCGGCGATGGCGACGACTTGCGTCTCGCCGTCTGCGACGATGTCGCGCCAGCACGGCAGCACGCGCGCAGCGAGGTCGGCGAAGCTCTCGCCGCCAGGCGGACGGAAATTGACGATGTCGCGCCCGCGCGCCGCATATTCGTCCGGCAGACGCTTGGCGACTTCGCGCCGCGACAGACCTTGCCACTCACCCATATCGATTTCGCGCAGCGCCGGACGGACACGGATTGGGACGGCGGGTCCGCTGGCTATCAGCTCCGCTGTCCGTCGCGCCCGCGACAGATCGCTGCAATAGATCGCATCCGGCGCGACGCGCGGGCGCAGACGCGCCGACAGCTCGCGGATCTGCGCTTCGCCGGCTGGGCTCATCGGAGCGTCGGCGGCGCCGAGGATGCGGTCTTCGGCGTCGTCGAAGACCAGGCCGTGTCGGATCAGCAGCGCTGTGCGCACGGCGCCGCCTCCCTGATCGCCAACTGGCGCTTGGCGCGGAGCGAAAACGCCGCGACGTCGGCGAATACGGCCTCGACGCGCAGGACGCCGGCCAGCAGCGCAGCGCCGACGACGGAATCTTCGGCGAGCCGCGCTCGCACGGCTTCGAGCGTCGCAGCGACGCGAAGCGGCGCCGGCGCGGCGATCGACAGCGTCAGTGTCGCCGGCGCGCCGATCTCGACCACCGCAGCGAAATCGCTGATCGCCTCGATCCCGAAAAGCGCCTCGTCAAGCCGCGGCAGCGTCAGCTCGCCGCCGCTCGCCAGCCGCGCGCCCGCGCCGACGCGGCCGGCGAACCCGTCGAGCCGCCGCAGCGCCGATCCGCACGGACAGGGCGCGTCGATCAGCCGCGCCAGATCGCCGGTGCGGTAGCGCAGCAAGGGCGCGCCGCGCCGCCGCAGGGTCGTGACGACAATTTCGCCGACCGCGCCGACCGGCGCCGGCCTGCCGCTCGCGGGATCGACGACTTCGACCAGCAATTCGTCGTCGCGCAGATGGCAGCCGCAATGGAAGGCGCAGTCGACTGCGCCGCCGTAGCCGGTCTCGGTCATGCCCCAATGGCGGAAGATTTCGGCGCCCCAGACCGCCGCGAGCGCGCGCGCGACGCTCTCGGCGATGTGGTCGGAACTCAGCAGCACGGCGCGCGCGCGGATCGGCGCGCCGCCGTCGTTGGCGGCGACGCGCGCCGCCGCCAGCAAGGGGACCGGCGGCCCGGCGACGATGTCCGGCTGTTCGTCTCGCAGCCAGGCGGCGAGCGCGACTGGATCGAGCGGCGACGGCACCGCGGCGGGAATGGCGCCCAGACGGCGCAACGCGACTGCGAGCCCGGCGGCGACGCCGCCAGGGCGATCGCCGGGAAAGGCGATCGCCGCCCGGTCGCCCGGTTGCGCGAACAGCGCCATGCCGTGGTGGAAAAAATCGACGGTCGATTCGAGGTCGTCGGGGGTGAAATGGAGCCGCTTCGGCGGACCGCTCGTACCCGAGGTGTCGAGCGTGACAACGCGCGCGATGGCGCTCTGGGACAGCGCCAGCAGCGGCGGATCATTGGCGAGCAGGTCGGCCGCCGACGTGAACGGAAACCGCGCAAGGTCCCCGATCGTGGTCAGCGGGCCGTCCGGCCAATCGCGACGGGCGCGATAGAACGGGCTCGCCGCGCGCGCGTGGGCGATCGTTTCGTTGAGCCGCGCGAGCCGCCAAGCGGCGAGCGCTTCGCGCGTCAACGGGGTCGCGAGCCCCATGCGCGCCGCCATCCAGGGATCGAGCGTCGCGGCGCTCACGCGACCGCCTCGCGGACGGCGGTCGGCGCGCGGTATAGCGGGCGGCCGTCGCGACCGGTCAGGTTGTAGGCGCAGAACGGAATCAGACGGCGGTCGGGCGCGACGACGTGAATGTGGCACTGACGCAGCCGATCGAGGTCGAGCGTCCAAGCGTCCTGGAACGCCATGCCGGAAAGGCCGAGCGT
>Ga0181529_10007576_pt1 | contig 10779 bp, 6 predicted proteins | sample PEATcosm2014_Bin_36_FD_119763 | JGI IMG/M metagenome (GOLD analysis project Ga0181529, IMG submission 119763) | Peatland microbial communities from MTU Mesocosm Facility, Houghton, MI, USA - PEATcosm2014_Bin10_30_metaG | ecosystem: Environmental > Terrestrial > Soil > Wetlands > Peat | place... | reverse complement strand
TACGACGGTCAACTGCGAATACGACGACGATTGGACGTACGACCATTACTGGGAAACGGCCGAACAAGTCGAGGAATATGCGGAAGCCGTGCTCGGACCGCGCAAGGGACAAACGCTCCGCAGCCCGAAGCCAAAATAGTGGAGAGTGGATCGTGGATAGCGGACCGGAACCAAAACGCATTACCCCGCGCACGCTGAAGGGCTTTCGCGATTATCTGCCGGAAGCGATGATCCCGCGCGAGCGGTTGATCGACACGGCGCGGCGGGTTTACCGGTCCTACGGCTTCAGCCCCATTGACACGCCGGCCCTGGAATACCTGGAAATTCTCGCCGGCAAGGGGAGCGACGAGACGGACAAGCAGTTGTACAAGTTTCAGGACCATGGCGGGCGCTGGGTGGGGCTGCGTTTCGACCTGACGGTGCCGCTGGCCCGCTTCGCCGCCCAACATGCCAATGAGTTGGGCCTGCCGCTGAAGCGCTATCACATCGCCACGGTGTGGCGGGGCGAGAACACGCAGCGCGGCCGCTACCGCGAGTTCATGCAATGCGACTTCGACACCATCGGCACCCGCTCGGTGGCCGCCGACATCGAAACCGCGCTGGTGATTCACGACCTGCTGCGGGCCATCGGCTTGGCCGACTTCAGCATCCGTCTGAACAACCGCCTGGTATTGACGGGGCTGTTGGAACGGCTCGATTTGTCCGACCGCGCCACGGCCGTGCTCCGTGCCGTGGACAAACTCGGCAAGATCGGTCCCGACGCCGTGGCCGAGGAGATCGTTTCGGCGGCCGGCGCCACGCCGGAGCAGGCGCGGCAGGTCTTGCGACTATCGGAAATCGCCGGCAGTAACGACGAGGTGCTGCGGCAAGTCGAGATGCTGGTGGCTGGCAACGAGAGGGGGCAAGCCGGCGTCGCCCGATTGAAAGAGGTGCTCGATGGCGTTGCGGCGACCGGTGTTCCGGCGGAGCGGCTGCGGTTGGACGTGTCGATCGCTCGCGGATTGGACTATTACACCGGGACCGTGCTGGAAACGTTTTTGGACGCCCTGCCGGGCATTGGCAGCGTCTGCTCCGGCGGGCGCTACGATAACCTGGCCGCACTGTTTACCGCGCAGGAACTGCCCGGCATCGGTGCTTCACTAGGTTTGGATCGGCTGCTGGCGGCCATGGAAGAACTGGGCATGGTCGAAAAAGTGGCCACCCCTGCGCCGGTCTTCATCCCCTTCTTCGACCCGGATCGATTGGGCCAATACCTGTGTCTGGCCAGTGCGCTCCGCGCGGCGGGAATTGGCACCGAGGTCTTCCCCGATCCGAAGAAGCTCGGCCAGCAATTGAAATATGCCGATCGCCGCGGTTTTCGCGTGGCCCTGATCGCCGGTGGCAACGAGTTTCAGGCGGGCGTCTGCCAGGTGAAAGATTTGCAAACCGGTGCGAAACAGGACGTGCCGCTGGAAGCCAATGCGGCCAGCCTGATCGCGGCGGTGCAAAGAATATTGGGACGGGCGTCGTAACTGTTTGGTTTGCAACGACTTGCGAACCGTGCTCTCCTCCGCAACCCGCCTTGATCCATTGGCCGGGTCTCCATATAATCTCGCCGCTCGAAAGCGGGCACTTTTCACGTAATGACTTTTCTCAGTTGCTGTTGCGACTCGGAGCCGGGCAGTCCACCATCGTGGGTAGTCCGGTAGAGCAAGGATGCCACTGCTGAAACGATTTGGCGAGCTGATGGCCCGCTCCTCTTGCGCCGCGCTATCGCCGCGCGTGCCGGGAGAGGCCGCGCGCCGACGCCAAATGCTCCTTGCCCAGTGGCTACCGGTTCGGTTAGCCGGCTTAACGGGCACTTTTGCCGGGGTTGGCTTCCATCGGCTTTCGCTGGTGATCGCTTTTCTCTTTGTGACCGCTTCGGCTACGGCCCAAGTACAACTTCCCGAATCGAACACCACCGAGCCGGTTGTCGCCACGGCCGAGTCGGGCAACCAATGGCAGCTCGGCTCGTACGAGGTTTGGGTGTTGCGCGGAAACTGCGTGATCCAACAGGGCGCCAGTTATGCCCGCAGCCGCGAGGCCGTCCTCTGGATCGATCGTGCGGACGCCATGGAGCATCGGCAGCACAAGGTGATTGCCTACTTGGAGGGAAACGTCGAAATCATGTTGGATCGCCGGCCGGGCGCGACACGGTTGACCGATCGGGCCTGGTTGGGGCGATTCTCCAGCAGCGCGGGCGTGCAAGTTCGCGCCGCCGCCACGATGGGCAAACCCGACGTCCTGCCGCCGATCTATTGGCGGGGCATGGAGCGGCGGGCGCCCGAATCGGCCGAGGATCGGTTGCGCTCCCGGGTGCAACCGGCGCAGTACCTAGCGCCCGCGCCTCCGGTCCGACCCAACGTGCAGCCCGCCCTGTCCGGACCCGCGGCGCCGCCGGCCACGGCAGCGGGCCTGCCGGGTCCTGCGCCGGCGCCGATGGCCGCGCCCGGCGGGCCGCCGGCCGCCAGTGCCCCAGGGCGGCGCGTTCAGGTGTTCGCCCGCAGTGACGTGCCCGTCCAGATCAACTGGTTTCCCGATCCGGCCAGCAACCAGTGGGTGGCGGTGATCGATTCCGGGGTTAATGTGATTGTCGACGGGATACCCGGCTTTGGCACGATCGACATTTTGACCGACCGGCTGGTAATTTGGACCACCAGCCCGCAAACGCCCGACCTGAATCGCCCCACCGTGCAAGACCAACGCACGCCGTTGGAATTCTACATGGAAGGAAACATCGTCTTTCGCGAGGGCGAGCGCACGATCTATGCCGACCGCATGTACTACGACGTACCCAATCACGTGGGCACGATCCTAAATGCCGACGTGCTCACGCCGGTGCGCACTTACCAAGGGCTGCTGCGGTTGCACGCCGACGTGGTGCAGCAGACCGCGCCGGATCGTTACCTGGCGAAAGATGCCTTCCTCACCTCCAGTCGCATGGGCGAGCCGGGCTATCGGTTCCAGTCCAACGACGTCTATTTCGAGGACATCCAGCGATCGCCGGTCGATCCGGTGACCGGCCTGCCGCTGGTCGATGCGGCGGGCCAGCCGATCGTCGAGCACCAGAGGATGGCCACCGCCAGCAACGACTTGCTTTACCTGGGGCCGGTGCCGATTTTCTACTGGCCCGTCATGGCCACGGACCTGAATGAGCCGACCTACTACATCCGCAGCGCCCAACTGAGGCAAGACACGGTCTTCGGAACGCAGATACTGAGCCACTGGAACGGGTATCAATTGTTAGGTATTCAAGACAAGCCGAAGGGCACAGATCTCGACCTCGGACTCGACTATTTGAGCAAGCGCGGCTTCGGCTACGGGGCCTCGTTCCACTATGGCCGCGAAAGTTTGTTCGATGTTCCCGGCCGCACCGACGGCTTGATCGATTTTTGGGGAATCCAGGATAATGGCCTCGATAACCTGGGCAGCACGCGGATGAATGTTCAGCCCGAAGCGTCCTACCGCTATCGCCTCTTCGGGCAACATCGCGAGATGCTCCCCTACGATATCCAGCTCAGCGCGGAACTGGGCTTTATCAGCGACCGCAACTTCGTGGAGGAATACTATAAGAACGAGTGGGACACGCTGAAGGATGAAACGACCGGCTTGGAGTTGAAACGCATTAGCGGCGACAGTTCCTTGAGCGTCACGGCCGATGTTCGTGTCAACGACTTCTTCACGCAGACGAACTGGTTGCCGCGGGCCGACCACTTCTGGCTGGGGCAACCGCTGTTCGGCGACGCCTTGACGTGGTACGAGCACTCCAGCGCCGGCTACGCCCAGTTCCGGCAGTTGACGGTGCCCGAGAATACGGCGACCGACGGCCCCTTCAACTTCCTGCCGTGGGAAGCGAACAACGTGCAGGGGGGGCGGTTTGTCACGCGGCAAGAGATCGACTGGCCCTTCCAACTGGGTGCCGTCAAAGTGGTCCCCTACGCCTTGGGCGAAGCCGCCCATTGGGACGAAGACATCAATGGCAACCCTCTGGATCGGCTCTTCGGGCAGGCCGGCGTGCGGGCCAGCCTGCCGATGTGGTCGGTCGATCCCACCATCACGAGCGACCTGTTCAACGTGCACGGCATTGCCCACAAGGTGGTCTTCAATGCCGAGTTTTCTTATGCGCAGGCGAACCAAAACCTGCAAAGCCTGCCACTGTACGATCCCCTGGACGATGACTCCGTGGAGGCTTTTCGGCGGATGTTTCTTACCACCACGTTTGGGATTCCCACGCTTTCGCCGCTGCCCACGCCGCCGGGGACACCGTGGGTGCCGGCGTTCGATGAACGGTTGTACGCCTTGCGAACGGGGCTGCAAGATTGGGTCACCTCGCCGAGCACGGAGATCGCCGGCGATCTGGCGGCGCTGCGCCTGGGAGTGCAGCAGCGGTGGCAGACCAAGCGCGGTCCGCCCGACGACCCCCACATCATCGATTGGATCACGCTGGATACGAACGCGACGTTCTATCCCGACGACACGCGCGACAATTTCGGCCAACCGGTGGGGTTGCTCGACTACGACTTCCGCTGGCACGTGGGCGACCGGCTGACGCTATTGAGCGATGCTATTTTCGACTTCTTCGATCAAGGTCAGAAGCTTTTCTCGGTCGGCGCCTTCCTGAACCGGCCGCCGCGGGGCAGCTTGTACGCGGGCTTCCGCGTCTTGGAAGGTCCCATCGATAGCAAAGTCATCTCCCTTACCTACAGCTACTGGATGAGCCCGAAGTGGGTGTCATCCTTCGGCACGTCGATCGATTTGGCCCAGCAGGGCAATCTGGGAGAGAGCTTCACCATTATGCGGGTAGGTGAATCGCTGTTGGTCAGCGTAGGCTTTTCGGCCGATCCCATCCGCAAGAGCGTGGGGGCAAGCCTGGCCATCGAGCCGCGTTTTCTACCGAGAAACCGGCTAGGCAACGTCGGCGGCGCCGAGATTCCCCCCGCCGGCGCGTTTGGATTAGAATGATAAAGAGAGGATGGACCGTTGGTTCGCGGAGCAACCGTCATCCGGAGAGCGCAGCGAAGGATCTAAGAGATCTAGCGGGGCATGCTTTTTAGGAGATCCTTCGCTGCGCTCAGAGATGACAAGGTTCCCTCTCGAAGCGTGAACGATCCTCTATTAACCCGCATCCTCCAGTTCTCAGGCCACGCCATGTCCCGGCATTCCCTCTTCCGCGACCGCTCCTGGGCCCGCAAGTTCCGCGACGCCTTTCGCGGTGTGAAAGAAGGCATCCGCGGTCAGAGCAGCTTCCGAGGGCACTTCTTTGCCGCCGGGGCGGTGATCGCCGCCGCCACGGCTTTGGGCGCAAGCCTGACCGAATGGTGCCTGCTGCTGCTGTGCACCACCGTGGTGCTCACGGCGGAAATGCTCAACAGTGCCCTGGAATCGATGGCCAAAGCCGTCACCCGCGAACACGATCCCCACGTGGGCAACGCGCTGGATATCGGCAGCGCGGCCGTTTTGTTGGCCTCGATGGGGGCCGCAATCGTAGGGGCACTGGTTTTCGTCCGCCGGCTGGGGATTCTGCTGGGATGGTGGTGAGTTGCCGCTGGAAAGCGGGCCCAGCCAAAAAAGGTGGGGGAAGCGGCAGATAGGGCAAGATCGGCAGTTGTTTTTCTTGCGGCCGCTCGTTAGGCTAAGAAAATAGGAGAAGGCTTGCTTATGGGTAATCTAGGCGTCGATTCTGAAAGTCCGGCCTCGGCTTATTATAACGAGGCGGGGCGCCGTTCGCGCGCGCGGCGGCTGGTTCTTGGTCTTTTTGTGGCGCTGAGCGGCATTGCCCTGTCTCTCGTGTTGAGTTGGCTCCTGCGGGACCGGGAGCAGGAGTTGGCGCAGGCCCAGTTCAAGATTGACGCCCGTGAGCGGATCGAGGCCTTGCAGCGGATTGTGGTCGCACGGTTGGCGACGGTAAGCACGACCGCGGCTTTTTTCCGCGGTTCGGAGGTGAGTGATCGCAAGGCGTTCTCTACCTTCGTGAAGCAAATTTTGGAAAGGCAGCCGAGCATTCAAATGCTGGCATGGGCGCTGCACGTTCCGGCAGCGCGGCGGCGCACCCATGAGCAGGCCGTTCGCAACGAAGGTTTTCCGAAGTACGCCATTAGCCAGCGCGATGAGCGGCAGCAACTGGCGCCGGCCGGTGAACGCGACGACTATTATCCGATCCTCCTCGTGGAGCCCGCGCGAGACAACTCATCCTTGCTCGGATACGATTTGGGATCGGATGCGGCGTTTCTTGCCGCCTTTCATGAGGCGGTCGTCGGTCGCCCGACGGTGGTTCATTGCTCGTTGTGGAACGGCAAGGAAGCAGACCCCAATCTGCTTTACGTGATCGAACCGGCCCGCTACGAGCCGGTATCGCGAGGGGCGCGCCCGACCGAGCAACCCGAGACCGACGGCTTCGTGCTGGGCGTTTTCCGCATCGGCACGCTCGTCGAACGGGCTCTCGACTTATTTACTCCGATCGGCATCGACGTTTACATCTCAAGGCTCGTCGAAAAGGGCAAAATCGCACCGGTTTACACTCGGCTGTCTCCCTTCCATGGGACCTTGGCAGGGCCTGCCGCCGAGAACATCGATCTGTCTCGCGATATCGACGTGGCGGATTCGACGTGGACCGTGAAGTGCGTTCCTACGCCGTATTATCTGGCAACGTATCGAACCTGGGGGCCAACTTGCGTGCTGTTGGTGGGATTGTTCGTCACGGGCCTGGTAGTGGGATATCTCCGCTTGCTGGGCGGACGGGCGGCCTGGGTGGAACGACTGGTCGCCGAGCGATGGCGCGAGCTGCGCGAGAGCGAACGGCGTTTCCGCCACCTGGTCGACAACGCCGGCGATGCCTTCTTTCTCCGCACCGAACAGGGGAAGATTCTCGACGTCAACCGGCGCGCCTGCGACAGTCTCGGCTATACTCGCAAAGAGTTGCTGGCGATGACGATCATGGACTTGGACGTGAGTTTCGGCTCGATCAACCTGGCCCAATACTCCAATCGTCCCGCCGAGGAGTATCCGGTGACCTTCGAGGGGGCTCATCGCCGCAAGGACGGCACGACTTTTCCCGTGGAGATTCGCCTGGCCCCGCTGGACATTAACGGACAACGGATGATGCTCGCTTTGGTCCGCGACGTCACCGACCGCAAACGGGCCGAAACGGCGCTTCACGAAGAGCGACGGCTCCTGCGCGGCATGCTCGACGTACACGAGCGCGATCGGAAGCTCGTGGCCTATGAGATCCACGATGGCTTGGCACAGCAGTTGACCGCCGCGGTGTACAAGTTTCAGGCCGTCGAAGCGCAGCGCGACGCAGATTTCGGGGCGGCCCGGGCGATGTTTGACGAGGGCCTGCGGCTGCTTCGCCAGGCGATGGCGGAAGCCCGCCGTCTGATCAGCGGCCTGCGGCCGCCGGTGCTCGACGAGTCGGGAGTCGTTGCCGCCGTCGACTATTTAATCGCGGAACACGCCCAGCACGGCGGACCGGAGACGGAGTTTGTCCACGAGGGCAATCTGGAGCGACTCGCGCCGCCGCTGGAGATCGCCGTTTTCCGGATTGTGCAGGAATGCCTGAATAATGCCCGTCGCCACAGCCAGAGCAAGCGGGTTCGGGTGGAACTGCGGCCCGTCGACAGCCGCTTGCGCATCGAGGTGCAGGATTGGGGCATCGGATTCGATCCGGCGGCGGTGCAGGGGGAGCATTTCGGCCTGCAAGGGATCCACGAACGGGCCCGACTGTTGGGCGGCACCGCCACGATCGAGACGGCGGCGCAGCAAGGGACGCGCATTACGGTGGAACTTCCGCTGGTTTCGCCTGCCCAAAACGGAACGGCAAAAAACGGCGCGGAACTCGCCACTTAAAGCGGCCGCGGCGGCGACCAACTCCCTTATCCCTTGCTCTTCAACCAACTCCGTTCAATCTCCTCCAGCGTTTTGCCCTTGGTTTCGGGCACGAAGAAGGCGACGAAGAGGAAGGCCAGCAGGCACATCGCGGCGTAGAACCAGAACGTCAGCGGGCCTTGCAGGCGTTTGAGCATCCAGGGGAAGGTTTGCGATACGCCGTAGCAGGCGGTCCACAGGCAGACCGTGGCGATGGACATCGCCCGGCCGCGAATTTGCGTGGGGAAAATCTCGGCCATGATCACCCACACCACGGGCCCCATCGCCATGGCAAAGGCCGCCACGTAGCCGAGCGTGCAAATCAGCACCCAGGGCCCCCCGACCTGTTTACTGGCGAACGCGCCGCCCAGCATCGCCAGCGAGACGCCCATGCCCACCGTGCCGATCAGCAACAACGGTTTGCGGCCTAGCCTGTCGACCATCCAGATCGCAATCAGCGTAAAGAGCATGTTTACCACGCCGACGGTGATCGTGTCGCCGATGGCTTGGGTGGCCTTCACGCCGGCCGTTTTGAAGATTTCGGGGGCATAATAGAGCACTATATTGATGCCGGTGATCTGCTGGAGCACGGCTAGCGCCAAGGCGATCATCAACGGCGCACGCATGCCCGGCGTGAAGAGTTGACCGAGGGAGCCGCTCTCTTGTGCCAAGACCAGGCGGATGTCCTGCATTTGCACCGCCGCCTCTTCCCGGCCGCCGACCCGCTCCAGGACCGCGAGTGCCTCGCCCTCACGGCCCCGCTCGGTGAGCCAGCGGGGACTCTCGGGAACCAGAAACAAGAGGATGAAGAACAGGGCGGCGGGCAGTGCGCCGGAAGCGAACATCCACCGCCAGCCCAAGGCGACGTTCCAGGCATTATCGCCCAGGTTGGCAATGCGCGAATTGACGCAGTACACCACCACCATGCCGCTGACGATGGCCAATTGGTTGAGCGACACCATGCGGCCGCGAATCCGGGCCGGCGCCACCTCGGCGATGTACAGCGGCGAGACCATCGACGCCATGCCGATGCCGAGGCCGCCCAGGATCCGCGCGATCACAAACTGCGTTACGCTGGACGGCAACGCCGCGCCGAGGGCGGAGACCGTAAACAACACGGCGGAGAGGAGCAAGACCTTTTTGCGGCCCAGGGCGTCGCTTAGCACGCCGGCCCCTGCAGCGCCCAAAATACAGCCGAGCAGGGCGCAGGAGGCTACCCAGCCTTTTTGAATCTCATCGAGGCCGAAATGCTCTTCCATGAAGCCGATCGCGCCGGAGATGACGGCCGTATCGTAGCCGAACAGCAATCCCCCCAGGGCCGCAACGAAAGCCAATAAATACACATAAGACGTGCTGACATGGGAGTTCGGTAGCGCGTTGGACATGCTGTTCTCGCTGGCTTGAAGGCTGAAAATCGCCCCTCGGGACGGAACGTTGCCGACCGTACGGCTGCCGTCCCGGCGCGTGCCTTCCATGCTACCGGCCGTGGCCGGCGATTGACAAGCGGGGGACGAACGAATCAAATAACGGCTGACAAGAGATTTCCCGACCGGCGGGCGCCCGCCGGCGATCCTTTCCTCCCCCCGCCTATTCTTCCGTCATGATGAACTCACGCCAACGCGTCGAAGCCGCCCTGAATCATCAGCAGCCGGATCATCTGCCTCTGGATCTGGGCGCCAGTCCGGTGACCGGGATGCACGTCAGCAGCGTCTACAAACTCCGCCAGGCACTGAAACTCGATCCGCCGGGCACGCCCGTGAAAGTGACCGAAGCGTACCAAATGCTCGGCGAGATCGCTCCCGACTTGCAGGAGGCCCTGGGCGTGGACGTGGTGGGCGTGGGCGGCGCCAAGTCGTTCTTCGGCTTCCAGTACCGCGACTGGAAGCCCTGGACCACTTTCGACGGCACGCCGGTACTGGTGCCCGGCGGCTTCAATACCGACCAGGAACCCAACGGCGACATCCTCATGTATCCCGAGGGCGATCGGTCGGTGCCAGCCAGCGGCCGCATGCCCAAGGGCGGCTTCTACTTCGATACCATCGTCCGCCAGGAGCCGATCGACGATGCCACGCTGAATGTCGAAGACAACCTGGAGGAGTTTGGCCCGATCTCTGACGAGTTGCTGCAATATTTCGCCAGCGAAACCGACCGGTTGCGGGGCGAGAGCGAGCGGGCAATTTTGGCCAATTTCGGCGGCACGGCCTTTGGCGACATCGCCTTGGTGCCCGCCCCCTGGCTGAAAAACCCCAAGGGCATCCGCGACATCGCCGAGTGGTACATGAGCACGGTTGCCCGTTTCGACTACGTCTACGAGCTGTTCCGCCGGCAGTGCGACATCGCCCTGAAGAATCTGGCGAAGATCTATGGGGTCGTGGGCGATCGGGTGTCGGTGGTATTCATTACCGGCACGGATTTCGGCACGCAGAGTGGGCCGTTTATCAGCCCCGCCGCCTACCGAAAACTCTATCAGCCGTTCCACCGCGAAGTGAACGATTGGGTCCACACCCATACGCCGTGGAAGACGTTTATCCATAGTTGCGGCTCCGTGCTCGCCTTGCTGCCTGACATCGTCGAGGCCGGCTTCGACATCCTCAACCCGGTGCAATGCTCGGCCGCGGGCATGGACCCGGCCGTGCTGAAAGAGAAGTTCGGCGGGCGGCTCACTTTTTGGGGCGGCGGGGTGGATACCCAAAAAACGCTCCCCTTTGGCACGCCCGACGAGATTCGCCGCCAGGTGCGCGAGCGAGTCGAAATCTTCGGTCGCGGGGGCGGTTTCGTTTTCAACACGGTGCACAACGTCCAGGCCGGCGTCCCCGCCGAGAACCTGGTGGCACTGTACGAGGCGGTACGGCAAGCCCGCTGAGCCCCATAACGTAGGTTATGTTTTAGCATAAC
>Ga0181529_10007575_pt1 | contig 10780 bp, 10 predicted proteins | sample PEATcosm2014_Bin_36_FD_119763 | JGI IMG/M metagenome (GOLD analysis project Ga0181529, IMG submission 119763) | Peatland microbial communities from MTU Mesocosm Facility, Houghton, MI, USA - PEATcosm2014_Bin10_30_metaG | ecosystem: Environmental > Terrestrial > Soil > Wetlands > Peat | place... | reverse complement strand
GCGGGCTTGCCGTCGAGCGTGACCGCTTTCACATACGCATTCTCCGGCAGGGGTTCCACCACGGGCTTGAACTTCCCCGGCGGAACGTTGGCGATGCGGAACGCGCCGTCCTTGCCCACCTCAACGGCGGGCGGCTCCGTCTGGCCCATCGGGTTGGAGTTGTCGGCCGATTCCAGCCGCACGGTGTGCTTGGCGGACTCGCCGGCAGGCGCGTCGCCCACAATCTCCAGCGTGCCAGTCAGGTCCTCACCCGGCGTGAGAACCAGTTGCAGTGTGGTTTCGTCGGCGGCGAGGTGGAGTGCCACCGGCCGGCTCTGGAGGGAGGTCTTCCCCGAAGAATAGAGCGCGGTTACGCTGTAAAACCCCGGCTGCAATCCGCCAAACGAAAACTTGCCGTCCGGCCCGGCGGTGGCAAAACGCGAGCCATTAAGCTGCCCCTCGCTTTCGCCATTGCGCAGGATGACTGAGGCGCGAGCGTTCTCGAGAGCGCCGGTCACGATGCCGCCGATGGTGAAGCCGCGCCCCGCCGCGCCGGACGTTGTGCGAGTCAGGCGGATTTCGATGCCGGCAAGATCCTGCCCGGCAGCCGCCTGGACCGGCGACGCGGCACCCGTGCTCGCGGCGCTCGGATAGTAGGTGTTGGCGAACGGGGCCGCAGACGTGCCGTCGCTGCGGATCTCCGGCGGACCTCCGACGCGGTTGGGCGGCGAGGCTTTCACATAAAATCTGCCGGGAGCGGTGAGCAGAAAGAACTCTCCGCGGTCGTCCGTCTCGGCGTTCGATCTGCCGAATGGCGTCTGCTGCAGACGGTCGGGAGGCACCGGTTCGAGTCCCACGGAGATATGCTCCACCGGGTCGCCGTATTCATCCACCACGCGTCCCGCGATGAGCGCGCGCGGCGTCATTACCACCTTGTAGTCCGTGACGTGCTGGCCCGCCTTGACAGGCAGCATGCCAATCGCCAGTGGTATCGAAGGCGAGGCCCCGATTTGGACAAATCCGGCGCGCTCCGCAAGCACCAGGTAGAGCGCCGGGCTGAGGTTCTCCACGGAGAAGTGCCCGGACGCGTCGCTGGTGGCTCCATAGACCGCCTGGATCCCGCCGGCGTTGCCGGCGAAATCGGCGCCGATCATCCGCACCTGGACGCCGGGCAAGGGCTGCCCGGTGGAGTTGTCCGTTACCGCGCCTTCGACGCTGGCCTGTTGGGCAGGGAGAGACGCGGCGAGCCAAAAGAAGACAACCAGAGCCGGTCGCATTTTACTGCAATATAGCGCAAAAAGTGGACCGGGGGCGTCCCCCGGGGTCCGCCGGGATCGCCCCCGGGATCGCCTTGCCGGGTCCGCCCCACAAATCCTGCGCCCGGCGCGGCCCGCCGTGGCAGGCGACTGAGCGAGGAACTGGTTGGGAATGCGGGCCTGCGCCGGCGCCGCGCGCGATCCCCGCGCGCAGTGGGGGAACGGGGTGTGCTGCGGAGTGCGATGCGCAGGCGGCTGCCGCGCGCCTTGGCTGTGGGCAAGGGCGACGACAATCCCACACGACAATCCCACAGGCCTTGCGTGCGTCCTCAAGCGGAGGTATTATCGTCCGGTTCGCCAAGGAGGCGCTATGGGAGAGAAAATCAACTACGGCCGTGTGATCCTGGGCGGTGTCGTGGCGGGGATCGTGGCCGAAATTCTGGGGATTGTTGTGGACGGCGTGCTACTCGCGCCGCAGTGGGCCGCCGGCATGAAGGCCCTGGGCAGAGCGGAGTTCTCCGCGGGCCAGGACGTGGCGTTCGGCGTCATGGAAGTGGTCCTCGGAGTCTTCATGATATGGCTGTACGCCGCGATTCGCCCGCGCTACGGCGCCGGGCCGAAAACCGCCGTGTGCGCGGGAGTGGCAATTTGGTTCGCGGGAGTCCTGCTGCCCAACATCGGGTTCATGTGGGTGGGTGGCCTGTTCCCACCAGGCCTTACCGTGATGACATCCGCCGGAGGAATCGTCGAATTGGTAGCCGGAGCTTTGGCCGGCGCGGCCTTGTATAAGGAGAGCGAGCCGCTCAGTCACTGAATCACAGTGCCGATGGGTTCGCCCATCGACATGCGCATGATATTGCCGGCGGTATTCAGATTGAACACAATAATCGGCAGCCGGTTGTCCCGGCACATGGCGATGGAAGTGGCGTCCATCACTCCCAGGCCCTGAGAGAGCACTTCGAGGTAGGTGATTTCGGGGTACTTGACGGCATCCGGGAACTTCAGCGGGTCTTTATTGTAGACGCCGTCGACGCGCGTGGCTTTGGCGATCACCTCGGCCTTGATCTCCAGGGCGCGCAGGGTGGCCGCGGTGTCGGTGGAGAAGTAGGGATTGGACGTGCCCGCCGCGAAAATCACCAGACGGCCCTTTTCCATGTGCCGGATGGCGCGCCGGCGGATATAGGGCTCGGCCACCTGGTGCATCTCGATGGCGCTCATCACGCGGGTGGGAATGCCGATCTGTTCCAGGGCGTCGGAAAGCGCCAGGGAGTTGATCACCGTGGCCAGCATGCCCATGTGGTCGGCAGTCACGCGGTCCATCTTCAAAGCCGCCGCGGCCACGCCCCGAAAGATGTTGCCGCCGCCCACCACGATACCCAGTTGCACTCCCGCCGCGGCCACGTCGGCCACTTCGCGCGCCAGCGACTTGACCCGTTCGGCGTCGATGCCGAAAGCTGCGCCGCCGGCCAGCACCTCCCCGCTCAGTTTCAGGAGGATGCGCCTGAAGGCAGGCATCTATTCCGCGGCCGGGTTTTCGTGGCCGGCTTCCACCGCCGCCACGTCGCCCACTTTGAAGCGGACGTACCGCGAGATGGTGATGTTTTCGCCCAGCTTGGCGATCTTGGTCTTCACCAGTTGGTCGATGCTCAAGGTATCTTCTTTGACGAAGCGCTGATCCAGAAGGCAGACTTCCTCGTAGAACTTGGCCAGGCGGCCTTCCACGATCCGGTCGAGGATTTTTTCCGGCTTGCCTTCCAGGATGGCGCGGGCGCGGGCAATCTCCCGCTCCTTGGCGAGCACATCCTCAGTGACGTCTTCCTTGCGAATGAAACGCGGATCGGCCGCCGCGATGTGCATGGCGAGGTCGTGCACCAGTTCCTTGAAATCGTCCGTGCGCGCCACGAAATCCGACTCGCAGTTGACTTCCACCAGCACGCCGAGTTGGCCGCCGTGGTGGATGTAGCTCCCGATCAAGCCCTGCTTGGTGGCGCGCGAGGACTTCTTTCCGGCCGAAGCAATGCCGTGCTTGCGCAACACCACTTCGGCATCGGCGAGATCGCCCTTGGCTTCCACCAGGGCCTTCTTGCATTCCATCATCCCCGCGCCGGTGCGCTCGCGGAGTTCCTTCACTAGTGCCGCGGTAATTTCCGCCATAATATGGTCTTCCCGTTGACTCGTATATACCACCCCTGAGGAGCCGGCAGGCAGTACCGCCGGCCCCACCTTGGGGGGACAGGCGGCGCCGCCTGCCATCCAACTCTTTCCCGGCTTCCGGCGGGCGCCCAGAGGGTACTCCGTCAGGGAGCGGTCTTCCTTACCTTATCTACCTAATGTCCGCTTTCGGTGGCCGCCGGCTCGGGCGCCGGCTCGGTCTCGGATACGGGGCCTTTACGCGGCGCAGCCACAACCGGTTCCTCTGCCATGCTCATGCTCTCGGCCATGATCTCTTCGGCATACTTGGGATCCACGTACTTCGCGTACTCCGTGATATCCTCTTCCACCGGTGTTTCGTCCTGCACGATCTTGTCGGCGGTGAAGTCCTGCTCGGTGGCCAGCGAACGGCCCTCGATCACCGCGTCGGCGATCTTGCTGGCAAACAGGCGGATGGCGCGCAAAGCGTCGTCATTGCCGGGGATCACGTAATCCACTTCGTCCGGGTCGCAATTGGTATCGACAATGGCCACCACGGGAATGCCCAGCCGCCGGGCTTCCTTCACGGCGATGGCTTCCTTGTTGGAATCGATCACGAACAGGATATCCGGCAGCCCCGGCATGTCCTTGATACCGGCCAGGTTCTGGTCCAGGTGTTTGCGCTCGCGTTCCAGCCGGATGACTTCCTTCTTGGGCCGGCCGGCGTAGCCGCCTTCCACCGACGCCATGGCTTCCAGTTCCTTGAGGCGCTTGATGGACTTCTGAACGGTGAGCATGTTGGTGAGCAAGCCGCCCAACCAGCGTTGGTTGACGTAGTACATCAGGCAGCGCTTGGCCTCTTCGGCCACAGCCTCCTGCGCCTGGCGCTTGGTGCCTACGAAGAGCACATTCTTGCCCTGCGCGGCCATTTCGCCCACGAACCGGGCGGCGTCTTTGAACATCTTCAGGGTTTTCTGAAGATCGATAATGTAGATACCGTTACGTTCGCCGAAGATATATTCCTTCATCTTCGGATTCCAGCGCTTGGTCTGGTGCCCGAAGTGAACGCCGGCTTCGAGCAATTCCTTCATCGATATTGCGGGCAAAAAAACCTCCTTATCGAATACCCGTCATCCGCCGCACGGCCCAAAGCGATATTTGTGCCGCGGATGGGTTTGGGAATCCGTTGTTGAGCGTGGGAGCCGCAAGGCCCCCACGGAGAAAAATTAACGTTTGGAGAACTGGAACCGCTTGCGTGCGCCCTTTTGGCCGTACTTCTTCCGTTCGTGCTGGCGCGGGTCGCGGGTGAGCAAGCCGAGCTTCTTCAGCCGTGACCGCAGTTCTGCGTTAAACTCCACCAAAGCCCGCGCAATGCCGAGACGGGCTGCGCCCGCCTGGCCGGCGATGCCGCCGCCGTCGGCGAGGATCAGCAGGTCGAACTTGTCCATGGTTTCCGTGGCCGCGAGCGGCTGCCTCACCATGGCACGCGAACTCTCCGTGGGAAAGTAGTGCTCAAACGCGCGGTCGTTGACCTTTATCTTGCCACTGCCGGGCCGCAAAAATACCCGAGCCACCGACCGTTTCCGGCGGCCCGTTGCCAAATATTGAACCATCGTCGCTGCCACCAAACTCGTTACCTCTCCGCTCACCTTGTTCGGCCGCAGGGCGTAGAGGCGCACCCGTTGGCGCGCCGCCGCCCGGCCCCGGGGTTTGCTACTTCACTGTCAGTGCGACCGGTCTCTGGGCCGCGTGCGGATGCTTGGCGCCCGCATACACCTTCAACTTGCGATACATCTGCTTGCCGAGCTTAGTCTTGGGGAGCATGCCAAAAATGGCGTCCTCAATCAGCCGGACGGGCTTTTCCTGGCGCACCCGCTGTAAGCTCTTGGCCACCAATCCACCGGGGTACCCGGTGAAATGGCGATACATCTTGTCAGTTTCTTTGCGGCCCGTGATACGGACCTTGTCGGCGTTGATGACGATCACGTGATCGCCGGTATCCAGGAACGGGGTGTAGCTCGGTTTCGTCTTGCCCATCAACAACATAGCTGCTTTGCTGGCGAGCTTGCCCAGCACCAGCTCCTGGGCGTCGATGACATGCCACTGCCGCACTATGCCGTTCTTGGAGGGGAACTCGGTACTCATTGACACACGTCTCCAACTCTTCAGTTACAAAACATTTAGCTTACGGGTTTAGGGGGCTCGTTGTCAAATCGGGTTACAGACGCGCTACGGACCGAATCCGGTGCGGGGCGTCGCGCGGCCGCGCGCGGCCGCGATTTCCCGGCGGCCGGGTTGGCTTTGCCGGCCTTGCCGGGATCGGGCGCTGGCCGCGTTGGGCCGGCCTTGGGCCTGCGGTGCCCGGCGGGGCGGACCGCTTGGGGGGCACCCCAATAGGTGTTAACTTAAGAACATTTCTCTGGGAAGATGTTTCTGTTTTGGGCCGTCGGTGGTTTCGGGAGTATAGCGCTTTCGCGGGTCTTCAACCTAAAGTTAGCGCTTATTGGGGGCACCCCGGATCTACGCCAAGGGCCCCCTGAGGTTTGCCCTTTGGTTTGCGCGACGCGCGGCTCTGTGGAGCGGACCTTCGGTCCGCAAGCCGGACCTCCCGGTCCGGCTGCCGGCGCCTTCAAAGGGGCCGTTGCGCCGGTTCCGGAAGCCGGACCAGGCGGACCCGCGGCCCAAGCGTAGGCGTTACAGTATGCGCGGCGGACCACAACGGTTGGAAACGGGGCGGCCCAGGCCGCAGCGCGGTATTTTAGCGCCGATGCCGGTCTGCGGGGCTCCCCTGCGCGGCGCCTCTTTCGAAGCGTCAACTGCTCACCAATTGCGGCAAGCCAGCCAGGAGGCCGGCTTTGCGGACCGGAGGTCCGCTCCACAACAAAGGTGGACACAAGCTAGCCTTGCGCTACCAAAGCCGCCAATCGCCGCGCGCTATCACCCATGCCGCCAGCAGCGCATTGGTCGCTGCGTGAGCGGCGATGGCCTCGCCGATCCTTCCCCGCCGCCGCGCTACCAGGGCGTACGCGAGGCCTGCCAGCGATCCGGCAAGCCAACGCGGCCCATGCATCAGGCCGAATCCCACCGAGGATCCCAGCAAAGCTACCAGCGAGGTGTTCCGGAAATCGACGCGCTCGAAATCGGCGGCTACCAGGCGCCGCAGCAGAAAGCCGCGGAAGGCCAACTCCTCCGCAATCGGGACGGCGGCCACAGCCCCCAGGGTGCGCAACGCGAGCCATGCGATCCAGGCCGCGCCGTGGCCCGGGGCCATGCCTGGGACCGTGCCGCTCGAGGAGCCGGAGACCACCAGGCGGTCGAGCGCAAGCCACAGTGCGAATACCACTACGCCAGCCGCTGGCCCCAGCCAGTCGAACGTCCAATCGAGCTTAGCGTACTGCTTGCGGTAGCCCCACACTACCGCCGCAACGGCGCATAGCCGCAGAGGGTAGAGCCACTCAAACTGTCCCGCGAAGGCCCGGGAAAGCATGCCTGCGGCCAGAATCGCCACGAACGGAGCCAAATACAGCGCGCTCGGATTATCGCCGCGGCTGCCGGCTGCGGCCGGTTGGGGCCGGCGTCTGGCAATCCAGGGAACGTGCTGCGAGCCCACCACCAAACCCAAAGCGACCGCATTGAAGCCGATCCACCCGGCTTGTGAGTGAAAGCCCCCGAGCGCGATCGCGGCCCCGCCGGCGTTGCCGATCAGTATCAGCGCGGCTATGCGAACGCTGTTGAACAGAAACGCAACCCCCAGGCTCACCGGCACCAATAGGAGGGCCTGCGGAAAGCGGAGATCCTGGCGGAAGAGCCAGAGCCACACGATCCCGAATACCAGCATCAGGCCAATCCCTTCGAGGCCGGAACATGCCGGTTGTATGTCAACGCGAAAAGCCGAGCTGCCGATGGTCGCGGTGGCGGGGTCGGAGATCACGCGCGAAAGGAACAGGCCGAGCAGAAACTTGACGATGAAAAAGGTCGCTTGGACGGCCGGCCGCCACAGCAAGCGCACTTTGTCGCCGAGCCAGCAGACGAATACCGCGGCCGCGCCCGCATAAGCCCACGCATTGCCAGTACCGCGCACCAGTCTTGCCCAGGTTTCGAGCGGAAAAAACGCCACGCCGGCAAGCACAATTGCCAGCAGGCCGGATAGTAAACAAACCAGGCCGGCGGGGCCGGTCCACGCCCCAAACCCCCCGCCGAACCCGAATCGAAAGAGCACACCACACAACGCCAGTGCGCAACAATGGCCGGCAAAAGGAGCCTGCCGAACCGGAACCGAGGCCGGTCCGCTGCCCACTTCCGCAAGGATCGGCTTGGCCCGAAGGTAGCCGAAGACCAGAAAAAAACCGACGAATGCGATGGCCGCCTGCGTAGCCTGTGGCGCAAATCTGTGCAACAGGGTGACGACGCCGGCACGGCTGTGCGAATCCGCATGCAGATAGTTCGATGCGGCGACCAGTTCCAGGATAATCGGGAGACCGATCCAGGCGACCCGGTGGTAGACCGTGGGGGGGGCTAGCCTGGAGAGAATGGAAACCGCGGGCAGATCTATGGGACCGCCCGGTTCAGAGATAGGCTGGCGAAGGTCGGACAAAGGCTTTGGTGGAAATCCCCCCGGGAGGCTAATCCCGGGGGAGAAGTTTGGATTTGGAAGCGAGTTAATTCCTGCGACGGCCCCGAAATACGATGACCGCCGCTGCAATCAGGGCCAGTGCGTTGGCGCCGGAACCCGGATCGATTTCCGGCACTGAAGCCAAAGCTAACGCGGAAGCCCCAATACCCAACAGCACGACAGCAACGAGTGTTTTCAAGTCTCCTCCTTAGCACCTAGCTCTTTCCGAGTGGGTGTTTCTCCGAATTCTGAACGAGTTTATGGGGTATGTCAATGGCCCCTGAGACTTTTTCCCCGGCGCTCGCTGTCCAGCAGGTTCATCTGCCGCTCGCCGTTCCGCGTGGCGGCCCCTTCCGGAGCCGGAATCGACCCTTCCATGCGCGCGATCTCATCGGGCGAGAGGGGATATTTCCCCCGGGAGGCGAATCCCGGGGGATAAGTCAGGCTTTGAAAAGGGAGTTAGTGTTTGCGACGGCCCCGAAATACGATGACCGCCGCTGCAACCAGGGCCAGTGCGTTGACGCCGGCGCCCGGATCGATTTCCGGCACGAAGGGCGGAGCCCAAGCCAACATGGAAGCCCCAATACCGCACAACACAACAGCAACGAGTGTTCTCAAATGTCCTCCTTATAGCACCTGACTGTCTCGGACCAGGTGTTTCTCAGGATTCTGACCGAGTTTGTGGGGTATGTCAATGGCCCGCGAAAAGTTTTTCTCAGCGCTCGCTGTCCAGCAGGCTCATTTGCTGCTCGCCGTACCGCGTGCCGGCGACTTCCGAAGCCGGAATCGACCGCTCGATCCGGGCCATCTCCTCCGGCGTGAGCGCGATTTCCAGAGCCGCCAGCGCCTCCTCCAGTTGCACCCGCTTGCGCGCGCCCATCACCGGGACGATGGCCGCGTCCTTCGCCAGCACCCAGGCGATGGCGAGTTGTGCGGGCCGCACCCCGTACCCGGCAGCCAGCCGGTTGAGCGCACCGACGAGCGTCTGGTTGCGCGCCAGGTTGTCGCCGGTGAAGCGCGGCAAGTGGGCGCGAAGGTCGCTCCGGCCGGCGGGGGGCGAGCCGCTCAGCAGCCCGCGCGAAAGCACCCCGTAAGCCGTCACGCCGATTCCCAGTTCCCGCAGGACCGGAAAGATCCGCGCTTCGGGGCCGCGGCTGACCAGCGAATACTCGATCTGCAGATCGGCGATGGGGTGTACGGCGTGCGCGCGGCGAATGGTCTCGGGACCCACTTCCGACAGGCCGATGGCGCGCACATAGCCGGCCTTGACCAGGTCGGCGATGGCGCCAATGGTGTCTTCGATGGGCACGCGGGGGTCGAGACGAGCGGGACGATAGATATCGACGCGATCGGTGCGCAGCCGGGTGAGCGAATGGGCCAGAAATTCCTGACCGCAACCGGCCGGGCGTCGTACCCGAGCCAGCCTCCGTCGGGTCCACGCAGGGCGCCGAACTTTACCGAGAGCAGCACCTGGTCGCGGCGCCCCTGGATCGCGCGGCCGATCAGCATTTCGTTATGGCCCATGCCGTAGAAATCGCCGGTGTCGAGCAGGGTGACGCCGCGATCGATGGCGGCATGAATCGTGGCCAGGCTCTCCGTTTCGTCCGCCGGCCCGTACATTCCGGACATACCCATGCATCCCAGGGCGAGCGGAAACACGCTAGGGCCATGGGCGCCCAGTCGCCGGTATTGCGCCGGCGGGGTCAGACTTCCACCCGGTACAGGCACGCCGGATACATCACGTTCCGCCGCGGGTTTTGCTGCAGGTACAGGACGCACACGGTGGTGCCGATCTCCAGTTTGTGCATCTGGCAGGAACCCTTCGCGACCGTGCCGTCTTTCGTGCGGAACCGATAGCGCACCATCCACCCTCCCTTGACGCGGTGGCACCCGGTGACGATGCCCGGCGCCGGCAGACCCTCTGCCACCACCGCAGCCTGCCGCCTGAGGACGAACAGGATCGCGAGGCTGCCTCCCACCAGCATCGCCGGGACCAGGAACGCCAGCCAGGCCGGATCGGGAGATTCCTCCCATGCCGCCGGGTGGTTGGTGTTCGGGTCCGCGGGCAGATAACGGACCGGCAGGAAGCCGGCCTTCCGGATACCGTCCCAGAGCCGGCCCGGCACGCTGGATTTTCCCTGGAACCGGACTCCGCCGGCGCTAAATGCGTACCCCACCATCGGCGTGGACGACTTGCCCTCGTGCCACAACCGCGTGATCTCGCCCTGCGCCTCGTGGCCTTCCGCGCGCAACCGCTCCACCCGCGCGACCTGCTCCGCATGCTGGTTTTGCATAAAGAGGTACAAAGGAATGGCTGCCACCAGCAACACAACCGCCATGGTGGCCTTGAAGATGCCGCGTCCCTTCATGCGCACTTCTCGCGGTAACGCCCGCGACAGTTCCCGCGGCGGGGTCCAGCTCTCGGGAAAAGATACCGGTGTGTCCATCCGACTCCTCCGAACAACAGCAGAGTAGCAGATCGGCGCGCCGGGTTGCTACGATCGGAGCATCTCCACCGATCGCAAAGACACCGCCGACAAGGACACCGCTGGCAAAGACACCGCCGGCAAAGACAACCTCCGCGTGATCCTGGTTTCGACGCGCAACCCGCTGAATATCGGCGCCGCGGCGCGCGCCATGGCCAACTTCGGCTTCTCGCGGCTGCGCGTGGTGAACGCCTACGACGTGGCCTTCCGCGAAGCCCGCTCGGCGGTGGGCGCCGCGCCGCTCCTTGAGGCGGCCGAGGACTATTCCAGCGTGGCGGACGCCGTGGCCGATTGCCAGTTGGTGGTGGGCACCACCT
>Ga0181529_10007574_pt1 | contig 10780 bp, 9 predicted proteins | sample PEATcosm2014_Bin_36_FD_119763 | JGI IMG/M metagenome (GOLD analysis project Ga0181529, IMG submission 119763) | Peatland microbial communities from MTU Mesocosm Facility, Houghton, MI, USA - PEATcosm2014_Bin10_30_metaG | ecosystem: Environmental > Terrestrial > Soil > Wetlands > Peat | place... | reverse complement strand
GGCGTCGGCACGGTCGGCGGCATGATCATCGGCGTGCTGATCTTCGAGGTCATGAACAACGGCCTCGTCGTGCTGGGCGTATCGGCCTACTGGCAGCAGATCGTCAAGGGCATCATCATAGTCGTCGCCGTGGCCATCGATATCCAGAAGTACGTGAAGAAGCGCTGATCGGGAGCATCCGAGCCATGAAGCGCGCCCCGCTCGCCCTATGCCTCGCCGCCTGCCTCCTGGCGGGCGGCGAGGCGGCGCGAGCCGCGCCGGCCCCGCTCATCGGCATAGCCATGCCAACCCAGTCGGCCCAGCGTTGGATCCAGGATGGAGCCAACATGAAACGCATCCTGGAGTCGCGCGGATACCGGGTCGACCTCCAGTACGCCGAGGACGACGTCCAGGCGCAGGTCGCCCAGATCGAGGACATGGTCACGGTCAATGTCCGAGTGCTCGTGATAGCCCCCATCGACGCCGAGTCCCTGACCAACGTCCTCGACAAGGCCCACGCCGCCGGTATTCCCGTCATCTCCTACGACCGGCTGATCCGCAACAGCCCATGGATCGAGTATTACGTCACCTTCGACAACTACAAGGTCGGCGTGCTGCAGGGCGGGTACATAGTCGACAAGCTCGGGCTCAAGGGCGGCACGGGCCCATTCAACATCGAGATCTTCGCGGGCTCACCCGACGACAACAACGCCGGCTACTTCTTCCGCGGGGCCATGTCCCAGCTCAAGCCGTACATGGCCAACCGCAAGCTGATCGTGCGCTCGGGCCAGACGGACTTCGAGAAAGTGGCCATCCTGCGCTGGGACGGCGCGACGGCGCAGAAGCGCATGGACGACATCCTGAGCTCCAGGTACACCGATGCGCCGGTCGACGTCGTGCTCTCGCCCTACGACGGCATCTCCCTCGGCATCATCTCGGCCCTGAAGTCGGGAGGCTACGGCCGCCCCGGCAAGAAGATGCCCCTCGTCACGGGCCAGGACGCCGAGCTGGCCTCGGTCAAGTCGATCCTGGCCGGCGAGCAGACCCAGACCGTCTTCAAGGACACCCGCGTCCTCGCCAGGAGGGCGGCCGACATGGTGGACGCCGTCATCGCGCTCAGGCGGGCCGAGGTGAACGACACGACGACCTACGAGAATGGCGTCAAGATCGTGCCTTCCTATCTCTGCGACCCGATTAACGTCGACGTTTCCAACTACAAGGCCGTCCTCCTCGATTCCGGCTACTACACGGAGGCCCAGCTGTCCAGGTAGGATAGGGCCTGGAGGCAAGGCAGATGGGCCCTATCGGCCGAATGATCAAGAGCAATGTCCGACAGTACGGCATGGTGATCGCCCTCGGCCTCATCATGGTCCTCTTCCAGGTGCTCACGGGCGGAATCATGTTCAAGCCGATGAACGTGACCAACCTGGTCCTCCAGTACAGCTACGTGCTGATCCTCGCCATCGGCATGCTGCTCTGCATCGTGACCGGCAACATCGACCTGTCGGTGGGGTCGGTGGCGGCCTTCATCGGGGCGGTCTCTGCGGTGATGATGATCAACCTGGGCTTCCCGGTGCCCCTGACCATCGTCCTGGCCCTGGCCATAGGCGCGGCGGTCGGCTCTTTCCACGGCTTCTTCATCGCCTTCCAGCGCATGCCCGCGTTCATAGTGACCCTGGCGGGAATGCTCATCTTCCGCGGCCTCACGATGGTGATCCTCAAGGGCCAGACCAAGGCGCCCTTCGACAAGTCGTTCCAGTCCATAGCCGCGGGCTTCCTGCCCGGCGACGGCCTGCGGTTCCGCGGCCTCAACCTAGTAGCCCTGGCCGCCGGGATCCTCGGCTTCGCCATCGTCGCGGCCGCCGTGCTCTACTCGCGCCGCGCCAAGGCCAAGCACCGGCTCGAGGAGGTTCCCCTCTGGGCCGACGCCCTGCGCATCCTCGCGCTCGGCGGCGTGGTCCTCTTCCTGACCTTCGAGTTCGCCGGCTACAACGGATTGCCTCTCGTCCTCCTCATCCTCGTCGCCTTGGTGCTTCTCTACAGCTATGTCACCAAGCGGACGATTGCCGGACGCCACGTCTACGCGATGGGAGGCAACGAGAAGGCCGCCCGGCTCTCCGGCGTCAAGACGGAGCGCGTGCTGTTCTGGGTCTATGTCAACATGGGCGTGCTCGCCGCCCTGGCCGGCCTCCTCGTCGCGGGCAGGCTCAACGCGGCGTCGCCGAAGGCAGGCACCAACTTCGAGCTCGACGCGATAGCGGCCTGCTTCATCGGGGGGGCTTCGGCCTCGGGCGGCATCGGCTCGGTGGTCGGGACGATAGTCGGCGGTTTCGTGATGGCCGTCCTCAACAACGGCATGTCGATCATGGGCGTGAGCGTCGACTGGCAGCAGACCATCAAGGGCCTGGTGCTCCTCCTCGCGGTGTGGTTCGACGTCCTGACGAAGAGAAAGCCGCTGATCCGCTAGGGCCGGCCGCTCAGCGCAGGGACGCGATCCTTCGGCCCACCGACTCGGCCGGATCGGAGCCCTCCTCAATAGCCTGGCGCACGGCGTCCACGAGGGCCGAGCCCACGATAGCGCAATCGGCGCGGCCCTCCAGCGCCTCGATCTGGGACTTTTCCTTAAGCCCGAAACCGGCCGCGAGGCGCTTGCCCGTCCTCTCCCTCAAGGCCGACAGGCGGTCGAGCGAGGCTTCGTCCAGCTCCGTCCTCCTGCCCGTCACTCCGAGGCGAAGCACGACATAGAGCAGGGGCGAGGCCGACGAGGAGGCGAGGCGCCAGGCCCGCTCCAGGCTCGTCGTCGGGGCGATCAGGGGCACGAGGGCGAGGCCGGCCCCGGCGCAGAGCTCCGCCAGGGGCGGCTCGCTCTCGTCGTCGGGGTAGTCGGGCACGATGAACCCGTCGAGGCCGGAGCGCGCGCAGCGCTCGGCCATCGCCTCGGCGCCGTAGGCCAGAATAGGGTTGAGGTAGCTCATCACGAGGATCGGCGCCTCGGTCTCGCGCCGCAGGGCCTCGAGGGCCTCGAGGCAGGCGGCCGTGCTGGAGCGCGCGCGAAGGGCGGCGTGATTGGCCTCGACGATCGTCGGGCCGTCGGCCGACGGGTCTGAGAAGGGCAATTGAGCCTCGATGATATCCGCCCCGGCCGCGACCATCGCGGAGAGGATCCGCCTCGATTCGCGCTGGTCCGGGTAGCCGCAGACTGCATGGGCCATGAGCCTTATGCCGCCGCCGGACTCAAAGCAGCGCGTTAGGCGTTCTATCCCGGTCATTCGCCCCTCCCGATTCGGCTGTCCGCCTCGTCCTCGGCCTCGATGCGCCTCGTCTCCTCTTTCAGGAAGGCGAGCCAGTCGGAGCGGTCGAAGACCGGCGCGGTGATGAAGAGGTCCTTGTCGCCCCGGCCGGACACGTTGACGACCGCGATGGCGCCCGGTCCCGCGGCGGGCAGCTCCCGGAAGGCCAGGGCCAGGGCATGGGCCGATTCGAGGGCGCTCAGGATGCCCTCGGCCCTGGCGGTCCGGGAGACTGCCCCGAGCGCCTCCTCGCCGCGCACGGACTCGAAGCGCACACGCCCTGTCTCGCCCAGGAAGGCCAGCTGGGGCCCGATGCCCGCGTAGTCGAGGCCGGCGCTCACCGAGTGCGTCGGCAGGAGGGAGCCGTCCCCGTCCTGGAGGAAGAGCGAGCGGTAGGCCTGCACGATCCCGACCCTGCCCGAGCCTCCCATGCGGACGGCGTGGTCGCCGGGCCCGGATCCCCTGCCGCCGGCCTCGGCCCCGACGAGCTCGACGGAATCCTCGAGGAAGGCCGAGAAGGCCCCGATCGAGTTGGAGCCTCCGCCGACGCAGGCGTATATCCGATCGGGCAGCCGACCCGCTCGGTCGAGGACCTGGGCTCTGATCTCGCGGCCGATCACCGACTGGAGCTCGCGCACGATGGCCGGGTAGGGATAGGCGCCGAGGGCCGAGCCCAGGACATAGTGCGTGTCGGAGACCCGCTCGGTCCAGCTCTTCATGGCCGCGTTGACCGCGTCGGTGAGGGTGCGCGTCCCCTCGCGCACCGGGGTCACCTTGGCCCCGAACATCCTCATGCCGAAGACGTTCGGATGCTGCCGGGCCATGTCGATCTCGCCCATGAACACCTCGCACTCGAGCCCCAGCTTGGCCGCGGCCGCCGCCGTCGCGAGGCCGTGCTGGCCCGCGCCCGTCTCGGCGATGACGCGGGCCTTGCCCATTCGCTTGGCGAGGAGGGCCTGTCCCAGGGCGTTGTTTATCTTGTGGGCGCCGGTCTGCGCGAGGCCCTCGAGCTTGAGGAAGAGCCGGCCGATCCCGAGCTCCCGCGCCAGGGTCTCAGCCTCGTAGAGGGGAGTCGGCCGGCCGACGTAGTCGCGGCCCAGGCGCTCGAGCTCGGCCCAGTAGAGCGGGTCGGCGCTGGCCGCGATCCAGGCGGCCTCCAGCTCCTCGAAGGCCGGCCTCAGGACTTCGGGCACGTAGCGCCCGCCGAATCGGCCGTAGTAGCGCTCGAGGCTACGCAAGGCTCGGCTCCCCGGCCTCGCGGGCCACGGCCTCGCGGATGGCGCGGAACAGTGAGGCGAGCTTCTCCGGCGACTTTCGCCCGGGCGACTCCTCGACCCCGCTGGAGACGTCGAGGCCGTCAGGTGAGAGGGAATAGACGAAGCTCGCCGCGTTGCGCGGCTTTACACCGCCGGCGACGAAGAATTCCTTGCCGGCGGACCGCGCGGCCGCCCGAGCGGCGAGGGCGGCCCAGACGCCGACCGAGGTCCCCGTGCCTCCGTACGAGGAGCTCGAAGAGGCGTCGACCAGCAGCCGAGGGCAGGACCATGGCGAAAGCGCGAGGGCAAGGGCCTCCGAGGCCGATCCCACCCGAAGGGCCCGATACCAGGGGAAGGGGAACCGGTCGCAGTCCTCGGGCGATTCGTCTCCATGGACCTGGGCCGCGTCGATCCCGGCGAAGCTGATAATGTCGCGCATCGCGTCGGGAGACTCGTTGACGAAGACCCCGACGGCCTTGAAGCTCCGCTCCGCCGGCTCGGAGCGCAGGGCCTCGACGATCGACCTCACCCGCTCGGGCTCGACCCTCCTCGGCGAGGGGGCCAGCACGAATCCAAGCTCGTCCGCCCCGCAGCCCAAGGCGAGCCTGGCGTCCTCGAGATTCGTGATCCCGCAAATCTTCACCTTAATCTTCATCAAGCTGCTCCTTGACGACAGTAGGATTCACCGCGGAGGACGCGGAGTACGCGGAGTTCGGCGCGGAGTGAAGACAATATAAGTTTGGTAAAGCAATACTTCTCTCTGCCCTTTATCGTCATCTCTTCATATTCCTCCGCGGTCTCCGCGCGCTCCGTGGTGAAATACATCGATATGTGCCTTAATCGATCGAACCGATCGCCTCGACGAACTCGCGGGCCTTGGCCTCGGGATCGGCAGCCGTCGCCAGCGCCTCTCCCACGAGGAAGCCTCGGAAAAGCGAGCCTCGAAGCGCCGCTGCGTCCGCGCCCGAGCGCAGCCCCGACTCGGCCACGAGAATGGGGCCGGAGGGCAGCAGGGCGGCGAGGGAGGCTGCCCTCGAGCGATCGACGCTGAAGTCGCGCAGGTCCCTCGCGTTGACTCCCATCGCGTCCGGCTTGGCCGCGGCCGCCTTCTCTATCTCCGGCGCCTCGCGGACCTCGACGAGGACCTCCAGGCCTAGCTCTCGGGCGGCCGCGGCGAGCTCGAGGAGCTCGGCCCGCCCTAGGGCGGCGGCGATGAGCAGGATCGCGTCGGCGCCGATGGCCCAGGACTCGAGGACCTGGTAGCGATGCACGACGAAGTCCTTCCGCAGTATGGGCAGTCCCACGGCCTCGCGGACGCGGGCGAGATCCTCGTCGGAGCCGAGGAACCTGCGCGGCTCCGTGAGCACCGAGACCATGCCTGCCCCGCCTCGCTCGTAGGCCCGGGCGAGGGCCGCCGGATCGTAGTCCCTCACCATGAGCCCGCGAGAAGGCGAGGCCCTCTTGCACTCGGCGACGAGGAGGCCTTCCGACTCCCGCGGCCCGCCGCGGCGATAGGCAGAGAACGAGGGCCTCGGAGCTGAGGCCAGGCGCCGAAGCGAGGAAGCCGGCCGCTCGCGCTCGAGGCGGGCGGCATCCGCACGGCGCTCCGCGCATAGGGTCTCCAGGATGTCCATCAGGCCGAGAGCTCCCTGAGTCGGCCGAGGACGCGAGCGGCGGCTCCCGAATCGATCGAGGCTCGCGCCGCCTCGAGGGCGGCGCGATAGTCGCTCGCGATACCGGCAGCCAGGATGGCCGCGGCCGCGTTGAGCAGCACGACGTCACGCTTGGGTCCCGGGTCGCCCGCGAGCACGCTCTCGACGATGGCCGCGTTCTCCGCGGCGTCCCCGCCCTTGAGGTCGGCGCTGGAGCAGGGCTCGAAGCCGTAGTCGGCCGGATCCAGGACGTAGCTCCTCATCCAGAGCCCGGACAGCTCGGTCACCTTGGTCTTCGCCGCCAAGCTGATCTCGTCGATCCCATCGAGGCCGTGGACGACCAGGGCTCGCTTGACGCCGAGATTGGCCAAGACTGCGGCCACGGTCTCGGTCAGCTCGGGAGCGTAGACTCCGACCACCTGGGCCTCAGCGCGGGCTGGATTGAGCATGGGCCCCATCATGTTGAAGACCGTCCGGAAGCCCAGCTCCTTCCTCGGCCCTCCGATGTTCTTGAAGGCGGGGTGGTAGGCAGGAGCGAAGAGAAAGGCCATGCCCGCGTCCTGGATCGCCTGGGCCGCCTCTCCCGGCCCCATCTTGGTCGAGACGCGAAGGGCGTCGAGCACGTCGGCCGAGCCGGAGCGCGAGGTGATCGAACGATTGCCGTGCTTGGCCACCTTGGCGCCCGCCCCGGCCGCGACGAAGGCCGACGCGGTCGAGATGTTGAAGGTTCCGGACGAGTCCCCGCCGGTGCCGCAGGTGTCGACGGTCGCCAGGCCCGCGGGAAGGGGCAGCTTGACCGCGCGGTCGTAGAGCGAGGAGGCGAAGCCGGTCATCTCCTCGATGGTCGGGCCCTTGAGGGTCAGGGCGGCGAGGAAGGCGCCGACCTGGGACTGAGTGACTCCGCCGTCGGCGATCTGGTCCATAAGGCTTCGCGCCTCGGCGCGGCTAAGGTCCTCCCTCGCCGAGAGCTTCTTGAGCATGGATTTGATCGAGGGGACCTCGCGCACTCCCGAGAGGAAGTTGCGCAACAGACGCTCGCCCTCCTCGGTGCCGATCGACTCAGGATGGAACTGCAGCCCCTCGATGCGGTACTCGCGATGACGGATCGCCATCACCTCGCCGTCGCTCGAGGAGGCGCTCACCTCGAAGCCCTCGGGCAGGCTCTCCCGCTCCACCGCGAGGGAGTGGTAGCGGATGACGCGAAGCGGATTGGGCGCCTCCGAGAAGAGGGTGCGGCCGTCGTGGCCGATCGTGTCCGCCTTGCCGTGCATGATCCGCTTCGCTCGGACGATCTTGCCCCCGAAGGCGGCGGCTATAGCCTGATGGCCCAGGCAGACGCCGAGAATGGGCTTCCTGCCGGCGAAGCGGCGGACGAGCTCGATGGAGATCCCGGCCCCCTCGGGGCGGCCCGGACCGGGGGAGATGACGAGACGGTCGAAATCGAGGGCCTCGGCCTCCTCTAGGCCGATCTCGTCGTTGCGAACGACCAGGACCTCCTCGCCGAGGCGGCGGAGGAGCTGCTCGAGGTTGTAGGTGAAGGAATCGTAGTTGTCGATGAGGAGGGTCATGCCTTGCTCCCTTCGCGCCGCGCCGCCCCGACCGCCGACAGCATGGCGCCGGCCTTAGCCGCGGTTTCCTCGTACTCCCGCTCGGGAGATGAGTCGTACACTATGCCCGCGCCGGACTGGAGGGTAATCCTGCCGTCCTTGACGAGGGCCGAGCGGATGCAGATGCAGGAATCGAAGCCGCCGTTGTAGCTGAAGTAGCCCACCAGGCCGGCGTAGGGGCCGCGCCGCTCGAGCTCGAGATCGTCTATGATCTCCATCGCTCGGATCTTCGGCGCCCCGGATACGGTCCCCGCGGGGAAGGTCGCCCGTATCACGTCGAAGACATCGGTCCCCGTGGCGAGCTTGCACGATACCTCGGACACGATGTGCATCACGTGCGAGTAGCGCTCGATCTCCATCATGCGGTCCACCGACACGCTCCCGGGCACGGCCACTCGGCCCAGGTCGTTGCGCGCGAGATCGATGAGCATCACGTGCTCGGCCCGCTCCTTCTCGTCGGCGAGAAGCTCGACCCCGAACGCCGCGTCCTCCGCCTGGTCCTTGCCGCGTCGTCTCGTTCCGGCCAAGGGCCTCAGGATGGCCTTGCCGTCCTCGACCCTGACCATGACCTCGGGCGAGGCGCCGAGCAGCACGAAGCGCCCGAAGTCGAGATAGAACATGTAGGGCGATGGGTTGATCGAGCGGAGAGCGCGGTAGACGTCGAAGGGCGAGCCCTCGAACTCGGCGCCGAAGGAGCGGGAGAGCACCACCTGGATCGCCTCGCCCTCCTCGATGAGCCCCTTGGCCTTGGCTACGCCGGCCTCGAACTCCTCCTTGCTGGCGCTGGAGACGAGGCTCCCGATGATGGGCGGCAGCCGAGAGCGGTCATCGGGCCCGGAGTCGGAGCGCTGGAGCTTGGCCTCGACGACCTCTATCCCCCTGATCGCCTCGACGTAATCGGCCTCGGGATCCTCCCCGACCCTTTGGTTGCAGACGATGCGGATCGAGTGCATGAGATTGTCGAAGACGAGGGTATAGCGCGCGATCATGAACATCCCGTCGGGGGTGCCTGGACCGCTCTTGCCCGACACGTCGGGCAGCCGCTCCCAGAGCCTCGCGGCGTCGTAGCCCAAGTAGCCGACCGCCCCGCCCGGGAAGGGCGAAAGGTCGCCCTCGCCGTCCCAGGGCCTGGAACGCATGAGATCGCCTATCGCGCGCACGGGGTCGCCCGCGCTGAAGGAGCGGCCACCGTCCTCGTCCTCGACGCGCACCTCGTGGCCATCGATCTCGAGCCTGGCGACGATGTCGACGCCGAGGAAGGAATAGCGGCCGAAGGCCCCGCCTCCCGCTGACTCGAGCAGATAGGAGGCGCCTAAGGCGTAGAACGCGTCGATGGGCGTCAGGCGGTCAGCGGATACGTCCTTGACGACCGGCAGCACATGGCCTGGCTTGGCGGCTTTGATGAAGTCCAGACGGGATGGTCGGATCACAGATTCTCCTTTGTCTGCGTTACTACAAGTAGTAACATTTTCTCTCAGTGTACCGATCTAGATAGTATCTGTCAATAGAAACATATGGAATTTGAGGGCCATGAACCTTGTAAAGTGTCACGAACCTTGTTTTTATGGCTTTCTGCCCATAATCTGCACGTGCCAGGATTGGCAGATCACGTGTATAATTACCGCATGCGCAGAGCGTTGCGTATCGGAGTCGCCCTCCTCCTCGGATGCTCAATCGCGCTTACCTCCTGTTTAACCTTCGAACCAGGCCGAGTAGCGCAACGAGGACCGGCGGCCAGGCTGGGAGTGCTCGACCTGCGCTCCTGGGACTTCCGTTCGCGGGGCGCCGCGAGCCTGGCGGGGCAATGGGACTTCGCCTCGGGCGTCCTTCTCGACTCGGTCTCGGCCTCATCCCATCCAAGCTGGGAGACGCGGACGGTCCCGGACTTCTGGACCAAGGTCGAGCGGGGAGGAGCGTCGACGGGCGAAAGGCCCGGCACGGGAGCTGGCACCTACCGTCTCCGGATCCTCCTGCCCGAAGGCGCCCCTCCCCTCGCAGTCCGCACCTTTACCGGCCTCAACGCATTCGAGATCGAGGCTAACGGCGAGACGGTAGCCCGGATCGGCCGCCCCTCCCTCGACCCGGCGACGGCGGAGTCGACGTATAGGCCGGGAGTCCATGCCGTCGAGCCTCGCCCGGGCACCCTGGGCACCTCGGGCGAGCTCGAGCTCCTGGTGCGAGTCTCCAACTACGTCTACCGCAACGGAGGCATCTGGCGGGCCTTCGTCCTCGGCGAGCGGGAGCGCTTGGAAGCGGACCAACAGAGGGCTGTCTACGAATCGATCATCCTGGCTGTCGCCGTGATGGCCCTCGGGGGCAATTCGCTCATCCTCTACTCCTTCAGGCCCAAGGAGAAAAGCTATCTTTTCTTCGCCATATTCGGTCTTCTCGAGGGCTTGAGGCCCTTCGTCACGGGCGAGTACGCGATCACCTTGCTTTTCCCCGCCATTCCTTTCCAGCTCCTGGTTAGGCTGGAATACGCGACGGCGATGCTGGGCTTCCCAGCGGCGATGGCCTTCTTCCTCAGCTTCTTCCCCTTCGAGAACACCAGGCGGTGGAGCCTCATCCTCATGGGGCCCTTCGCCCCCTTCGCCTTGTTCCTCTTCGCGTTTCCGCTGCCCTGGCTGACCTGGAGCATCTTCCCCTTCTACGGAGTGGCGATCTCAGCGATGATCGGAGTGGTCGTGGTCGTGATCGGGCGCGCCGTCTACCGCCGCGTTCAGGGCGGGGTCGAGATGGTCGTGATCGGCTCGCTCCTCGCGGTCTGCTGCATCAACGACATCCTCTACTCGTCGCATCTGATCCACACAGGCACTCTGCTGCCCTTCTCGCTGGCTCTTTTCGTGATTTTCCAGTCCCTCATACTCGCGAGGCGCTTCACGAAGGCCTTCGACGAGGTCGAGCTCCTGTCCGAGGAGCTCAGAGACTCGAACGACAGGCTCCTCGAACAGGTGGAGAAGGAGCAAGCGGCGAGCGCGAGGTTCAAGGAGTCCCTG
>Ga0181529_10007573_pt1 | contig 10781 bp, 6 predicted proteins | sample PEATcosm2014_Bin_36_FD_119763 | JGI IMG/M metagenome (GOLD analysis project Ga0181529, IMG submission 119763) | Peatland microbial communities from MTU Mesocosm Facility, Houghton, MI, USA - PEATcosm2014_Bin10_30_metaG | ecosystem: Environmental > Terrestrial > Soil > Wetlands > Peat | place... | reverse complement strand
GCGGAATAATCGGCGCGATACTAGCCGGCTCCCCCACAGTGCCAGGATGGTGAGTTCGGTATGGCCGCTGGGAAAGCAATCGTAATGGGCCGACTCCAGCTTATCCAGCGTGGACTGCAATCCCTGGAACAGCCAGAGTCCCTGTAAAGGTACGTGTTCTAAATATCTTAGAAGGAATCGCGGACCCCGCGCGGGGATCACCAGATAGCCCAGGTACGACACCATAAACCCCATGGCAATTAAAAATGCATAATATTGGAACTCCTGGTATTTTCCCTGCTGCCAGAGCAGGTAGGCAACCAGGAGAACCGCCGGCACAAATAGGGTATACGCCCACTGCAGGTATTCGGTCAAAAAAGGGTTGTAAATCCGCTCCAGCCAGATGGTGGGGTTGGTGTGCCAGAAGCCGAAATCCAGGCGGGCCAGAAGCTGGTCGCCGAAGTCGGTTCGCCGAATTGCGGGTATGAACAGCGCCATCTCCTTGTAACAGACACTAACGTACGCTACCGGGTACCAGTTTCGAAAGATTCGAGAGGTGCGGTTGGGGCGCTTGATTTCCCACAGCAACAGCGAAGTGAGAACGGCGTGGCCGAGCAGCAGCCAGGGCGCTGAGGGCAGGCGCGTCCACCAGCCCAGAATCACGGCAACGCCGAAGGTGTAGTAGACCAGGACTACTTTGTCCACGGGCCAGAAACGGGTATCGGCCGGCAAGGGGCCGGATTTCAGTATTTCAGCCAACCTGCATCCTTATACCAAGCCAAAGTCTCCGAAAGGCCTGCATCGAGGGCAGTAGCGGCCTGGAAGCCCATCTCGTCGGCGGCCCGCCGCGGATCGCAAACCCAATACGGGCATTGCGCCTCGGCCACTTTCTCGCGGGAAACGATCCCGGGTTTCCGGGTGATCCAGGATACCATTTCCGCCGCGAAACCGACTACCCGGGCGACCGCCGGGGGAATCCGGAGGATGCGTAACGGGCGGTCCGCGGCGCCGCCCATGATGCGCGCGGCGGACTTGCCCAGCTCGGTCCAGGTGAACGGATGGGGATTCGCGAGGAAGTAGGTGCGGCCTCGGGCGGCGGGATGGCGCGCGGCGGTCAGCAGGCCCTCCACCAGATCGCGGACAAAAATGGCGCTGACGGAGCCTCCCTCGCCCAACTGCAGCAGGAATCCGCGGGAAACGGGTTTGAGGATGCGAAACACGTCGGTATCGCGCGGGCCATAGACCACCGGAGGACGCACGATGACGGCATCCGGCAGCGAGCCACGGACGGCGATTTCGGCTTCCAGTTTGGATTTGCCGTAGTGGGAGACGGGGCGCGGCCGGAAATCCTCGTTGAGCGGATGGCCGTCGGGACTGGGTCCGGCGGCCGCCAGGGAACTGACGTGCACCAGGCGAATTCCCTTCCCCGCGATGGCGATGGCTTTCGCCAGGACGGCGGTGGCGCGCGCATTGCCGGTGTAGTAATCGGCGGGTCGGAGGGCTTTGGTGACCCCGGCCAGGTGGATCACTACGGCGACGCCGTCCAGGGCGCGGTCGAACCCCTCGCCCGAATCGAAGTCGGCTTCCACGGAGTCGACTCCTGCCGGCAAGGCCTTACGCCTGGAATTGCGGCGCAGCAGACAGCGAAAGGGCTGATTGGTGGCGGACAGACGATCAAGCAAATGGCTGCCGATGAACCCGGTGGCTCCGGTCACCAGCGTCATCACTGCGGCGTGCTTCGAAAAGCCACTTCTCCGAAGTAGCTCTCGGCAGTGGTACCCGTATGCTGGGAATTGATCTGGATGCGGAGTCCCTTGACGGACGGCGCCGGTTTGCCATAGGCGTGCTGATAATCGGCCGCGACGTTGCGGCTCTCGGAGATCCAGCGGTTGGTGTCGGCTGAGCCCGACTCGCAGACCATGGCGTACACGTGAATCAGCGGAATGCTGGTGGCGGGAAGGAACGTGCCTTTGGGAGCGCTGGTGTCCCAGATGTACGAGATGATGCGGTGGTCGGAGAAAGCGACCAGGACCTGGGCAGCCTGATCGTCGGTATCGGACTTGCGGAAATCGCCGCCGCCGGGCAACTGGGTCACTTTCCAGCGCCAGTTGAGGTAGGGCAGCTCCGAGGGATTGACGTCGACGGAGCGCTCCAGCCCGAAGGAAGCATGGACACTGCGCAGGTGGATGCAGGGGATGTTGCCGTCGTTGCAGACGGAAACGTCGGGGCGTCCGTGATTCACCTTAAACTGCCAGTCGTAGGGGAGCTTTCCTGGCGACAGGCGTTCGGTATTCAGAACGACTAAAGCCAAGGGAGTGGTATGAGCCTGGAAGATGAGCACAGCTACGGTGCAGAATAATAAAAATTGCTTCAATGATCCTCACAAAAAATACCGGCCAAAGCGGTGATTCCACTATTTTATCTCATTTGCGTTACATTCCGCCAGTTTGGGGGCCGACGCGGGGCCATCTGAGCGGCGGACAATCTGCCTAATGAGAAGGCTGGCGCGATTGGATGGCCTGGCGGGTAAGCTCGGCCTGGCGCTGGATGGTGTCGGGGAGGCCGGGGATGGGATGGGCGTAGCGGTCGACGAGTTCCAGATCGGCAGGCTGGCCGACCACGAAGAGCGCGCGCAGGGCTTCCCAGATGTGGCCTTTGTCGGCGCCGAGATCGGCCAGCGGATCACCGGGCTTGACGGTGGCGCCTTCGTTGCGTTCGAGGGAGCGTACTTCGCCGGGGACGGCGGCGCGGACCTCGGCGTCGCCGATGTGCGCTACCAGGGTCCCGGGATTGACATAGTCGCCCAGCTTGAGGCGGTACTTCACGACACCGGCGACGGGCGCGGTGATGGTGTAGGGGCGCATCATGGCCAGCAGCTCCGGTTCGGCGGCGGGGTCGCCCCAGGCGGCCAGGGCGAGCGCGGCGTTGCGGCGAACCATGGGCTGGGAATCGTGGATCAGGCGCAGGAGGGCCTGCTGAAAAGGCGCGTAGCGAACCTGACCCATGATCCAAGCTGCGGTCTGGCGCAGCTCCAGACTGGGGCTGCCGGCCTGCCGCAGAATGTCGGGATACCAGCGGGAGACGTCCTGGTGGCGATTGAGGCGCTCGCCGATCTGCACCAGGGCGTGCTGGGCGTGGCGGGGGCTGGAGGCGTCGGCGAAATACTCGGAAACTTGGGTGTCGGAGAGTTTGCGACCAAACCAGGTCTGGTACCAGAAAAGAAACGGAAACAGCACCAGCAACACCGCGAAGAGGGTGATGAAGAGGTACGCCTTGGGTCCGGGACGGCGTCCCGGCGCGGGACTGGGAGAACTCATGCGAGGGCCATGATACCGCGCTTGGACCGTACAATGAGAGGATCATGAGCCGATGGGTGCTGTTGACGGCGTGTTTTGCGGCAGCGCTGCGCGCCCAGTATCCGCCGGAGACGCAGTGGCGGAAGATCGAGACGGCGCATTTCCAGGTGGTGTTTCCGCGGGAACTCGAGAGCTACGCACAGCATGTGGCCAACAACCTGGAGGCGCTGTACCAGCCGCTGGCGGGGACCCTCCACGCCACGCCGGCGCGCACCACGGTGATTCTGGCCAACCAGGGCGTGACGCGCTACGTGGGCGGGTACGTATCGCTGTTTCCACGGGAAGCGGTGTTCAATACCATGCCGGAGCAGGGATTCTGGGGCGCGGGCGCCTGGAGCGGCTCGCTGGCGGCACAGGAGGGAAGCTTCCTGGTGCAGATTGAGAAGATGAACCAAGGGTTCGGGAAGCTGGCCCGGACGGTGTTCGGAGAGCAGGGACGGGCGTTCGCCATCGGCATGACGCTGCCGGATTGGTCGATCTACGGGCAGGCGCGGGTGGCGGAGACGACGCTGACGGCGGGCGGCGTGGGGCAATTCGGGTCGTCGGAAACCATGACGCGGGCGTTGCTGATGAACGATCAACACTATTCGTACATGAAGGCGATGCACGGGTCGTTCAAAGACCAGGTGCCCGACCAGGCGGAGCTGGGGGCGTTCCTGGTGAGCCACATCAATCGCACGTCGGGGCCGGATGCGTGGGACAAGATTCTGAACGGCACGGCGAAGAACTCATGGAATCCGCTGGCGTTGTCGATGGCCATGAAGGGCATCACCGGTCGCAGCGCGGCGACGAATTACACCGAAACGCTGTCGGATCTGGGCGAGCGGTGGAAGTCGCAGGCGGCGGACCAGCAGTTCAGCCAGCCGCAGGTGCTCACCATGGCGGCGCGGAGCGCGTTCACGGGCTACTACCAACCGGTCTTCGAAGCCGACGGAAGCGTGCTGGCGCAGAAGAGCGGGCTGGATACGTATCCGGTGGAGATGGTGCGGATCCATCCCGACGGACGCGAGGAGCGGCTGTTCCGCATGGCACCGGCGGTGAACGCGTCGGACCGGACGTCGGTAGTGAACGGGAAGCTGGTGCTGGACGAGTACATTCCGGATGTGCGCTGGCGGCGCGGGTACACAGAGATCGTGGTCCGCGATCTGGCTACCGGGCGGACGCGGCGATTGACGCATAGGACGCGCTTCATGAATCCGGTGTTCTCGCCGGACGGGTCGCGGATCGCGGTGGTGGAGTTTCTGCCCGACCGGCGATGCTCGCTGGTGATCCTGGACGCGGAGAATGGCAGCGAGGTGCGCCGGCTTCCGTCGCCCGGCAACGACATGCTGTATTCGCCGGCATGGAACGAGGACGGGCAGCGCATCGCCGTGGTGACGCACGGCGACCGAGGGCGGGCGCTGCGGATTGCCGACATCGCGAGCGGGACTTTCACGGACATTATTGCGCCGGCCATGGACGATGTCGCGAACCCGGAGTTCTATCGCGGCTATGTGCTGTACGTGTCGTCGTACGATGGCGTCTCCAACATCTACGCGGTGGAAGTGGAGACCGGACGGCGGTACCGGGTGACGGCGGCGAAGTACGGCGCCAATTTCCCCAGCGTATCGGCGGACGGGTCGAAGCTGCTGTACAGCGACTACAGCATTGCGGGGTACAACGCGGCGGAACTGCCGCTCGATCCATCGCAGTGGACGCGGATCGCGGCGGTGTTTCGCGCCAACCTTGCCTACCACGGAGGGTTTCGTGATTCGCTGGCCGAGGCAAAGGGAACGGAATACGCGGTGAGCCGCTACAGCCCCTCGGCGCACCTGCTTTCGGTGCATTCCTGGGGACCGACGTCGGGACCTCCGGATGTCGGCGTAGGACTGATTTCCAACGACAAGCTGGGGCTGTTGGACGCCAACGCGTCGCTGATTTACGACACCAATGAGCGGACCTTCGGCTTCGATACCGGAGCTACTTATAACCGCTTCTTCCCGGCGTTGGATTTTGACTTCACCGACCGGGGCCGCAGCGTACAGCTGGCTAACTCCCAGGATAACTGGACGGAGCGCGTGTTGTATGGCGGCTTTCACGTGCCGCTGAACCTGTCGCAGGGATACTACACGACGGGAATCAGCCTGGGCGCGGGAGTGGAAACCGTGTCCCGCGCAGGCGGCGGCCTGGTTCCGCTGAGCTATACGTTCCGGCTGCGGCGAGTGCGGCAGAGCAGCGCGCGGGACCTGGCTCCGGTGTGGGGCCAGGAGCTGCGGTTTACGTATCGGGATGCGCCCTGGCACGACTTCTATACGGCCAGTTTTCTGTCGGCGGACGGGCGTTTTGCGCTGCCGGGGCTGGTGAAGCACCAATCACTGGTGCTCGAAGGAGGGTACGAACGGCAGAGCGGGAATTACTATTTTTCCAGCCAGATTCAGTTCCCGAGAGGGTATCGGGAGATCGTTGGGCCGGATCTGACTAAGTTTTCGAGTAGCTACGAGTTCCCGTTTCTGTATCCGGATCTGGCGATCGGACAGTTTCTATATGTCAAGCGAGTGAGCGGGAACGTATTTTACGACTATGGGAAGGTGGCGCAGCAGCAATACCGGTCGACTGGGGTAGAGACGGTGTTCGATCTGGGGTTGCTGCATTTTCCGCCGACGTTGCGCGCGGGAGTGCGGTACGCCTGGCTGCTGGAAACCCGGAGCTCGCGGGTGCAGCCATTCATCCAGTTTGGCTGGTGAGTCTTGGTAGTATAAGCCGGTATGCGAGCTGCGCGCAAGGCTATCCTGCTGGTCGGTTGCGTTCTGGCGGTGGTGGCCGTCCTGGTCGGATTCCGGCTGTCGTTTCGCCCATACATCATAGCCAGCGGCTCGATGGAGAAGACGTTGATGGTTCGAGACGGGATTCTCGTCGATCATATCAGCACGATACTGGGGCGCCTGCCGCAGCGTGGCGACGTGACCGTATTTCGATATCCGATCGACCGACAGCAGATTTTTGTTCATCGGATCGTCGGGATACCGGGAGACCGGCTCGCAGTCCGGAACAAAACGCTGTACCGCAACGGCGCGGAGGTGCTGGAACCTTATGCGCAGCACATCACCAAGTATGTCGACGCCTACCGGGACAATTTCCCCTCGACACCCAGTTTTCCTCTAGCTGAACGGGCGCAGGATATGATCGGGCATCATGTGGAGAACGGCGAGTTGGTGGTCCCCGCGGGGATGTATTTCGTCATGGGAGACAATCGCGACGACGCCGTGGATAGCCGGTACTTCGGGCTGCTCCCTCGCGGAAACGTGATTGGCCGCGCAATCTACATCTACGCTTCGCAGGACCCAAAGCGCGTCTGGAAGCGGGTGGATTAGCTAATCCTCGAAAAGGGCTTCAACAGGGACGTTGATGGCGGGGGTCTGGGTGATCAAATCCTTGACCTCAGACATGCCATCAGGCGTGCAGCGCCAGGCCTTGCGGGTTTGCGGATCGAGCAGCCAGACGTAGGGGACGCCGAAGTGCAGATAGTCGTCCAAACGTTGCCGCACCTTGGACAGCCGGTCTTCGGGAGAGAGGATCTCGATGCAGATTAGCGGGGGGGTGCGAAAAATCTGTTCAACCGGTTCCGAGCCGGCCACTACGCAGACATCGGGCACGCGAAACCGGGTGGGCGACACCTGCACGCGCTGCTCGGGATACACGTAGATGCCCCATTCCTTGCGCCGGGCATAAAAATACGCAGCCACCGCCATTTGTAAACTCGAGTGATCTTTCTCTCCCAAGTTTCGCTCCTCAACCACGCCGTCCACGTAGTCGCAGTCCGGATCGTAGCTGGACGACAGGTACTCTCGCACGCTGACCAATTCTTCGGTGGGCATAAAATACCAAAGCCGGAGACCCCATCGGGGAGCCTCCGGCTTTCAGGATAACAAACTGGAGCGGCTGGCTTACTCCGCCAGCGATTCTTCGCCGGTATCTTCGGGAAGGCCGCCGGCGTACTGCAAGCGGGTCTCCTCGTCGTAACCGGGAACCACGTCGAGCGTCGGCTCGGCCGGCGGCTCCTCCACCACATCCTCGCCTGCGATCTTCACCTGGCGGTAATACTCCATGCCGGTGCCGGCGGGAACCAGGCGGCCCATGATGACGTTCTCCTTCAGGCCGCGCAGGTAATCGATCTTCCCGTTGATGGCGGCTTCGGTGAGGACGCGCGTGGTCTCCTGGAAGGAGGCCGCGGAGATGAACGAATCGGTGGAGAGCGAAGCCTTGGTGATACCCATGAGTTTGGCCTTGCCCTGCGCCGGACGGCCGCCGGCCTCGACGGTCTTGGCGTTCTCCGCGCGGAATTTGAACTTATCGACGATTTCCTGCGGCAGGAACTCGGTGTCGCCGATATCTTCCACTTCCACCCAGCGCATCATCTGGCGCGAGATGGTTTCCAGGTGCTTATCGTTGATATTGACGCCCTGCAGGCGGTAGACTTCCTGAATCTCGTTGACCAGGTACTTCTGCAGTTCCTTTTCGCCGAGCACGGCCAGGATGTCGTGCGGATCGCGCGGGCCGTCCATCAGGGGCTCGCCGGCCTTCACCCGCTCGCCTTCCTGAACGTTGATGTGGACGCCGCGCGGCAGGGAGTATTCGCGCTGCTCGCCATCGTCGCCGACGACGAAAATCTTGCGCTGTCCCTTGGTCACTTCGCCGTACTTCACCACGCCGTTGATCTCCGCGATGATGGCCGTCTCGCGCGGCTTGCGCGCTTCGAACAGCTCCACCACGCGCGGCAGACCGCCGGTGATGTCCTTGGTCTTGGTGGTTTCACGCGGGATCTTGGCCAGCACGTCGCCGGCGTGAACCTCTTCACCGTCGCGGATCATGAGGTGAGCGTGTGTCGGCATGAGGTACTTCTTGGCTTCCGAACGGGAGCCGCCGGCGCCTTCCGGCCGCACCACAATTTGCGGCTGCCGCTTTTCGTCGGGCGAATCCATCACCACGAGCTGCGACATACCGGTCACTTCGTCCACCTGCTCCTGCAGCGTCAGGCCGTCCACCAGGTCTTTGAAGTGGACCACGCCGGATACTTCGGTGAGGATGGAGAAGGTGTAGGGATCCCAGGAGAGCAGGATCTGGTTGCTCTTGACGGGAGCGCCGTCTTCCACTGTAATGCGCGCGCCGTAGACAACCGGGTAGCGTTCTTTTTCGCGGCCCTTGTCGTCGACCACGCCCATAATGCCGTTGCGGTTCATGGCGATCAGCTCGCCCAGCTTGCTCTTGACGGTCTGGATGCCGATGTAGCGGGCGAAACCGTCGGACTTCGCATCCTGCGTGGACTGCTCGCTGATACGGGTGGCGGTTCCCCCGATGTGGAAAGTGCGCATGGTCAACTGGGTACCGGGTTCGCCGATGGACTGCGCCGCGATGACGCCGACGGCTTCGCCGCGCTCCACCAGGCGGCCGGTGGCCAGGTTGCGGCCGTAGCACGCTACGCAGACGCCGCGCTTGGATTCGCAGGTGAGCACGGAGCGGATCTTGACGCGCTCGATGCCGGCTGCCTGAATGGCGGCCGCGAGGTCTTCGCTGATTTCCTGGTTGATGCCGACGATGATGTTGCCTTCGTAGTCCTTCTGGTCTTCGAGAGCCACGCGGCCCACGATGCGGTCGCGCAAGGGTTCGATGATTTCGCCGGATTCGATGATGGGCTCGACGTAAATGCCTTCGGCGGTGCCGCAATCGTTTTCGGTGACGATGACGTCCTGCGCCACGTCCACCAGGCGGCGGGTGAGGTAACCGGAATCGGCGGTCTTGAGCGCGGTATCGGCCAGACCCTTGCGGGCGCCGTGCGTGGAAATGAAGTACTCGAGCACGTTGAGGCCTTCGCGGAAGTTGGCGGTGATGGGGGTCTCAATGATCTCGCCCGAGGGCTTCGCCATGAGGCCGCGCATACCGGACAACTGGCGGATCTGCTGTTTGGATCCGCGGGCGCCGGAATCGGCCATGATGTAAATGGGGTTGAGGTAGCGGCCGGTGCGGTCGTCCTCTTCCATGGCGGTGAACATGGAGTCGGACACCTTCTCGGTGACCTTCGACCAGATTTCGATGATCTTGTTGTAGCGTTCGCCGTGGGTGATGGCGCCGTCCTGGTATTGATTTTCGACGGCCACCACTTCGCGGTCGGCTTCGTGGACCAGGCTGGCCTTCTCGCTGGGGACGACCATGTCGTCGATGCCGATGGAGATGCCGGCGCGGGTGGCGTAGAGGAAGCCGAGCGCCTTCACTTCGTCGAGCATCTGCACGGTGACGTGCAGGCCGAACTTTAAGTAGCAGTACTGCACCAGCTGAGCCAGGCCCTTCTTCTTCAGGAGGCCGTTGATGAACGGCATATCCTGCGGCAGGCTGTCGTTGAGGATGACGCGGCCGACGGTGGTCTCCATGTACTGCTTGATGAACTCGATCGGCTCGGTATGCAGAATGTTCTGGCTGTCGAAGGCGTGCACCAGGTCGATGACGCGGCCGGTGTAGCGCAGCTTGATGGGGGTGAGGGTTTCCACTTCGCCCATTTCGAGCGCGATCAGCACGTCGTCGGTGGAAGCGAAGGTGCGGCCTTCGCCCTTGGCGCCGGGACGGGCCTTGGTGAGGTAGTAGCAGCCGAGCACCATGTCCTGGGTGGGAATGGCGATGGGGCCGCCGTGGGCCGGCGACAGAATGTTGTTGGCAGAGAGCATCAGCGTAGACGCTTCAATCTGCGCCTCGGGAGAGAGCGGAATGTGAACGGCCATCTGGTCGCCGTCGAAATCGGCGTTGAAGGCGGTGCAGACCAGAGGGTGAATCTTGATGGCCTTGCCTTCCACCAGCACCGGTTCAAAAGCCTGGATACCCAGGCGGTGCAGCGTGGGAGCGCGGTTCAACAGAATGGGGTGGTCCTTGATGACCTCTTCGAGGATGTCCCAAACCACCGGATCCTGCTGCTCGACCAGTTCCTTGGCCTGCTTGATGGTGGTGCAGTGGCCGCGCTGTTCCAGGCGGTGATAGATGAAGGGCTTGAACAGCTCGAGCGCCATCTTCTTGGGCAGACCGCACTGGTTCAGCTTGAGATCGGGACCGACCACAATGACGGAACGGCCGGAGTAATCCACGCGCTTGCCGAGCAGGTTCTGGCGGAAGCGGCCCTGCTTGCCTTTGAGGGTGTCGGAGAGCGACTTGAGCGGACGGTTATTGGCGCCGCGCAAGACGCGGCCGCGGCGGCCGTTGTCGAACAGCGCGTCGACGGCTTCCTGCAGCATGCGCTTTTCGTTGCGGACGATTACATCGGGCGCGTGCAGCTCCATCAGCTTCTTCAACCGGTTGTTGCGGTTGATCACGCGGCGGTAGAGGTCGTTCAGGTCCGAGGTGGCGAAGCGGCCGCCGTCGAGCGGCACCAGCGGGCGCAGCTCCGGCGGAATCACCGGGATCACGTCCCGAATCATCCACTCGGGCTTG
>Ga0181529_10007572_pt1 | contig 10782 bp, 8 predicted proteins | sample PEATcosm2014_Bin_36_FD_119763 | JGI IMG/M metagenome (GOLD analysis project Ga0181529, IMG submission 119763) | Peatland microbial communities from MTU Mesocosm Facility, Houghton, MI, USA - PEATcosm2014_Bin10_30_metaG | ecosystem: Environmental > Terrestrial > Soil > Wetlands > Peat | place... | reverse complement strand
CGCGATCTGCGCGTCTTCGCCGTCAGGTGGCCGGTTCTCGAGGGCGAGGCATTCTACCGCTGTCTCGACAGCCTGAACGTGAGCTCGTTCACCGCCTGCGGGGACCGGCAGTTCATGCTGCAGATGCACCGCGCCGGTCAGCGGCACGTGCCGCCCTTCGCCGCCGTGAGAGACGAGACCTATCCGGCAAACGGAGTCCGCTTCGAGCGCGCCGAGTGACATGCGGAAGAGGGACGATGGCAAACACGTGGGACCCGGATATCGAGATAACGGCCGGGCTCGCCGCGCGGCTGATCGAGGCGCAGTTCCCGGAGCTGGCGCCGATCCGGCTGGAACCCCTTCGCAGAGGCTGGGATAACGCCGCGTTCGTCGTAAACGGCGACCTGCTCTTCCGGTTTCCCTGCCGGCAGGCCGCAGCCCATCTCGTGGAGCGGGAGAACGCGCTGCTTCCGATCTTAAGGCCGCATCTTCCGCTGCCTGTGCCGGATCCAATCTTCATCGGCCGCCCCGCGGAGGATTATCCCTGCGTCTTCCACGGATATCGCCTCATTCCCGGCCGCCCGGCGAGCAGCCGGACCTGGAGCGAGGCGGAGCGCACTGCGCTCGCCGCTCCGCTCGCCCGCTTCCTGTCCAGCCTTCACGCGGTCGAGGCGACCGATGAGATGCGTCGCCGGGCGCCGCACGACGAGCTTGGCCGCTCCGATCCCGATAGGGCGCTCGCGCGCATCGACCAGAGGTTGTTTCAGCTCGAGCAGGCGGGCGCAGACCTGGATTTTCCCGCAGTCCGCGAGGCGGCGCAGAGGCTGCGCGCCGCGCCGCCCTGGCCGCGAGCCGGCTGCTGGGTTCATGGCGACCTCTACGCAGCGCAGATCCTGGTCGACGATCTCGGCCGCCTGACGGGCGTGATCGACTGGGGCGACGTCCATCTCGGCGATCCCGCGCTCGACATCTCAGTCGCCTTCACCCTTCTTCCGCCCTCCGCGCGAGACGCGTTTCGGCAGGCGTACGGCCCGATAGACGCCGGCGCCTGGGATCGCGCCCGCCTCCGGGCCATCCACTACGGAGTCGTCCTGCTCCATTACGGGCGGACGACAGGAGACGAGTCGATCGCCGCCGCCGGACGCATCGCGCTCTTGTATTCCCTCGGATGACCCCCTGATGAAAAAACTATGACAGGATGGACAGGATGATCAGGATGGCTAATACACGACGGCCGAGGTTCACCGTGAGTTGCGTCCGAAGGACGCTCGGCCGCGGGTCACTTCGGACGGGCGTTTTCAACACCCGCCCGGCTCGCCGAACAAGGTACGCGCCGTATCGACCGACCGCCGTTTCACGCCCATCCTGTCCATCCTGTCCATCCTGTCCGAGTGTTTTGGCCGAATCGGCCGGGCGAAGCATTTTTCGGAACCTTGTGAAGATTTCCGGAATCACAAGCAGGGGACCGCACCGCGGCCGTAGAAAGGAAGATATAGGAGTTTCGTTGGTCTGTGCAAGCAGGCAATTATGACGAGCTGACATAGCTCGCGGGCAAGGGACAGCCCGGTAACATTGCGTGGCGCAGAGTTGCACGCCGGCGTGCAGCCGGACATTTGCATTTTGCGCGCGCGATCTTCAACTCCGACCTCCTCGACGAGCGCCGAAGCGGCTGGGTCCTGAAACCCCACGATCCGCCGCGACTGCCGTGCCGAAGCCGTCCAGCCTTCGCGCAGCGTGGCGCTCTTTGCCCCATGTTTGCGCCTGGGCCAAATCACGCCCGAGCAGATCAAGAAAATCCGAAAAACCCGTCTGTTTCCCTCTAAAAAACTTGAGGGATTCTGCAGATACTTTAGATGTACAAATAGCTCAGTAATCGCTTGCCTGCATGCCTTATCGTTCGACCCGTTCCACATTCAGGCATGGCGTGTTTCGCTTAGAACAGGAAACGACCATGGCGTTCTGTCTCCAGCGCGTTACCAGATCCTGGAACCCAAATGACGACCTGCCGGAAGGGCAGGAGTTCATCATGGATGATACAGCCTATTGGAAAGAGTGGCTCCTTCGACGGCGATATGCCAAAGACGCGGAGTTCCGCGCCGAAATGAAGCGCCGCCAGCGGCGATTTGGTCTGTGCGTCGTCGTCTTCACCACAGCCGTCGTTATTGCAGGCTACGCCTCGGATATTCTCCACCTTCTGCATTGATCCGCATTCAGGCGGCGCCGGCAGAGGCCGGATGATCGGCACCTCTATCCGAAAGCGGACCGGGTTCGAATCGAGCCCGGTCTTCGTCCTGTCCCCTCCCCGGATGCTCTCAGGCCCCGTTACACGTTCTTAGGTCGAACCACCAGAGAGGCAATTAAGTTGGCGACGCATGCAACGGCTATCGAGGCGCCGACCTCCACTATGGTGAAAGGGGTGCCTCCCGGTCCTGCAATGCCATGGTCGAGCGTCTGGTAGGCTACGATTGCGCCGAGAAGCAGGGAGAAGACGGTGGCGATCGGCGCATACGGAATCTCCAGAATGCCGCATCCGAAGGCCGCGGCAACCGGGAAGACCGGCCGGAACGTGACCGGAGCGGTGGACGCCGAATGATGGTTGCTTCGCGCGACGGCAACGGCCGTCGCGCCCACGTAGCCGGGCAGCAACAGGTTGGCCAGGTACGTGAGTGCCACGGCGACGACGCCGATGACCGCAACGCGCATCAAGATGACCCAGCGGTCCGGGCGATTGGCCGTGGCAAGAGTGACGATCATGATCACGGCGAGGACCACGTATAGATAGGTGCCGCCGGATGTCGTTAGAACGTCCACGTGGAGTCTCCTGAAGAGGGAAGCGGCCGACGATCGGCAGATCGTTGAACCCGGGCGGTCGGAACTTCCGCTGCCGGAACACGAAGCCGGCCATTGCGGATCGGACGCCTAAGGGTGTTCCCTTACGGACTGTGAGCCGTGTTGCGGCGGAATCGGTCGCCCCGTCTCAGATGGCAGTCTCGCTCGGTTCGTCCTTAGGAGCCGCCGGCGCGCGATGGCCCTGGCTCGCGCTGAAGTAGAGGTTGATTCCCTTGTTGGCGATCAACGAGCCGGCTATGCTCATAACTGCGAGCGTCGCAATCCGGAACAGGACCCAGGCTAGCTGCACTGCGATCTTCGCAAAGCTGGGATCGTGCCTCGGGTCGCCGGTTATCTGCAGCCCCAACGCTTTCGTTGGAGATGCGGTGAATAGATCGAACGCAACGTAGAAGACGAGCACGAGAAGGGCAACGCCCAGGAGAAAAACGAGCATGCCGATCATGCGCCCGATCACGTCGCCGCGAGAAGTCAAACTCATGCGCGCATCCTTGTGGAGTGTGGCCGTTGATTCATCGGCTCCGCATCCGGGACAGCCCGCTCGCGGGACGCATCGATTGTGACGAATCCACATCCTGGAAGTTCACATCGGCGCGGCATGTTTCCTTCTCGCTCTGCGCGATCCGCGTGAACCACGATTGTCCGCCCGTGTACGGCGCGGAGGGCCGAAGCGCGATCCGGGCGGATCTCAGAGCCGCTCAGGGCCGGGAGACGCGGGCGGCCTCGATAAGCGCGTTGACGACGCCGGGCACAATACCGAGCAGAACGGAGAGCGCCCCCGTAGCGAGCAGGGAGATGCTCACGCCCGCCGACGGGGCGGCGCGCGGCGCGCGCGCGACCGAATCCGGCTCCTGGAAGCACATCACCCAGACGACCTTAAGATAGTAGAAGATCGATATGATGCTGGCAAGCGCGAGCGCTATCGCCAGCCAGAGCTGCCCGGCCACCAGCGCCGCATTCACGATAAGCCACTTGCCCATAAAGCCCATCGTCGGCGGGATGCCGCCCAGAGACAGCATGAAGATCAACATCGTATATGCCGCAACCGGATCGGTGCGCGCAAGCCCCTTCAGATCTTCGAGCGTCTGCACGTCGCGCCCGCGCCGCGAAAGCCAGATCAGGACGGCGAAGGCGCCCATCGTCATCAACGTGTATGCCAGCAGATAGAATATCGCCGCGCCGAAGGCGATGTCGTGCGCGCTCGCCGCTCCTCCCGTCGCGGCCGAGACGGCCACGAGCAGGTAACCCGCATGAGCTATCGACGAGTAGGCCAGCATCCGCTTCACGTTGTCCTGGACGACCGCCAGGATGTTGCCGCCGAACATCGAGAGAACGGCCAGGATCTGCACCGCGACGATCCAGTAGCCGCTGATAGGCGCCAGCGCGTTGAGAAGGCGAAGGAGGGCCGCGAAAGCCCCGATCTTTGCGCAGGCGGCCATGTACGCCGTTACCGAGGTCGGCGCGCCCTCGTACACGTCCGGCGTCCACATGTGGAAGGGCACGAGCGCCGCCTTGAAGCCGAGCCCCACCAGAGTGAGCGCCAGCCCGGCCATAAGCATCGCGGAGGGAGTCTGCGCGTCCAACAGCCGCTGCGTGAGCTGGGCGTACAGCGTCGTGCCCGGCATATTGGCCGTTCCGGAGCCGCCGTACATCAGCGCGATGCCGTACAGCAGAAATCCGGAGGCGAACGCGCCCAGCAGGAAGTACTTGAGCGACGCCTCCATGCTGCGCGGATCCGTGCGCGCGAATCCCGCCAGCACGTAGAGCGCGACGGAGAGGATCTCGATCGCCACGAACAGCGTTATCAGCTCGGTCGCCGCCGCCATGAGCATCGCGCCTGAAGTCGAGAGCAGCACCAGCGCGTAGTACTCGCCCAGGTTGATGTTGCGGTTCTCCAGATAGGTGTACGCCAGCAGCACCGCGATGGCCGCCGTCGTCAAGAGGAGCAGGTTCATCGCCTGCGCGAAGGTGTCTCCGGAAACCACCCCGCTGAACAGGGAGTTGTAGTAGCCGTCCGGATCGTTCATCAGCCGCACCGCGTATACGGCCGCAGCGCCGATCCCGGCGAGGCTGACGATCAAGTTGATGCTCCGGCTCTTGCGCCAGGACGGCAGGCACGAGTCGCCCAGAAGTATGATCGTCCCCGTCACCATGAGGATCAGGATCGGGAAGATACCGGAAACGCTAGTCGACATATCCATCTGCGCGGTCTCACCTCATAGGGCGCTCAGTGCGGCCGGGGACCCAGGTGCGAGTTGAACGGATCCTGCCCGCCGGTCCCGCTCAATGGCGGAACGGGCAGAACCGGCAGCGGCTTGAAGTGATACGTCTGCTTCGCCGGCTTCCTGGCGTGCTTTTTCGCGGGCTTCTTCACGGGCCGCTTCTCCGGCGCCTTCGCCGGCTTCGCGCCCGCTCCCTGCGCGGGCGCTGCGCCAGGCTTGGGACCGGTCGCGATGCCGGGCTTCGGACCGGCGCTCGGAGCAGGCGTCGCCATCCGCCCGGCCGGAGGCTTCGGGTTCGACCCGGGCGCCGGGCCCGCTCCAACTGCCGGTCGCGCCTCGGCCCTGCCTGCCGGCGGCGGCAACGGCACTGCCGGCTTCGCGATCCGCTCCGGCCCTACTATGGCCGGCGGCCGCGGTCCTGCCCCGGCCGGCTGCGGCAACGGCCGTCCCGCTTGCGGCCCCGGCGGCGTTCCAGCCGGCGGCGCCGGTATCGTTCCGCCTGTGGGCGCCACGCTGCGCTCCGGCGCCGGAATCGGAGCGTGCGGCCCTCTCGGGAGCGCATGAGCCGCGAGCGGAAGCGTGGGCGCCGCGAGCGGCAGAGCCAGGCGCGTGATGGGATTCGCCGGAGGCGCGGTCGGCCGCTCCTCCGTGGCTGGAGCCGGCGCCGGTCGCTCCCGCCGAACCGCAGGCCTGCCCTGGCCGGGGCGGCTTACCCGCGCGCGCCGTCCGCCGGCTCTCATTCCTGCCAGCGGTGAAGGTTCGGCCCCGTTAAGCGCCAGCACATCCGTCACCGGCAGCTCGGGATCCATGTGCAGCGATCCCTCCGGCAGCAGCACCGCGAGCGAGGTCGTCATGCGATCGGTCCAGAAGCGGCTGTCCAGGCCGACCCAGAAGATCACGACGACGAGCGGCGCAAGCACCAGCCACTCCGAAACGGAGAGATCGGGAACCTTGCGGTTCTCCGCGTGCGTCACCGGGCCGAGCATGATGCGCTGGAACCACCAGAGCATGTACACCGCCGAAAGGATCATGCCGGTGCAGGCAAGGGCCGTCGGCCCGTACCCCGTGAAGACCGACGTCCAGCTTCCCAGCAGGATCGGAAACTCGCCCACGAAGCCGTTGAAGAAGGGAACGGCGATGCTCGAGAGCGTGGCGATCAGCGTCATTGCGGCGAGCATGGGCACGATCCGCTTCAGCCCGCCGAAGTCGGAGATGAGCCGCGTGTGCCGCCTGTCGTATAGCATGCCGACGATGAAGAAGAGCATGGGCGTCGAGATGCCGTGGTTCAGGTTCTGCACGAGCGCGCCCATCATGCCGACCCGCGTGAACGTGAAGATGCCCAGAATTACGAAGCCCAGGTGCGCGACGCTGGAATAGGCGACCAGCTTCTTCGCGTCCGGCTGCACGGCCGCCACGATGGAGCCGTAGATGATGCCCGTGATGGCCAGCGCGATGAAGAGCGGCGCGCTCTGGTAGGCCTGCACGGGGAACATGGGCAGGCAGAAGCGCAGGAAGCCGTACGTGCCCATCTTCAGCATCACGCCCGCCAGGATCACGCTGCCTGCCGTCGGCGCCTCCACGTGAGCATCCGGCAGCCAGGTGTGCAGCGGGAACATCGGCACCTTGATCATGAAGGCGAGCGCGAAGGCCGCGTACACCCACATCAAGTTGCGCGGATCGGAGCTCGATAGCAGCGCGCCCGGGCCGCTCCCGTGGCTCGACAGGTCCAGCACATTGAACGATCCCGCAACGTTGTAGGTCCAGATGATGGCGACCAGCATCAGGATGCTGCCGGCGAACGTGAAGAGGAAGAACTTGATGGCCGCGTAGACGCGCCGCTCATGCCCGAAGATCCCGATCAGGAAGTACATCGGGATCAGCATCGCCTCCCAGAAAACGTAGAAGAGGACCAGGTCCAGCGCGCAGAAGACGCCGATCATCCCGGTCTCCAGCAGCAGCAGGAAGACCATGAACTCCTTGAGCCGCTGCGCGACGCGGAACGAGTAGAGCACGCAGAGCGCCGTCAGGAGGGTTGTGAGGACGATCAGGAGCAGGCTTATGCCGTCGACGCCCATCCGGTAGTAGATGTGGATGTTGTTGCCGATCGTCATCCACGGATGGGACTCGATGAACTGCATGTTCCTCGGTCCGGCCTGCGTGGCGTAGTTGAACTTGACCAGGAGCCCGACCGATGCCGCGAAGTTGACGAGTGCGAAGAGCATCGCCACGGCGTTGAGCGCCGTCCTGGCGCCGTCGCGCGCCGGCTTCGCGCCGGGCTCGGCCTCGCCCGCTTCGTGGCCGTGCGAGTCCGGCAGGTCCGCCGGCCGCTTCATCAGTATAAGCAGCAGCGCGCCCAGAGCCGGCCAGAATGTCAGGAACGTAAGAATCAACTCGGATCCCTTAGAGAAAAGTCCAACGAACTCGCCGCCAACCGGTATTCCGCCCTGCGCCCCACCGCAGCCTCGTCGCCAACCGGTATTCCGTCCGGAGGACGGTTGGCCGCAGGCCGATTAGCGCAGGACTTCAGTCCGGTGCCCCGCAGCGCCGCCGCCGGGTATTCCGCCCTGCGCCCCACCGCAGCCTCGTCGCCAACCGGTATTCCATCCTTCGCCTCACAGCGGGATCGCCGCCAACCGGTATTCCGCCCGGCACCTCACGAACTCGCCGCCAACCGTTGGTCCGTCCGGGGCCTCACCACCCCTAAAACCTATTTCGCCAGCATGCTCCACGATGCGATCAGACCCGTAACGATCGCGACGACGCCCAGCAGCATTCCCAGCGCATACGTGCGGACGCGCCCGGACTGCCACTTGCGCCCCTCCGCCGCGAGGGCCGCCACGCCGCCGCCGACCCCGTTCACCAGGAGGCCGTCGATCATGTCCTGGTCGACGATCCGCCATAGCACACGATCCGCAAACCACCCGCCCACGCGAATGAAGAGCGTGTTGTACAGCCAGTCCCACTGCCATTTGTTCAGCAGGAACACGTAGGCGTAGGCGAAGATGTTTCTCGGGTTGCGCACCCACGCACTCTCGACCTGCGCCGGAACGATGTGCCCCGTCGCGCGACCCCGCCTGTAGAGAACATGCGCGATCAGGATGCCCAGAATGGCCACCACCGAGGAGATCACGTAACCCGTCATGGGAGTGAAGACCTCTTCGCCGCGCGCCATCCGGCCGAGCGATAGCGGCGCGATCGAAGGCCCGAGGAACCTCTCGAAGATGCCGGTCGGCCCGAGCGCCGCGCCCGCCGCGAGCGAGAGCGCCGCGAGCAGGTAGAGCGGCAGCATCATCGATGGCGGCGACGTATGGATCTGGCTCTTGCCGTGGCCCTCCGCCTCTGCCTGGCCCTCGTGCGCCTCGCCGCCCTCCGTCTTCTCCTCGTGGCCGGTATGCTCGCCGTGCGCCGCGTGCTCGTCGTCGTCGAAATTGCTCTGATGCTGATGCGGCAGCTCGCCGTCCACAAACTGCGGCTCGACGTCGAACGTCTTCCACATCAGCCGGTTCATGTAGAACGCCGTCATGAACGCGGTGACGAGGCCGATCGCGTAGAGGGCGACGTTCGAGCCCCAGGGCGAGCGGAGCGCGCTGTCCAGAATCTCGTCCTTGCTCCAGAAGCCTGAGAGCAGCGGGATTCCGGCGATCGCGTAGGTCCCGACGACCATCACGAACCACGTGCTCGCGATCCTCTTCTTCAGCCCGCCCATCTTGCGCATGTCCTGCTCGCCCAGCATCGAGTGGATCACCGCGCCGGATCCGAGGAAGAGCAGCGCTTTGAAGAAGGCATGCGTCGTGACGTGGAACATCCCGGCCGTGAAGTTGCCGACGCCGCACGCCAGCACCATGTAGCCGAGCTGAGATATCGTCGAGAAGGCCAGCACGCGCTTGATGTCGTTCTGGACGAGGCCGATCGTCGCTCCGAGGAAGGCCGTCAGCACTCCGATCCAGCCTACGATCTGCATCGCCGCCGGCGCCTGAACGTAGAGCCAGGAGCAGCGAGCCAGCATCACGACGCCGGCCGTCACCATGGTGGCCGCGTGGATGAGAGCCGAGACCGGAGTGGGACCGGCCATCGCGTCCGGCAGCCAGACCCAGAGCGGGATCTGCGCCGACTTACCGGTTGCGCCGATGAAGAGCAGCACGCAGATGGCGGTTATCGCCGGAATGCCCAGGATGGCGGGCACTGCGCCGAGATGCTGCCCGTTGCCGGCGAGGTGCTGCGCCGCCAGGTCCATAACGCCCCTGCGATCGCGCGTGAAGAAGGAGAGCGTTCCGAACGTGCTCCAGATCGCCATCATCCCCAGCGCGAATCCCACGTCCCCGACGCGGTTCACGATGAACGCCTTGTTGCCGGCCTTCGAGTTGTCGACGCTCTTGTACCAGAAGCTGATCAGCAGGTAGGAGCAGGTCCCGACGCCCTCCCAGCCGACGAACATCAGCAGGAAGTTCTCCGCCATCACGAGCGTGAGCATCATGAAGATGAAGAGGTTGAAGTACGTGAAGAAGCGCGGCTGCTCCGGATCGTCCGCCATGTAGCCGGTCGCGTAGACGTGGATCAGGCCGCCGACGCCCGTGACGATGAGCGCCATCAATACGGAGAGCGGATCCACGAGCAGGGCGAAGTTAGCGCGGAATCCGGCGATGTCGATCCAGGGCGTGTCGGGCGACGCGCCGGGGATCATGGGAACGATGGCGCGATGGCCCGGCAGCGAGGCGAGCTGAGCGCAGACGGCTAGCGAGACGGCGAACGCAAGCAGGACGACTCCCGGCGCGACGTAGGCGACGACGCGCTTCTGCGTCTCCCGGTTGCGGATGAGCAGGCCGGAGGCCGCGTTGAACAGGAAGCCTATCAGAGGCAGCCAGACTATGAGCCAGCCGATTTGCCGAATCAATGAGAACTCCTGCGCAGATCAGAACTTCATCAAGTTGATCTCGTCGACGTTGATCGTCTCACGCGTCCTGAAGATCGCGACGATGATCCCGAGCCCCACGGACACCTCCGCGGCGGCTACCGCCAGCGCAAAGATCACGTACATCTGGCCGTTCATCTGCCCGAAGTGACGGCCTAGCGCGATGAACGAGAGGTTGGCGGCGTTCAGCATCAGCTCCACGCACATGAAGATCGTGATCGGGTTCCGCTTCACGATCACGCCGGTTACGCCGATCGCGAACAGGATGCCGGAGAGAACAAGGTAGTATTCGGTCGGAACCAAGGATCGATCTCCCGTTTGGAGTGGTCAGTGGTCAGTGGCCGGTGAAAAGCGCCCCACCGACCGCTCGTCACTCGCCGCTTCGCTCTCCCGTTCGCCGCTTCGCCATGATGATCGCGCCCACGATGGCCACCAGCAGCAGAATGGATGTCGCCTCGAACGGAAAGACCCAGGGCAGCTTCTGGTCGAAAAGGGTCAATCCCACGCTCTGAACCGTGCCGAGCGCCTGTACGCTCTTCGCATCCGCCGCCGGCGTCTGGACGGCCACGATGGAGCGCGAGGCCAGAAGCACGGCCAGGAAGGCGATCGCCAGACCCACGGCCAGCGCCGGCTGCAGCGAGCCGCGCTCGCGCAGCGCCTCCGGCGCGCTCAGGTTCAGGAGCATGATGACGAACAGGAACAGCACCATGATGGCGCCGGCGTAGACGATCACCTGCACGGCGGCGATAAACTGCGCGGCCAGCGTGATATAGAACGCGGCCACAGCCAGGAAGGTCACCACGAGGAAGAGCGCGCTGCGCACGG
>Ga0181529_10007571_pt1 | contig 10783 bp, 4 predicted proteins | sample PEATcosm2014_Bin_36_FD_119763 | JGI IMG/M metagenome (GOLD analysis project Ga0181529, IMG submission 119763) | Peatland microbial communities from MTU Mesocosm Facility, Houghton, MI, USA - PEATcosm2014_Bin10_30_metaG | ecosystem: Environmental > Terrestrial > Soil > Wetlands > Peat | place... | reverse complement strand
GACTGCCCAATCGTCGGCGTCGGCAAATACACGCACATCTCCGGGCTGCTGGCATTGCACTGTACCGCGCAGTCCCCCGAGCTCAACCCGAGAGGATCGCAGATCGGGCATACCAACGACAGGTCCGTCTCCTCCCCGGCGCAAACCCCCACCGCTACCTCGCGGCTCTGCGGGGTCGTCGAAGTGGCCCGGTACCGCACCGTCGCCGTCGTCGACGACACCGATACCACCTGCGCCGACAACGTCGGGTCGCTCGTGGCGATCGACGAGCCCAGCAACTGCGGTGACGTCCCGGAAGCGAATGTGTAGATCACGTCTACCGGCTGGCCGTCGTTGTATACCGTCGGCGAGTTGGGGGAAATCGTCGCCGCCGTCGGCACTGTCAGGCTCGCCCGCGACCCTATCGTGTGCGTGTACCCGAGCGATTGCACCACGCCCCCGATCGTCGAGCTCAACGTCGCGTAGACCGTCTGCCCCGCCGTGGTCGGCAGAGTCACCCACGCTCCCAGAACTCCCGGCGCCTGTTCGTAATACTGCACGTTTTCTATTATGTTGGCGTAGTCGTACCCGCCCGGCGTCGACCCCACCTGCAGCGCATATTGGCTAACCCCGGAACCAAAGTTCCACGTGTACAGGATCGAGCCGCCGTCCAATACCGCCCCCGGCGTCGGGCCGATCAGCGTCGCGGGCACCGGCCCGCCCACCGTCAACGGAATCTGCGCCGTGCTGGTGAGGGACCCGCTGGTCCCGGTCACGGTCAGGGTCGCGTACCCCGTTTGCGGAGCCACGCCCGTCGTTACGGTCAGCGTCGCCTCGCTGCCCGGCCCCACCGTGGACGGGGATATGGATGCCGTAACCCCGCTGGGAGCTCCGGACACCGACAAACTCACGCTGCCCGTAAATCCGCTGCCGCCCACTACCGATATCGTATCAGTCGTGGTCGTCGAGGCTCCCATGCTCAGGAGCCCCGTGCCCGGCTGCAGCGTGAAGTCCTGCGGCGCGACTACGGTGAACGGCAGTCCCGCACTGGGCGGCGTGGTGTTGGCCGCATTCGTGCCGGTCACCAGGATGGTGTAGCCGTTCGGCGGCGTATTCGCACCCGCGGCGATCGTGAGCTGCATCGAACCATCGCCTGAGACGGTTACATTCGTCCCTGACACGATCGCCCCCGGCGGCAAGTTCGACCAGGACGCCGACGCGAACGACGGCAACCCGGACACCGAGAGGGTTGCCGGGTACGGAGACCCCTGACTGGCGGCTACCGCTATCAGGTACGTGGCAGTCCCGCCCGGAGCGACCGATGTAGAGACCGTGGGCGTCGCCGTCACCGTGTAGTCGGCGTTCGGACCGATCACTACGGTAACAGTCGGCGCCGGCGGTGCGGTAGTAGGCGAGCCGACCCAGACCGGTACCGAAACTAGCGTCGTATAATCGAGCGCGGGGTTGCAGCCGTTCCCCTTCAGGTAGAAGGTCACCGGCGAACCGGTAACAAGCGTGCCGGCGTTGTTTCCCTGGTATTGGACGCAGTCAGTGCTGATGTTGAGTCCTGACGCCATCGAGTAGGGGCCGCTGTACCCATTCAGCCCCGTAACGGTTACGGTGAACTGCGCGGTGCCGCTTGACGGCATTGTAAATTCGGCGGGCGAGACGGCCGCCGTAATTTGGGGCGCCGGCTGGACGATCAGCGTCGCCGAAGCAGCCTGCGAAATCGAGCCCGCCGACGCCGTGATCGCCAAGGGGAAAGTCCCCGTATTCCCCGCCGTGGCAACCGTGACCAGCGGCGTAGCGATCGGCCTACCCGAAGCCGCCGGCCGCGGCTGCATGATGGTCACGCTGAAGGCCCTGATTCCTGCCGCGTGGTCATCCAGGGTTTCGGCAACGTCGGCGGCATGGCCGCCCGGCTGATGAGCGCCGTGGGATTCAAAATCGTCGGCATCATCGAGTACAACGGCGCGGTCTACAATCCCCATGGCCTGGACATCGCCGCCCTGCAGAAGCATCGCAAGGAGACCGGCTTCCTCACCGGCTTCTCGGGCGCCGAAGACATGGACCTGCAGGACGCGCTGTTCACCGAATGCGACGTCCTCATTCCCGCGGCTACGGAAAACGTCATCCATTCCGGCAATGCCGACTGCATTCCCTGCAAAATCCCCTGCAAGGGCGCCAACGGCCCCACCACTCCCCGGGCCGACCAGATTCCGGAAGAGAAGAAGGTCTTCGTGATCCCCGACATCCTGGCCAATGCCGGCGGCGTCACCGTCTCGTATTTCGAATGGGTGCAGGATCGCCAGGGCTTCTTCTGGAACGAGAACCTGGTGAATGAGCGCCTGCAGGAGATCATGGACGAGAGTTTCGACAGCGTGGTGGAGTATGCCGAAACGCACCACGTCCACAATCGCATCGCCGCGTACATGCTGGCTCTCGACCGCGTCGCCAACGCCATCCGCCTGCTGGGAATTTACGCGTAGGAGGCCCACTGCATGGGAAGCTGGACGTACGGGCTGGACGGCGCCGCGCGTTATTTCCCTCTCTCCGAGTCGGCCGCAAAAACAGGGCTCTGAAGCCAGGAATCGCCGGCTCGGCGGAGTATCACCTTAGCCCTGGGATGGGGCCCTGCATCCTCCTCGCTTTCCAGCGTGAGAACCCACCGGCTAGTCTCGTTTCCGAACAACACTGGCACGGCACCGTCCGCCGGCACCATATCCACAACCTTGACCTGAGCCGGCCGGGAGCTGAGCTGTGAGTTGAAAAAGCCCACCGGGAAATCGCTGCGGTCAATTCGAAGCGGCGTGATGGTGGTCTGTCCCCGGTACGACCTCTCCTCCACCTGCGGCAGGTGGTCGCCGTACCAACGTAGCGACTTCGCCTCCGCATCGTCCAGGCTCGAGGCCTTCTGGGCCGACTCGGTGATGACCACTCCCATTAGGAACCCGACGTAGAAAAGTCGGTCATCGGTGACGCCAACCTTGTAGTGCGCCTCTACGAGGTCTATGAAGGGGTAGGTCGGATAGAAGTACGGCTCCCAGTCAAAGTTATGGAGGTAGAGGCCGCTGAGTGGCTCGAAAAGGATGTAGAGCCTTCCTTTTCCGCTCTTGCCGCTCGGAAGGTCCAGATCAACCTGCATGTCCCTCGCGACGAGAGGCGTCGGGCCGGAAACCGAGGCTGCGGTCAGGGAACGCGTGCTTCTGCTCCCCCCAACCACCCTGACGCCCGGTGCCGCGGCTATGGCCACAGCGGAGAATGTTACTGCAATCAAGCTCAGTTTGGTGCTCATCGGTTCTCTCCTACGGCGCCCCTAGGGCGCAGTTGTGAACGACCACACGGCCGACGGTGCGGCGCTGTACAAACAGTTGGCGGCGACCACCTTCCAATAGTAGGTTGTGCCGGCCGCCAGGGGGGTGCTTGGGGAAAGGCCAAAACTGGACAGCGGGAAGGATATCGTGAAGAATACCGTACCGGCGGTCGCAAATGAGGGGCTGGTGCTGATCCACAGGGTATACTTCGTCGTGTCCCCCGCGACGGTCGTCGGCCACTGGAACGTCGGCGTCAACGCGACCCCGGTCGCGCCGTTCGCGGGGGCGGCAAGGGTCGCCTGTACTGGCGGAAGCGTTAACAGGCTGATATTGGAGGGAGGCGTGGGCGTACGAATGACCCAGTGCGAGGCGTCGTTGCCGAAGTATTTTGTATTCGGGTCCATCACCCCATATCCCGCAACCCCCCGTTCGAAGGCCGCTCCGTTGGCGTACGCCAGGCCGTACGAGGGGTCGAGAAAAGGCCCGCCCGGAACCGCTCCGGCGAGCCAGTCCGGGAGTTGGACAATATAATGTGAGCCAAAGAATTTCTCCGACGGCGTATAGGGCGGAAGGCTGGTCGGACTGCCATTCTGGCCCGGCAGGCCAGAGGCGTTGGTGAAATCGCCGTACACGTTGATGAGCCCCGAAGGAGTAGGGGGCGGAGAGGGAACCATATCAAAAACGTCGGGTGTCGCCATCGCGAACTCGTAGATGTACGGGCCCGGGGTCGGATGGCTGGGGGTTCCGGGCGTCCAATTGGCTATCAGCATGGCGGTGTTATCGCTAGGACAGACGCCGGCGAACGACGTCGGGGCCGGGGGGGTGGGGGAGCCCGGCGGCGGGCTCGGACTGCTCACCGGTCCGAAAATCGGGATTCCATTCATAGCTAGGGCCGCCTGAAGAAGGTAAGCAAACGACCCACATTGGCCGTTTTGGCTATACTCCGTTAGAAGCCCAACGGCGTCCAACGCGCAGCCACTGAACGGCACATTCGGCGGGTAATATGCTAGCGGCGTACCGCTCCAGGTGGTCACGTTGGCCGGCGAACCCCCAGTCGAGAACTGGGCCCAGGTCTGCGCCACTGCCGCAGCCGGGCTGGTCGCGCCACCTTGCCCGACCGCGAGAGCTGCGTATGTCAACATGACAGGCCAACCCGAGGGCAGCACGTTATTCGCCAGCGTAACATACACCGGGTTTGCCGACGCACCAGCACTGGCACAGGTGGACGCTACAGCGCACGAGGCGCCGGATTGTCCAGCGCTCCAGTTGATCGTGAGCGGCGCCAAGAACTGTGTCTGGCCAGGCGCGAAAGGAGTGTCCACAACCACGTTTACCGAAAAGCCGGGGCCATCAATCGTTATCAACGGGGAGGGCGAGACGGTGAACGTTCCCGACCCCGCGGTGGTGCCCTGGATGTAGACCCCCGTGACCGACTGGAGCGGCACCGGCTCGACTGCGAAGGTCGCCGTTCCATTCATGGTGTTCCCGGCGACATAAACGGCGTGGTCACCCGCGTAACCGATTTGCCCGCAGGTCACCCCCTGAACGGCCGCGGGCCAGGTGGGTTGCGTGATCTGCTGGGGCGCCGGGTTGCTGGTGCAGTCGCGAGAGTAGGCTACGCTATTCGTAAACGAGAAGCCCTGGAGCGTCACCGTCACCGCGGTAACCGTTTCAGCGGCGCTGGTCCCGTTCAGCGTCGTGACCGTAAGGCTGTGGGCTCCCTGCGGAAAGGTGCTTGCCGTGAAGTTCAGCGTGATGTTTGCATCGCTCAGCATAGACAGCTCGCCCGGCGGTACCTGGACGCCGTCCACGAAAACGTTCGGAGGCACGGATTGGCCGTTCTGATCGTAGTTACTGAGGCAGTTTCCCCAGAGCGCGAACGACCCGGACGCACCCGCCAATATCGTAACTGATTGCTGGTTATTCACCAGGAAGTTGGGCAGGCACGCGTTGGTATTCTGCCACGTCACCTTTGCGGCTGCGCCCGTGCTTCCCACGGCGTCGCTCGAGTTGGTCAGCTTCAGGCCGGTGGCCTTGGTGGGAGAGATGACCACAATCTGTCCTCCTCCGCCTCCGCCGCCCCAGTAGGCGTCGGGGGGAGAACCGCCGCAGTACGAGCACCCAGAGACGGCGACACCACTGACGCCAAAACCGCCGGTACCCCCGGTGCCACCAGTGGCCGTCAATCCTGCGTTCACGGTAACGCTCGACGCCTGGAGTACGATGAATCCGCCGGCGCCGCCAGCGCCCCCGCCACCGCCGCTGCCACCTACGGCCCAGTTAACCGCGCCCCAATAGAAGGTCTCGGCCTCTGTCCCATTTCCGCCATTGCCTCCGTTGCCCCCGCTGACGTTAATGGGGCCATTGATTGTGAGTGCACCCGTCGTCTGAAAGACGAAGGATCCCCCCCCGCCGCCTCCCCCTCCTCCCCCTCCGGCGGTATCCAGAGACCAGCCACCTGTGCCGTCGAAAAGGTAATTCTCACAACCCCCGGCACCTCCGGAGCCGCCGCCGGCCGGCGGGGGGTTTATGACGTCTAGGGTCAGCGGGGGCCGCGGCGAATACGCGATGGGCGCGGCAGACACGTAGTTTGTGATGTCGTAGTAGAAGACGCCTCCGCCGGTGACGCCCTTGGTGCCGTTGCTGCCGCCCACCGAGCCGCCGGGACCGCTGGCGCAGGTGCCACCGGTGCCGGACGTCGAGGGCTGGCCCGGGCTGGCGGGCCCCGCTCCGTTGGTGCCGAAGTTCCCTGGACCAACGGCGCCGCCCCCAGGCGTGCCGGCCGTCCCGGCCCCCCCTGGCTCGTGTATCCGGCCGCCCCGGGCGACGTGGAGCCACCGTCCCCGCCGTTCCCAGCGTTGCCGCCGCTGCCGCTGGACGCGGAGTACACGTTTACCATAACGACCGAACCTCCATTGCCGCCGTTTGCGCCGGGCATTCCGACAGCCATGAGGGATGCCCCTATGGTCTGGTCGCCGAGGCTTTTGAAGATAACCCGAGGCCCGTCCGAAACGACGGCGCCTTGCGCCTGGACCACTCCCGAGGCGTTGAAGATCAAGTAGTCGAATCCCTGAACAGTTACGGTCGCTCCGGCGTCAATGGTCACGTTAGTAACGTTTAAGATCGCCGACTTACCGTCAGGCGTCACCTGAGCCCCCGGGTACGAGAGTATGTTGGACTGGTTGATGACCACGTTGCCCCCCAATCCGATACTGGGAGCGCCTGAAGGGGGGAGAGACACCGGCGGAAAGGTGACGACCGGGTTCGTGTTCGGCGTGACGTTTTGCCCCGGCCCAGGCACTGCCCCCTGCTGGCCGGACTCCGGGGTGAAGGACCAGGTAGGAGACGGCACCGACGAACTGGAGCCGTTCCTCGCCACGACAAACCATGAGTACGTGACACCACTTGCAAGAGGGGCGCCCGGGGTATAGCCCGTCCCCGCAGCTACGTTGGAGACAAAAGGAAGCGGCTGGCTGGCGCCCAGGTACACGTCGTACGACGTCGCCCCGCTCACGGCGGACCAGCTCAAGGTCGGCGGGTTGTTCGCCGGCCCGGCGTTGACCGGCGACATCAGCGTCGGCGACGAGGGTGGCGCCTGCGTGAGTGTGAAACTCGCCGTGACCGATAGCGGCCCCGTGATAGCCAGCGGATTGCTCGACAGGGCGACTCCGGCAACCGTGAACCCGGAGAACTGGTAGCCCGAGCTCGGCAACTCCGAGAAAGTCACCTGGGTTCCGCTGTTCTGCCAGGATCCTGACTGCGCCGCCGTCCCCTGGGGACTCATCGTCACGCTACCGCCCGCGCTGGGACTCGCACTGGCGCTCACGAGGTATTGCGTATCGAAGGTTGCCGTATACGCATTGGACCCCGCGCCGACTGTAATGGTGTGGGCCAGCCCGGTGGTGCCGTCCTCCCAATGGTCGAAGGAATATTGCGTCCCGCTAGCAGTCGCCGGCTGCACGGCGGGATTCGGCTGGATGGTGTGCTGCTGGCCCGCACTCCAATTGTACTGGCAGGGTGTCTGCGCACAGACCGTCTGGCCGTCGATGGTCAGACTCAGCCCCGTAGGCACGCTGGTCACGGTCTGCATCGTCTGGCCTTGGACGGTCAGCGTCACATTCTGGGAGTGGGAGATGCCGGATGACGACGTCGCGGTAATCGTCAAGGTATAGGAACCGCTCGCGGCTGAGGATGGAACGGACACTGTCAGGCCCGACGGCCCTGGCTCGTTCGAGTGTGGTACAAGCACGGAGCTGGGGTTCAGAAAGGAGCAGTTCGAACAGAGACCGGAGGTGCTGACCGCGATCGTCACGCCCGAGTTGTCGGTGAAGCCATATTCGGGGTTGATTTCGATCTGGTAAGCGGCAGCCTGCCCGGCGGAGACCATTTGGCTGAGCGGGCTCACCACCGGTTGGAAGTCCGCGGGGTACTGGGTGCTGGCGTAGCCAACGTCGATCTCGGCCGGGTAGAAGTGACCGGGCAGCGACGCCAGTTGCCCCGAAATCTGGAACTCGTACGGAAGCGGGTTGCACCCGGCCCCCCCCACGGGCGTACTGGTGGTGAGTGTGAACGAAGTGGCAACCCCATTTGCCTGAATCGAAAATGGAATGGAGGGCGCGGTGAGCACGTCAGGCGGCACGTTCGGTAAGAAGGCGTAATTCAGATAGACCGGCCCGGTATATCCGTTGGAGCCCTGCGCCGTCACCTGATAGGTAAAAGTCGCGGGCCCGCATGGAAGGGTCTGCTTCGCCGGCGCGGCCACTACAGTGAAGTCCTGGATGGCCAGCGTCATCGCGGGGGACACGCTGGCTGAGGCCACTCCGTCGGACCCGGTAATGACGAGAGGATAGTTGCCCACCTGGACGCCGGAGGAGATGTACACCGTCACGTTCCCGCCAGTCGCCGGTATGCTCGAGGGGGCAAAGGTAACGCCGGCAGGCAATCCTGGCATGGCGAGAGCCAACGAGGATCCCGTGTACCCGGTCGCGGTAAGGGAAAAGGTCGTGTTGCCACCCAGCAGCACCGAGACGCTTGCGCCGGACGCCGGTGCAAGCGTGGGCAGGACCGTGACCGTGGTGGCGTCGTTGGCGTTGGGCGGCGCGACGGAGCCCCCGCCGGATACCGCTGCCGTGTTCACCTGCGGCGACGTGGCGGCAGCGCCCACGTTGACCGTTACCGTGACTGAGGGATAGCTGGAGCCGCCGCTGAGCGCGTCGCTGCGCGTGCAGGTGTTGGCGCCGCAGGTCCACCCCATTCCAGCAAGCGAAACCATGCTCAGGCCCGAGGAAAGACTATCGGTCACGGTCACGGCGCCGCTCGTGGCGCCAGCTCCGGGCTCGTTCGACACTGTCACCGTGTAGACGGCGCCCTGCTGTCCCTGCGTGAAGTTTCCAATATGGTTGGAGGCGACTGTGAGGACCGCCGGGGTTACCGTGAAGCCCTGGCTGACAGGCGTGGCTGCCGCATAATTGGCGTTGCCCGTCTGCGTCGCCTGGATCGTGCAAGTACCCGCGGCGATCAGCGTCACGGTCGTCCCCGACACCGTGCACACCGCCGTCGTCAGGGAGCTAAAGCTCACTGCCAGCCCCGAACTGGCCGTCGCACTCGCCGCGAACGGCGCGCTTCCCAACGGCTGGTTCGAGAGCGACCCGAAAGTGATCGTCTGGCTCGCCGCCGTCACCGTGAAGCTCTGGCTCACCGCCGTCGCCGCCGCATAGTTGGCGTTGCCCGCCTGCGTCGCCTGGATGGTACACGTGCCTACCGCCGCCAGCGTCACCGTCGTGCCCGACACCGTGCACACGGATGTCGTTTGCGAGGCGAAGCTCACCGCCAGCCCCGAACTCGCCGTCGCGCTCACCGTGAAGGGCGCAGTCCCCATCGGCTCGTTCGCCAGCGTTCCGAAGGCGATCGTCTGGCTTGCCTGGGTCACCGAGAAGCTCTGGCTCACCGCCGACGCCGCCGCATAGTTGGCGTTGCCCGCCTGCGTCGCCTGCAGAGTGCACGTGCCCACCGCCGCCAGCGTCACCGTCGCACCCGACACCGTGCACACCGATGTCGTTTGCGACGCGAACGTCACGGCCAACCCCGAGGTCGCCGTCGCGCTCACCGTGAAGGGCGCGGTCCCGAACACCTGGCTCGCCAGCGCCCCGAACGTAATGCTCTGGCTCCCTGGCGTCACCGCAAAGCTCTGCGTCACGGCCGCTGCCGCCGCATAGTTGGCGTTGCCAGTCTGCGTCGCCTGAATGGTGCACGTCCCTACCGCTGCCAGCGTCACCATCGTGCCCGACACCGCGCACACCGACGCAGTCTGCGAAGTGAAGCTCACCGCGAGCCCGGACGTCGCCGTCGCGCTCACGGTGAAGGGCGATGTCCCGAATGCCTGGCTCGCCAGCGTTCCGAACGTGATCGTTTGGCTCGCCTGCGTCACCGTGAAGCCCTGGCTGACTGGCGTCGCTGCCGCGTAGTTGGCGTTGCCGCTTTGCGTCGCCTGGATCGTGCAAGTGCCCGCGCCCACCAGCGTTACCGTCGTCCCCGACACCGTGCATACCGCCGTCGTCTGCGAGCTAAAGCCCACCGCCAGCCCGGAACTGGCCGTCGCGCTCACCGCGAAGGGCGAGGTCCCAAACACCTGGCTCGCCAGCGATCCGAATGTGATCGTCTGGTTTTCCGGCGTCACCGGAAAGCTCTGGCTGACTGGCGTCGCTGCCGCGTAGTTGGCGTTGCCGCCTTGCGTCGCCTGGATGGTGCATGTCCCGACCGCCGCCAGCGTCACCGTCGTCCCCGACACCGTGCAGACCGCCGTCGTCTGCGAGTTGAAGCTCACTGTCAGCCCGGAACTCGCTATCGCGCCCACCAGGACTGGCGAACCTCCGAATGCGGCGGTTAGAGGATACCCCTGGAACGTGATCGTCTGGCTCGCCTGCGTCACCGCGAGGCTTTGGCTGACAGGTGTCGCCGCCGCATAACCGGCGTTGCCCGCCTGCGTCGCCTGAATGGTGCAAGTCCCCACCGCGGCCAGTGTCACCGTCGCCCCCGACACCGTACACACCGATGTCGTCTGCGAGTTAAAGCTTACCGGCAACCCCGAGCTCGCCGTCGCGCTCACCGCGAAAGGCACACTCCCGAACGCCTGGCTCGCCAGCGACCCGAACGTGATCGTCTGGCTCGCCGCCGTCACCGTGAAGCTCTGGCTGACTGGCGTCGCCGCCGCGTAGTTGGCATTGCCAGCCTGTGTCGCCTGAATCGTGCAAGTGCCCGCGCCCACCAGCGTCACCGTCGTCCCCCGCGCGGCCGTCCCGAAGCCACCGGCCGCGGCTGCATGATGGTCACGCTGAAGGCCCTCAAGCAATTGGGCATGACGCCCGATTCCTGCCGCGTGGTCATCCAGGGTTTCGGCAACGTCGGCGGCATGGCCGCCCGGCTGATGAGCGCCGTGGGATTCAAGATTGTCGGCATCATCGAATACAACGGCGCCGTCTACAATCCGCACG
>Ga0181529_10007569_pt1 | contig 10784 bp, 5 predicted proteins | sample PEATcosm2014_Bin_36_FD_119763 | JGI IMG/M metagenome (GOLD analysis project Ga0181529, IMG submission 119763) | Peatland microbial communities from MTU Mesocosm Facility, Houghton, MI, USA - PEATcosm2014_Bin10_30_metaG | ecosystem: Environmental > Terrestrial > Soil > Wetlands > Peat | place... | reverse complement strand
GCTTCTGGCAAAAGGCCCGGGGCTAAAGCCCGCTGAATTAGTTGGACTTATTCGTGGGGCTGAAGCCCCACGCTCCCTCCGGAAGGCAAAAACGTGAGTTTTTCCGCAGCCTGTAAAGCCCCATTATTTTGGCTTGCTTACGGACGGGCTAAAGCCCGTCCCTTTCAAAACAGATGCACCCCACCCATCGCGGTCACGCTGTTTGCGGCATGCTGCGCGGTATTTCTCAATCGTGCGTGGTTTCGCCGATATACTAACGCTATCGGCGGCTATTAGATGGGATCGGCATGAGTGATACGACGGGGATGAAGGTGAGCTTCTCGCGGCGGTTGCGGGCGCATCTGGCGATTGCGCGGCTGGACCACTCGATCAAGAACGTGTTTGTGCTGCCCGGAATTATTGTTCCGCTGAGCATCTATCCGCGGCTGCTGAGCTGGCAGCTGGGGTTGACGCTGGTGTGGGCGTTTGTGGCGATTACGCTGGTGGCGTGCAGCAACTATGTGCTCAACGAGGTGCTGGATGCGCCGTTCGACCGGCTGCATCCGACCAAGAATAATCGACCGGCGGCGCTTGGGCTGGTGAGTATTCCCGCGGCTTACGCGCAGTGGATTCTGATGATGGTGGCGGGCGTGGCGATTGGCTGGACGATCTCGCGGCAGTTTGCGGTGACGGCGCTGGCGCTGTGGGTGATGGGCTGCGCCTACAATATCCCTCCGCTGCGCACCAAGGACGTGCCGTACCTGGATGTGCTGACCGAGAGCGTGAACAATCCGCTGCGCATGCTGCTTGGGTGGTATGCGGTGGCGGCGTGGTTGGTGCCGCCGCTGAGTCTGCTGATGTGCTACTGGATGATCGGCTGCTACTTCATGGCGCTGAAGCGCTTCAGCGAGCTGCGGGAGATTGGCGACCGTGGCGTGGCGGGGGCTTACCGCGCGAGCTTCAAGCGGTATACGCCGGACTCGCTGCTGGTGAGCGTGGTCTTCTATGCGTCGACGGCGATGCTGTTCTTCGGGGCGTTCGTGATCCGCTACCGGATTGAGTTGCTGCTGGCGTTCCCGCTGGTGGCGCTGGTGATGGCGATCTACTTCAAGCTCGCGTTCAAGCACAATAGCGCAGTGCAGAACCCGGAGAAGCTGTATCGCGAGCCGGGGCTGATGCTGTGGTTTACGGCGACCGTGGTGGTGATGGTGGTACTGCTGTTTGTGCGGCTGCCATGGCTGGAGAATATTTTCATGCCGACGATTCCGGTGGTGCAGCCGACGAGCGGGACGGCGGTTTCCTCGGTGGTCCTCCCACTCACGACGGTGAGACTGCCGTGAATGGGGCACCCGGCAACGGCGGGCGAGGTCTAATGCCGGACTCGGCGATGGGTCCGGGAATCGCAAAGTGCAGGCTGGCGCGCGTGCTGGTGGTGGTGCTTGTGCTGCTGACAGCGGCGGTCGCGCTGGCGTGGTCGCATAGCAAGCTGATGTCGCAAGACGAGGTGTACGCATTCCAGACGTATTGCGTGCCGACGGTTGGGGATCTGGTGCGGGTGCAGCGGACGTGGCCGATTTCGCTGGATCCGCTGCTGTATCCGCTGCTGTCGCATGGGGCGATGCAGCTCTTTGGGGCGGGCGCGTTCGCGCTGCGCCTGCCTGCCCTGCTGGGTTTTCTGCTGATGCAGGTCTGCCTGTTCTTCTTCGTGCGGAGGCTGGCGGGGGAGCGCGCGGGGGTGGTGGCGGCGGCGTTCCCGGCGCTGACAGCTACGCTCTTCTACTCGGCCGAGGGACGTCCGTATGGGTTGATGCTGGGGCTGTACGCGCTGGCGCTGCTGAGCTGGCAGGCGGCAACGAGGGAACAGGGAACAGGGGGCAGGCACCGCGGGTGGGCGCTGGCGGGGCTGGCACTGGCGATTGCACTGACGATCAATGCACACTACTTCGGGATTCTGCTGCTGGTACCGGTGTGCGCGGCGGAGGGGTTTCGCAGCTTGCAGCAACGGCGGTCGGATTGGCCGGTGATGGCTGCGATCTACATGGGGATGGCGGGGTTCGCGACAACGATGCCATTTCTGAAGGCAGCGGGCGAATTCAGGAAAACCTACTACAACGCGGGGACGGTGGGGCTGCACGATATTACGCGGGCCTACCGGTCGATCTTTGTGAACTACACGCAGAGCAGCATGAGCGCACAGCATGTGTGGATGGCGGCGCTGGTGCCGTTTGCGGCGGCAGTGGCGTGGGGTTGCGTGCGGCAGATCTTCGGGCGTGGGCGTGAGACACGGATTCCGGCGGCGGAGTGGGTGTTGGTGTTCGTGCTGGCGGCGCTCCCCTTCTGCGGTTACCTGCTGGCGCGGTATGCGACCCACTCCATCGAGGTGCGCTATGTGCTGGGCGCAGTGGTGGCAATCAGCGCGATGCTGGCAGTGGCAATCAGCCCGTGGCTGCGGCGCGATGGGGTTTTTGCGGCGGTGATGGTGGTGCTGGGCGTGGGGATCGTGGGCACGGGCACGGCTCGGATTCATGCTGAACAAAAGAAAACGGAGGCGCGGCTGGCTGGTTTGGCGCTGCCGGCGGAGGTGAAGGCGGCGCTGGACGCGAACCCGGATGGGCGGCTGTATGTGCAGGACATGGGCGCGTTCGAGGAGGACCGCGGCTACGAGCCGGACGCGGATGTGCGCGCGCGCATGACGCTGGTGTACTCCCGCGCGGAGGAGTTGCGCTGGAACCGGCACGACACAATGGCGCTGACGGCAATGCACATCGCGCGCTTCACGGGGCTGCCGGTGGTGTCGTACGAGGCACTGCGCGCGATGCCGGGGGAGCATCTGTTTGTGCTGTATCACACGGGATGGGACTGGACGGACCAGGCGTTTGCGGCGGATGGCGCGAGGGTGAGGCCGGTGGGGCGGGCGATGGGCGGGGACGTGGCGGCGGTGGGATTCAAGTAAAGCTGAGGTCTTCCATCCCACTCATCGCGATAAAGCCGCGATGAATGGGGCACCCGCTGATAAACTTAAAGACCTATGGAATACAGGTCTGGAAGCCAGATTCGCGAAGATTATCTGCGTTTTTTTGAGAGCAAGGTTTCGCCCATAACAGGGCAGGGACATAGGCGCGTTCACTCGTCGTCGCTGGTGCCGGCAAACGACCCGACACTGTTGTTTACCAACGCCGGGATGAACCAGTTCAAGGACGTATTCCTGGGCGCGGAGCGGCGCGAGTATACGCGGGCGACGACCAGCCAGAAGTGCGTGCGCGCTGGCGGCAAACACAACGATCTGGAAAACGTCGGATTCACGCGGCGGCATCATACGTTTTTCGAGATGCTGGGGAATTTTTCTTTTGGGGATTATTTCAAGAAGGATGCGATTGCATACGCATGGGAACTGCTGACCTCGAAGGAGTGGTTTGGGCTCGATCCGGCGAAGCTGTATGTCACGATCTTCGAGGGCGACGCTGCGGTGCCGCGCGACGACGAGGCCGAGCGCTTCTGGATCGAGGCGGGCGTTCCCGCCGAGCGCATCTTCGCCATGGGCCTCAAGGACAACTTCTGGCAGATGGGCGAGACCGGCCCCTGCGGCCCCTGTTCGGAGATCTTCTACGATCTCGGCGTCACCGCCAGCGAGACCGGCGAGGACAAGCCCTTTCCGCAGGACGACCAGCGGTACGTCGAGATATGGAACCTGGTCTTCATGCAGTTCGACCGCGCTTCGGACGGCGTGCTGAGTCCGCTGCCCAAGCCATCGATTGATACGGGGATGGGGTTGGAGCGGGTGGCGGCGGTGATGCAGGGCGTGCTGTCGAACTATCAGACGGACCTGTTTACTCCGCTGATTGCGCGTGCGATGAAGCTGACGGGATTTACAGGCATGACGGTGGCCGAGGCGAGCGTGAGCGATGCGAAGGATGCTGCTTCCCTGCGGATTATTGCAGACCATGCGCGGGCGGCGACGTTCCTGATCGGGGACGGGGTGGTTCCGGCGAACGAGGGGCGTGGCTATGTGCTGCGCAAGATTCTGCGGCGCGGGATTCGTCATGGAAGGCTGCTGGGGCAGGAGAAGCCATTCATGCACGAGATGGTCTTCGCCGTGCGCGACGAGATGCAGGTGGCGTATCCCGAGCTGAAGGAAACGGCGGAGCGGGTTTCCAAAGTTGTCCTTGCAGAGGAACAGCAGTTCGCGCGGGTGATGGAATTGGGTTCCAAGGAATTACAGAAGGAAATTGATGAAATCCATGCGCTTCACGAAGAAGCTGAAGAAATTGTGCTTGCGGTGGAGAACGGCACATTGCAGCAATTCTTGCAAGAAGGCGGTGGACTGAGAGACTACTTCCTCGAAGGAGGGAAGCCTGCCGACGCCTCGCGCGAATTGTTGAAACAAGGTAAGAAGTTTCGTGGCAAAGCTGCATTTCGCTTATACGAAACTTTTGGTATGCCCCTCGACTTCATGGTCGATGCAGCGCGCGATGCGGGCATTGCCTTCGACATGGAGGGTTTTGAGAAGGCGAAAGAGGAGGAGCAGGCGCGAGCGCGGGCGAGTTGGAAGGGGGGGTCGCAGAAGACGGCTTCGCCGGTGTATCGTGAGCTGGCTAAGACGGATTTTGCTGGGTACTCGGCGCTGCGTGTGGATGGCGCGAAGGTCCTTGCGCTGGTGAAGGACGGCGTGGGCGTAGCGGAGTTGAAGCCCGGAGACGCGGGCGAGGTAGTGCTCGATGCCACCAGCTTTTACGCGGACTCCGGCGGGCAGGTGGGCGATGTGGGCTGGCTGATGGGCGCGGGGCACTCGACCGTGGTTGCCGATGTGAGCGGGGCGTCGAAGCCGGTGCAGGGAGTTTGGGCGCATCGCGTGGTGGCGCGGGAACGGATCGCGGTGGGCGATGTGGTGGATACCGTCGTCGATGGCGAGGTGCGGGCGGCGGTGACGCGGAACCATACAGGGACGCACCTGCTGCACGCGGCGCTGAGGGAGGTGCTGGGGCGGCATGTGAAGCAGGCGGGATCGTCGGTGGACCGCGCGCGGCTGCGGTTCGACTTCTCGCACTTCGCCGGTGTTGCCGAGGAAGAGTTGGCGCAGGTGGAAGAGATTGTGAACCGGCAGGTACTGGCCAACACGGCGGTAGAGACGATGGTGGATGTGCCGATCGACGTGGCCGTGCAGGAGCTGGGTGCTATGGCTCTGTTCGGCGAGAAGTACGGCGACAAGGTTCGCGTGGTGAAGATTGGGGACTTCTCGACCGAGCTTTGCGGCGGGACGCACACGCGGGCGACAGGCGAGATCGGACTTATCAAGCTGGTCGGCGAAGGCAGCGTCTCGAGCGGCGTGCGGCGCGTGGAGGCGGTCAGCGGATGGGGCGCGCTGGGCGAGTTCCGGCGCGACTATGAAGTGGCGCGCGTGGTTGGGCAGATGGTGGGAGGCGCAGAGACATCGGGGCAGAGCGAAAGTGCGCTGGCAGATGCGTTGCGGGCGCGGATTGCGGCGTCCGAAGAGGAAATGAAGAAGCTGCGGCGCGAGCTGGATGCGGCTCGGATGAAGTCTGCATCTGCAGCGGCTGGAGATGCGCGCGCGGTTGAGGTGAAGGGGATCAAGCTGCTGGTGCAGCGCGTCGATGGGTTGGAGCGCGGACCGATGCGCGATCTGGTAGACCAGATGCGCGGGAAGCTGGGCTCGGGCGTGGTGGTGCTGGGGGCGGCCTCTGATGGCAAGGTTGCATTGATCGTGGGCGTGACCAAGGACCTGACCGGCAAGATCCACGCAGGGAAGGTTGTGGGCGCGCTGGCGGCGCTGGTTGGCGGCAAGGGCGGCGGAAGGCCGGACCTGGCGGAGGCTGGCGGGAGCGATGCGAGTGCGCTCGACGGCGCGCTGGCCAAGGCGGCGGAGGTTGTGGGGGGATTGATTGCGTAGGGATTCGCCGGGAACAAGCGCGGGAGTTTTGTGGGAGAAAGGTTCGGGCGGCTGTGGTTTTTGGAGAGCGTCGGGGTCCTTCGCTACGCTCAGGACGACAGCAGGAACAGACAACAGCTAAAGCAAATGTGGGGGTATCGCTGGGAGTACCGGGTGGTTTTTGCGTGGGGTTGTGGGGTGGCGCGACTTAAACTGAGAGAGATGTCTCTCGGCAAACAGATGCGATGGGTGCGGTGTGCGATGTGCGTGGCCGCGCTGAGTTGTGTTGCGGCGATGTGCTGCGCCGCGGCGCGGGTGCGCGCGGAACCAACGACCGCGGCCAGGGCCCATGCGGCGAAGAAGGTGGTGGCGCTGACGCCGTGGGAGCAGGCGGAGCGCGGACGGGAGACGCTGGAGGCGATTCCCGATGAGACACGGACGCGAGCCGATTACACACAGGCGATGGACGCGTATCGGGCGATCTATCATGCGAATCCGGCGGACGTTCATGCGGCGGCGGCGGTGAATGCGGTGGCCGAGCTGCTGGCCGAGCAGGGGCGGACGCTGCACGATGAGAAGAGCCTGCTCGCGGCGGTGGGGCAGTATGAGTTTCTGCGCACACAGTATCCGGCAAGCTCGCTGGGGGTGCAGGCGCTGCTGGCCGAGGGGCAGATTGCGCAGAACGACCTGAAGGATGCGACGACGGCACGAGAGAGGTACAAGCTGCTGCTGAAGGAGCACGCCAGGAGCGAGCAGGCGGAGGAAGCAAGGGCGGGGCTGGCGTCGCTGGATCAGGAGACCGGGAACAGAAAACAGGGAACAGGAAAGACGGGGCAACCGATTGCGGCTGGAACCCACGTCTCAGTGGCGAAATCCTCCGACAAGCTCAGCACAGGCAGTGGGGCACCCATTTCCGTGGTGAACCAACCCACTCATCCAACACAACCGGCAAAGCTGGATTCAACAACGGCCCATGGTGATGCTGCAACAAGCGGGGCGACCAACGGCGTGCGTTCAACAAAGAGCGGAGTCTCGTCGCTGCCGGCCATGGCGCAAACTTCGGGAGTGGGGGCGAATGGTGCAGCGCAGCAGCGCCTGGTCACTGCCCAACCCACTCATCCAAACCCTCCGGCAAAGCTGGCGGGAACCCCGGTCCGCGATACGACTGCAATGAGTGGCGCCGATTTAGTGGCCGGTGCGGTGTCGGGTGGCGAGGCGCACAGCGGGAAACCGGCGCTGGTGACTGGGATTCGGCACTGGTCGACGGCGACGTATACGCGGGTGGCGATCGACCTGGGCGACAACGTGACCTACGAGGCGGCGAGAGTGCCGAACCCGGACCGCATCTACTTCGACCTGCATGGGACGCGGCTGGCGCCGGAGCTTGTGGGCAAGAGCTTCGCGGTGACCGACGATGGGTTCCTGAAGAAGGTGCGGGCAGCGCAGTACTCGGACGACGTGACACGCGTGGTGCTGGATGTGAACGACGTGACGGAGTACTCGGCGTTTCTGCTGCCGAACCCTTACCGGCTGATCATCGATATTCATGGGGGCAAAGAGGCAGGGAACAGCGAACAGGGACCAGGGACCAGGGACCAGGCGACAGGGAACAAGGACGACATGACTGGGTTGGCGGTGGGCGATGTGCCTGCTCCGCGCGCGGCGGTGACGGTGAAGCCGACGGTGGCGCGGCCCGTGCCGAATAGCGTGGCGACAAAGAGCGCGAACGCGGCCAGCGAGGTTGCGGACCTGAGCCAGTTGCCGGGCAAAGTGGAGGCAACGAGCAAGCCGACCTCGAAGCCGATCTCGGCGGTGGTGGAGACAGGAGCAGGTTCGAGGTTTGAGGTTCAAGGTTCGAGGGGCGATGCGGAGGAAACGAATGTTGCTGTTGTGACGCCGGCGGATACAGTTTCAGGTGCTTCGGCTAGTTCCTTGTCGAAGACTCGCAGGAGCAAGGCCAAGACGGTGGGAGGTTCGAGCTCCGCGGCTGTGACTGTGGCGGATGCGACGCCGGCGCGGGCGGCAGTGCCGACGGCCGATGGCGAGACCTCGCTGGTGCGCGCGCTGGGACTGAAGATCGGGCGCATTGTGATCGACGCAGGACACGGCGGGCACGACTCCGGCACGCTGGGCGTGGACGGCATCGAGGAGAAGGACGTGGTGCTGGACGTGGCGCTGCGGTTGGGCAAGCTGCTGCACGACCGGCTGGGCACGGAGATTATCTACACGCGCTCGGACGATACGTTCGTTCCGCTGGAGACGCGGACGGCGATCGCCAACAAGGCTCAGGCGGACCTGTTCCTGTCGATCCACGCCAACTCGTCGCCGGAAGCTAGCGCGCGAGGAGTGGAGACTTACTACCTGAACTTTACCTCCGACCCGACGGCGCTGGATGTGGCGGCGAGGGAGAATGCGGTGAGCGACCAGTCGATCCACCAACTGAGCGACCTGGTGAAGAAGATCGCGCTGAAGGACAAGATCGCCGAGAGCCGCGAATTTGCCAGCGACGTGGAAGGTTCGCTCTACGCAGGGTTGCAGAAGAACAATGCGGGGCTGAAGGACCGCGGGGTGAAGAAGGCGCCCTTCGTGGTGCTGATCGGGGCGAATATGCCGTCGATCCTGGCTGAGATCTCGTTTGTGACCAATCCGAAGGACGCGGAACAGTTGCGCGATCCGGAGTATCGCGAACGCGTGGCGGAGAGCCTGTACAAGGGCGTGGCGCGCTACGAGGGCGGACTGAGCGGCGCGCACGTTCCGGCGGAGCGGGCGGCGGCGGGGCGGTAGAGGGCGGTGCTTGAGTGGTGGCCCGGGGCAGAGTCCAACTGCCGACCTTCGCGTTAGGAGTGCGCTGCTCTATGCAACTGAGCTACCGGGCCTACTGGTTAGTGTAACTGGTAAACTGGACTCGGAGAACATATGCCTCAGATCGCGCGTCGTCGTACAGTTTCGGTGAAGATTGGTTCGGTTGTGGTGGGTTCGGATGCGCCCGTAGTGGTGCAGTCGATGACCAACACGGACACGGCGGACGTGGAGTCGACCGTGCAGCAGGTTGCCTCGTTGGCTCGCGCAGGCTCCGAGCTGGTGCGGGTGACGGTGAACAACGATGCGGCGGCGAAGGCTGTGCCGTATATCGTCGAGGCGGTTCGCGCCAAGGGTTGGGAGACGCCGATCATCGGCGACTTCCACTACAACGGACACCTGCTGCTGAAGAAGTATCCCGCAACGGCGCAGGCGCTGGCGAAGTACAGGATTAATCCCGGCAATTGCTCGATCGGGCGCAAGGACGACGACAACTTCCGCACGATGGTCGAGGTCGCCGTCGAACACCAGAAGCCAGTGCGCATCGGGGTGAACTGGGGCTCGCTCGACCAAGCGCTGCTGACCAAGATGATGGACGCGAACTCGAAGTCCGCCAAGCCGCTGGCCGCGCGCGACGTGATGATGGAGGCGATGGTCGTCTCCGCGCTGGATAACGCGGCGGCGGCGGAACGCTATGGGCTGCGGCGCGACCAGATTATTTTGAGTGCGAAGGTCTCGGGCGTTCGCGACCTGATCGACGTTTACACCGAACTTGCTTCGCGCTGCGACTATGCACTGCATCTCGGACTGACCGAGGCGGGCATGGGGATGAAGGGCATCGTTGCCTCGACCGCCGGACTTGCTCCGCTGCTGCTGGCGGGCATCGGCGACACGATTCGCGTCTCGCTGACGCCGACTCCGGGCGGCGACCGCTCGGAAGAGGTGCGCTGCGCGCAGCAGATATTGCAGTCGCTGGGCATTCGCAGCTTCATGCCGCAGGTGACGAGCTGTCCCGGCTGCGGACGGACGACTTCAACCTACTTCCAGGAGCTGGCGGAGCGGATTCAGGGCTACCTGGTGGAGCAGATGCCGGAGTGGAAGAAGCGGTACGCGGGCATCGAGGAGCTGAAGCTGGCCGTGATGGGATGCGTCGTCAATGGACCGGGCGAATCGAAGCACGCCAACATCGGCATCTCGCTGCCGGGAACCTTCGAGGAGCCGAAGGCGCCGGTGTATGTGGACGGCAAACTGTTCACTACGCTGAAGGGCGACCGAATCGTCGAAGAGTTCCAGGCGATTCTGGACGAGTACGTCGAAAAACGGTACGGGCGCTCCTGAGTCGCCAGCCTGATCGACTGGACAATACGTGAAATGTTTGCCATTTAATCGCTGTTTGTTCGTCCCCTCCCCCTGCCATCCCCCTTGGTGGTGGAGTGGTGCGTAAGTGGATTGTTATGTGGTGGCTACAGGGAAAACTTACATAATGAACGATTTATTGGTAAGCGATTTGGAATCAATTGGTTGCGCTGGATTTGGCTGGCCAAAAGGTTCATTGCGTTGATGTTGCGGGTAAAAGATTCAGGAAATAAGGGTTATGGGTGAACAAGCGGCTTTGGCGCGGGTGGCTCCAGACAAAACATTGATTCTGAACGGATTGAATCGGTTCTCCTGAAGTGCAGCGGCGCTACAAAAGCAAATACGGAGATTCTGGCTGCGCCAGAATGACGACTCCTGGGGCTGCGCCAGAATGATGACTTCAGGAGGCTGCGCAGAAGGACGGCGCGTGGGGATTCGCGGATAAGATGTTGATCCGGTGTGGCTTATTCGGTTGAGAAAGAACGGTGCAAGCGGGCGTTTGCCCAAAGCTTGATGGATTTGGTCCATATGTTAAGTGTATCAAGCGGAGCATAACTACTATGCCAACTATTTTTTGGAGGGAAGTGGTTGATGGGGTGGGAGTTATGGGAATTTTTTGGGGTCGAGGGGCTTGACACGCGATTTTGCTGGGGTTTTTGCGGGGATTATTTTCGCGTCCTTGATCGCTGGCGCGATCAAGGACGCGAAGACATAAAGGGTGGGCTCGATACAGCACGCGTAAACGCGTGCCCTTCCGGCGATAGGG
>Ga0181529_10007568_pt1 | contig 10785 bp, 13 predicted proteins | sample PEATcosm2014_Bin_36_FD_119763 | JGI IMG/M metagenome (GOLD analysis project Ga0181529, IMG submission 119763) | Peatland microbial communities from MTU Mesocosm Facility, Houghton, MI, USA - PEATcosm2014_Bin10_30_metaG | ecosystem: Environmental > Terrestrial > Soil > Wetlands > Peat | place... | reverse complement strand
TTTCCTCGCGGGGTAAAAACGATTCCACAACCTTCCATTGTTCGTTGGTCAAGTCCATCCATAATCACTTAACTCATTGCGCCCCAATGGGCCAGAACTATTTATGAGATGTGTTCTAGGAAAAACTCCGTTCCTCAATTGACCAAACACTTCCCGAATTGATGCACATTCTTCGAACTGCGACAAAGACTCCACATGACGAATGGCTGATGCTGATATGAACGCGCGAATGGGATTACCTGTTGGTTCCATGGTCTTGGTTCAATGCCATTGTGCAAGAATGCGTGACAAACATCCCCCCGAGCATTGTCCCGTGCGGCGGAATTTACATTCGGGGCATTCATTGAGCATACCTGCGCTTCGAACCACTTTGAACTCGGACTCAAACCTCTCCCGAAAGTCTCGCAAATCAGGAAAGTCGCCAAGTGCAAAGAACTTATCGTGACCCCAGAGCGCCAGGCAATGCCACATTTTGCCGTCAGGAGTGAGATCAAGCACCGGCTGGCAAGAACACTTGAAGTTGAGGCGATACAAAATGACTTCCGCATAGTAATCGCTGAACATGCAAAGCGTGAAACCGCAATCCAGACCGAAGATGATGTCGAGCGGATCGGCACGCCGCGCTGCCTCGATAATTTTGCGCGCTATGACCGTCACATCTCCCCACTTCGCGTGCTGGTTTTGACCGGAGAGAATCGGATGGGCCAACCCCAAACGGATGCTCGGATAAAGGTCGAGTTCCGAAACGAGCCTGATGACCGGTTCAAGATCGAAGTCCGGACCGCCAATGTTATACCCGCAAGTGACCCTGCGCCCAAGGGATTTGAGACAGGATGTTAGCCGTTTGAATTCGCCTGGCGCATAGGTGGCTTCATCGTTCACATTGACCAGCAGGCCGAGTTGCTTTGGAGTGCAGCTCTTGAGGAATTCGAGTGGCGCGGACGGAATGAGACCGTTGCTGAAAACGAGCAGTTTGAGTCCGCGGGAGAGAACTTTTTGGGCGAAAGGGATGAACTGGGGATGCAGAGTTGGTTCGCCTCCCAGAAATCTGATCTCGGGCGCATGCGAACGTTCAGCCAGCGCCAGCGCTTCCTCGAAAATCGCCGGTTCCATGAACTGAAAGCCGGAATCATTGCCAGCCTTCAGCATATCCTTGGCAAAACAATATCCGCAGCGACGGTTGCAGACCTGGGTCAGGATCAAGTTAATCATAAGCTGCCTCTGTGGAATAAACCGCCAGTTCAACATACTTGAGACGGCATCCGGGATCATCGGCCAGCACGACTCCAGCCAGAGTGACCCACAGATGCGTGGTGATTCGATCCGCTTCCGATTGGGCACCCAGATGCAGCTCGAGGGGAAATCCAAATCGAGGGAGAAGATCATACATCAACTGACAACGCCAGTAACACGGCCGTTGGCGAATCCATGGAACATGACGAGCCAGCCGCATGATTTTGTTCGCGGCCCAGCGTGCCCAGGCATCAGGCAGGGGCACGGGACGACGGACGTGATGGCGGCCAAGCAGGTTAAACTGCTTTTCTTGCTGGCAAACAAAGTGGAGGCACACAATCTTCACAAAAATCGGAAACAAGAGGGCATAAAATCGGATCCGAGCATTACGTTCCGATCTCAAGGCGTGGGTGTCGCGGCTTGGTCGCGGTGAAGGATGAAAAGTTGTGCCACCGAGAGAGTTCATAATCAGCCGGAAAACCCCATCGATTCGACCATTTTCCTTTTTTGCTCAAAGTCAGGATGCGGCACGTGGAAGAAAGGGGCAAAGATGGTTGGATTCGAGGAGATGAGTGATTCATACCGGGCGACATCGCCCAAGACGATATTGGATTGCACCCGAGGATCGTAGACCAGTTGTGTTCGATACTGCTGAAACAAAGTGGAACGCGGCATTGGCGACCACAAGTGCAGTTGCACTTTGATGCCATAAGTTCTGAGATAGGCGACCAAGAGAAGAGTTTCTTCCAAATCCTCCAGTTCTTCAAAAGGAAACCCCCACATTAACGAGGCAAACACGTCCTGAAAATGTTCTTTGGCGCGGGGCACCACCTCGCAGATTTGCCTGCGCGTGACACCCTTGCGCACAGCTTGCAAGGTCTTGTCAGAGCCGGATTCCACGCCAAAATAGATGTTCTGGCAGTGTGACTGGGCAAAAAGCCGCATGAGTGACTCATCCATCCCGTCCACCCGCGCCAACGCCCCCCACTGGAAGTCCCACCCCTGTGCAAGATATTGGCGGCAGAATCGGGCGGCCCGATCGCTCAATGCCGTGAAAGTATCATCCACCAGGCCAATGCGTGAAATGGAATAACGCGTTTGCAAAAACTTGATTTCTGCAAAGACGCGATCGATGGAGTGAGTAACCAATTTCCTTCTCAAGGTGCCGCCTTCGCAGTATGTGCAGGAAAACGGACACCCCCGCGAGGTGAGCAGGCCGACATAATTGCGATACACAGCCACATCAATAAGGTTGTAAGCCGGTTGTGGTAGAACATCGAGATCCGAAACACGCGGGGGCGGTGGATTAACATGGATACTGCCGTTGATCCGGTAGGCCAAACCATCAATCCGGGGCCAGGCCTCCGGCTCGGAACTCTTACGAAGAAACTCGGGGAAGGTAAAATCAGCCTCGCCCTGAAAAGCAAAGTCAACGAAGGGGAACCGTTCCAAGAGGTCTTTTACCGCGGCTTGGGCGCCACATCCCCCAAAAATGATGGTGGTTTGCGGTGAGGTGATCTTGAGGCACCGAGCCGCTTCGAGCGCGTAAGGCAGCATATTGCTCATCGAGGAAAACCCCACAATGCTTGTGGTGTCACCGAGCCATCGGGGGAAGTCCTCGGGTGTGGGTAATCCTGCCTGACCTGTGGAGGCAAGGTCCGCAATCCGAACCTGAAAACCCGCCCGTTGCACGGATGCGGCAAGAGACAGCAAGCCGGGAGGGGGGATTCCCGGGTCCTTGTCGGTGTGCGGTGCCACGCAGTTGACGAGAGTAATCATGCCATGGCACCCGGCGTTGGGATCTGTTCTTCAGCCAACATAAAATGATATTCCTCCACGCGTTGCCGGAGTGTTTGGTTGCGATTCAGAAACACCGGATATTCCTGACGGATAATCCGGAGACACTCTTCCCGGCGACGGCCCGCCAACCGCATGGCGCGCAGATACCACGCCAGAGCTTTTGCCAGCAGATCGTCTGGAACCAGCCGATGCAGTGAAGCTGCAAGGTCGGCCAAATCCCGAAGTTGTGAGCGATCAGGAATGGTGTCCGCAGCCGGTTGACACGCATCAAAATCAATGAAGAAAACCTTGATGTTGTCGCCCACGTTCCGGGGTTGAACCAGTAGATTCCTATTGTGCAAATCGCCGTGCGAATAGCCGGATCGGTGGAAATGCACGATGCTTTCCACGATGGTCTGCATCCAGTTTTCCAAACGTGGCGCGGAAACGGAATGCCGGCGCAACTGGTCAAAGACGAATTCAAACAAAGGCTGGCATCCATCAATGAGGCGGGTAATGCCATAGCAGAAGGATTCCGATCCTTCCGTGGTTGTCCCCATGAAGATCAGCGGTTCGGGGACAGGCACGTTTCGCCGCCACAAGTTCTGGTTGCAACGAAAGGCGTCCCAGCTCGAACGAGAATGCTGCAAACCATCCGGAGAAGACGAAATATCTGATGAGGTTCCGGGATAACATTTAATTACGAGCGGCCGCCCATCCATTCCGCAAACCTGAAATGTGCGGCGACCGGTCGAGAGCAGTCTCCAAATCCGAATCTCTCTCGCTTCTTCAGACCGCAGAAGGTCGGGCAACTCCTCCAGCCAGGGAATCCATTGATCCAACTCCAGTATTGGAGAACACACTCCCCGACCTGAACTCAACGAAAAGGCCTTCCAAGAAGCCAGCTTCTCTTGGGACTCTGTTTCAATCATGGTTCAAGGTGTTGAGAATTTCATTGGCGGTTTCATCGGGATTTGTGCTGGTTTGTGCCAGGTAGAATCGGCATGTATTCGTGCCGCAAAACAATTCGAGAGCGCGGGAGCCATAGTCGGGCGTGTTCAACAGTGGAGTATCACCCAACAGATGCCGAAGAACCTCCATCTCTCGATCCGCCCAGACCTTGGCATCTCCGCGCGAGGCTGCGTTTTTAAGAAACACCACGGCACGGACCGGGTAAAGGCGGTTGATGGCATCTGAATTGATCTGCTTGGAACAAAAAAGTGTTTTCCCTGAGACGGTGGTTCTTCCTTCGGCAACCTTGCACAGGCTTGTTAAAAAACCCGCCTCTTCGGTCTTGATTTTGACAGCCTGACAATGGCCGCCAGCCAGCAGGCCATTGTCTCCATTTCGCAAATAGAGTAGGTCATCACAGATCAAAGGGTGCCCAAGCAGGTGGAGTTTGAGGGACAGCGTGCTTTTGCCGGCATCTTTCTCGCCGGATAGCACAAGGGCCTGGCCATGGCAATCCACGGCGGAACCATGCAAAGGCAGAAATCCTTCCGCAAACATGATCTGTAGCACAAGCAGATGGATCAGCGGAACGGTTGCCCGGGAATATTCCGCGCTGGATGGTGGCAGCACAGAACCGTTGCAAGTCTTGTCCTTTGGATTGTAACAAGCCACGCCCTCCGCAACGGAAAAAAATACTCGCTGATCATGTTCGATCATCTGAACGTCCTGCTCATGACAACGCCGCAGGTGGACACCATCGAAAACGGGCAGGGTGGAGGATTCCTTAAACAGGAGCCGGTAGGCCGGAACCGCGCGCGGTTTCGCCTGATGTGCGCCGAGGAACATACGGGCTTCCTCACGGATTCTGAACGAGTCGGTTGTCAGATGAATGACGACTCCGAACAGATCGTAGATGTGGTTGGATTCCATCCCAGCTAGAGTGTTTTCAGGTGAGTGTCTGGAGTTGCTCGCGCAAACTGGGCGCCAGCAATGTTCTCACCAATTCACGCAGCGGCGTTCGCCTCCCACCTTTGGCAACATGGCGATAAAGCGGATATTCCCAGGGCAAGGAACTTGTTTGCCATTGCGGTTCACCTGTTTTGGAAAAGACACCCGGGCCAAACAGCTCGCGCAAGATAGCCAGTTCGACATTCAAAATCTTCGTCGAGTTTAATGCCAGGCATTGTTCCCGGATAATATTTGGATCCAGAAACCGCTCCCACCGAACTAGCATAAGCGCCAGATCGTGATGCCAGCGAAAGCCAATCAGCCTGTGGTGGAGCGCGATATGCCGCAACGCGTGGAGAAATGCATCCGTGTAATCCAACACCCGGACGTTTTCGTCGGCAACCCGCATCATGCGCGTCGGCGGCAAACCGTCATCGCGCGAATGAAACACCGTCGCCTTGCCTCCTCCGGTGCGCAGATTAATCAAATGATAATGGATCTCAATTAGGATATCCTGACCGCCCAGCCAAGTTCGAAAAACATCCTCTCCCTCATCCTCCACACCGCCGCCCGCTTTTGTGGGTGTGGAGGCGTTGGTTTCGCCAGTTCGCGATGCGCGACGCAGTAGTGACTTGAACTTGGTCGGTGGAGAGGACGGTTGTGAAACAAGTTCAAATCCGGACTGAATAAATTGACGGCGAACTTCATCTCTGGATTCCAGTGGAACCATCAGGTCTATGTCTCCCACTAGTCGGGCGGCGGGTTCAGGATACAAGTCGGCTGCGAAAGCCAGGCCTTTGAGAAGAATCGGCGGGTCTCCCACTCCGCGAAAAAGCTCCAGTATCCAGCTCAACACAGTTTCGCGCGCAATACAATTGGCCAGATTCTCTCGATAGACAGCATCAAACCCTTCTTGAGTTTGTGGCAGAAGGGCTCTCCAGCAATCCCTTTGGCGGAGAAAAACGCAAAATGCAGACCCCAAGCCCCGGGTGTGAACTAATTCCGTCCAGCAGTCCAGCCCAAGTATTTCTGCCTGTAGGGAAGTCGTCTCCGCACGATCCGGCGGCAGCAACAAGGGCAGGAGATGCCCCAAAGCCGCTTGGCTACTCAACCCTGCACACCACTTTGCGGACGCGGGCATATAAGCTTGTTAAAAACTAGATCGGCGATAAAACCGTCCATGTCTCGGGACAAAGCCCCTAGATTTTCTCCGGAGTAGCGGCGCGATAATTCATCGAGAATGCCGCTCGTAGCCTTCCCCGCCATGAGCAACTCCCATATCTCGATACTGACTGGATCTTCCAAGGAATAGAAATCACCATCATGAAGGTTTAGGATGACTAGTTTCTTGCCTCCTTCCGGCTTCTTCCATGAAATGTGCGTTTCCTTCTGGTAGGCAATATCGCGCGTTCCTTCTTTTTTTAATTCCATATTGCGTCTCCTGTCGCGGTCGTTCAACTTGACAACATAACCAACAGTTGAAATCAAACATCCCGCTCCATATTTTCAAAGGAAAAGGGCAGGTAAGCCAAAGCAGAGCCTGCCCCACTCCCAAAAGCCCGTTGAGCAACTCGCCCAGACGAGCCGCTTCTTTACACAACCGTTGTGGTCGTATAAGTGTAAGTAGTTGTCGTAGCAGCTGTGTTTTTCAACTTGCCGTGTTTTTTTAGCTCCGGCCGCTTGTATGATTGGCTCAAAACTTCCGAGCTTTTCTCCGTGTTTTCCGTTTGTTCAACTTGTGATTTGTTCTTGTTCATTGTCATTATGGTTGTTAGTTTTAGTGTGGTTCGCTGCTTTTCGTCAAGCCCCAGAAACTATCACGAACCAGCAACATGTTAAATAAATTTTAAGATTAATGCAAGCAGTATTTTAATATACTTTTACGCTGGAATATGCACCAACGACTGATTGCGCCCGGTCTTTGGTAATGAGCGTATTATGATTATGAACAGATTTGGGAACCGGGTCTATATTGACAATTGTTTTGGATTGTGCAACAGGCTGGAAACATTTGTTCTGGCCTGCGCTATTCAGCGGGCGTTCGGACACGAAATCATTTTGGACTGGCCGGAATTGGACGCCCTTCAGGTCGCGGGCGCCCGACGCGGGCGCATCGGCCTCTGGGGGCGATGGGGAGCTGTCCGGGTGCGGAGTTGCGAACTTGAGCTTTTTCAAAACCTCGCCACACGCCGGAAAATCATCTTGCGGGGATTCGGCGGTCCTGGAGATAAGATGGCGGACGTCCATAACGAGGCCGTGTCTCGATTCAGCCTTTGCCCGCCGCTCGCAGAACAAATCGCAGCAGTTTTTCAACGGCTCGGTTCCCGGCCCGTGGTGGGAGTGCATCTCCGTCGGGGCGATTTCCCCTTGCTTTCCGAGGAGGTTTATGATTTGCACCAAGCGCTGCTTTCCGCCGTTCCGCTTTGGTGGCATGAATGGGTAATGAATGCCATTGTCCGGCACCAGCCGGATGTTTGTTTTCTGATCTGCCATAACGGCAAAACGGAAGCGGTGACGCTTTTGAAGAAGAATTTTGATGTGATCGAAATGCCCATTGCCAACCCCTATCATAACGACCCAAAACATCGGTCCAAGCATCATCCCGTGGCGGATTTGTTCGCACTGGCCTGTTGTCCTGTGATTATGGGCACGCCGGTATCCAGTTTCTCCCACTATGCGGCCAACGTGTTGGGCAATGAATCCACATGCCTGCTGCCGCCTCCTCGCATGACGAGGGGCGAACCAGCCATTGTGCGCATTCGGGCACACAAATGCATATTGAATTATTGGATTCGTGCTTGTCTCCACGAGGGAAATGAGCCATTGGCTCCGTCTTTCGAAACAATTGAGTTGGACCGGCTTGCGGATTTTCAGTGGCTCCGTCCGGCGGCGGCTGGTGAAAGCAATGCAAAGGATTCGGCAACGACCAGGCATGAACCATGACGAGTTTTTGGAACGGAATTAACGGACACGACCAAAACAATCTTACAATCTCCCATGTGCTTTCAAAAGTATTGATAGCCCAAGCCAAAGCCTGCAACATACCCAGATGTCAAACGACTGAATCGAATGCAAAACAAGATTTGCTCCAGCGGTCCAGATCAAATCCGGCGGAAGATCGCCCGGCGGCGGCAGGTGATTGACACCTTCAAGCAGGAATTGATACGCCGCCTGAATTTGCCTTACGTCCCGGAAGATTTGCACGAGGACGTTTCGTTGCTCGGCTCCGGCCTCGGCTTGGACTCGCTCGACGCGCTGGAAATCGTCCTGTGCGTGGAGACGTGCTTCAAAATAAAAATTCCAGACGAAAACATTTCTGTGCTGCGTTCCATCAACACGGTCGTGGATTTTGTGATCGAACAGCAGGACGCGAAAGGAGGCCAGCCGTGAGAATTTCCCCGCTCAAAGACCAATTGGCCGCCGCCGGTGCGGTCTTCCACGAACGCCACGGCGTCGAGGTCGTTTCGCATTTTGGAAATCTTCAGGCCGAGTGCGGCGCGGTGCGCGAAGCGGCGGCGCTGGCGGATTTTTCCTTCGTCCGCCTTTTCACGCTGCCGGAATCGCCGGGCATTGATTTCCTCGACGCGCTGCTCGCGGGCAACGTGCCGAAGATCCGCTTTGGCCGCGTGCTGCACACGTTTCTCGCCGACCAAAACGGCAAGCTGGCGGCGGATTGTTTTGTGGCGAACAACGACCAGGAATTTGTTTTCATCTGCGAAAGCATTTTGCCCGGCGACGAACTCGAGGCGCTGCTGGCGACGAACGGCGGCGAACCGGCGCTGAAAGATTTGTCCGCCGACCATGTCGTTTTGAGCCTCGACGGTTTCAAGTCGTGGGAAATCGTGAAGAAAATCTTCGGCGCGGATGTCATCGGCCTGCCGTATCTCTCGATTGAAAATTACCAGTTCGCGGGCGAACCGGTGCGGTTCATCCGGGCGGGCAAGACTTCCGAGTTCGGCTATTTGCTCATCGCGCCGGTGAAAATCGCGGCGCAGTTGTTTGACACGCTCAAGGCCGGGGTCGAGGAGCGCGGCGGACTGCTCGTCGGCGCGGACGCACACGATGCGCTACGGCTTGAGGGCCGGTTCTTCAACATTTTCCGCGAAGGCGAACGCGTGCGTGATCCGCTCCAGCTCGGCCTGCAATGGATGATTGATCTGGAAAAGGAAAAATTCAGTGGCAGCGCAGCCATCAAGGAACGCCGTGCGGCGGGTTTGAAACAAAAAATCATCGGCCTCGCGGCGGACGCCGGCTGCACAACTTTGCAAACTGGCGCAAAAATGTTCCACGACGGCAAAGCTGTCGGTGAAGTCGTGACCGACTGCGTTTCGTATGTGCTGAACCAGCCGCTCGCGCTGGGTTTGCTCCCGCTGGAAATTGCGTTTTCCGGCTTGGAATTCCGCGTCGGCTCGGCTGCCGGCGCGGTGGTGCGGTCCATTTCCATGCCGCCGATCATGCCGAAGAGCCTGACGGTGAAGCTCGACGAAATGTAATTTCAGCGGCGTATGTTGAAACCATCGCCCCAAGCCAAAGGCCGGCTCATCAAGCGCAAGCTGGCGATCCAGCCGGCGTTTCACGAGACGGACATGATGGGTGTCATTCACAACTCGAATTTTTTCCTGTGGTTCGAGCAGGGCCGGTTGCAGATTATGCTGGAAGTGCTGCCGGTTGAGGAGGCGATGAAACTCGGCGTGTTCATGCCCGTCGTGGAAAATCATTGCCATTACCGCAAGCCGGTGAAATTCGGGATGCCGCTGCTGCTTTACACCACGCATCACATCCAACCCGCCTATGAAGGCCGGCTGGTATTCAGCCATTATTTGATTCACGAGAAGCATCGCACGGCGATGGCGTTCGGCCAAACCGCGATGACGCTGGTGGACGCGCGGGCCAACCGGCTCGTCAAGGAATGGCCCGCCGAAATCTGGCGGCGGTATCAGGCGCTGAAGTAAAGTTTCAAAGGGAGTTCAACGGTGGCGTTTGGCAATCTGAATCTAAGAAAGGGTTTAACCATTCTCTGGCCGGAACAGCACGAGCCGTCCAAGTTGATCCACATTAAATAGCCGAACCATCTGCCGAAGTTTGATCATTGGATGGTCTTGGATCCGCTGCCATTTTCCAAACCTCGCCATATGAAGCCGCCCACCTCGTTGAAAATGTGGTAATTCCCGGATTTTGTGTCAACCACCACGAACTCGCCTCGAATTTCCCGCGTTGTGAGATTGGGGCGCAGCTTCATTTTGATGCCATGGCTTGATGTTTTGATTGGAAGCTGGACTCCGCCGTGCCCATCCAGTAACGGATGCCGTTGAAGCCATCCGCAAGGAAATGAGGATACTGCCCTTGCCAACCCGCATATTCCAGATAAGGGCTGCCGTTGAGCGTAAGCCAGCAGTGCCCGTCAATGCCCTTGCCACTTTGGTTGCCGTTAAAACCGCAGATCCCAACATTCAAAAACACCGGCACGCCGCGTTTCCGGAGGATGTGAGACAAAATGAATGCCCTAAAAAAACACTTCCGCCCGGTCCACCTCGCCCCGTGGGTGACGACCACTTCGGTGAAGCTCACCGCGAATGCAAGACCGCGCGAAGACAAACGCCCCGTCTGACCCACAGGGGGCATCTTAACCCTTGACATATCTTTGCCGAGCTTCACCGCCCACGCCCGGAAAAGACAAAAGAACACTTCCAATGATACAAATAAGCATTCGCTTTTTGATATTCTGCGAAGCTCAATAATGCGTTCACCTACAGGACTAGGGCGTGTTAACACTAATTGACATTTGGGATAAATTGGTGACAATGGGCCGATGGAACTCACCGAAAGCCAATATCAACGGATTGCCGACTGTCTGCCGCGCCAGCGGGGGAATGT
>Ga0181529_10007567_pt1 | contig 10785 bp, 10 predicted proteins | sample PEATcosm2014_Bin_36_FD_119763 | JGI IMG/M metagenome (GOLD analysis project Ga0181529, IMG submission 119763) | Peatland microbial communities from MTU Mesocosm Facility, Houghton, MI, USA - PEATcosm2014_Bin10_30_metaG | ecosystem: Environmental > Terrestrial > Soil > Wetlands > Peat | place... | reverse complement strand
TTCGGCATTGTAATACTCGCGGAGCATGGGATTCTTGACGACGGCCATTTCGAACAAGCGGACGGCCAGTTCGCGGGCAACGTCAATTTGGCCGTAACGCATCAGGCCCTGGAAGATCATGTAGTTGGTGGGCGCCCAGGTGCTGCCCCGCCAGTTGCATTCGTGTGAGCCGTTGGGCAAAACATGGCTTCCCTGGTAATAATCCGGCTCGGTTTTGGCATAGCTGGCCACGGGATAGGCCAGCCAGAATTCGTTTTCGTTGGTCAGGTGTTCCTTGACCATCCGTTTCACCTGGTCATCGCTCGGCGCGCCACAAAAGAGCGGCATGAAGTTGGTGGCGGATTTCACCGGCACCGGCTGCTTCGTATTTTCGTTGCGGTCAAAGTAAAGCCCCTGTTTCTCGTCCCAAAAAACTTCGTTGATGAGCTGGTTGACCTTCGCGGCACGATCACGGAAGGATTGCGCGTCAGCCTTCTCGCCAATTTGCCCGGCAATCACCGCCATGGCCTGCAATTCGCGGACCAGATACGCGGCCAAGTCCACGCCCTCGTCTTCAAAGGCGCCAAGCTGCCCGGCGCGCGACCACTGGTTGTCCGTGCCGGCGGCGTCGGCGGAATTCCAAGTCGGCAGCCCGTTCTTGTCGCCGTCATAAGAAAACCACTTGTCAATATACAGCTTGAGGCGGTTGTAATACGAACCGTTGGCCGGGACAGTAACGGTCGCGCCGGTCGGCGATTCCTTGACCCAGTCATAGTTGTCCTTGTCCTGTCGCGCCCCCAGCACGACAAGCTGCGCCAGGAACGGCTTGAAATGCTGCCGGTCACGCTGCTTGTTGAGCGAACGATTGATGTAGCCGTCGGCGGTCTGGCGAGCGAGAAATTCCTTGAGGTTAGTGTAGCAGTAGGGAAAAACGCCGTAGTAAGAAAGGTAGAGATTTTCAAAATACAGATCCCAATCGTAGAACTCGGTGTAAGGGTAACCCGTGAGAAATGTGCCGCCAGCGTTGGGCACGCCGCGGATGGTCTTGAGTCCCTTGAGTTGAATGTCGGAGTTGGTTTTGCGGAGGCGCACCAACAGTTCCTGGAACGGCTGTTCACCCACTTTCGCGCGAACGGCCTTTACGGCATCGGAGTAAGTGGGTTCAGGAGCCGCCATCTCCGCCGCTGCCGCCGGGGCGAAGCGGGATAACGAATCAAGCCACGGCAAGGCCATCGTGACCCCGACACCACGAAGAAATGTCCGCCGCGAAAGATTGCAATTAATTTTGCCACGCAAGTTTTGGTTCTGGCTCATAGCATTTTCCTTTCACCTTTCGCAAGGCCGTCACGGCCCCGCTGCTTCAAAAATGAGGGCTGGCGACGAAGTTTTCAATCACATAAATCAAGTTTGCCACGAAGGGCATGAAAGCTGAACGCTGAAAACAATGGACGGCATGGGCAATCGTTCCCGCCCTTTTCCTTGGCCGGGGCGGACGCACGAAAATTTATATTGAAAAGTCGTCCGGGAAGATTTTCACGTTCTTCAATTCCACAAAAATCTCCTCGCCAGCCTTCAACTGCAATCGCTGGAACTCCTCCTTGGCCAATTGCACCGTGAACGGCCCGCTGCCGTCGAGCCGCTCCAGTTCCAGATTGGCCATCGGCCCGGCGGCGTTGCAGCGCACGACGCGCGCGGGAAAGGTCTTCTGCCCGCCGGACTCGCGCGTGATGCGGATGTCATGCGGGCGCACAAACGCGACGGCGTCCGAATCCGTTTCCCCCGCGGATTCGGGGACGTCAAATTTTGAATCGCCGATCACGACCGAGCCTTCATGCACGCGGCCACTGAACAGGTTCACGTTGCCGAGAAAATCATAGACGAACGGTGACGCGGGATGATCGTAAATCTCCTCCGGCGTGCCAATCTGCTCGACGCGACCGTCGCGCAAAATAGCCACGCGATCGGCCACTTCCAGCGCTTCCTCCTGATCGTGCGTGACGAACAGCGTCGTGATGTGGATTTCGTCGTGCAATTTGCGCAGCCAGCGGCGCAATTCCTTCCGCACCTTCGCGTCGAGCGCGCCGAACGGCTCGTCCAGCAACAACACCTTCGGCTCCACGGCGAGCGCGCGGGCGAGCGCAACTCGCTGCCGCTGGCCACCAGATAGCTGGGATGGAAATCTCCTGGCGAGCGGTTCGAGCTGGATGAGTTTCAAAAGCTCGCCGACGCGCGCCTGGATTTTTTCCTCCGACGGACGCGTCGTCTTCGGGCGGACGCGCAAACCGAACGCGATGTTTTCAAAAACGCTCATGTGCCGGAACAACGCATAATGCTGGAAGGCGAAACCGGCCTTGCGCTCGCTCGCGGGAATCTGCGTCACATCATCGCCGTAAAACAAGACCCGCGCCGTGCCAGGGTTGTCGGGAAATTCCAGGCCGGCGATGGTGCGGAGCAGCGTGGTCTTGCCGGAGCCGGACGGGCCGAGCAGCGCGACCAGTTCGCCGGACTCGACCTTGAGGTTCACGTTGTCGAGCGCGGTGAAACTCCCGAACTTTTTGGTGATGTTGCGGACTTCAACGCTCATAATTTTTCAGGCCGCTTTATTCCCGATCGGCACGGGCGTGAATGCCGTTCCGCGCAGCGCGGTGTTTTTATTTTCAACCCAGGTTTTCAGGACGAGCGTGACGAGCGCGAGAAATGTCAGCAGCGACGCCACGGCGAATGCGCCGGTGAAATTATTTCCTTCATACAAAATCTGGACGTGCAGCGGTATCGTATTCGTCTGGCCCTGGATGTGGCCGCTGACGACCGAGACCGCGCCGAACTCGCCCATCGCGCGCGCGTTGCACAAAATCACACCGTAAATCAGACCCCATTTGATGTTGGGAATCGTCACACGCCAGAACGTCTGCCAGCCGCTGGCGCCGAGCACGCGCGCGGCTTCTTCTTCGGTGCGGCCCTGCGCCTGCATGAGCGGAATCAATTCGCGCGCGACGAACGGGAACGTGACAAAAATCGTCGCCAGCACGATTCCCGGCACGGCAAAAATAATTTTCATGTGTTCGGTGAACCACGAGCCGAACCAGCCTTGCGCGCCGAAAATCAAGACGAAGATTAAACCCGAAATCACGGGCGAGATCGAAAATGGCAAGTCAATCAGCGTGAGCAGGATGTTTTTGCCGCGAAAATCGAATTTCGCAATCGCCCAGGCCGCCGCGACGCCGAAAACACAATTGAGCGGAACGGAAATCCCGGCGGTAATCAAAGTCAATTTGATCGCGCTCAACGTCAGCGGGTCGTGGAGCGTTTGGAAATAGAAGCCAATACCCTGCTTCAATGCTTCGGCAAAAACGGAGACCAGTGGCACGACCAGGAACAGCGCAATGAACACGAGCGCGACCGCGATGAGCAGCCGGCGGACGAACGGCGGCTCGGCCATGCGGTGCGGCGCGTTGACTTTTTCGGCCGCGGTCATGCGAGGTTGTTCGTGTTGTAACGGTTGCTCCACCATTGCAGCACATTGACGGCGAGCAGCAGCAAAAATGAAACGACGAGCATCACGACGGCCAGCGCGGTCGCCCTGGCATATTGAAAGCTGTCCAGTTCGTTCATGATGAGCAACGGAACGATCTGCGTCTTCATCGGGATGTTGCTGGAAATGAAAACAACCGAGCCGTATTCGCCGAGCGCGCGGGCGAACGCCAGCGCGAAACCGGTGAGCAGCGCCGGCGTCAGCGTCGGGAAAATGACGCGCCAGAAAATCTGCCAGCGGCTCGCGCCGAGGCTCGCGGCTGCGTCCTCAAGTTCCGGATCGAAATCCTCCAGCACGGGCTGGACGGTCCGGACGATGAACGGCAGACCGATGAACGTGAGCGCGACGAAAATGCCGAGCTGCGTGTAGGAAACCTTGATGCCGAACGGCACGAGCAGATGGCCAATCCAGCCGTTGGGCGCGTAAAGCGTCGCCAGCGTGATGCCCGCGACTGCGGTCGGCAGCGCAAACGGCAGGTCCACCAGCGCGTCCACGAATTTTTTCCCAAAAAAACTGTAGCGCACCAGAACCCAGGCGACGATCAAACCGAAAACCGCATTGATCAACGCCGCAAAAAAAGACGCGCCGAAGCTCAAGCGATACGCCGCCAGCGCCTGCGGGGAGAAAACAGTCTGCGAAAATTGCGCCCACGATAGCGTGCTCGTTTTGATGAACACCGCCGTCAGCGGAATGAGCACGATCAGCCCCAGGTAGAAGAGAGTGAAGCCGAGCGTCAATTTGAAGCCCGGCAACACCCGATTTTTTTTTGCTCCTGTTTGTCTGGTCGGCACAATTTTGAAACCGCAAAAGCAAAAACTTTTATGCCGCCGTTAGCAAGCCACTAATATCGTCCGAGTCGGTGTTGACGTCGGCGAACAGCCACGCGGAAAGGTAGCGTTCGGCCGACGACGGCACGATGGCAACGATAGTCTTGCCCTTGTTCTCCGGCCGCCTGGCCACTTCCAACGCCGCCCAGATCGCCGCGCCGCTGGAAATGCCGACCGGAATGCCGTCGAGCTGATTGACTTCCTTCGAAATCGGGCCGGAATCCGCCTCGTCCACCTTGATGACTTCATCCACGATTTTCGTGTTGAGGTTGACAGGAATGAATCCCGCGCCGATGCCCTGCAACTTGTGCGGCCCTGGCGCTCCGCCGGAAATCACCGGCGACTTCGCCGGCTCGACCGCAACCGCCTTGAACGACGGTTTCAATTTCTTGATGACTTCGGCGACGCCGGTGATGGTGCCACCGGTGCCGACGCCCGCGACGATGAAATCCACCTTGCCGTCGGTGTCGCGCCAGATTTCCTCGGCGGTCGTTTTGCGGTGGATTTCCGGGTTGGCCGGATTGGAAAACTGCTGGGGGATGAAGCTGTTGGGAATCTGCTGGTTCAGCTCCTCCGCCTTGGCGATGGCGCCTTTCATGCCCTTCGCGCCCTCGGTTAAAACCAGTTTTGCGCCAAGAATTTTCAGCAGCTTGCGGCGCTCGGTGCTCATCGTCTCGGGCATCGTCAGGATGAGTTTCAATCCTTTCGCCGCCGCGACGAACGCCAGCGCGATGCCGGTGTTGCCGCTGGTCGGCTCGATGATGACGGTGTCCGGCTTGATCTTCCCAGATTTCAGCCCGGCGTCAATCAGGGCGATGCCGATGCGGTCCTTGACGCTGGAGAGCGGGTTGAAGAACTCGAGTTTGAGCAGCACGTCGGCGAGGGCGCCGTGCTTTTTCGCCGTGCGGTTCAGCCGCACGAGCGGGGTGTTGCCGATGGTTTCAGTAATGTCGTTGTATATTTTGCTCATAATTTTTTACAGGTTGGGCGCGTAGGCGATGAATTTGCGGTATTCGGTCAAAATGGTCTGCAACGCCGCGACAAAAGCGGCTTGCTTCTGATACTCCGGCGGGGCGGCGGGCGTTTCGAGGATGATTTCAAACGGGCGCGGACGGACCTTGGGCGGGGCGCTCAAAATGCCGTCGTATTTGTCGGTGATGACGCCGTTGCGCGCGCGAAAGCCGTCAATAATCTGGCCTTCGTTGCGCGCTAGCAGTTTTTCGGCGGCCTGCAACGCAGGTTCGATCAAATGCTTCGTCAAAGTCGCGCCGTGGGCGAAGCCGTAAAAGCCGTCGCTCGTATCATCGGTGTGCAACGAGATGATTCCCTGAAACGAACGCGAAATCAGCTCGGCCTGGAGCAGGCGGACTTCCGGCTGGTCGGAGTCCTTCCAAAACTCGCGGTTCAAATCCTTCCCGCTGCGCGAGAATCTTGTGCCGTCCTCGAAGCCGGTCGGATTGCAAACCGGATAAAGTGACAAATAATAACCGGTGGCCAGTTCCGGTTTCGCTTCGAGCAATTTGATGAATTGGACGAGCGCGTGCGAGCCTTCCGGTTCGTCGCCATGGACACCGGCGAAAATGCCAACGCGAATCGGCGTGTCGCCGCCCTTTGGCCCGACGAACAGATAGCGCGGCAGTTCGTAAGTTTCGCCCTCCGCGTCAAATTTCGCCTCGTAATTGGCCACGAGATTCGGCGAATGGACGGCGATTTGATCCAGCGGCGCGAGCAGAGCGGCGATGGAACGGCGGCGTGTCAGCGGCGGTTTTGAGATAGTTTGGTATGGATTATCAGCGATGGTCATATTTTTGTTTTTTTGCGGGGGCGGCGGCCCGTCAGGAGCGGACCGCCGCCTTCCCGGAGGAACCACGAACTAGTTTTGCGGTTGGAAGATTTGGTCAAAGACGCCGCCGTCGGCGAAATGGGTTTGCTGCGCTTTCGTCCAGCCGCCAAATTCCTGGTCCACCGTGACCAGTTTCAATTGCGTGAAGTTGGCGGCGTATTTATCAGCGACGGCTTGGTTGCGCGGACGATAAAAATTCTTCGCCGCGATTTCCTGGCCTTCGTCCGAATAAAGATATGCGAGATAAGACTGCGCGACCGCCGCGGTGCCGTGGCGATTTGCATTTTTGTCAACGACCGCGACCGGCGGCTCGGCCAGTATGCTCAACGGCGGCGTGATGATTTCAAATTTGTCCGCGCCGAATTCCTTCAACGCCAGATGCGCCTCGTTTTCCCACGCGAGCAGCACGTCGCCGATGCCGCGTTGCGCGAAGGTGATGGTCGAGCCGCGCGCGCCGGAATCGAGAATCGGAACGTTTTTGTAAAGTTTCGTGATGAAGTCCTTCGCCTTCGCGTCGTCATGGCCGAAAGTTTCCAACGCGTAGGCGTAAGCCGCAAGATAAGCCCAGCGCGCGCCGCCGGAGGTTTTCGGATTTGGCACGACGACGGAAACGTCCGGTTTCACGAGGTAATCCCAATCCTTGATTCCCTTCGGATTTCCCTTGCGCACGAGAAATACAATCGTCGAAGTGTAAGGCGTGCTGTTGTTTGGCAGGCGCTTTTGCCAGTCGGCAGGCAGAAGCTTCGCCTGCTGCGAAATCGCGTCAATGTCATAGGCCAGCGCGAGCGTCACCACGTCAGCCTCAAGCCCGTTGATGACGGACTGCGCCTGCTTGCCGGAGCCGCCGTGTGATTGGTTGACAACCACATCATCGCCGGTTTTTGCCTTCCAATATTTCGCGAACGCGGCGTTGTAATCCTGATACAGCTCGCGCGTCGGGTCGTAGGAAACATTGAGCAGTTTGATTTCCTTCGCGCTTGCGGAAATGACCAGCGCCGAAACCAGAAGAATTTTCAGAAAAGTTTTCATAAATCCAATTTGTAATTTTTTCAATAGTTAAAATCCCAACTGAATGCGCGTAAAGATCGCATTTTCAGGCTGTTTGGTCACGGTGGCGGCAGAACCGTTGCCCCCGGTGAAAGTCGTGCGCGAAAAACTCGCGTTCACCCGGATGTTTTTATTGAGATACCAGTTCAGTCCGGCCGACCATGCCTGCGCCGCCGAGGCCGAGGTGGCCGGGTTCGCAAAAATCGGGAAAGCGGCATTGTCCACGTTCAGTTCCGCGTAACGCCCGACCAACTGCCACGCGCCCCACTGCCCGTTTCTTGGATCAAACGGATGTTTTGGTATTATGCCGTTGTAGGAAGCGTCTTCGCCCGTCAACACCCATCCTCCTGTAACTTCCCAAGCCGTGTTGTGCAAGTCCGCTGAAGCCGCCCGCAAGGCGCCGCTGGCCGGCCTGGTGACCTCCTGATCGGAAATCACATATTCGCCCAGCAACCCAAACGGCCCGTAGTAATAATAGCCCTGCGGTGAAATTCTCCAGTGCGTGCCATTGGCGGCCACACCGTTCGTGTAGGTGAAAAACTTCTGCTGGCCGTCCGTGTTGTAACCCGGTGTCAATCCCGTAGCTGAAGCCCCCAACGCGCGGTCAATCTCATAGCTGCCGCTGAAGCCAAAACCCAGGCCTTTTAACGCCGCCACATCCGATGTCTTCCACGGCTGAAAAAATAAGCGCCCCGCAAATGCCTTGTCATTGTCATAATCGGCATTCGTCGTCGTTCCGTTGTAATCCGACGCGCCGTTGAAAATGCCGCCGGCATAGCTGACCACACCGCCGAACAGGTCGCCGTGCAATTCCGCGCCCAAATCGCGGTTCGGCACCAGATCGGTCGCCAGCGAACGCTCGTTGAAAGTAGTGTTCACGTCTGCTTGCAAAGATTCCAAACCGACTGGCGATTTGAATTTGCCCGCCTGCAATTGTGCCCACGGTGCGTAACGATAGTTCACATAGGCGTCGTAAATCTGCACCGTCGAGCCGCCAAAATCCGGCACGAACATAAAGTCAAAGTCACGATACACCGTCCCCTGCAAAATGGGCCGCGCGCGCCGAAGAAGAAAAGAGTCGTTGCCATTGATGCTGCCGTCGGACGGGAATGTTCGGCTGTCCAGCTGCAACACCCCGTGCAGTGAAATGGAAAAATTCGTGTCGGCGGAACTGAAGGTGACTCCGCTCGCACCCACGGCCAGACGCGGCTGCGCTTTGGCAACCGCCGCCGTCGCGTCTTGATCGTTCTCCCGCAAGCGCTCGAGAACGCGAACCTTCTGGTCCAGCGCCTGAATCTGCTCCTTGGAAGTGTCGTTGGTCGCCTGCTGTTCCGTGGAGTGGCGCTGTTCCAGAGCCTCAACCTTTTGGTCAAGCGCCTGAATTTCCTGTTTCAAGACCTGAATCTCCGCGGCCTCCGTGGCATTGGTAGTCGCGCCGTCGTCGGCAAATACCGGAACGGCAAATTGCAATGTGGCAAATGTCGCGAATATCACCCGATTTAATTTCATGTCTTTATTTTTCTTTTTCATTCCGCCTCCGGTTTTCCCGGTTGGCAGTTGTTTAGTTTCTGGTTTTTGCCTCCAGTGTTCTGGTCGGCTTAAATTGTCTGGGCGCGCGATTTGTCCAACCGCACACGCTCGGTCTTTTCAATCTGTGTCACCTGTGAATCATGCACGACGATTTGCACCACACCAAATCGCAGCGAGCCGACCTGTCGGCGGACAATCTCCAGCCAGCCAGTCTTTTCGTCTGCATCGCTTTCCGTTCTTGTCGGTGTCACATTCATATTTTAATAACGACTTGTTATGTCGTTATTTTCCACAAACCGCTGGAGATGTCAACTGGTTTTTTGAAATTATTTTTAGATGCCTTCCCCGCCAATAAAACCGGCTGAAACCTCGCGTTTGGACACCGGCGCGCGCTTGGCGACCTCGGCCAGCGTCGCCTTGTCCATCACTCCGGCCACGTAATTTCGCGCGTCGAGAAAAACCCGGCGGAACCGGCAGACCGGCTCTTGCGAACAACGCTGATAGCCCGTCACGGAAACACAGTCAATTGGCGCCAAAATCCCGTCAAAATGGCGCACTACCTCGCCCATCGTGATTTTAGCCGGACTTCTTGCCAGCACATAACCACCTCGGATTCCAGCGGTGCTGTCCACCCAGCCCTGCGCCTTGAGGTCGAGCATGATTTGTTCGAGAAAACGTTTCGGAACATCGTTGCGTCGCGCGAGTTCACGAATCGGAATCGGCGCGCCGCCGAAATGATCCACCAGCGTGAACAAAGCTCGCAACGCATAATCTGTTTTCTTCGAAACTCGCATTTAATTAAACACGATAAGTCAAGTCGGCTTTAAGTCAATCAGAATTGGAAGTATATGGACGAGTTTTGGATTCACTGGTCAACTGATAATCCGGCGGCCTTCGTCGAGAAAGATGCCTTTGAAATTCATTTCGAGTGCCTGTGGATTGCTGGCCTTGGCCAGCGCTTCTTTTTCCGTCACCCGCCCGGACTTGACCAGATTGAAGAGCGACTGGTTGAACGTGAGCATCCCATCATCCGTGCCAGTTTCAATGGCGGCGGGAAGTTTGTCCAGCCGGTTTTCCTCGATGAGTTTTCGTATCAGCGGCGAATTGAGAAGAATTTCCAGCGCTGGCGTCAACGAGCCATCCACCGTGGAAACCATGCGTTGGCAAATCACCCCGCGCAACGCCCCGGCGAGCTGCCGGCGGATTTGTTCACGCTCATCGGATTTAAAAAACTCCAGAATGCGCGTGATGGATTGCGACGCGGTCGTCGTGTGAAGCGTGGACAAAACAAGATGCCCGGTGTCGGCGGCGCTCATCGAGGCGGCAAAACTGATGTCGTCGCGCATCTCGCCGATCATGATGACATCCGGGTCCTGGCGCAGGACATTCCGAAGCGCGTGGTGAAATGAAACCGTGTCGAGTCCGATTTCGCGCTGCTCGATGACGGATTGATTGTCCTCGAAGGCGTATTCCACCGGGTCTTCGAGGGTGATGATGTGTTTTTTGAAATTGTTGTTGATGTGCTCAATCATCGCCGCGAGCGTCGTGGATTTGCCGCAGCCGGTGGAGCCCGCCAGCAGGACAATGCCGCGCGGCGATTCTGCCACCTTTTTGATTTGTTCCAGCAAGCCGAGCTCCTCGAAGGTCGGCACGCGTGTCTTGACGAAGCGCATGGCCAGACACCATTGGTTGCGCTGCTGGAACAAGTTTGTGCGGAAACGGCCAACGTCCGGAACGAAATAGGAAAAATCAATTTCGCGTTCGTCCTTCAGACGCTTCATCAAATGCTCGGGCGTGATGGCATCCACGATTTTGTTCATCCAGTCCGCCGTCGGGAACGGGGAATCTATGGCGACCAGTTCGCGGTTGATGCGGAAGATGACCGGCGTGCCGATTTTCAAATGCACATCCGAGGCGCCGCCCTCGACCGCCGTCTTGAGAATGCGGTGAAACAATTCCATGACCCCAGCTTACCAGATCATCCCGCCAGCGCCAGCCGGGAAAATGCTGGCGGCGCTTCCCATCCA